>Ga0308159_1003103_pt1 | contig 17583 bp, 18 predicted proteins | sample PhyCR1_FD_201040 | JGI IMG/M metagenome (GOLD analysis project Ga0308159, IMG submission 201040) | Phyllosphere microbial communities from UC Gill Tract Community Farm, Albany, California, United States - DLSLC.R1 | ecosystem: Host-associated > Plants > Phyllosphere > Unclassified | place: USA... | reverse complement strand
GGCGGCCTCAACACGATGGTCGCCGCCCGTCGCGACGGCATGGACGTCGTCTTCGCCGGGCAGTACGGCACCGGCCCGTTCGGCGACGTCGTCCGCCAGGCGCTCGAGGAGTCCGGGGTCACCGTCGTGCAGCCCGGGCTCCCGGACGTCGACAGCGGCTACTGCGTGGCCCTCGTCGACGCCACCACCGAACGCACCTTCGTCACGAGCGTCGGCGCGGAAGGGCAGCTCACCCGGGCCGACCTCGACCGCGTCACGCTCCGCGCCGACGACGTCGTCTTCGTCTCCGGCTACGGCCTGGCACACCCGGTCAACGGCGCGGCCATCGCCGACTGGCTCGGCACGGTGCCGTCGTCCGTCCGCGTGGTGTTCGACCCGTCACCCCTCGTCGACACCCTGCCGGCAGCCGTCCTGGCCGCCGTGTCCGCCCGCTCCGACGTGGTCAGCGCCAACAGCCGGGAGGCCCGCCTGCTGTCCCCGACGTCGGCCACCCTCGCCGAGGCTGCCGCCGCCATCGCCGCGGCAGCGCGGGGCACCGCCCTGGTCCGGGACGGTGCCGACGGCTGCTGGGTGGTCGAGTCCGGCAGCGAACCGGTCCTGGTCCCCGGGTTCCCCGTCGTCGCGGTCGACACCAACGGGGCGGGGGACGCACACGACGGCGTACTGGCGGCGGCGTTGGGTCGTGGGGCGAGCCTCCAGGACGCCGTCCGCCGGGCCAACGCGGCGGCAGCACTCGCGGTGACCCGCCCCGGACCGGCGACCGCTCCGACGGCGGACGAGACGGACGCGCTGCTCGCCGGGGCGTGAACCGTGAGCGGAGGTGCGAGCAACTGGTTGCACTACCGGACCCTCGGCAGGCGGCATAGTGTGCACGGAGGGAGGGTCACCATGGACGAACGAACCGTACGCAACCGGTACACCCAGCTGCCCCCGACCGTGGACCCGGCCGCCTTCGTGGTCGAGGTCCCGGCGTTCGAGGACGACCGACCCGCTCCGCCGCCGATCCCGCCCGCCGCTGCGCCGGAACTCGTCGCGGCCACGGAGTTCGCCCGCGGCGCCGGCGGCCCCCGGACGATCCGACGGACGCAGATCCCGGCCGCGCTGGTGATCGCCGGCGTGCCGATCGCGATCGTCGCCGTCATCGCGGTCGTCCAGGTGCTGTTCGCGCAGTAGAGGGTCGCCGGACGCGAGCACGGCGGCTGGAGCCGCGCGGATGCGCGGTGCGGCGGCGACGGATCGGGTGGGGGGCCATGAACGGACGGCGACGAGCAGGGCTGATCGTGGGGTCGCTCGGCGCGGTGCTGCTCACCGCGACGGTCCTGACCGGCTGTGGCAGCGGCATCGGGACGACCGCGGAGGAAGCGAAGAAGTCCGTCGTGGCCTTCGTCGACAGCTCGACCACTGCGCTCGGGGACGGGTGGGAGGTCGACAGTGGCCCGGGCCTCGGGAAGTGCGATCGAGGCCCCGGCCTCGGCGGGATCTCGTACGTGTACATCAAGTACGGCCCCGCGGGCCAGGACCCGGCGGCAGATGTCGATACCGTCGAGCAACTCTGGAAGCGTCAGGGTGTGACGACCGAGCGTTACGAGAGCGGCGGCAGCGATCCGGTCCGCGGCGTCCGCGGCACTGGCGGGCCGGTGGGTTCCATCGACTTCCTCGCGAGCTCTGAGGGTTACAGCATCGAGGGCGATTCACGGTGCGTCGCGGGGGACTTCGACGAGATCAGCCGCGACAGTCAGGAGTGACGGAGCGCGGGCGAACGGTGGGCACTCGGACTGCAGCCTGTCGCTCGGAGTCAGTCGGAGAGCTCGAGGGCGTTGCCCGGAGCGCACTTCGAGGCACCGGTGATCCGGTAGCCGCCGTAGTACGACACGTACCCGATCGACGTGACGGGGCCGCCGAATCCCCGGAGCCCGACGGTCGGGTTCTCCCCCTTCGTCGAGAACCGCTCGACGGCGATGCCCGCGTGTTCCCACGACCCCTCGAGCTTCCGCATGTCGGCGGCGACGTCGTCGTCCGCGCTCTTCGGACGCTCCACGATGTAGACGTACCGGACGTGGTCCTCGTCATGGTCGCTGCACGATTCCACGTCAGGCCCGCGGTAGACCCGCCAGTCGCCGCCGATGTCCGACGTTGCGAGCGTCACGGAGTGGACGATCTCCTTCTTCACGACCGATGGCCGCGCGTCGGTCTGTCCGGCACTGCAGCCGGACAGGGCGACCACGGCCAGCACCACGACGAGTGTTCCCCGAAGCCCTCGGATGAGATCCGCGCCGGTCATCGCGTCATCACTCGTCCTCGAGCAGGTCGCTCACGTTGCCGTCAGCGCACGCGGAGACCGCGGTGATGCTGTAGCGCTCCGGGTACGTGTTGAAGGCGATCGTCGTGATCGGACCCCCCTTTCCCCGCATCCCCAGGAGGGGGTTCGCCCCGCCGCTCTTGTACGCCGTGGTGGCGATCCCCTCGCCGTCCCAGAACTCCGCCATGGCTTTCACGTCGTCGGCCGGCTCGTCACCGGTCGAGCCGGACCGTTCCATGATGTAGACGTAACGGGCTTTGTCTTCCACGCCGTCCCCGCACCCTTCGACGGAGGGGCCGCTGTAGACCTTCCAGTTCCCGCCGACAGCGGCGGCCGAGCGCTCGACGACATCGACCACGGACTTCCGCACGGTTGCTGGTTCGCGGCCGCTGTCGCCTGAGGTGCTGCTGGCGCTGCAGCCCGCCAGCGTGCCCAGGCAGAGCAGCGCCCCGATCGCTGCCACGGATGCCCGTAGAGCATCCACGAGTGGTCTCCTGTTCGTCATGCCGGTCACTCCGACTTGCGTAGTTCGCTCACGTTCCCGTCAGCGCACTGGGACACCCCGGTGATGCTGTAGCCCTTCGGGAAGGCGTCGAAGCCGATGGACGTCGTCGGGCCGCCGGATCCGCGGACGCCGAGCAGTGGGTCCGCACCGCCGCTCTCGTAGTCGGAGACGTCGATACCGTCGCCCTTCCAGAGCGCCTTGATCTCGTCGAGGTCCGCGGTCGGGTCGCCGCCAGGTCGGTCGACACGGTCCATGATGTACACGTAGCGCGCGCTGTCAGAAGCGCCGTCGCCGCAGGCTTCCACCGACGGACCGCTGTACACCTCCCACTTGCCGCCGATCGCAGCGGTGGAGCGCTCGACGAGATCGACGATCGACTTCTCGACGGTCGACGGCTGTCGCCCGGTCCCGCCGGAGTCGCTGCTCCCACAGCTGGTGAGGAGGAGCGTGACGGCAGCACCCGTGGCGACCGCGCAGATGACGCGTGTCCTCACTCCGCCTGGCGCAGTTCCGCGACGTCACCGTCGGAGCACTTCGAGACTCCGCTGATCGTGTAGCCCTGCGGGTACGCGTTGAACCCCACGGAGGTGACGGGACCGTCCACCCCGTTGATGCCGGTGAGCGGGTCAGCGCTCCCGCTCTCGAAGCGCTCGGTCGTGATCCCCTTGCTCTTCCAGAGCTGTTCCACCTTGCGGATGTCGGCGGCCGGAGCGGCACCGTCCGCGCCGGCGCGCTCGAGGATGTACACGAAACGTGCACCCTCACCGCCTCCGGGCTGCTCGCAGACCTCAGCGGAGGGACCTCGGTAGAGCGTCCATTCGCCACCGACAGCGTCGGTCGACTCCTTCACGAGGTCGACGACGGACTTCTTCGCATCCGACGGTTTCACTGTGCTGCCTCCGGGGCTGTCGCTACAACTTGTCATGGTCAGGCCCGCCGTCAGGACGAGAGCGACGCCGATGCTCGTCCTGACGGGGCCGTGGCTTCCTCGATGCACCATCACAGTGTCCACTGCGGCGTCTCGAGGATGGACCTCTGGTACTGAGTCGGCCCCTTCGGCGGGTCGGCCGTGATGTCGTCGGCATGCCCGGTCGTGGCGTAGCCGACGTTCCGCAGGGACTCGGTACCCAGATCGAGGTACCCCCGGCCGTTGCCCGTGTGCGTGCCGTGGTCCTCCACCGGGTTCACGTCGCCCCCGTCCGTCACGATCCCGTCGGTACCGAACGGTGTGGCTCCGAAGTCGGGGTCGATCGGGTTCTGGCTGTGTTCTGGACTGAGGCGCCCCGTCCACGCCCACTGGTCGCCCTTCTCCGGCTCGATCAGCCACACGTCCTGCGCCTGTCCGGCGTAGACGTCGTCGACGTGGAGATCGGTCGCCTGGTCGATCTCGTTGGGCAGGCCGGCGGACCCGACGGTCGTGAGCGTGTTCACGTGGACGTCGCTCTGGGTCAGCGCGTAGGCCGAGGCGGTCGTCCCGTAGGAGTGCGCGACGATGTTCGTCGTCGGTACATCGCCCGAGCGCACGGCGTCGAGGCCTCGGATGGAGTCCGCGAGGTTGTCGCCGCCCTTCTGGGCGTACTCGCTGCCGAGGACGCCGAAGTCCAGTTCCCCCGAGATGACCGGCTGCGGTGGGGTGTCGTAGCCCATCCAGCTGATGACGGCTCGATCGTCGGGACCGATGTCCTTCTGCTGGTCGTAGATGTTCTGCGCCGAGTCCGTCCAGCCGACCATGCCCGTCGTGTCCGAACCCATGCCGGGCACGGCCCAGGTGACGTTGTCGGCGGTGTCGAGATCGCCGATGGAGACCGCTGCGAGCGGTGGGACGTCGTCGGTGAGGGAGACGACGAACCGCTCTCCGGCCTTGCTGTCCCCCTGGAACTTGCTGGCGGTCTTGATCGCCTGGAGTGCTTCGAGGTTCGTCGACGCCTTCCCCCACGAGGCCCCGTTGTCGTAGGCGATCGTGTTGCGCAGGGACTCGACCTCCTGCTCGGCAGCGGTGATGCGGGCGTCGAGCACCGCACGGTTGGCGGTGTCCCGTGCCCAGTAGTCGACCCCCTCCAGGTTGCCGATCTTGCTGAGCACCGGGATCGGGAGGGCTTCGAGGTCGCGCTGGTCCGCCTTCGAGTACCCGAGCGCCGCCCAGCGCTCGGCGACCTGCGCGGGGGTGAGGTCCGGGTCGAGCAGCTCCGTGATGGCCGCCGGCAACTCCGCAGCGGCCGAGACGTCGAGCGTCGCGTTCGAGATCGACCCCTGACCGCCCGCTCGTTCGAACGCGTCGGCGATCCGGTCGGCCCAGGCAGCGTCCTCGCCGTTCTCCTCGAGCAACCGGTCGAAGCCGATGAAGAAGGTCGCTGACGAGACACGCACCCACCCGCACGAGCCCGTGAAGCCGTTCCACGCGTTGCGCAGCGTCGTCTGCTTCTCCGTCGTCGCCAGGTCGAGGGCCCGGTAGTCCGCCGCGAAGGACCGCAGGTGGTCCGGGTCGGCTGAACTCTTCCCGCCGGACGTCCCGCTGCCGGTCCGTGTCCGAGACCGCGCCGAGAACGCTGCCGAGATGCTCGGCGGCGCGATCGGTGTCTCGGACGGCTTGACGTCGAAGCCCAGTGCGGGCGGGGGCTCGAAGAACGTGGTCGGGGACTCGGCAGCCTTGCGGTCCCGTTCGTCCTGTCGGACCTGCCACGCGGCCAGGTCCTCCTGCCGCTCACGTTCGCGCTTCGCTGCCGCGGTCGCCGCGGTCACCTGGTCGCTCAGGTCGTCGAGCACGGTCGCGAGCTTCGGCCGGTCCGCCGCTTCGATCTGCGCCGACTCCTCGAAGCGTGTGGCGTAGGCGCCCGAGAAGTCGTCGGTGCCCTTCTCGACCGCGGCCCGGCGTCCGGTGCCCTGCCCGCGCAGCTGCTCGGCAGCGGCATCTGCCGCGCGCACGAGTGCATTGGCGGACGCTTCGTCGTACTGGATGTCCCCCACGATGTTCCCCCCTGCGCACCCTCACAGGTGTGCTCGTCCGACTGTACCCACCGCGCCGCTCGTTGGACATGGTCGAGTTCCTGGCGTGACCGAGCGGCTGGCCATTTGGCCTGACCGGGTCCGTTGCGGCTGAACGGACGGCTACCCCTCCGTCACTCCTGCTCGCGGAGCTCGCGCAGATTGCCTGGCGCACAAGTCGAAGTGCCGGTGATCGTGGAGCCCCCCGGGAGCGCATCGAAGCCGATCGTCGTGACTCGACCGCCCTTGCCGCGGACACCGAGGAACGGGTCGGAACCGCCACTCTGGTAGTCGACGGTTCGGAGTCCTTCGTCTCGCCAAAGCTCTTTGAGCTTCCGGATGTCGCTACCCGGAGCTACCGCAGCATTCGCCGGACGTTCCATGGTGTAGGAGTAACGCACCTCGTCGGGTGCGTCCTCGCCGCAGATCTCCACTGCCGGACCGCTGTACACCTGCCAGTCGCCGCCGATCGCGTGGGCTGACCGCTCGACGATGTCGACGATGGACTTCTTCTCCTGTGACGGCTTGAGGGTGTTCTCTACGGGTGGGCCGCTGCAACTGCTCAAGGTCATGATCGCGATGATTCCGATCATGAAGAACGGAGCGCTTCGGTGGGGGCTGGGAACTGGACGCACGGTCAACCCCACCTCATCAACAGTCGTCCCAAGATGTCCCCCACGATGTCTTCCCCCATCTGTGCGCCCGCCCCTGAGACGCACGTTCGACTGTACCGATCCTCTCGATCGGGGCGCACTGCCGACCGCCTGCTCGGCGCCGGTGGCTACTGTGTTGGACGTGCGTCCGGGCGCACCGGGGGAGGCACGGGGATGCAGCAGGCGGCGACCACCACGACGAGACGACGAACGCCCGACGCGGTCGGCGTCCGCACCTGCAGTGTCGTTGCGGCATCGATCGTCGCGCTGACACTCGCCCTCACCGCCTGTACCGGCAGCGGGCACGTGCAGCCCGAAGCAGCCGAGAGGTCGATCGTCAGCGTCGTGGACGACACGACAGCGACGATCGGCGGCCACTGGAAGGTCTACAGCGAACCGACCGCTGAGTCCTGCACCGAAGCAGCCGACGACGGCCTGACCTACACGTACATCCTCATGCAGGACGCACCGCCGACCGATCCGGCGAAGGCCGTCGCAGCGGTCGAGCAGCTGTGGAAGGACCGGGGCATCACGACCGAGCGGTACCGGACGGGAGCCGCTGACCCGGTCCTCGGCGTCCGCGGCCGTGGCGGCCCCGCGACGTCGATGGACTTCCGCGCAGACGCGCGCCGCTTCAGCGTCGTCGGCGTCTCCGAGTGTGCCGCGGGCAGCGCGGTCGAGGAGCGGAGACGACAGAGCACGTCGTCCCCGACACCCTGACCCAGCCGCAGAGACGGACAGCGCTGACCCGGTGGCACGGCGACCCGTCGCCGGACGGGAGGCGCGGCCCGGCCCCGCACCGCGCCTCCCGTCCGGCGGTCCCGCCGCCACCGCGCCCACGCGACCCGAAGACGGGGCTGGTGCCGCAGCCCACGGAGCGCTTGACTCGTTCCGGGGGCACACCGCCCCCTTCCTCGACACAGGGAGGCCGGCGATGCGCTCGCTCGTCTACACCAGCACGCAGACCCGGCCGATCTCGGACTCGGAGCTCGCGCAGATCCTGGCCGTCGGCCGCGAGAAGAACACACGCATGGGCGTCACCGGCATGCTCGCCCACCGGGACGCCAACTGCATCGGGATCATCGAGGGCGAGGACGACGTCGTCCACGAGCGCCTCGAGCAGATCCGCCTCGACCCGCGGCACACCAACGTCCGGGTGCTCTGCGACGACCCGGTGCAGCAGCGCTCGTTCCCGGACTGGTCGATGGCGTTCCAGCCCCTCGACCCGCTGATGCGCGAGGTCCCCGGCTTCAGCGACCTGTTCGACACGCAGCGTCCGACCGACGCCGAGGCCGGCGCCTCCCGGGCCCGCGCGCTGCTGGAGTGGTTCCGCAAGCACCCGCTCGCACCGCTGACGAGCCAGGACGCGGCAGACGCCGAAGCACCGCGCACCCGGGTCCTGAACGGCGCGATCGCGGTGCTGCACGACGCCGGTACGGTCGCGTTCTCGACCCAGGCGGTCGCCGAACAGTGCGGCATGCGCGTCACCGAGGTCGAGGGGCTCTTCCCGAACCGGCACGCCCTGCTGGCCGCGACCGTCGAACGCTGGAGCCTCGCCGTGTCAGCACCGCTCCTGCCGATGATCACCGAGCGCGGCACGGTCGCGTTCCTGCATGCGCTGCTCGCCGCCCACGTCGAGGAGCCGGGCCTGATGCGCCTGCTCGCCTCGATCCTCGGCGCCGCCACCGACCCGACCGTCGACGGTGCGGACTACTACCGGTCGGCGTACCTGCAGTTCCGGCAGACGATCCGGACGGCGCTCGCCGCGGACGTCCGCGACGGTCGCGAGCCGGCCACGATGGACCCGGAGCGGGGTGCGCAGCAGCTCCTGGCGCTCTACGACGGGCTCCGGCTGCAGGCGCTGCTCACGCCGGACACGGACCCGGTCGACGCGTTCGACCGGGCCGCCGCCCGGATGCGCCGCGGCTGGTCCGAGCAGTACGAGCAGCCGACGTACTGGGACATCCCGGTCGCCCCGTCCCGCTGAGCGGAGCGCGCTGAACGGACAGCGCTGCGCGGACTGCGCCGCCCCCCCCCCCCCGTCGCCCCCGTTGCTCCGCCCCGACCAACCGGTCTAGCCGTGGAGTGGGGGCGGTGGAGCGCTCCCGGTTCCGCCATGATGGTCCCCAGGGCGTGGACCGGGTATCTGCGCCCTGCTCTCTCACCCAGGGTGGTGAGCCGGCCGTCTGGTCGCCTTCGGGTGGTGATCAGGCGGCCGAACGCATTCCCCTGGGTCGGCACTTGTCCGCCGTTCGTGGGACTGCGGAGCGTGCTCGACCAGGTCTAGCGTCGCGACCGTGCGGCAACGACGCCGCACCGGTCATGAATCGAGCATCATGCAACGACGGATGAGAAGTCTCGTCGCCCTCGCCGTGAGTGCCGGCGTCGTAGGGGCGCTGGTCCCGGCGATGTCGGCCCAGGCGGTCACGACGAGCGACACCCCGGACTTCGGCAGCAACGTGAAGGTCTACAGCCCCTCGACACCGACGTCGACCATCCAGGCCGACGTCGACGCCGCGTTCAACGCCCAGCTCCGCAGCCCGACCGCGCAGTTCGGCACGCAGCGGTCGACGTTCCTGTTCAAGCCGGGCAACTACGGCCGGGTGTGGGCGAACCTGGGGTTCTACACCTCGGTCGCGGGCCTCGGGAAGAACCCCGACGACGTCACGATCAACGGCGCGGTCAACGTCGACTCCGGGTGGAACGCCGGTGACGAGTCGAACGCCACGCAGAACTTCTGGCGCTCGGTCGAGAACCTGGCGATCGTGCCCGAGGGCGGGACCGACCGCTGGGCGGTGTCGCAGGCCGCGCCGATGCGCCGCGTGCACATCAAGGGCAACCTGACGATGGGGCCGTCGAACCAGGACGGCGGTCAGGGCTACTCGTCGGGCGGCTACATCGCGGACAGCAAGGTCGACGGCACGGTCACGTCGGGCTCGCAGCAGCAGTGGTACACCCGCAACTCCACGCTCGGGTCGTGGCAGGGCGGCAACTGGAACATGACGTTCTCGGGCGTGCAGGGTGCTCCGGCGAACGACTTCTCGAAGAGCTACACGACGCTCGCGACCACGCCGACGACCCGCGAGAAGCCGTACCTGTACATCGACTCGTCGAACAAGTACCACGTCTTCGTCCCGTCGCTCAAGCAGAACTCGAGCGGTGTCACCTGGCCGAACACCGGCGGCACGGACCTGCCGATGCGGAACTTCTACGTGGCGCACCCGGGCGACTCCGCGGCGACGATCAACAGCGCGCTGGCGCAGGGCCTCAACCTGTTCTTCACGCCCGGCACGTACCAGCTCAACGCCGCACTGAACGTCACCCGGCCGGACACCGTCGTCACGGGCATCGGCTTCCCGACGCTCGTGCCGACGGCCGGCAACGCCGTGCTGACCTCGTCCGACGTCGCCGGCGTGAACGTGTCGAACCTCGTGGTCGACGCGGGTTCGCAGAACAGTGCGCAGCTGCTCCGCCTCGGCACCAGCGGGTCGCACGTCGACCACGCGGCCGACCCGCAGAGCATCCAGGACGTGTTCTTCCGCGTCGGCTCGAGCATCCAGGGCCGGGCGACGACGACGCTGCAGGTGAACGCCGACGACACCCTCGTCGACCACATCTGGGCCTGGCGCGCCGACCACGGTGGGGCCGCGACGGGCTGGACGGTCAACACCGGAGCGACCGGGGTCGAGGTGAACGGCAACGACGTCCTGGCCACCGGACTCTTCGTCGAGCACTACCAGAAGTACGAAGTGCAGTGGAACGGCAACAACGGGAAGACGATCTTCTTCCAGAACGAGATGCCGTACGACGTGCCGGACAACGCCTCGTGGCATAGTCCGACCGGCGCCGGCTACGCGGCCTACAAGGTCGCGTCGACGGTCACGACGCACGAGATCTGGGGCGGCGGTGTCTACTGCTTCTTCAACACGAACAAGTCGGTGCACGCCGACCGCGCGTTCGAGGTCCCACAGACCGCCGGCGTGAAGGCACACGGGCTGGTCACGGTGTCCCTCGGTGACACCGGCACCATCTCGAGCGTCATCAACGGCGTCGGTGGTGCCGTCCCGACCCCGGCGGGCAACACCGCGCCGAACCGGGTGGCCAGCTACAACTGACCGCGGTCGCGACGCGACCACCTGACGGACGGGAGGCCCGGTACCAGCTGGTACCGGGCCTCCCGTCCGTCAGGTGGTGCCGGCTACGAGCGTCCGGCCCGGAGCCTCGTCGTGGCGTCCGACGCGGCGGCGGCCATCGTGCGGACGAACGCCGTCGAGGTCGCGAGCTCGGCGGTGGACGAGCCCTGCAGCGCGGCGGCGATCTCGGCGCTCGACTCCGCCAGGAACGCGCGCGCACGCTCCCGCGCCGCGGGTGTGGGCCGCAGGGTCACCCGGCGGCGGTCGCTGTGCTCGCGGCTGCGTGCCAGCAGGCCCGCGGCCTCCAGGCGGTCCACCAGGACCGTGACGGAGCCGGAGGTCATGCCGATCCGCTGCCCGAGCCGCGCGGGTGAGAGCGGATCCCCGGACGAGTCGGCCCAGAGCACCTGCCCCAGCGCGTTCGCGTCGGTCGTGGGCAGGTCGAGCCAGGACGCCATCTGCTGGTTGAGTTCGGCGAACGCCACGGCCCAGGCCCGGAGTGCCTCCATCGCCTCGACCTGGGGCGCATCCCACTGCGTCTCGAACACGTTCGTCATCCTGCTCCTTCACTGTGTAGTGTCTTTACTGTAAAGCTCAACCATCAGAGGAGCACCATGGAGCACCGCACTGCCGTCGTCTCAGGAGCCAGTATCGCTGGCCTGTCGACCGCCTACTGGCTCCGCCGGACCGGGTGGGACGTGACCGTCATCGAACGAGCCGCTGCCTTCCGGGACGGCGGACAGAACGTCGACGTCCGCGGAGTCGCACGTGACGTCCTTCGCCGGATGGACCTCTTCGACGCCGTCAAGGCACGGAACACCACCGAGACGGGCACGGTCCTCGTCGACGAGCGCGGCGCCGTCACCACCGAGCTGCCCTCCGACGGCGCCGGCGGCGCGACCGCGGAGCTCGAGATCCTCCGCGGCGACCTCGCCCGGACGATCCTCGACGCCCTGCCGGCCGGGGTCACGTTCGTCTACGGCGACAGTGTGTCCGCCGTCGACGACGACGCGGACGGTGTCACCCTCACGACCGAGTCCGGACGGCGACTGCGGGCCGACCTCTTCGTCATCGCCGAGGGCGTCCGCTCCCGCACCCGCGCGATGGTGTTCGGCGAGGACGTCGTCGACCAGCGCGACCTCGACGTCACCATGGTCTTCGGCACGATCCCGCGCACCGACCGCGACGACGACCGCTGGCGGTGGCACAACGCCGTCCGCGGCCGCCAGGTCCACCTCCGGCCGGACCCGTACGGCACGATCCGTGCGATCCTCGCCTACTCGCCCGGGGACGACGTCCTCGGGCTGACTCGGGAGGAGACCCTGGCCGTGGTGCGACGCCGCTACGACGGCGTCGGGTGGGAGGCGCCGCGGATCCTCGACGCCCTCGACACCTCGCCGGACGTCTACATCGACCAGCTCCAGCAGGTGCGGATGTCGACGTGGCATCGCGGGCACGTGGTGATGGCCGGCGACGCCGGGTGGTGCGTCACGCCGATGGGCGGTGGCGGCGCCTCGCTCGCGCTCACCGCCGGGTACGTCCTGGCCGCCCAGCTGGCCGACACGACGCAGGACCAGGAGGCGGCGTTGGTCGCGTACGAGTCGTGGTTGCGCCCGCTGGTCGACGACGTGCAGGACCTCCCGCGCGGGCTGAAGGCGTTCGCGTACCCGCAGTCCCGGCTGGCGCTCGCGCTGCGCGGGGTCATGGGTCGGGTGCTGATGGCGAAGCCGCTCCGCCCGCTCGCGGCGAAGCTCACCGAGGTCGCCGAGACCGACCGCGCGTTGCCGGCGCTCGTCGAGCGCTGAGCCGGACGGGAGGCGCCCCACCAGCCGGCGGGGCGCCTCCCGTCCGCCGCGTGGTGCGTCGGTCAGGGCTGCAGCGCCTCGAGGTCCTCGAGCAGGGACGGGTGCGTCGGCTCCCACCCGAGCGCCTGCCGGGTGTGCGCACTGGAGGACGGCTGGTCCATCGCGAAGATCGGTCCGAACGGGCCGAACGTCTCGTCCGGGACGGACTGCACCGGCAGGCCGAGGCAGCGCCCGACGACGGTGGCGATGTCGAGGACCCGGTCGCCCTCGTCGGCGACTGCGTGCCAGGCGGTGCCGCCGGGTGCGGACTCGAGCGCGAGCCGGAAGAGCGCAGCGGCGTCGCGCGCGTGCACGGCGGGCCAGCGCTGTTCACCGTCGCCCGGGTAGCCGGCGATCCCGGAGCGCCGGGCGGCGTCGGTGAGCAGCCCGGCGAACCCGCCCTGCCCGTCCTCGTGGACCGTGCGGGGCATCCGGACGGCCGAGGCCCGGACGCCCTGCGACGACAGCGCGAGCAGGTCGGTGACGGCGATCGCGCGGCTGGCGACCGGGCCCTCGGTCGGCAGCGGGTCGGCCTCGGTCGAGGGGCGTCCCGTCACCCACGGGGTACCCGAGACGGTGACGAGCGGCTTGTCCGTGCCGATCAGCGTGGCACCGAGGGTCGCCATCGCGTCGCGTTCCTCGGCCAGCCCCTGCTGGAGTGCCTCGGCACTGCCGTAGTCGCGGCTGAAGGCGAGGCTGATCACCCCGTCGGCCCGGGTGGCGCCGTCGCGCAGGACGTCGAGGTCGGTGAGGGAGCCGCGTAGGGCCTCGGCCCCGGCGGTCTCGAGCGTGGTGGCGGAGGCGTCCGAGCGGGCGAGGCCGAGGACGGTGTGGCCGTGGGCGAGCAGTTCGGCGACGACGGCGGTGCCGATCGTGCCGGTGCCACCGGTGACGAAGACGTGCATGGGGACTCCTCGAGTTGAGTGATGGGACATGTGTACCGTCACTGTAGACCCGTGATGGGACAATTGTCTCATCGACTAGGATCGGACCATGGCGCGATGGGAACCAGGAGCACGCGAACGGCTCGTCCTCGCCGCCGTCGACCTGTTCACCGAGCAGGGCTACGACGCGACGACCGTCACCGAGATCGCCGAACGCGCCGGAGTCACCAAGAGCACCTTCTTCCGGCACTTCCCCGACAAGCGCGAGCTCCTCGTCGCCGGGCAGGAGACCCTGAGCCGCCTGCTCGCCGAGGGGATCACCGCAGCGCCGGCTGACGCCACGCCGCTGGAGGCCGTCGCCGCCGGACTCGAACGGGCATCCGGCGAGATGGGTCCCCGCAACCGTGAACTCGGCCCGCGCCTGAAGGCCGCCGTCGCCGCCAGCACCGAACTGCAGGAGCGGGACGCGTTGAAGAGCGTCGGCATGGCTGCGGCGATGACCACGGCGTTGCTCGAGCGCGGCGTCCCCGAGACCACGGCGCACCTGGCCAGCGAGATGGGGGTCCTGGCGTTCAAGCAGGGCTACGCGCGCTGGTCAGAGGGCGAGCGGAGCGACGACGACGGGCTCGCGCGTCACGCGCTCGACGTCCTGCAGGAGCTCCGGACCGCGACGGCCGCGCTCGGCTGACCCGGCCGGTCAGTCTGACCCGACAGCTCAGTCGCGGACGACGACGCCCTGCCGCAGCATGTCGCGCGCCACGCGTGACCGCGGGATCACCCACAGCGCACTCCACAGCGCCAAGCCGGCCCACAGCCCGAGCAGCAGCAGTGTGATCACGGTGCCGTGCTGGTCGCGCATCGACCAGGTCATCGCACTCCAGAACACGGCGAGCACGATCTTGCCCCAGCCGGCGGTCTGCTGGTCGGCCTGGGCCTGCAGCCGCGGGACCCAGATCTCCGCGGGCACCCCGGTCGGCACCTGCCGCTCGGTCACCCAGCGCTCGACCATCACGACGGCCTCGTAGCCGCCGTCGACCCGCCATGACCGGAGCTGCAACCAGCCGGCGACCCCGGCACCGATCAGGGCCGCGGGCAGTCCGACCGACACGAGCACCTGCGGCGTCGCGGTCTGGAACGAGGACAGCACGAGCATCGTGAACACGAGCGCGAAGCCCGCACCCGCCGCCGCGCTGCCGAGCAGCCGCAGCCGTCCGGCCTCGTCGACCTCACCGATCCCGTGCACGCTCCGACCGTACCCGCGTCGGCGTGCGTGGCGCTGGTCGCCGGGGCAACGCACAGGAGGCCCGTCACCGGTCCCGCAGACCGGTGGCGGGCCTCCCGTCGGTGCGTGTCAGCCCTTCGACACCATGATCCAGCTCACCTGGATGCCGTACTTCGTGGCCGGCGAGATGCGCAGGTCGACGATGCCGTCCTTGCCCACGGTCGCCGTGGTCGCGAGGGTGCGGAAGGTGCCGTCGATCGGCTGGTCCGTCGCCACGGTCTCGCCGTCGACGGCGACCGCGGCAGCCCGACCCGGAGCGCTCTTCGTCCACGGGTCCCAGAACCCGACGTCCAGGCGGTACGAGCCCTTCTTCAGGCCGCCCAGGGCGTACTCCAGGTCGGTCTTGTCGGCCTGCCAGCGGACGGTGTCCGTGATGGTGCCGCCGCTCGTCCCCGAGGTGCCGCCGGTGGTGCCGAGGTACCCCCAGTGGTTCCCGGTGGCGGGGTCGACGCCGAAGCGCTGGTCCTCCACGCTGTTGAGCAGACGGTCGCCGCGCTTCTGCAGGAAGGCCAGGTCCGCGGTGTGGTCCGCGGTGCCCTGCCCACCGGCGTCGACGAAGTACGACATCTTCTTCGGCAGCACGGTGACGGTGCGGGTGAAGGTGCGGCCGTCGTCGAGCGTGCCGGCGACGGTCCGCTCGCCCGCGGTCGCCAGGGCGTCGTCGGCCCAGGTGACGCGGTGGGTGCGGGTGGTGGAGCCCTCGCGGACGGCGACCCTGCCCGGCAGCGCCTTGGTGTCGTCGTCGAGCGTGGCCTGGCCGGCGATCGGCGTCGTGACCGTCCACGGGGTGGAGGGATGCAGGTCGGCGAGCGACCACGAGGTCGTGTCGCACGAGAACGACATCGCGCCGCCCTCGCCGAACGTCACCGGCAGCCAGACCGACGGTGCCGTCCGCAGGTCGGTGGCGTTGTTCCACCGGTCGCCGATGTACACGACGCGGCCGTCGCCGAGGTTCAGCAGCGACGTGCTCTGCGAGTTGCAGGTCGTGTCGGCGCCGGTGCCGGTGGCCGGGTTGCCGTGCGCGGTCCAGGTGCCGAGCAGGTCGGTGGCGGTCGCGTACGCGGCGGCGTTCGGTGCCCAGCCGGTCGCGCCCGACGTGACCAGGTAGTAGGTGCCGCCGACCTTCGTCAGGGCCGGCGCCTCGCGCTGCCCGCCGATCCACGGCTGCGGGCGGCGGAAGTCGACGCCCTCCACGGCCTTGCTCGGCTCGGCCGACAGGTTCGTGTAGTCGGCGTCGAGCTTCGAGATGTAGAGGGTCAGGTTCTCCTCGCTGGCGTAGACGATGTAGGCGGTGCCGTCGTCGTCGACGAACAGGTTCATGTCGCGGGCCATGCCGGGGGAGTCCGGCTGGTGGTTGGTCGGGTCGTCGGCGGGGACCCGGTCCAGGCGGTACGAGTCGATGTAGCGGAACGGCCCGGTGGGGGAGTCGGACACGGCGACGCCGGCGGTGGCCTTGGCGTACTGCGCGTCCGAGTCAGCGGTGGGACCGTCGGCGTGCACCCACATCACCCACTGCCCGGTCTTCGCGTTGTGGACGACCTTCGGCCGCTCGAGGATCGCGCCGGGGCGGGTGGCGCTCTCGGCCGTCACCCCGAGGTCGCGGTACACGGCGTCGCGCTGCGTGCCGTCGTAGCCGCCGTAGAGGGCCGAGAAGTACGGCTGGTCGAAGTCCGACCGTGCCGTCATGGTCCGGAGGGCCAGGCCCTGGTCGGTCCAGTTCGTCAGGTCCCGGGACGAGTAGACGTGCACGCCGCGGGTGTCGGTGTACCCGTTGACGCGGTCCTCGCCGTACCAGTAGTAGATCGTCCCGCCGGCGTCGTCCGTGCTCGTCACGACCTGGCCGCCGTGTCCCTGGATCGGCTGCCCGGTGTCGTCGAGCCACTGCTGGCCCGGGTGGAAGGTCGCGGACGTCGTGTCCGCGAGGGCGGGTGCGGCACCAAGGCCCCCGATCGCGAGGGCGGCTACGGCCACCCCTGCTGTGAGGCGCCACCACCGGCCCGCTGACGTCGTGTCCCGCTCTGTCCGTCGTTGGCGAATCCCCATCGATCCGGCCTCCTCAGCTCGTGCTGCCTCCGTTGGCAACGTCAACATCCTGTGGCCAGGCCACGGAGAGCGCAAGGTTCCGGGGTGGAACGGACAACGAGACGGGAGGCGCGGTGCCCGCTGGCACCGCGCCTCCCGTCCGTGCCGTGGTCGCCGCCGGAGCGGCGGCCGGAGCGGCCGGAGCGCTCAGTCTCCGGCGTTGATGAGTCCGAGCCAGCGGCCGAAGCCCGTCGGTTCGTCGTCCTGCAGACGGAACTGCGGGTGCTGGGCCACGTCGGTGCGCTGGCCTGGGGTGCGGTCGTCGTCGATCACGGCGGACTCCTTTCGTCGAGGTGATCATCTGTACACGCGCAGCCCTGCGCACATTCCCGCCTCCGTCCACTTCGCGGCGGACGCGCGGGCGGGCGCCTCTTGAGCAGTCGGCGGTCGGGGGACAAGTCCGCAGACGCGCTGGACCCGGCACCCCGACGTGCTGGTACTCCTGGGGGATCGGCCGCACCCCGCGGTCGAGGACGAGGTGGGACGCCATGGTCGACGCGAGGACCTACGACGAGTCCGGGTACTGGTACCCCGACCGCGCGACCAAGACCGGCGTGGAGCTCCTCAACGCGATGCGCCGCTACCGGTCCGCCGAGGTCGCCATGCGGCAGCGCACCCGCGACACCATGCAGCTCGGTCCGACCGACATGGCCGCCGTCCGCTTCCTGCTGCAGGCGCGACAGCGCGGCACCGTGGTGAAGCCGACCGGCCTGGCGGCGCACCTCGGCATCACGACGGCGTCGACCACGGCGCTGGTGAAGCGACTCGTCGCCGCCGGCCACGTCGAACGACAGACCGACCCGAGCGACGGCCGCGGGTTCCTGCTCGTCGCCACGGACAACGGCGACGACACCGTCCGGTCGCACCTGACCGGGGTGCACGCGCGGATGATCGCCGCGGCGGACCGGCTCTCGGCGAC
>Ga0308159_1003102_pt1 | contig 17583 bp, 16 predicted proteins | sample PhyCR1_FD_201040 | JGI IMG/M metagenome (GOLD analysis project Ga0308159, IMG submission 201040) | Phyllosphere microbial communities from UC Gill Tract Community Farm, Albany, California, United States - DLSLC.R1 | ecosystem: Host-associated > Plants > Phyllosphere > Unclassified | place: USA... | reverse complement strand
GGCGGCTACCAGTTCCTGCCAAGCCGCGAGCCCGACTTCCGCAGCCTGACCAAGGGCTGACGCGCCCGGCGGCGCCTTATGCCAGGCGCCGCCGCTGTCCTGTTCCGGCTTGGGGAGACCATGGCCATGCGTACCGTCCTGCTGCGGCTGCTGGGCGCCCTGCCGGCGTTGGCCGGGGTCATCCTGGTGACCTTCCTGCTGACCCGGGTGCTGCCCGGGGATACCGCCAGCTACTTCGCCGGCCCCACCGCCAGCGCCGAGAGCATCGCGCAGATCCGCGCCGAGCTGGGGCTGGACCGGCCGCTGCCGGAGCAGTTCTTCCGCTACGTCACGGCATTGGCGCAGGGCGACCTCGGCATGTCCCTGACCACCGGCCAGCCGGTGCTGAAGGATCTGACGGCACGGCTGCCGGCCAGCGTGGAGCTGACGCTGGCGGCGCTGCTGCTGGCCATGAGCATCGCCATCCCGCTCGGCATCCTCGCCGCCGTGAAGCAGGGCAGTTGGGCGGACCATCTCTGCCGTATCGTGGTCACCGCCGGGGTCAGCCTGCCGGTCTTCTTCACCGGCCTGCTACTCGTCTACGTGTTCTACTTCATCCTCGGCTGGTCCCCGGCGCCGCTGGGCCGGCTGGACGCCTTTGCCAGCGCGCCACCGACCGTGACGGGCCTCTATCTGGTGGACAGCCTGCTGGCGGGGGATATGGAAACCTTCCGCGCCTCGCTGGCACAGATGGCGCTGCCTGTCGCCACGCTGGGGCTGTTCGCGCTGGCACCGATCGCCCGCATCAGCCGCGGCAGCATGCTGGCGGTGCTTTCGGCGGACTTTGTGCGCACGGCGCGCGCCAGTGGCCTCTCGCCCCGCTACGTCATCCTCACCTATGCCTTCCGCAACGCCATGCTGCCGGTGCTGACAACGCTCGGCATGGTGTTCTCCTTCCTGCTCGGCGCCAACGTGCTGGTGGAGAAGGTCTTCGCCTGGCCCGGCGTCGGCTCCTACGCGGTGGAGGCGCTGATCGCCTCGGACTTCGCGCCGGTGCAGGGCTTCGTGCTGACGATGGCCATCCTCTACGTGCTGCTCAACCTGGCGATCGACCTGCTCTACGGGCTGGTCGACCCGCGCGCGAGGATGGACGCATGAGCGCGGCCCAGACCACCACCGCCACCCGTCCGCGCGAAGCCGGCGCGGCGTGGCGCCACGCCCGCCACGTCATCACCGGCAACCCGGTCACGGCACTCGCCTTCGCGCTGTTCTTCCTGCTGCTGCTCTGCGCCGTGTTGGGCCCCGCCCTGGTGCCCTACGACCCGTTGGCCAGCGACACCGCCAACGCGCTGCAGGCGCCGTCCTGGGCGCATCCCTTCGGCACCGACCAACTGGGGCGGGATATCCTCAGCCGCGTCGTCGTCGCCACGCGGCTGGACATGACGGTGGCCATCGCCTCCGTTGTGCTGGTCTTCGCGCTGGGCGGGCTGGCGGGCGTCGCCGCCGGGTATTTCGGCGGCTGGACGGACCGCGTGGTCGGCCGCATCGCCGATACCATCATGGCCTTCCCGTTGTTCGTGCTGGCCATGGGCATCGTCGCCGCGCTGGGCAACACCGTCACCAACATTGTCATCGCCACCGCCATCGTGAACTTCCCGCTCTACGCCCGGCTGGCGCGGGCGGAGGCACGGGTGCGGCGGGAGGCCGGCTTCGTGCAGGCGGCGCGGCTGACCGGCAACGGCGAGTGGCGCATCCTGCTGACGCAGATCCTGCCCAATATCTTGCCGATCATGGCGGTGCAGGTCTCGCTCACCATGGGCTACGCCATCCTCAACGCCGCCGGCTTGTCCTTCATCGGCCTCGGCGTACGGCCGCCAATGCCGGAATGGGGCATCATGGTCGCGGAGGGGGCCAGCTTCATCGTTTCCGGCGAATGGTGGGTGGCGCTGTTCCCCGGCTTGGCGCTGATGCTGGCGGTGTTCTGCTTCAACCTGCTGGGCGACGGGCTGCGCGACATCGTCGACCCGCAGCGGCGCGGCTGAGGACCGGTCCGGAATGGTCCGACATGGCAGGCCAGAGCGGCGGGCTGCTTCTTTTTCTGAAGAAAAAGAAGCAAAAAGACTTTGCCTGTCGGGCGTCGCGGCGGCCGTGAAGCGCGCCGCCAAACTGACAAAAGTTTTTTGGTTCTTTTTTCCAAAAAAGAACGCTTCCCCTGCTTGGCCTGACGTCGCGGCAGCGCCTGCCGGCATCCTTGAACGGGCCCTGATCGTAGCATGAACATCACCCACGACACCCCCCGCGTGCCGCTGCTAGACGTGCGGGACCTGACGGTGGAATTCGCCACGCGCGCCGGCCCGGTGCAGGCGGTGCGCCAGGTCTCGCTGCAATTGATGAAGGGCGAGACGGTCGGCATCGTCGGCGAGTCCGGCTCCGGCAAATCCGTTACCTCCTATGCTGTCATGCGCATCCTCGACCGCGCGGGGCGCATCGCGGAGGGCAGCATCGTCTTTTCCGGCATGCCGTTGCAGGCGGCGCCGGAGGGCGCGATGCGCGACCTGCGCGGGCGGGAGATCTCGATGATCTTCCAGAACCCGCGCGCGGCGCTGAACCCGATCCGCAGCGTCGGCCGGCAGATCGAGGACGTGATGCTGCGCCACGGCCAGGCGACGCGACAGACCGCCCGGGCACGCGCCATCGAGATGCTGGAGCAGGTGCGCATCGCCCGTGCAGCCGAGCGCTACGATGCCTATCCGTTCGAGCTGTCGGGCGGCATGTGCCAGCGCATCGTCATCGCACTGGCCCTCGCTTGCCGGCCGCAACTACTGATCGCCGACGAGCCGACCACGGGCCTCGACGTCACCACGCAGAAAACGGTGATGGAGCTGGTGACGGAGCTGACGCGGGCGCGCGGCATGTCGACGCTGCTGATCACCCACGACCTCGGCCTCGCCGCCGCCTATTGCGACCGGGTGGTGGTCATGCAGCAAGGCCGCGTGGTGGAGGACGCCGCGTCCGCCCGCATCTTCCGTACCCCCGAACACCCCTATACCCGCCGCCTGCTGCGGGCCACGCCGCGCCCCGGCGCCGGGCTGCGGGACCTGCTGCCGGAGGGCGCGCCGGCCGGCGAGCCGGTGCGGCCGCCGCCCGCCGACGCGCCCCCGCTGCTGGAGGTGACCGGCCTGGTCAAGGCCTATCCCCGCCCGCTGGCCGCCGGCTGGTGGAAGCGTGGCGCGGCCGCGCCGCCGGTGCGCGCGGTGGACGGCATCTCCTTCGCCATCCGGCGTGGCGAGAGCGTCGGCCTGGTGGGAGAATCCGGCTGCGGGAAGTCCACCACCTCCACCATGCTGATGCGGCTGATCGACAAGACCGAGGGCAGCATCCGCTTCGACGGGCAGGAGATCGGCGACATCCCGCCCCGCGCCTTCACCCGCTCCCCGCTACGCGCCCGCATCCAGATGGTGTTCCAGGACCCGACCGACAGCCTGAACCCGCGCTACACCGCCGAGCGCGCCATCGCCGACCCCATCCTGCGCCTCGGCGGCCGGGCCGCGCGGGCCGGGCTGCGGGCGCGGTGCGAGGAGCTGGCCGGGCTGGTCGGGCTGCCGGTGGAACTGCTGGGCCGGCTGCCGCACCAGCTTTCCGGCGGGCAGAAGGCGCGCGTCGGCATCGCCCGCGCCATCGCGCTGAACCCGGACCTGGTGGTGCTGGACGAGCCGACGGCGGCGCTGGACGTCTCCGTGCAGGCGGTGGTGCTGAACCTGCTGCAGGATTTGAAGGCGCGGCTGGGGATGAGCTACCTGTTCGTCAGCCACGACCTGCATGTGGTGCGGCTGCTGTGCGACCGCGTCATCGTCATGCGCGCCGGCCGCATCGTCGAGGAAGGGCCGACCGCCGAAGTGATGGAACGCCCGCGCCACGACTACACGCGCGAATTGCTGGCCGCTGCGCCGGAACCGCCGTGACCAGCCTCGCCACGCTGAACGCCGCCAGCGCCGGGGATTTCGCAACGGCGCTGGACGGCATCTTCGAGCGTGCGCCCTGGGTCGCGGCCGGTGCCGCCGCCGCGCGGCCCTTCGCCGATGCGGCGTCCCTACACGCCACCCTGATGCAGGCGCTGCGCGATGCTGGCGATGCCGCCTGCCACGCCTTCCTCAATGGCCACGAGCCGCTGGTGGCGGGGCCGTTGCCGGAGAGCCTCACCGCATCCTCCCGCGTGGAACAGGGCGACCTGCCACTGGGAGCACTGATCGGAGCCGAAGTGCTGGCGGCACTGAACGCCACCTACCGGCAGCGCTTCGGCGTCCCCTTCATCATCGCCCTGCGCCGCCATACGGCGGCGAATGTCCTGCGGGAATTGCACCGGCGGCTTGTGGCCGACCCTGTTGCCGAATTGCAAACCGCGTTGGTGGAAGTCGGGCATGTCACCCGCTATCGCCTGCTGGCCCGGCTAGGCGAAACGCCTGCTCCCGGCAGTATCGTCGCGGATTTGGCGCAATCCTTGCCGGATGGTTCCGTGCTGCTGCTGTCGCGGGAAGGCCAAGTGATCGCGCGGCATGCGCCGGCGCCGGGCTGCCATGGCCCGGTATCGCTCTGGCAGGAAGCACCGTTGCGGCTGGGGCATTACCGGCTGACGGTCGGGGAGCGCGGATACGATATCTGGCCCGAAGCTGCGGAGGGTGAGAATCTGGTTTCGCAGTTTGAAGGCGGTGGTTGAGAGGGGCGCTGCCCCTCTCAAACTCTCCCGGCCAAAGGACTGAGGCCTTTGGAAACCCTTTTGTTCGAGCCACGGTGAAAGGCAAGATATATTCTCAGATTCGGCTTTTGAGCAGCAAGGTCGGAGAAAGAAGTCGCCGCGCAAACCTTTAGGTCTGCGCCATATATTTCCCGAACAGGGTTTCCGAGCACCCGTGGCGAGCGAGCGCTCTACGTCCATGCGGTGGGTATTGCCCCTGACATCGAAGCGCGGCCGAACCCACAGTGTGACCGAACATTGACCAGAAGAAAGAAGGGGTTTCAGGGGAATTCATTCCCCTGACCTTCTCCCCCGACAGTCCCAGCACACGCCCCGGTTCCCAACCAGATTCCCCCACAATCCCACGACCGCGGGCCAGGAATCGCTTGCCCAAATCTCGTCTCTTCCAGATCGCGGGTGTAGGGGATCGCATCTCCTGCCACGTGAGGATCAAGTAGGCAGCGCCCCCTCGATCCTCACTTCCAACTGAAAACCGTCAGCCCTCCACCATCAGGCTCACATGCGCCGCCACCACCTTCCAGCCATCCGGAAAGCGCACCCAGCTCTGGCTCTGCCGTCCGCGCCGGCCGCTGGCCAGCAGGACGTATTCGGTGTTGGCCACGCCGAAGTCGCGGCCGAAGGTGGTGATGACGGTATTCTCCAACCGGCGTGCGCGCTGCTTGTGTTCGGCCGGGGTGCGGGCGGCGCGGAAGGCGGCGATCTGCGCGTGGCCGTACAGGTTCTCGGCCACGCCGTAACGCAGGGTGCGCGTATCGTCCCAGAAGCTGTCATCCAGCACCTGGACGTCGTTCTCCTCCAGCCCGCGGTCGTAGCGCTCGAAGGCGGCGCGCAGCTCGGCCACCGCCTCGGGGTTGTTGATGTCGGTCACGTCAGGCATCGGTGCGGTTCCTCAAGAATCAGCCGGAGATACGGGCGCGTTCCAGCGCCTCGGCAATGGCCACCAGTTTCGCATCCTGGCCGTGCCAGGCGAGGATGGACAGGCCACACGGCTTGCCCCCGGCCAGGCCCAACGGCAGGCTCAGTTGCGGCAGGCCCGCGAAGCCGGCGAAGGATGTGAGTTGGCTGATGCGCTCGGACAGCGCATCCAGCTCCCGCAACGGCAGGCCCAGCGGCGGCGCGGTGAAGGGCGTGGTCGGCAGGCAGAGGATGGCGCCGCCTTCCAGCAGGTCCCGTGCCCGGGCCAGCACGCGCTGGCGCAGGCTGGCTGCCTCCGCCGCCTGTTCGTCAGTGAAGCCGGAAGCGATGGTCAGGTTGCGCGCCACGTTGAAGGCGAAGCAGGGATTGGCGGCATCGATCCAGTCGCGGAAGGTGCGCCAGCCCTCGTGCCGCTGCAGGATGTTGCGCTGCGCGCTCCACACCGCCAACTCGCCCGGCTCCGCCAGCGTGATGGTGCGTGGCGCATGGCCCAGCACGCGGGCCAGCAGTTCCACCGGCGCGGCCAGTGCGTCCCGCACCTCGGCATCGGCCAGGGCGAAGGCGTCCTCCGCCACCAGTAGCGGTGCGGAGGCCAGGGCGGGGATGGTTTCCCCCAGCATCACCGCGGCCACGCGGGCGAAGGTCGCGGCATCGCGGGTGAACCAGCCCACGGTGTCGAAGCTCGGCGCCTGGGCGCAGACGCCGGCGAAGGGGATGCGCCCATGCGTGGTGCGCAGCCCGTGCAGCCCGCACAGGCTGGCCGGCACCCGCACCGAGCCACCGGTATCGGTTCCCAGCGCGATGTCGCAATCCCCCGCCGCGACGGCGGAGGCCGAGCCGCTGGAGGACCCGCCCGGCAGGCAGCCCGGTGCCGCCGGGTTGGCGGGCGTGCCGTAGAACTGGTTGAAGCCGAGGATGCCGAGCGAGATCTCGCAGGTCACCGTCTTGCCCACCAGCTCTGCCCCTGCCTCCAGCAATGTGCTGACGGCCCAGGCATGCGCCTCCGGCACCGGATGCGTGCGCTCCCAGTCCGGGTTGCCGGCGCCGGTCGGCGTGCCGGCGACGTCGAACAGGTCCTTCGCCGCGAAGGTCAGCCCGGCGAGTGGCCCGGCGGCGGCGCCCGCCAAGTGGTAGCGCGGGCCGGGGAGAAAAGCGTCGTCTGTGGTGTTCTTCATGGGCCGAGCCTAGCAAGACCCAGGCCGGATGGCGCCAGGGCCGCCGCGCCCGATGGTCGGGTAGCCATGGAGTTGGCGGCTGTGCGTTGATAGCAACCTCGCCTCCTAAAACTCATCGGCCCCTGGTCAGGGCAACCTCGGATTCGATGCATGTCTGTCCGATCGGGCCGAATCGACCTTCGTCCACGATCGCTTCCAAACAGCCGGGCCGTCCGGTGTTCCAGCACGCCGCGCCAAGGCTTAGCCACCTGCGGAGCAAGGCGCCGAACCCTACGCAAGCGCGCGTTCCGGCCGCGCCAGGAGCCGTTCTCGTCGCGCAATCCGCGTCATGCGCGGGTCCGCCATGCCCTTCTCAGGCGACAACTGGCGGAGCGCCCCGCCAGGCAGTCAAAAGAAGAGTGGAAGATGGAAAACGGCCCGCCACACCCTATTATAAAGGTTGTAACTTTCCCATTCTTACTGGCTATTGCAGCGCGTGAAGAACCACGCCGGGCTGTTACGCTCAAACTTCTCTGGCTTGCCCAGGAAGATTTTTTAATCGGCATCGCCCAGAGCGAAGCCTTATGACAGGACTTCCCCGTGACACAGATCAAGGCGAGCGCCGCCAGCGCAAGCGCGGCCGCCAATAGTGACGAGCTGGAGACGGAGATTCTCTACCTCGCCAAGCGGCACCGCGTATCCCCGGCTATCGTGCGTGAGATTATCCGTCGCTCCGGCAACAGCGAGCGCGGTTCGGTCGAGCGTGAGATCGAGAAGGGCAAGGCACGTCGCTAGTACGTGCCGGATGGCGTGATGCGGGCGAAGCAGCCTCAGCCATCACGCCCCAAGGGCCGTTAAGCTGCCCTTGAGAGGGGAACGGCGAAGAGCCCGTTCCCGTGGAAAGTGCCGGCTGCGAGCGTCGCAGCCGACTGGATCCAGCCTCCCCGCCTACCGGGCACCCACGGTGTCCAGGGCGGGTCAGGGCTTAGCGGCGGCGGGCCTGCCGCGCCGCGTAACGGGCATCCCGCGCAGCCTTCTGCAACGCTGGCAGGGCAGCGGCGTGCTCGGCGGCAGCAGCGGCGGCGGCCGCTTCCTCAGCAGCCTGGACCTTGCGGGCCTCGGCCGCGGCAGCCTTCTCGGCGGCCAGGCGGGCAGCCTCGGCCTCCCGCGCCACGCGGCGCTCGGCATTACGGGCATCGCGCGCTTCGGCGATGGCCTTGCGCTCGGCCTGCAGCTTCAGCTGCTCGGGGTCATTCGGCCCGGGACGGGCGCGAAAACGCTCTAGCATCGCCTCCTTGGCTTTGGCGGCTGCTGCCAGCCGGTCATTGACGGAATCATTCTTTTGGGGGGTCATGCGCCTCCCTTACCAAATTCGCGCTCAGACTCATAGGACTGGTTCCCGCCGTTTAACTGCCGAAGCCAGGCTCCCGCTTATTGGCGAACCAAGGCCGGCGGGCTTCGCCTGCCTGGGCAAGGCTCACCGGCAGGCGGGCGGGAAAGCCCTTGACCGCCTGCTTCGCACCGCTTACTTAAGAATCATTCTTAGTCGCAACTCTAGCAGCACGGCCACCCGGCACACCGTCCCAGCCGCGATCCGATTCCCGCACTCCTCTCGGATCGACCGTGAAGCCTGACCGAACGATGAGATACCGCCCGTTTCCCGCAGGGGAGGAACCGGGTGGAGCGAGCAGGAGGCCGGGTCCCAGGACCCGGTCTTCTTCCGCGGCCGCCTGAAGGGGGGCGCGCGGGCGGCTTTCGCACGCGGGCAGGGCGTGCGGTTCCGGCTCGCATCCCCCTTCCCTTTCCGCCGGCTTCAAAGACGCCATGCGTTCAACGCCCGCCTTGCCTGCTGCGCCGGAAGCGCCAGGCCTTCCAAGGCCGGTGCCGCCATGCCCTCACGCAGCTGTGCAGGTGCCGCGTGCAGCCGCCACGGCCTTCGCGGTTTTCCAAACTGGCCCACCAGCAGCCAGGCCCTCCGTGGGCCTGCACCAGGGCCCCATGCCGCCCCGGGTTTTCAACGGCCAGGGCGGCCAGAAAGGAAACCGGGATGCGCGTCACCCTGCCTGCCATCGCCACCTGCCTCGCCCTCGCCCCGCTCGGCATCCAGGCCCAGCCGGCCCCGCAGCCAGTGGCGCCCCGGCTGGTCATCGGTGCGCCAGGCCAGTGCGAGATGACCGTCCAGGGCTCGGCCCGCCCCTGTTCCAGCGGGATCGTTTACGTGCACCACAGCAACGGCAGCATCCTGCTCTCCGTCCAGTCCGGCCGCGACGTGACCATCGGCTTCGAGGCCGATAGCGACCGGCAGCCGACACGGGAAGAATACATCCTCAACCTGACGCGGATGCATACCTCGATCGACGGCCGCACCGCCGCCAAAGTGGTCTCCGGCACCTGCCAGATCAGCATGTCCACCGACGGCCAGACCTGGCACCGCGCCGTCTGCCGCGCCACCGACCGCAGCAACCAGGAAACGGTGATGACCTTCACCGGCAACGGCCGCCCCGTCACCGCCGCCCGCCCCGGCCAGGAAGGCCAGGCACCCGGCGCGGCCCCGCCCAGCCAGCAGCCGGCGCCGAGACCGCCTGCCAAGGGCTGAAGTGGGGAGGTGGTTAGAAAGGCCGGGGAAGGAGTTCCCCGGACCCCATCTTTTTTCTGCGAGTTGGCGTTGGGCTGCCGGATTGAGGGTGCGGCCTGATGATGTTTACAAACGGCCGCGCGGAGCTTTGCTGGAGGCCACAAACCTTCGACGTGCCCGCTGAACCCACCCCCCTTCGACAACGCATAAAAAACTCGAAAAAACAAAAGAAGGGGTCCGGGGAATTCCTTCCCCGGCCTTTTCTCCCCCTAAAGAGGCGTCGCCGCCGAAGTCCAGCGCGTCGAGAAGATCCGGGGCGAGAGGCTGAGTTCGCCCACCAGTTGCTCCACCAGCGTGTCCTCCTGCAGGGCGCTCTAGACCGCCGCCTCCACCTGTACTTCGCCTTTGCCGGTGATGACGTGGCTCTCCAGCCCGTGCAGGCGCAGCTTCCGTACGCTCATCGCCTGCAGCAGCCTGGTGCGGACCACCGCCTCGTAGTGCGCGTCGCAGCGCAGCTCGATGGTGTGGAAGCGCTCCGTCAGTTCCCTCTCCGGCGCCATGGCATCGATCAGGCGGCCCAGCCGGAGCAGGCGCAGATTGGCCAGCATGATTAGCTCGGTGGACTCGGCCGCTTCCAGCAGCAGGCCATATCCCGCCATGGCGCCGATGGCCCCTGTAGCCCAGACGGATGCCGCGGCGCTGAGGCCGCGGACATTGAACCCGTCCCGCATGATCAGCCCGGCCCCCAGGAAGCCCATGCCGGTGATGACCTGCCCGCCCAGCCGCGTGGCATCCGACACTGGGGAGACCATCCCGGCGATCGAGGTAAAGGCCGCAACGCCGACCGCGACCAGGGCATGGGTCGCCAGGCCGGTGTAGCGCTGGTGCCACTGCCGCTCCGCCCCCACGACGGGGCCCAGCAGGAAGGCGACCAGCAGGCCAGGCGCGATGGAAAACGCACCCAGCATCTACGGCCCCCCGCGGCGCATTGGCTGGGAGCATGCGGCCTGGAAACGCATATCGGGTGATGGCCTCCGGCTGGCCGGGGCGCCGGGCCGGCGCGCAACGGCCTGGCCCAGGCAAACACGCCGTCCGCCAGCCTGCGACTCGGCTGTGCAGGTCTCCATGCCTGTGGGCAGACGGCCCAGAGCACGATCCATGGCCAAAGCACACAGTCAGGCCATAGCTTTGCATACGGGTATTGGAATAACGTGAACTCAACTGTCAGTTGTCAGGTGAACGACAACGATCCGTGAAGCCGCTCTGCCGGGGCACCCAGCACAGGCCCCGGGAGCTCGACGTGGAGGGCCACCGCCCCGTGCTGATGGAGTTGCCGCCGCAACCGCCCCACGCCCGCCCCTCGGCGGCGGCCCCCGCCCGGCCCGCCCTGCCACCCCGCCTCGGTCCCCGAGGCCAGGCCGGCCCGGCTCCTTTACTCGGAAATCAGGGGCAACCTGTGGCATGACGGAAGCCGGACAGCCCATCGTGCTGATCGCCAGTGCCGACCCCGCCCAGCGGGCCGCACTGGCCGGGCTGCTTCCGGAAGGCGCCCAGGCCCTGATGGCGGCCGATGCCGAAAGCGTCCTGGCGAGCCTGGCCGAAGCCGACATCACCCTGGTCCTGCTCGCCGCCGCCCTGCCTCTCGCCCACGGCCACTCGCTGCTGCAACGCCGGAATGCCCTTCCTCGCGGGGCGGACACGCCGGTCATCCTCGTCGTCGCGGAAGGCGAGGAAGCGGCGGAAGAAGTCGGGCTATGCCTCGGCGCGCTGGATTCCCTGCCCTGGCCATTCCGCCCCCCGGTGGCACGCGCCCGCTTGCAGGCGCATCTGCAAGCCGCGTTGCAAAGGCGGCAACTGGCCGCGCTCACGGCGCGGGATGCGCTGACCGGCCTCGCCAACCGCCGGCATTTCGAGGATGCGCTGGACCGCGCCTGCCGCCTGGCCGCCCGCACGGGCGAGACGCTGGGTGTCGCCCTGGTCGATATCGACCACTTCAACGCCTACGCGGCCCATCATGGTAGCGGCGCGGGCGAGGCCTCGCTCCGCCAGATCGCCACTCTACTGCAGGGCATTGCCCGCCGCCCGCAGGACGTGACCTCCCACCACGGCAGCGGCGCTTTCGCCCTGCTGATGCAGCAGACCGGCCACTTCGCCCGCCGGCTGGACCAGGCCCGGCATGACATCGCCGCCCTGGCCCTGCCCCAGGCCCCCGCCTTCGCAGCCTCCACCCTGACCGTCAGCGCCGGCGGCGTCGTCGCCCGCGTGCCTCGCGATGCCTTCGCCTCCGCCGCACCGCTGTTGCTCGGCCACGCGGCAAGCCTGCTGCAACGGGCGCGCGATGCGGGGCGCAACAAGGTCGTGACGGAGGCTCTGCTGGTTCGTCCCTGACAGGGGGTGGGTTGGGAGAGGAAGGCCGGGGAAGGAATTCCCCGGACCCCATCTTTTCTTTTCGAGTTTGCCGGCGTGGCCATTGAGGTGTCGGTCCTGAGATAGGGCTGGGTGCGCCGGAGGTCCTGGAAATCCGGCGACTGACAGTTCAGCTCGTTTGGCCGATGACATATTCCATCAAAAAGCGTCCGCCCCAGCCCTGCAGCCTGACGCAAACCCGCAGAAAAAAGATGGGGTCCGGGGAATTCCTTCCCCGGCCTTCTCTCCACCCTTCCACGGCTCCCCATCGCCCCCGTGGACACACGTCTGCTTGAGCCGCACGCCCCGCATGGATGGTGTCACGCGGGCCGGCTGGCCAGGATGGCTGCCTGCCTGTACCCAGGCCGCCTCTCGGGCGCGCTGCCGCCTTGGGCGGTGGGCGTCGTGCCCATGCCAGGACGGCGGCGTGTGCATCAATGACAGGCCGGGGCCGGGCTGCCGTCAGTGTCGGTAGCTCCTGGCCGTGGCGGGGCGAAGGCAAGGCGGCAGGCATGGCGAAACAGGACGGCAGCACCCCCACCCGCAGGTTCCGCCTGCTGACCATTCCCCGCGTCCTGGCGGTGCTGGGCGGCGGCTTCGCAGCGGTGGTGCTGTTCCTGGGCTGGTGCCTGTTGCAGGTCCCGGTCGGTGGTGGGCTGGAACCGACGGCGACCCCGGCGACGCTGATCCTGGAAAACCGCGACGGCACCGGCTTTGCCACGCGCGGCGTGCTGCGCGGCCAACCGGTGACGGCGGATGCCCTGCCCCACCCGCTATCCGAGGCCATCATCGCCATCGAGGATCGCCGCTTCTACAGCCACCCCGGCGTCGATGCCCGCGGTATCGTGCGCGCCCTGGCCCGTGCCGTCACGCGCGGCCAGGTGCGGGAAGGCGCCAGCACCATCACGCAGCAGCTGGCCCGGCTGACCTTCCTGTCCCAGGAGAAGACCCTGACCCGCAAGGTGCAGGAGGCAATGTTGGCCATCTGGATGGAGCGCAGCCTCTCTAAGGAGGAGATCCTTGCCCGCTACATGAACGCCGCCTATTTCGGCGCCGGCGCCGTGGGCGCCGACGCAGCGGCGCGGCGCTACTTCGGCAAGCCGGCGGGCGAGCTGACGCTGCCGGAGGCCGCGATGATCGCCGGCCTGCTGCGCGCGCCTTCCGCCCTCTCCCCCATCCGCAACCTGGAGGGGGCGCAGGCCCGCGCCAACGTGGTGCTCTCAGTGATGCAGGAGACCGGCGCGGCGACGCCGGAGCAGGTGGCCGCCGCCCGTGCCGCCCCGGTGGCCCTGCAGGCGCCGCCGGAGCCGATGGTCGGCCGCGGCTATTTCTCCGACTGGGCGGATGCCGAGGCCCGGCGCCTGGTCGGCCCGCTGCCGCTGGATCTCTCGGTCCGCACCACGCTGGACCCCAGCTTGCAGGACCTGGCGGAACGCGTCGTCGCCAACGTCATCGGCAAGGATGGGGAAGGCCACCGCGCCACCCAGGCCGCGCTGCTGGCCCTGGCGCCGGATGGCGCGGTGCTGGCCGCCGTCGGCGGGGTCGATTACGCCAGCAGCCAGTTCAACCGCGTCACCCAGGCACAGCGGCAGCCCGGCTCCCTCTTCAAGCTGTTCGTCTACGCGGCGGCGATGGAGGCCGGCTGGCGGCCGGACCAGACGATCCAGGACGCGCCGCTGACCATCGGCAACTGGTCCCCCGGCAACGCCAATGGCCGCTTCGCCGGCACCGTGACGTTGCGGGAGGCCTTCGCGCGCTCCATCAACACCGCCGCCGTGCGGGTGCAGGAAGCCGTGGGGCGGGACAAGGTGGCGGCCATGGCGCGGCGGCTGGGCGTGACCGGCGAGCTGCCGCTGAACCCCAGCATGGCCCTGGGCACAACGGAGACGACGCTGGCCGAGATGGTCGGCGCCTTCGGCAGCGTCGGCTACGGCCATCAGGTCCGCCCCTACCTGGTGCAGGAAGTGCGGGCGCGGGACCGCGCGCTGTATACCCGGCCGGAACGCGCGCCGGCGGCCAGCGTCTCCCCCGCCGTGCAGCAGGCGATGCTGGACCTGATGCAAGCCGCGGTGCGCGACGGCACCGCCCGCGCGGCGCGGCTGGACCGCCCGGTGGCCGGCAAGACCGGCACGACGCAGGACAGCCGCGACGCCTGGTTCATCGGCATGACCGCCGATGCCGTCGTCGGCGTCTGGGTCGGCAATGACGACAACAGCCCGATGAACAATGTCGGCGGCGGTGGCCTGCCCGCCCGTATCTGGCAGGCCTTCATGCAGGAGGCCGACCGTGTGCGCACCGCCGCCGCCCCCAGCGGCGCCCCCAATGCCGCGCCCGCCCCGGCCGCCAGCCAGACCCTGCGCGGCGTGCCGCGCGTGGTGGATACCGCCACCCTGCTGGTGGATGGCCGCGAGGTCCGCCTGGCCGGCATCGTCGGCGTCGGCGGTGAGTTCGTCGGGCCGATGGCGGAATGGATCGGCAACCGGGAAGCCGTCTGCGAAGCCAGCGACGCCGCCACCTGGCGCTGCAAGGTGGGCGGGCGGGATCTGTCCGAACTGGTGCTGACCAATGGCGGCGGCCGCGCCACCACCGACGCAGCGCCCGACCTGCGGCAGGCGGAAAGCTCCGCCCGCACGGAACGGCTGGGCATCTGGGCGGGGGGTTGAAGCGGGGCCTTCTGCCGCTGCGCTGCTGTTGGTGGGGAGGAAGGCTGGGGGAAGGAATTCCCCCAGGCCCCCATCTTTCTTCTGCGTGTTTTTTGCGGTCTTGGAGCGTTGTTGGCTGGGAGATGACAAGCGGTTTTGTGTGCACCGCTGGATAGCCAAGGCCGCCAATTTTCAGGCTGGTTCCAGCCCGCAGCTACGAGCTTCGCCTGCGACACAACTGCAAAGCTAAGAGAAGCCTTCGGCAAAGCGGCTCATTCCGTGCGGACCCGGCCAACCAAGCGCACCGAAAAACCTGGAAAAAGAAAAGAAGGGGTCCGGGGAATTCATTCCCCGGCCTTCCTCATAAGTCGGACCCAATGGCCGCAGGGCTCGATCAGGCCAAGCAGCCCGGTACAACCATCGTCATGGAAGCAGCCGCCTGCCGGTCGGCCAGAATAGGAAAAAGGCCGGGGAGTGTTCCCCGGCCTGTTCCATTGTGGGCCTTACTGCTGGACGACGCGGCGGGTGCCGTCCGGCAGGTATTCCAGCACCACGCCACCGCCGCCATAGGCACCGTCACCCACAGTCTGGCGCGGCAGTTCCAGGTTGCTAAAAGGCTGCGCCGGGGTCGGCACCACCGGGCGGCCATCGGCTGTGTGCTGGCCACCCATTGTGTGCTGGCCACCCATCGGGCGGGCACCCATGGGGGCACGGGCCATTGGGGGAGCGCCCATCGGCGTACCGGCCATTGGCGGCGCGCCCATCGGGACCGGCGGCGGCGCGGCATAGGTGCCCATCGGGGCCTGCATCGGCGTGGACGGCGGCGGGGCGGACTGGTAGGCCGGCGGCGGGGCCTGGGTACCGTAGGCCGGCATCTGCGCCTGGGCGGAATGGATGCCGAAGGTGGCCGTAGCAGTCACCGCGGCTGCGGCCAGGGCCAAGGAAATACGGGCCATTGCGCTGGCTCCTTCTCTGTTGCTGCGGCCTCCCGCCGCCACGCACCAGCTGGGGCGTGGGCGGAAGCCGACAGGTTGCCAACGCGGTCCCCCCGCCGGGGTTGCCTGCCTTCACCAACGTAAGGCAAACGGGGCCTCCCGGTTCTTGGCTGGGGCTGGTACCCTTGGCCTTGGTAGAGAGGGAGAACAGCGATGGGACGTGGTCGTCCGAAACGCGCCATGGAGCGTCGCCGCGCGGGCATTCCGCCGGCCGTGGATCCTGGCGCCGAGATCTCCCGCCTGCGGCGGGAGCTGGAGGAAGCGCGGGCGCTGCTGAAGCAGGTGGAACTGGGCGGCAGCGATGCCGGCCAACTGGTGCTGGCCAAGCGCATGGCCTCGCTGGAGGAAGACCGCCAGGTGGCGCGCGGCCACGCTGTCGAGGCCTCGCTCGCGCGCTCCAAGGCCGAAGCGGAATTGAAGATACTGCGGCAGGCCATCAAGCAGGCGCCCGGCCTGCGTGGCTGGCTGCTGCGGAAGGCTAGCAAGGGGCTCTAGGCGCCTGGGGCTGTCGGGGAGGCAAATGCCGGGGAAGGAATTCCCCGGACCCCATCTTTTTTCCACGAGTCCTTCGGGCGGGGCTGTGGGAGCGTTAGCCTTCCCAATCTCGGCCGCGGTCGCGCCGAAGGTCCATGACATCCGGCGACTGCGGGTTCCGCTCACCACGGCATTCATCCAGGCGCTACCGGGCGTCCCCGAAGCCTGACGTCAAACTCGTAGAAAGAAGATGGGGTCTCAGAGGAATTCATTCCCCTGACCTTTCCTATCGAGACCGAATGTCAACTGCGACTAGGGGAACCCCTCCGCCTCAACCGATCGTCCAAGCCAAGGCGCGGCCGCTTACGAAGGCCGGGCGCCCTGGGTGGTGTAGGCGTCCCTCGCGCTTTGCTGGACGGTGGTGTCCAGCACCGCGGCGGCGGCGACGGCCAGGACAATGGCGGCCAGCACGCCGCTCACAAATGCTTTCATCACGAAGATCCTCAGGCAGGTTGTTGGAGGCTATGGGGCCGGGGCATGGCTCTGCAAGAGCGCTTCCGCCTCGGACAGTTCCTCGGGTGTGTTGGCGTTGAAGAAGGGGTCGAAGGGCGAATCCGGCCATTCGGCGCTGGCGCAGCCGAAGCGGGCGGTCCAGCGGTCGATCTTGCGTTCGCCGCCTTCCAGCGCCTTCCGCAACTCGTGCCGCAGCGCCACAGGCCACAGTGCCACCGGCGGATGGGACCAGCCGCCGGAGCGGGCACAGGCCATCGTCACCCCCGCCGCCAGCCGTGCCACGTGCAGCCGCGCCACCAGGTCGGCCGGGATGAACGGCGAATCGCCGGGCACGGAGACGATCCATTCCGGCGCGGGCCCTGCCGGATGCGGCGCCTCCGCCGCCTGGTCCAGCGCCGCCAGGATGCCGGCCAGCGGGCCGGGGTAATCCGGCAGGCCGTCGGCGACGACCGGCAGGCCGAACGCCGCGAAGCGGGCCGCATCGCCATTGGCATTCAGCAACAGGGACGAGACCTGCGGGCGCAGCCTTTCCACCACATGCGCCAGCAATGGCTGGCCGGCCAGCAGGCGCAGCGGCTTGTCGCCACCGCCCATCCGCCGTGCCAGCCCCCCGGCCAGCACCACGCCCCAGGTGGTGGGGAAGGCGTTCCCGGCCTCAGGCATCGGGGGCCTCCGTCGCCTCGCGCGAGTTCTTGCGCCAGTGGCGGGCGCTCTCTTCCTCGACGTAATTGAGGTCGGCGTCGAAGACGATGCGGTGCTCCCCCGCCAGCGCGGTGAAGCGGCGGCCCTTGCAGCGGCCGATCAGCGTCAGCCCCACCTCCCGCGCCAGCTCCACCCCCCAGGCGGTGAAGCCGGAGCGCGAGACCAGGATGGGAATACCCATCCGCACCGTCTTGATGACCATCTCCGACGTCAGGCGGCCGGTGGTGTAGAAGATCTTGTCGCCGCCCGTCACGCCTTCCTGGAACATCCAGCCGGCGATCTTGTCCACCGCGTTGTGGCGGCCGACATCTTCCATATAGACCACCGGCTGGTCCTGGTGGCACAGCGCGCAGCCATGGATGGCGCCGGCCTCCAGGTACAGCGTCGGCAGCGTGTTGATCCGGTGCAGCAGGCGGTACAGCCAGGATGTGCGCAGCTCGGCCGCCTCCGGCAGCCGGACCTGGGAGAAATTCTC
>Ga0308159_1003101_pt1 | contig 17598 bp, 20 predicted proteins | sample PhyCR1_FD_201040 | JGI IMG/M metagenome (GOLD analysis project Ga0308159, IMG submission 201040) | Phyllosphere microbial communities from UC Gill Tract Community Farm, Albany, California, United States - DLSLC.R1 | ecosystem: Host-associated > Plants > Phyllosphere > Unclassified | place: USA... | reverse complement strand
GTTGGGCCGCAGATGCGGCCGTGGGCGCCGCTCCGACGCGTGCGGAGCGGACGGGGACGCCGCGTCACCGTGGTGGTGGCGCGTACGCGATGCCCGTCGACGGCGGCCTGAGCCGCGCCGACGGACGTGTGGACACCGAGATTCTCGCCGAGGGGACCGTGGGCTTCGAAGCCCGAGGTGCCCGCGCCGACGAAACCGGCGTAGTCGGATCCGGCCGTCGCGACGTACACGTCGAGATCGGCCTGGCGCCACGATAGCGGCGAAGGGTGAAGCAGGGACACAAGAACTTTCCGCGAGTGCGAGGCGAGGACCGAAGCCGTCGAGCGAGGCACGCGATGGTGGAGGGAGGGATTGCTGTCGGAAACGGCTCGGCGCCGTGCGCCCGGCATCTCAGCGATGAGGCGGGCGTCGATGAAGCAAGTCCCAGAACGAATAGCATCACCGTAGCACGGATGTCTGCGAGTCGCCCGAGTGATTTCCGTGGACTGCGGCGTGCGGTGCACTGAGGGCATGGCATCCGACCCTCACTCCGCCCATGGCGCCACCGAAGACGAGCGTTGGCTCGTGATCGACGGGCGCCGCTGGCGCCGCACCGACCCGGCGTTGCCGGAGGAGCTCGCCGCGCGTCTGCGTTCGCACCTCGGGCGGGCGCGGTCGGCGGTGCGGACGGCGAAACGCGCCGGGGACGACGACGCGGTGTCCGACGCGCGTCGGCGCGTGGGGCTCGCCAAGCACGGACTGGGGGAGCGGGGTCCGCGTTGGTGGGACGACGAGATCGCCGCGCGGGTGTCCCGCGCCATCGAGGCCGTCCACGAGCTCGACGCGCTCGCCCCGCCGAGAGCAGACGATTCCGACGGCGTCAACACGTAGCGCGCGATGCCCGCAGCCGCTGGGCTGAAGGCTCACGAACCGAGGGGAGCCCCCATGTCATCCACCGCTACCGAGCTCGACACGCTCAACGACCTGCTCAAGAAGTTCCGCTTCGCGATGGTCACCACCCGCGCCGAAGACGGGGCGTTGCACGCGCACCCGTTGACGGTGCAGGAGCGCGAATCCGACGGCGACCTGTGGTTCATCGTCGGAACGCACGCCTCCGCCGTGGAACACGTACGCCGCGACCCGAAGGTGGGCCTGTCGTTCAGCAGCGACAGCACGTGGCTGTCGCTCGCGGGCGAGGCCGAGGTGATCGACGACCTCGCGAAGCTCACGGAGCTGTGGTCGACGAGCGTCGAGGCGTGGTTCCCCGACGGCCCCGAGTCGCCCGGGGTGACGCTGCTCAAGGTCTCGGCGTTGACGGGCGAGTACTGGGGCAGCGCCGGCGGTCGCCTCGCGACGGCCATCGCCCTCGTCACCTCGAAGGTGACCGGGGACCGACCCCGTGGCGGCGAGAAGAAGACGTTCGACCTGACCGACTGAGTCCCGTGCCCCTGACCCCGCCGTCGTCCGACGGCCGGGGCCAGCGGCCGGGTCAGCCGCCCGACGGATTGTCGAGCGGAGCGTCGTCGTCGTCGGTGGTGTCGGGGATGACGGGAGCGTCGGCCGTCTCGAGCTCGTCGGGCTCGTCGGCGGTGTCGTTCGTGCGATCCGATGTGGTGTCCATGCCGACACTGGACCACGCCGAGGCGGGCCGGCGCGCGGGCCTTGCGCGAACTCGTTGCCCGTGCCAGCGCAAGCCCCCGGAGCGCGGATGCGCGTTTTGCGACGATGACGGCATGTCTCGACCCGAGGTGCGCTCCAAGCCCTGCGCCTATTGCGGACGTCCCTTCACCGATCGCAAGCGCTGGAGCGGACGCGACCAGTGGGACCAGGTTCGGTACTGCTCGCGCGGGTGCCGCGCCGCCGCCGCGAAGCAGAGGCGCCGCGCGTGAGGGCGGCACTGATCCTCGCGACGCAGCAGTTCGCCGAGCACCCTGCCTACGCCGATGACGGCATCGAGGAGTTCTTCTTCATCGAGTCGGCTCCGCGCTTCGCCAAGCTCCCGTACCACCGGCACAAGATCGTGCTGCTCCTGTCGGCGATGAGGCACACCGTCGCGCGTCTCGAGGCCGAGGGCAAGACCGTCCGCCGGATCGCTCTCGCGGACGAGCTCTCGTTCAAGGCCGGTCTCGAGAAGCTCCTGACGGCGCACCGTGTCACCGAGTTGACCTGGATGAGCGACCCCAACCGCCCCGTCGACGAACGCATCGCCCGGATCTGCCGGGCGCACGACGTCGAGACAGACATTCTCTCGGACGGCCTGTTCCTCACCCCCGAAGACGACGTCGACACCTGGTTCGCCGAGCACCCGACGCCGCTCATGGAGGACTTCTACCACTGGCAGCGCCGGCGTACCGGCATCCTCATGGACGGGGGGAAGCCCGCCGGTCGCCGCTGGAACTTCGATGCCGACAACCGCAAGCCGCTGCCCAAGAAGGGCGCGGAGATCCCGCCGCTGCCGCAGCTCGAGCACGACCAGATCACCCGCGCCGTGATCGCCGAGGTCGACCAGCGCTACCCCGAGCATCCGGGGAGCGTGGCGGAGTTCTGGCTTCCCGTCACCCCCGAGGACTCCCGCGACTGGCTCGACGTCTTCGTCGCCGAGCGTCTGCACGATTTCGGTCGCTATGAAGACGCGATGAAGGCCGACGAGCCCTTCCTCTTCCACGCGATCATCTCGCCGATGCTGAACATCGGCCTGCTCACCGTCGAGGAGGTGGTCGCCGCCGTCGCGCGGACCGAGGCGCCCCTGGCATCCGTCGAGGGGTTCATCCGGCAGGTGATCGGATGGCGCGAGTACATGCGGGGCATGTACCGGGCGCACCCGAAGCTCGAGCACGTGAACGCTCTGCAGCTCGAGAAGCGCATCGAGAAATACTGGTACTCGGCAGAACGGATGCCGCGAGACCTGCCGATCCCCGTGCGCACGGTGCTCGAGCGTGTGCACCGGTGGGGCTACGCGCACCACATCGAGCGGCTGATGGTGCTGGGCAACTGGTTCCTGCTGCAGGGATACGCCCCGCGGCAGGTGAACGACTGGTTCCTCGCGCTGTTCGTCGACGCCTACGACTGGGTGATGGTGCCGAACGTCATGGGCATGAGCCAGTTCGCCGACGGGGGGTTCGTCGCGACCAAGCCGTACGTGTCGGGCGGTGCCTATCTGCAGAAGATGGGGTCGTGGTGGCCCTCGGCGCAGGATGCCAAGGACTCCGTCTTCACCGACGCGTACTGGGAGTTCCTGGAGCGGCACGAAGACGTCCTGGCGGGCAACCACCGGCTGGGGCTGGCGCTGGCGCAGATGCGCAAGCGACGGGATGCGCGGGGGGACGGGTAGGGACTCGCCCACACGAAGACTTCGGTTGGCCGTGCCGCGCGGCGGTCGGGGTGTGCCGGGTTCCGGAGAGTCGCCTCGTGCGCCGTCCGACGGCGTCGCCGACGCGCGCACGCCCGCCGATTCTCCGGAGCCCGGCGCGCCTGCGCGCTCAGCTCTTGAGCTTGTTCAGCGCCGAGCCCTTGTGCGCGGCCTTCGACCCGGACTTCTCCGACGTCACGATGTAGGCCGGGTCGTCATCGGATGCCGTGAACTTCTGGCCGTCGTGCGTGAAGTCCTTCGTCTTCTTCTCCACGACCTCGCCCTGCGTGCGGCCTTGGGGGGTGTCCCAGCTGACGCGGTCGCCCTTCGACAGATCCTTCGACATGCTTTCGTTCCTCTCGTTCGGTCCCGCCATGCTGTCGAGACGGGACACTCCCCATCGGGGGATTGACAGGTTCGGGAGCCCTACGTGGTCGAGACCGATTGCGCAATGCCTCCGCGATGTCGGAGCCCCCGCCTACCGTCGAGGTGGGCCTTTCGTTTCGCGGCCCACGACGTGAGGAGAGCCATGACCGAGCCGACCACCGCCAACAACGGAGCGCCCGTCGCCAGCGACGAGCACTCGCAGAGCGTCGGGGCCGACGGTTCCATCGCCCTCACCGACCACTACCTGATCGAGAAGCTCGCGCAGTTCAATCGCGAGCGGGTGCCCGAGCGTGTCGTGCACGCCAAGGGTGGCGGCGCGTTCGGCACGTTCCGCACCACGGGCGACGTGTCGGCGTACACGCGTGCGGCGCTGTTCCAGCCGGGCGTCGAGACCGAGATGCTCGCTCGGTTCTCCTCCGTCGCCGGTGAGCAGGGCAGCCCCGACACCTGGCGCGACCCCCGCGGTTTCTCGCTGAAGTTCTACACGACCGAGGGCAACTACGACCTCGTCGGCAACAACACCCCCGTCTTCTTCGTGAAGGACGGCATCAAGTTCCCCGACTTCATCCGCTCCCAGAAGCGCCTGCCGGGCAGCCATCTGCGCGACAACACGATGCAGTGGGACTTCTGGACGCTGTCGCCCGAGAGTGCGCATCAGGTCACCTGGCTCATGGGTGACCGCGGCATCCCGGCATCGTGGCGCCACATGAACGGGTACGGCTCGCACACGTATCAGTGGATCAACGCCGAGGGCGAGCGGTTCTGGGTGAAGTACCACTTCCACACCGACCTCGGTCACAAGACGCTCACGCAGGACGAGGCCGACCAGATCGCCGGCCAAGACGCCGACTTCCACATCCGCGACCTGTACGCCGCGATCGAGCGGAACGAGTTTCCGACGTGGACGCTCAAGGTGCAGATCATGCCGTACGAGGATGCCAAGACGTACCGCTTCAATCCGTTCGACCTGACCAAGGTGTGGCCGCACAGCGACTATCCCGAGATCGAGGTCGGCACGATGGAGCTCAACCGCAACCCGGGCAACTACTTCGCCGAGATCGAGCAAGCGGCGTTCGAGCCGTCGAACTTCGTGCCCGGCATCGACGGCAGCCCCGACAAGATGCTGCAGGCGCGCATCTTCAGCTACGCCGACGCGCACCGCTACCGCGTGGGCACGAACTACCAGCAGCTGCCGGTGAACCGGCCGCACACCGAGGTGCACTCGTACTCGAAGGAAGGCGCCATGCGCTACGAGTACAACCCGCCCGAGGTCCCGGTGTACGCGCCGAACTCGGTGGGCGGCCCAGCGGCCGATCCGCGCCGCGCCGGTGATGGCGGATGGCAGAGCGACGGCGAGCTCGTCCGCTCGGCTGCCACCCTGCACCCCGAGGACGACGACTGGGGCCAGGCGGGCGCGCTCGTGCGCGAGGTCATGTCGGCCGAAGAGCGCGACCGCCTCGTCGAGACGATCACCGGCCACGTCGGGGGAGTGACCCGCGCCGAGGTGCGCGATCGCGCCGTGCAGTACTGGAAGAACGTGGATGCCGAGATCGGCTCCCGTGTCGAGGCGGGCTTGCCGCCGCTTCAGGGCTCCACAGCTCCCGGCGAGCAGCTCAGTGAACCGAACCCCGACGGCGACCTCGTCGGACGGGACGTCGCGGGCCGCATCTGAGGTCGGGGCGAACACGCCGGCGGCATCCGTCCACGCGGATGTCGCCGGCTTCGCAGCGAAGACGCGCTCGACCGGCTACAACGCCGCGCGGTCTCGGCGGGTCAGGCGCAACCGAGAGGCCAGCACGCCCAGCAACAGCGCCCCCGCGCCGCCGGCCATCATGTCGCCGATCGTGTCGTCGTAGGTGACGAAGATGGCGTCGGTGATGAAGCGGTAGCTGAACCACTCGACCATCTCCCACACGGCGCTCAAGGCGAGACCGGCCATCGTGGCCACGACGATCGGCGTGCGGCGGCGCCCGGTCGGCTCGATCACACGCGCGTCGTCGAGCAGCACGAGCGCGACAGCGGCGAGCACGCCCGTACAGACGGCGTGGACGACGAGGTCCCACCCCGTCCACGCGCGGTACAGGTCGATGACGTTGCTGCCGGCGGCCACGAACACCGTGATGCACGTCACGAGGTCGAGACCCGAGCGCAGGCCGATCATGCGCGAGAGCATCACCGCGGGCAGCGACATCGACAGCACCGCGACGTCGGTGAACGGAAGGGTGAACAGCGAGACGATCACGACGACGATCGCCACGGCCCGCACGGCGTCGGCGAGCCACTCGCCGATCGTGCGCGGCGGCCGTTTCAGGTTCGCGTACATCGCCCGGATCACGACGGCGCCTCGGGATGGATGCGCACGACCGCCTGCACGGGCAGGTGATCGCTCGGCCATTGCGTGCCGGTCGGGCGGGGGTCGATGCCGACCGCGCGGACACCCACGTCGGGGGTCGCGAGCAGGGCGTCGATGCGTCGAGCGCCCACCCGGGGCGCGGCGTAATTGTTGAAGGTTCCCCACTCGGCGGTGCGGCGGGCGGGAGCGTACGACCACGTGTCGACGAGCAGGCCGTCGGTGAATATGCCGGCCAGTTCAGCCGACCGGATGTGGGCGTTGACGTCGGCGGTGAAGAGCAGGGGGCGCGTCCGCGCCGCGACGAGGTCGTGCAGCCACGTCGCCGACCGCCGGCGAGCCCGGCGCGAGAACGCGTCGAAGTGCGAGTTGACGAAGGTGAAGCGCGCGTCGGTCTCACGGTCGCGCATCTGGGCGATCACGGAGATGCGCGGGATCGTGTTGCCCCACCCCGTCGAGGCGGGCACCGCGGGAGTGTCGGAGAGGGCGACCTGCTCCCAGTCCTCGACCTCGATGCGTGTGCGGTCGTAGAAGACGGGAGTGCCCTCTCCGTCGCGACGCGGCCCGCGTCCGAGCCCGATGCGCCCGAAATCGGAGCCGAGCGCGGCCTGCACCCACTGCGCCTGGTCGGGCATCGCCTCTTGTGTGCCCAGCAGGTGGGGACGGTTCGCGTTGAGGAAGGTGCGCAGGCGCTCCTTGCGCATCGGCCACCGGTCGGCGGGCGGCCACGTCATGCGGTCGAAGCGCCGACGGATGTTGAAGCTCATCACGTGCAGCTCGGGTGCCTCGACGTTGGGGAACAGGATGCCGGTCACGACCGGCCCCGCAGCCCCCGGCGCACCCACCGCGCCGGCGGGATGTCGGCGGGCCAGTGCGCGAACACCGTGCCCGCGCCGCGGCGGAAGCAGCGCGCGAAGCGCCGGGGCTCGACGGTTCGCGACGACACGCGCATGTGCGCGCCCGACACCCGCGCGATCCGGTGCCGCCGGCCCAGGTGGTAGGCGAGATCGAGGTCGTCGTGCAGCTCGGGGTCGAGGTGCACCTCGCCCCGCACGTCCTCCCAGGCGCTCCGGCGGAATGCCATGTTCGAGCCCCAGAGCGGCGTGTGCCCGAGGGCCGGGGTCGCGAAGGCGGCGTAGGTGCCGAGGAAGAGGCGCGCCATCGCCACGCGCTGCCGCGCGGGACCGTCGTGGAACACGGCGCCGCCGGTCACGGCATCCACCGTCGGATCCTCCAGCGCCGCGACCATGCTCTCCACCCACGCGGGGTCGGGGAGGCTGTCGGCGTCGAGCCGGAGGATGAGCTCTCCCCGTGCGGCGTCGTACCCGGTGGCCGCGGCGGCGGGGATTCCGCGCTCGCCGCAGAACACCACGCGAGCGCCCGCCGCCCGCGCGATGTCGGCACTGTCGTCGGTCGAGGCGTTGTCGACCACGACGATCTCGGTCGGGGCGAGTGTCTGGGCGGCGAGAGCGCGCAGGCAGCGCCAGAGGTGCACGGCGTCGTCGCGGCAGGGGATGACGACGGAGACGGTGGCCCCGGAGGGGGCGGCGGGGGTGGGCACGGCAGGGTCCTCCCGGGGACGAATGCTTTCCACGCTAGGCGATGAGCGGCGGGCGTATCCCGACTTGACGTCGGCGTCGTCGGCCGACACCGCGCGGCTTTCGTATCGTGGATGCCATGTCATCTGTCCTCAACGTCTCGGCGTACCTCTTCACGCGCATCGCCGACCCGGCGGCCCTGCGCGCGGTTCTGCGCGAGCGCGCCGCCCGTGCGGGGCTGCGGGGGACCATCCTGCTGGCGGAGGAGGGCATCAACCTCTTCCTCGCGGGCGCGGCCGCCGAGGTCCGCGGCTTCGTCGCCGAGCTGCGCACCGACCCGCGTTTCGCCGCCGTGCGGACGAAAGAGAGCTGGTCGGATGCCGTGCCCTTCGGCAAGCTGCTCGTGAAGGTGAAGCGCGAGATCATCCGCATGGACCGGCCCGAGGTGCGCCCGCAGGACGGCCGGGCTCCTGCCGTGTCGCCCTCGACGCTGAGGCGCTGGCTCGACGCCGGGGTCGACGACGCGGGTCGCGAGGTCGTCCTCGTCGACACGCGCAACGCCTTCGAGGTCGACTACGGCACGTTCGCGGGGGCGAGAGACTGGCGTATCGAGCGGTTCACGCAGTTTCCGGGCGCCGCGGACGCCCACCGCGACCAGCTCGAGGGCAAGACCGTGGTGAGCTTCTGCACCGGCGGGATCCGCTGCGAGAAGGCGGCGTTGTACCTGCGCGAGGAGGGGGTCGAGGCGTATCAGCTGGAGGGCGGGATCCTCGGATGGTTCGCCGAGCAGGGCGATGCGCACTGGAGGGGCGATTGCTTCGTCTTCGACGGACGCGAAGCCCTCGACCCGGGGCTGATTCCGGCTCCCGCCCCGACGGGCGTCTGAGCCGTGCTCTGGGACCAGCACGCCTGCGTCGAGCTCGTCGAGACGGCCGATATCGGCGAGCTGCGGCGCTACCGCGGAGCCGGGGGAGGGTACGTCTCGGTCAACGTCGGCTACGCCCCTCACGCACCCGGACGGACGGTATCGCTCCTCCGCTCCTTCCGCGCGCAGGTCGCCGCGATCGAGGGGCTCGAGTTCGCCGCCACCGTCGCCGACATCGACCGGATCGCCGCGCGTGGCGACACGGCCGTCGCCTTCGACCTCGAGGACTGCGCCCCGCTGGGCGGCGACCTGGACGCCGTGGCCGAGCTGGTCGCCCAGGGGGTGCGCACCCTCGGCCCGACCTACAACCACGCCAATCGTGCCGGCGGCGGCTGCCTCGACGCGGTCGATGACGGACTGACGGCGTGGGGGCGCGACCTCGTCGCCGAGATGAACGCGCGGGGCATGGTGCCCGACGGTTCGCACGTCGGGGCCCGCACCACCTTCGGCATGTGCGCCGCGTCGACGCGGCCGGTGGTGTTCAGCCACTCGAACATGCGCTCCGTCTGGGAGCACCCCCGCAACATCACCGACGATCAGGCGCGAGCAGCCGCCGACACCGGGGGAGTGGTCGGGATCACGGGCGTCGGCATCTTCCTCGGCCCGAACACGCCGACGCTCGAGGCGATGGTCCGCCACCTCGACCACGCGGTCGAGGTCGTCGGCATCCGCCACGTGGGTGTCAGTACCGACTTCTCGTTCGACGGGGAGACCTTCCGCGACCAGATCGCGCGGATGCCCGAGCTGTACGACGAGAGCTACACGCGCTGGGGGCTGCTGGAGTGGATGCCGCCCGAGACCTTCGTTCTGCTCGGCTCGGCGCTCGGTGCGCGAGGATGGAGCGACACCGACGTCGCCGCGGTGCTCGGCGGGAACTTCCGCCGCGTCGCGGCTGAGAGCTGGGAGCCCCTGCCATGACCGACCTCAAAGACGGTTCCGTCCTGCGCCCCGCCCGCGCGGGAGATGAAGGGGGCATCCTCGCGTGCATCCAGGCGCTCGCCGACTACGAGCGCGAACCGGATGCCGTCGAGAACACGGTCGAGATGATCGCCGACACGCTCTTCGGCGACGACCCCCGCGCCTTCGCCTTCGTCGTGGAGGGGCCCGAGGGCGGCATCCGCGCGATCGCGATCTGGTTCCTCACCTATTCGACCTGGACCGGGCGTCACGGCATCTGGCTCGAAGAACTCTACGTGCACGAGCAGTACCGCGCCAACGGCTACGGCGTGGCTCTGTTGGCCGCGCTCGCTGCCGAGTGCCTCGACAAGGGGTACCCGCGCCTGGAGTGGACCGTGCTCGACTGGAACGAGCCCGCGATCGGCTTCTACCGCGCGCTCGGCGCCGCGGCGATGGACGAGTGGACGACCCGCCGCGTCACGGGCGGGGCGCTGGCGGCGCTGGCGGCGCGGGGGTAGCGCGGGTTCTGCGCCCGCTCACCGCGCGAGGTCGGCCAGCACGGCCTCGGCAGCGCGCTGCCCCGAGACCAGCGCGCCCTGGATCGATGCGGTGTCGCGGTGGTCGCCGGCGATGTAGCGACCGTCGTCGAGGCGCACCGGGCGGCGCGGGCGCAGGGGCGGGTCTTGGGCGGGGAGGGCGGCGGCGATGTCGTCGCGGCGCAGCAGGCGCCACGGCCGGGTGTCGGCCCCCCAGATCTCGGCGAGCTGGCGACGGATGCCGTCCTCTGACGCCTCCGAGGGCATCACGGACGTCGCTTGGATGAGGTGCTGTCCGCGAGGGGCATACGCGGGGGCGGTGTTGGACATGACCGCGGTGTTCACGATCGACCCGCGGCGGCGACCGTCGACGCGCAGCGCGGCATCGGTCGAGGGGGCCTCGTCGGCGGCGAACCACCAGGTCTGAAGGCCCCGCGTGCGGGGGTGCGGGGCGTCGAGGGCGTGGTCGATGCCGCTCGCGAGCACGACGGTGCGGGCGGTCACGGCATCCCGACCCTCCACTCCGAGGTGCCAGCCGTGCGCGCGCCGCCGGGTCGACACGACGCGGTGCGAGAGACGGATGCCGGCCCCCGCCCGCCGCACCGTCTCGGCGAGCTGCGCGGGAAGGGCGCCGATTCCCGCGGCGGGCACTCCCGGACGCCCGAGCGCGAAACTGCGGACGAGCAGGCGTACGAACGCGTCGGAGGTCTGTTGCCGGTCGTCGGCGATCACCCCGGCGAGGAAGGGCTCGAGCACCGCCTCGCGGAGGGGTCCGCGCAGACCGGCCCGGTCCCAGCCCTCGTCGAGCGAGAAGTCGCGGCCCCTCTTGGCAGCGCGTGCCGACAGCAGGGTGGGGCCGACCCAGCGCGCGAGCGCGGCGACATCGGCGGGGCGTACGAGTCCACTCGCCAGGGTCGCCGGGACCGATCCCGGGTGCCGTAGCGGATGCGCCAGTCGTGCGACGCGGTCGTCGAGTCGCACGCCCACCGCCACGGGAAAGCGCCGCAGCGCGAGCGCGTCGACGTCGACCCATCGCCGCACGGCCGGGTAGGCCGGGTTCAGCACATGGAAGCCCCGGTCGAGGCGGAACCCGTCGACGATGTCGGTGCGTTCTCGTCCGCCCACCGCATCGGCCGCCTCGAGCACCACGACGTCGCGCCCGGCTTCGGCCAGTCGTGTCGCCGCACGGAGGCCCGCGAGACCGGCTCCCACCACGACGACGTCGTATTCGCTCATGCGGCGAGCCTAGGCACACCGCTCTCGGCGCGAGCGGGGGTTGCGAGCGTCAGCGGCGGGGCGCGATGGCCGCGGCGACGCTGTCGAGGGCGCCGGGTACGAGCGAGAAGTATGCCCAGGTGCCGCGCTTCTCGCGGGTCAGGATGCCGGCATCCACCAGCACCTTGGTGTGGTGCGAGACCGTGGGCTGCGACAGGCCGAGGGGTTCCTGCAGGTCGCACGCGCACGTGGCGCCGGCATCTTGCGCGGCGATGATCGACACGATCCGCAGCCGCGCGGGATCGGCGAGCGCCTTGAGCGTCTTCGCCAGCGTCTCCGCTTCGGCCGGCACCATCGCCGCGTCGCCCGACGAGACGCAGCAGGGGGCGTCGAGCAGGGGCAGGGCGATACCGGTGGTCATGGCATCCATCATCGCCCTCACATTGATGAACGTCAATATTGACGAACGTCGATGTGTTGCGCCATGCTGTTCCCGTTCGTCCCGACCCGAAGGAAGAGTCATGTCCGCCACCGCCACGATCCTCTTCGTCTGCGTGCACAACGCCGGCCGCTCGCAGATGGCCGCCGGCTATGCCCGGACCCTGGGCGGCGACCGCGTGCGCGTGCTCTCGGGCGGTAGCGCTCCCGGTGACGCCCTCAACCCGACGGCGGTGGCCGCGATGGCCGAGGAGGGCATCGACATCAGCGCCGAGGTGCCGCAGCTGCTGCTCACCGACGACGTGCGGGCGTCCGACGCCGTCATCACGATGGGCTGCGGAGACGCGTGCCCCATCTTCCCGGGCAAACGCTACGAGGACTGGGAACTCACCGACCCGGCCGGCAAGGGACTCGACGAGGTGCGCCCGATCCGCGACGACATCAAGGCACGCGTGACGACGCTCCTGCGCGAGCTGGGCGTGGCGGAATGAGCCTGACGCTCACGGTTCCTCCCCGGCCCGAGGTCGATCGTCGCGCGGGTCTGCCCGTCGCCGTCATCGGCGCCGGTCCCGTCGGCCTCGCGGCCGCCGCGCATCTGATCGAACGCGGGCTGCCGGTCGTGGTCTTCGAGGCGGGCGATACCGCCGGCGCTGCCGTGCGCGCGTGGGGCCACACGCGCCTCTTCTCACCGTGGCGATACGTCGTGGACGCTGCCGCGCGGCGGCTGCTCGAGACCGAGGGATGGACCGCCCCGGATGCCGAGGGCCTCCCCACCGGCGACGAACTGGTCGACGGCTACCTCGAACCCCTCGCGCGCACCGCCGCCCTGGCATCCGTCATCCGATACGGCACGCGCGTCGAGGCCGTGTCCCGCCAAGGCCTGGACCGCACGCGCTCGGTCGGCCGGGCCGCCGCCCCCTTCCTGCTGCGACTGCGAACGGCCGAGGGATCGGCGCAGGCCGCGGCCCGGGCGGTCATCGACACCTCGGGCACGACGAGCTCGCCGCGCTCGCTGCTGTCGTCGGGTCTCGCGCCCGACGACGACCTCGGCGATCGCGTGACGACGGCGCTCCCCGACGTGCGAGGACGCGACCGTGCCCGCTTCGCCGGTCGCCGTGTGCTCGTCGTCGGCGCGGGCCACTCCGCGGCGAACACCCTCCTCGCCCTCGCCGCGCTCGCCGAAGAGGAGCCGGCGACGCGCGTGTCGTGGGCGGTGCGCAACGACGGCACCGCACGTCTGGCCGCCGACGCCGCTGACGACCTCGCCGCGCGGGGGCGCCTCGGCGGGGCCGTCCACCGTCTGGTGGCCGACGGCGGGGTCGCGCAGATCGCGTCGTTCGAGATCGACGACGTACGGCTCGTCGACGGCGGGGTGCGCGTGAGCGGTCGACGGGCGGGGCAGGCGTTCGCCCTCGAGGTCGACGTGGTCGTCAACGCGACCGGGTTCCGTCCCGACCTGACGATGCTGCGCGAGATCCGCGTGGGGCTCGACGAGATCGTCGAAGCGCCCCGAGCGCTCGCCCCGCTGATCGACCCGAACCTGCACTCGTGCGGGACGGTGCCGGCGCACGGCGTCGCCGAGCTCACCCACCCCGAGCCCGACTTCTACCTCGCGGGCATGAAGTCGTACGGTCGGGCGCCCACGTTCCTTCTGCTCGCCGGGTACGAGCAGGTGCGCTCGATCGCAGCGGAGCTCGCGGGCGATCGGGCGGCGGCGCGGCGGGTCGATCTCGTGCTGCCCGAGACGGGCGTGTGCACGAGCGACGCGGGGTCCTGCTGCGCATGAGGGCCGCCGCTCGGCCCGTGGAGCGCCTCACCCGCGACGCCGTGCTGATCGAGCGACGCCGTCCCGCTCGCGCCTGACACGACGAAGGCCCGGATGCCACGGCATCCGGACCCTCGTCATCGACTTACGCGGAGGCTTCCTCGCGCTTGGGCAGCACCCAACCGGGACGCACGAAGTGGCACGTGTAGCCGTTCGGAATGCGGATCAGGTAGTCCTGGTGCTCGGGCTCGGCCTCCCAGAAGGGCCCTTCGGGCTCGATCGTGGTGACGACCTTCGCGGGCCAGATGCCCGACGCGTCGACGTCGGCGATCGTGTCGCGCGCGACCTTCTCCTGCTCGGGCGAGAGCGGGAAGACCGCCGAGCGGTAGCTCGTACCGATGTCGTTGCCCTGACGGTTCAGGGTCGACGGGTCGTGGATCTGGAAGAAGAACGCCAGGATGTCGCGGTACGAGGTCTGCGTGGGGTCGAAGACGATCTCGACGGCCTCCGCGTGACCGGGGTGGTTGCGGTAGGTCGCGTGGTCGTTCTGACCGCCGGTGTAGCCGACGCGCGTGTCGAGCACGCCGGGCTGACGGCGGATGAGGTCTTCGACGCCCCAGAAGCAGCCGCCGGCGAGGACGGCGGTCTCGGTACCGGGGCGACGGGTGATCTCGCCGGTGTCGGTGGATCCGCTGGTCATGATGGTGCTCCTTTTGCGGTTGCGGAAGGGGAAGAGGTTCATGAGGCTCGGCTCTCGCGGAAGAGGGGGAGGTACGCGCCGTACCCCTGGGCCTCGAGCTCGCTGACGGGCACGAAGCGCATCGCCGCCGAGTTCATGCAGTATCTCAGCCCGCCGGCGTCACGCGGGCCGTCGTCGAACAGGTGTCCGAGGTGACTGTCGGCTCCGGACGAACGCACCTCGGTGCGCGTCATCCATAGCGAACGGTCGGTCTTGTTGACGACCGCGGCGTCGTCGATCGGCCTGGTGAAGCTCGGCCAGCCGGATCCGCTCTCGAACTTGTCGGTCGACGAGAACAGCGGCTGTCCCGAGACGACATCGACGTAGATGCCGGCCTCGTGGTTGTCCCAGTACTCGTTGCGGAACGGCGGTTCGGTGGCGTCGTCCTGCGTGACGGCGAACTGGCGGTCGGTGAGGCGGCCGAGCGCCTCCGACGTCTTCCGGTACTCCGTGCTCACGGTGCGTATCCCTTCGTCAGGTCGCCCGGTGGCGGGCGTCACGGGAGAGAACGCGCGATCGGCCGGTTTTGGTCCCGCGGGGCTGTGAGCCGGCTGTGAGTTCTCACGGATGCCGGATGCCGAGGGCAAGCCCCGGGGTTCTCCTCAGCGCCCGCACTAGCGTGGCGCCATCGACCAGGAGGTACGTATGACCCGCACGATCGTCATCACCGGAGCCAGCGACGGTATCGGCGCCGCGTCCGCGAAGCAGCTCGCCCAGCTCGGCGAAGAGGTGGTCGTCGTGGGACGCAACCCCGAGAAGACCGCCCGAGTGGCGCGCACGCTCGGGGTGGAGTCGTTCGTCGCGGACTTCAGCGAGCTCTCGCAGGTGCGCGAGCTGGCGGCATCCCTCCTCGAGAAGTACCCGCGCATCGACGTGCTGGCCAACAACGCCGGCGGGGTGTTCGGCCAGCGCACGCTCACCGCGGACGGATACGAGACGACGTTCCAGGTGAACCACCTCGCCCCCTTCCTGCTGACAAACCTCCTCCGCGAGCGGCTCATCGCGTCGCACGCCTCGGTCATCCAGACCTCGAGCGCCGCTGCGAAGCTCTTCCCGCGTTTCGACATCGACGACCTGCAGGGCGAGCACCGGTACTCGTCGACCGCGGCGTACGGCAACGCGAAACTCGCGAACGTGCTCTTCACGAAGGAGCTGAACCGCCGATTCGGCGACGCGGGGCTGTCCGCTGTGGCGTTTCACCCGGGTGTGATCGCCTCGAACTTCGGCTCCACCAGCGACGGTCCGTGGAAGTTCCTCTACAGCGGCCCGCTCGCCCAGCGCCTCATGACCTCGACCTCGGTCGGCGGTGCACGTCTCACGTGGCTCGCGCTCGGCAAGCCCGGCGTCGACTGGACGCCCGGCGGCTTCTACTCGAACAACAGGCCCGCGAAGACGAGCCGCCTGGCCGACGATCCGATCGTCGCGCGGCAGCTGTGGGAGCGCAGCGAGGTGCTGGTGGGGCACGACGGCTGAGGCCGGTCGGCGGTCCCGCCTACCGAACGCCTGCGCGCGGCGGCTGCACGGTCCACCCGAAGCGCTCCAGGGTGTCGTGCAGGCGTCGGGCCTGCGCCCACGCGATCGCGCCCGAGACGTCGGAGTAGATGTCGATCGCGAAGGGCGGGGGATCCGCGAACTTCGGGATCTCGACCTCGGCCCACGCGTGCGGGGCGAGCCAGACGCGGGGGTGGGCCGTGCCCGCATCCTCGACTCCGCCGTCGGCGGCGAGGGCGATGGTGTCCAGCGCGTCGATCTTGGTGATCGGCATGTTCACCACGAGGGTCACCGCGTGCAGCACTCCGGTCATGGCGCACCTCCCTTCGCTCATCCTCACACGGGCGCGCGGGGTGCGGGCGGTCGCTGGTGCGTTCGCGCCTCCGGAGCCGAGCGGCGGAGAGCCCGTCCCGCGGCGACGGATGCGACCGCGGTCGCGACCCCACCGCCTGCCCGGACGAGGGCGGCGGCTAGCCTCGATCCATGTCGTCTCCCCGCGCGCAGCTCGAAGACCTCCTCGCCCGGGGACTCGGCGACGTCTCCCCGGCCCTGAGCGCGATCCCGGTCGAGGGCGAGGCGCGCGCGGCGGCGGTGCTCATCCTGTTCGGTGTGCTCGACGGCATCCCGAGCTCTCGCACGGCGGTGCACGTCCCGAGTGATCTCGACGTGCTCCTTCTCGCCCGGGCGGACACCCTTCGCGCCCACCCGGGCCAGGTCGCGTTCCCCGGAGGCCGACTCGATCCCGGAGACGCGGATGCCGTGGCGGCAGCCCTCCGCGAGGCCCGCGAAGAGACGGGCCTCGACCCCGCCGGTGTCGACGTTCTGGGCGTGCTCGAACCACTGCCTCTGGCGTTCTCGCGTCACGAGGTCACTCCGGTGATCGGCTGGTGGACGCGCCCGACCCCGGTCCGTGCCGTGGATGCGGCGGAGTCGGCCGAGGTGTTCCGCGCGCCCGTGGCCGATCTGCTCGATCCCGATCGTCGCGGAGTGACCGCGACCCGGCGCGACGGCCGCGAGTGGCGCGGCCCCGCCTTCGCTCTGCAGACGGCGCGCGGCCCGCAGACGGTGTGGGGGTTCACCGCGATGCTGCTGGACGGGCTGTTCGACCGCCTCGGGTGGACGGAACCATGGGACCGCTCGCGCGTGATCCCGCTTCCCGGGGTCGTCGCCGGCGCAGGGGACCGCTCCGCGCGGGCGCCTCGGGCCTCACGGGTCCGGCGCACTTCGTCATCCGCGGCGCGGCGGCCGTCGCAGGTCGCTAGCGTGGGATGCGTGACTGCGCCTATCGACCCCACCTCCACCTCCGCCTGGTCCCGCCTCAGCGCCCTCCGCGAGGGCTTCACCCCCGATCTGCGTGGCTGGTTCGCCGCCGACGCCGACCGCACGCGCGACCTCACCCGCACGGTCGGCGACCTCCATGTCGACCTGTCGAAGAACCTCGTCACCCCCGAGATCCTCGACGCCCTGATCGCTCTCGCCGAAGAGACCGGCGTGCGCGAGCGATTCGCCGCCATGCGCAGCGGCGCGCACCTGAACACGAGCGAAGACCGAGCGGTGCTGCACACGGCGCTGCGTCGTCCCGCCGGTGCAGAGCCCGCACTCGTCGTCGACGGTCAGCAGATCGATCACGACGTGCACGAGGTGCTCGATCGCCTGAGCGCCTTCGCCGAGCGCGTGCGCTCGGGGCAGTGGCGCGGCGTGACGGGCAAGAAGGTCACGCACGTCGTCAACATCGGCATCGGCGGCAGCGACCTGGGCCCGGTCATGGTCTACGAGGCGCTCCTGCCGTACGCCGACGCCGGCATCCACGCGCGCTTCGTCTCGAACATCGACCCCACCGACATCTCGCAGAAGACGGCCGATCTCGATCCCGAGACCACGCTCTTCATCGTCGCCTCGAAGACGTTCACGACGCTCGAGACCCTCACCAACGCCCGCCTGGCTCGCGACTGGCTGTGGGCGCAGCTCGCCGAGGCGGGGGCGATCGAC
>Ga0308159_1003098_pt1 | contig 17607 bp, 17 predicted proteins | sample PhyCR1_FD_201040 | JGI IMG/M metagenome (GOLD analysis project Ga0308159, IMG submission 201040) | Phyllosphere microbial communities from UC Gill Tract Community Farm, Albany, California, United States - DLSLC.R1 | ecosystem: Host-associated > Plants > Phyllosphere > Unclassified | place: USA... | reverse complement strand
TTCTGGGGTGCGCAAAGCCACGCGATCCTGCCGTACGACCACTACCTGCGCAACATCACCAAGCACTTGCAACAGCTGGACATGGAATCCAACGGCAAGAGCGTGCGCCAGGACGGCACCTCGGTATCGACCGATACCGGTCCGGTGATCTGGGGCGGCGTCGGCTGCAACGGTCAGCACGCCTACCATCAGTTGCTGCACCAGGGCACCCAGTTGATCCCGGCCGACTTCATCGTGCCGATCGTCAGCTTCAACCCGGTCGCCGATCACCACCAGTGGCTGTACGCCAACTGCCTCTCGCAGAGCCAGGCGCTGATGCTCGGCAAGACCCAGCCGGAAGCCGAAGCCGAGTTGCGCGACAAAGGCATGAGCGAAGAAGACGTGCGCAAACTCGCGCCGCACAAGGTGATTCCAGGCAACCGTCCGAGCAACACCTTGGTGGTTGAACGCATCAGCCCGCGTCGCCTCGGCGCGCTGGTGGCGATGTACGAACACAAGGTGTTTGTGCAAAGCGTGGTCTGGGGCATCAACGCCTTCGACCAGTGGGGCGTGGAACTGGGCAAGGAACTGGGCAAAGGCGTTTACAACCGCCTGGTCGGCAGCGACGAAAGCGTAGCTGACGATGCCTCGACTCAAGGCCTGATCAATTATTTCCGCGGCCGTCACCGCGGTTGATATAAGCCTTCAGGCAAGCGCTGTTCCCTGTGGGAGCGAGCCCGCTCGCGAAAGCGGTTGTTCATTCAACATCATTGTTGACTGACATGCCGCCTTCGCGAGCAGGCTCGCTCCCACAGTTGTTTTGTGGATGACTTGAACCTCCGGAGCTCTCGGCGCATCTTTATTCTTGTCGCACCACAAGAATAAGGAACCGTCATGTTCGATATCAGTACGTTCCCCAAAGCCGATGCCGTGCGCCGGGCTGCTCAGTTGAGTCAAGACGATTATCGGCGTCTGTACCGCGAATCCATTGAACACCCCGACACCTTCTGGGCCGAACAGGCCAAGCGCTTCCTCGACTGGAGCACGCCGTGGCAGACCGTGCAGCGCTGCGATCTGCAAACCGGTGAAGCCGCCTGGTTTGCCGGCGCCCAACTGAATGTCAGCTACAACTGCATCGACCGCCACCTCGCACAACGCGCTGAACAGACCGCCCTGCTCTGGGAAGGCGACGACCCTGCAGAATCAGCGCAGATCACTTACAAAAAACTTCACCATCACGTTTGCCGACTGGCCAATGTGCTGAAACGCCGTGGCGTGAAGAAAGGCGACCGGGTGTGCATCTACATGCCGATGATCCCGGAAGCGGCGTACGCCATGCTCGCTTGCGCGCGGATCGGTGCCATCCATTCGGTGGTGTTTGGCGGTTTCTCCCCCGACTCTTTGCGTGACCGTATTCTCGATGCTGATTGCCGCACGGTGATCACCGCCGATGAAGGCGTGCGCGGTGGCAAGTTCGTGCCGTTGAAACACAATGTCGACAAAGCCCTGCACAGTTGCCCTGACGTCAGCACCGTGGTCGTGGTCGAGCGCACCCAGGGTGAGGTCGATTGGACCGAGGGCCGCGACCTCTGGTATCACCAGGCCGTGCGCGAGGTCAGCGACGACTGCCCGCCGGAACCGATGGACGCCGAAGACCCGCTGTTCATCCTCTACACCTCCGGCAGCACCGGCAAACCCAAAGGCGTGCTGCACACCACCGGCGGCTACCTGCTGCAAGCGGCGATGACCTTCAAATACGTACTCGACTACCGTGACGGCGAAGTGTTCTGGTGCACCGCCGACGTCGGCTGGGTCACCGGCCACAGTTACATTGTCTACGGCCCGCTGGCCAACGGCGCGACCACGCTGATGTTCGAAGGCGTACCGAGTTACCCGAGCAGTTCGCGATTCTGGCAGGTCATCGATAAACACCAGGTCAACATTTTCTATACCGCGCCGACCGCCCTGCGCGCGCTGATGCGCGAAGGTGCCGGGCCATTGAAGGAAACTTCGCGGCAGAGCCTCAGATTACTCGGCAGCGTCGGCGAGCCGATCAACCCGGAAGCGTGGGAATGGTATTTCAACGTCGTCGGTGAACAGCGTTGCCCGATCGTCGACACCTGGTGGCAGACCGAAACCGGCGGCATCATGCTCAGCCCACTGGTCAGTGCCCAGCGGATCAAACCGGGCTGCGCCACACAACCGATGTTCGGCGTCCAACCGGTATTGCTTGATGAACTCGGCAAGGAAATCCACGGTGCCGGCAGCGGCGTGCTGGCGATCAAATCCAGTTGGCCAGCGCAGATCCGCAGCGTTTATGGCGACCCGCAACGCATGGTCGACACCTATTTCAAGCCCTACCCCGGCTATTACTTCAGCGGCGACGGCGCGCGCCGCGATGAGGATGGCGATTACTGGATCACCGGGCGCATTGACGACGTGATCAACGTTTCCGGGCATCGCATCGGCACCGCTGAAATCGAAAGCGCACTGGTGCTGCACGACAGCATCGCGGAAGCGGCGGTGGTCGGTTACCCGCACGACGTCAAAGGCCAGGGCATCTACGCCTTTGTCACGCCCATGGATGGCACCGAAGCGAACGACGATCTGAAAAAGGATTTGCTGGCGCACGTCAGCAAGGAAATCGGCAGCTTCGCCAAACCGGACCTGATCCAGTGGGCGCCAGCCCTGCCGAAGACCCGTTCGGGCAAAATCATGCGGCGGATTTTGCGCAAGATCGCCTGCAATGAACTCGACACCCTGGGTGACACCTCGACACTGGCTGATCCGGGTGTGGTGCAGACCCTGGTCGATAAACGTTTGAATCAATAAGCTGTAGAAAAGCTTCGCGAGCAGGCTCGCTCCCACATTTGGTTGCGGTCACCTGTGGGAGCGAGCCTGCTCGCGAAGGCCATCACGCGACGACACGTCAAACTGTTAAACTCCCGCGCCCTATTCCCCTCAGCAAGGCGCCCGCATGTCTTCCTTGAACCAGGCGCTGCGCGCCGCCCTCGATCAACGTCAGGACTTGCTGTCAGAGCTGCGCAGCCAGGGCACCGATTGCTATCGCTTGTTCCATGGCAGCCAGGAAGGCGCCGGCGGCCTGACCATCGACCGCTACGGCCCGCAACTGCTGGTGCAGAGTTTCCACCAGACGCTGGAGCGCGACGACCTGCTGCAACTGCACGCCATGGTCAACCAGACCCTGGGCTTTGAATCCCTGCTGGTCTACAACGACCGTTCCCGAGGCAACTCGCGCATCGATCGCGAAGACCACGTCTATAAGGCTGACGAAGCCGCGCTGGCGGATCTGGTCGGTCACGAATGGGGTCTCAACTATCGCGTGCGCGGGCGCCATGCCGGGCAAGATCCGCTGTTGTTTCTCGATTTGCGCAACACCCGCGGCTGGGTCAAGGATCACGCCAAAGGCAAATCGGTGCTCAACCTGTTCGCCTACACCTGCGGCGTGGGGCTGAGCGCTGCGGCTGGCGGCGCACGCGAGGTGTGCAACCTGGATTTCGCCGAAGGCAATCTGGCGGTCGGTCGCGAAAACGGCCTGCTCAACCCGCAGCTGCCTGAAATGCAATTTATCCAGTCCGACTATTTCCCGGCCATCCGCCAACTCGCCGGTCTGCCGATCAGCCAGCGGCGCGGGCAGAAACTGCCGAGCTATCAGCGCCTCGACCAGCGCCAATACGATCTGGTACTGCTCGACCCACCGGCGTGGGCGAAAAGCGCGTTCGGCACCGTCGACCTGCTGCGCGACTATCAAAGCCTGCTCAAACCTGCCCTGCTGACCACCGCCGACAACGGCGTGCTGATCTGCTGCAACAACCTGGCAAAGGTCAGCATGGACGACTGGCGCGAACAGGTCTTGCGCTGCGCGGAAAAGGCCGGGCGGCCAGTGCGCGAGTGGAGCGTGATGACCCCGGGCGCCGATTTCCCCTCGATGGACCAGCAGCCGCCCTTGAAGACGCTGATTCTGCAGCTCTGAGCCGCGACTCAAGCCATAACCTGTGGGAGCTGGCTTGCCAGCGATGACGGTACGTCAATCTACATCATTGTTGTCTGACACACCGCAATCGCTGGCAAGCCAGCTCCCACAGGGTTATGTGTTGTTCGATATTTCTGAACAATCCTGCCCCACATCAAGCACTTCGGAACCAGAATCGCGTGCCATACTCCAAGGCACTCCGATTCAGACAGATGAAGCCGCACATGCCCAAAGGATTGATTCGCGCGATTGGCGCCTTGCTAACCGCTCTGGCGCTCTACAGCCTGCTGGGGTTTCTGATTTTGCCGGGCATTGCGCTGCGGGTAGCCAATCAGCAACTCGCCAACTACGCGACGGTACCTGCGCACATCCAGCGTATCGAGCTCAACCCGTTCAGCCTTGAAGTCACACTGTGGGGCCTGGTCATCGGCGAGCCGGGCAAGGAGCAGGTCGGCTTCGAACGTCTGTACGCCGACCTGCAGATCGACAGTCTGTGGACTAAAGCCCTGCATCTGGCGAACATCGAACTGGACAAGCCAAAGACCGAGATCCTCTTCGCCAAGGACGGCAAGCTCAATCTGCTCGGCCTGTTCAATGTGCCGGCCAGCGAACCGACGCCCGCCGACCCCGACGCCAAGCCGTTTCCACTGCGTATCGACAACATCAAACTGGCCAGCGGCGTGGTGCACTTTCAGGATGTGCGCCCGAGCGAGCCGATCGAGTTTCTTTACGATGACCTCAGTTTCGAGCTGAAAAACCTCAGCACCCTGCCCGAAGACAGTGCCGACATGACTCTGGTCGCCATCGGCCCGGCCGGCGGGCGGATCGACTGGAGCGGTAATTTCAGCCTGATTCCGTTCACTTCCGAAGGCACCCTGAAAGTCACCGACGGCCAGATGAAAGCTTTCTGGCCCTATGTGCGCGATGCGGTGCCGCTGGTACTGGAAAACGGCGTGGTCAGCCTCAGCACCGACTACAAACTCAACCTGTCGAAACAAACCGAACTGCTGCTCAATAACGTCGCGGTGAGCATCGCGCCGTTCGCCATCAAGGCTCCGGACGGCCGCCCACTGGCCAAGCTTGAACGTCTCGATGTCAGCGAAACCAGCGTTGACCTCGCCAAACAGCAGGTCGTGGTCGGCAAGATCCGCAGCCAGAAACTGGAAACCTGGGCCGCCCTCGAAGCCGACAAGCAACTGGACTGGCAGAAACTGTTTGCCAGCCAACCGTCGAAACCGGCGGCTAAAGCCGCTGCCGAACCGGCCAGTACTCCGGCCGCAGCCGATTCACCGAAGCCTGAACCAGCGGCGCCAAGCAAACCGTGGCAAGTGCTGCTGAAAGATGTGCAGTTGCGCAACTACACCGTGCACCTCGCCGATCGCTCGGCGCAACCGCCGGTGACGCTGGACCTGACCCCGCTGAACGTCGATCTGCAGGATTTCGACAGCCTCAATGGTTCGCCCTTCAAGCTCAAGCTCGACAGCGGCGTCGGCAAGCAGGGCAAGATTTTCGCCGATGGCACGCTCAACCTCGCCCCGGTCAACGCGCAACTCAACGTCAAGACCCAGGACATTGACCTGCGCGTCGCCCAGTCGTACATCAATCCGTTCATTCGCCTGGAACTGCGCAGCGGCATGCTCGGCAGCGATCTGAAGGTCAATCTCAAGAGCACCGAACCGCTGGCGCTCAGCGTGACCGGGCGCGCGCAGATCGATCAATTGCACACCCTCGACACCCTGAAAACCCGCGACTTCCTCAAGTGGCAGCAAGTGGTCGTCGAAGGCCTGAATTACCAGCACGGTGACAGCCTGTCGATCGACAAGGTCAACCTGTTTCAGCCTTACGCGCGGTTCATGATCAACGATGACCGCAGCACCAACATCGATGACCTGCTGATTCCGCAACCGGCCGACAACGGCACAAAAAGCGCTGCAGCCAAACCGGCGAGCAATGAAAAACCCTTGGGCATCCACATTGGCGCAATCGCGATCAACGATGGCTCGGCCAACTTCGCCGACTTCAGCCTGACGCCGAACTTCGCCACCGCCGTGCAGCAACTCAACGGTCAGATCGGCACCATCGACAGCCGGCAGGCGAAACCTGCCAGCGTCGATATCAAAGGCAAGGTCGACCGTTATGCACCGGTCACCATCAAAGGCGCAGTCAACCCGTTCGACCCGATGGCCAGCCTCGACATCGCCACCAGTTTCAAGCGCGTCGAGCTGACTACACTGACGCCCTACTCCGGCAAGTTCGCCGGCTATCGAATCCGCAAGGGCCGGCTCAATCTCGACCTGCATTACCTGATCACCAAGGGCCAGCTCAAAGCCGAAAACAAAGTGGTGGTCGAGCAATTGCAGCTCGGTGAGAAGGTTGACAGCCCGGATGCGGTCAGCCTGCCTCTGAAACTGGCGATTGCCCTGCTCAAGGACGTCGACGGCAAGATCTCCATTGAATTGCCGGTCACCGGTGACTTGAACAACCCGCAGTTCAGCGTGATGCCGATTGTCTGGCAGACCCTGCGCAACCTGATCGTCAAAGCCGCCGCGGCGCCGTTCAAGATGATTGGCGGACTGGTCAGTGGTGGCGGCTCCGAAGACCTCGGTACCGTGTCCTTCGCGCCGGGCTCCAGCGAGCTGAACAAGGACGCCGAAGCGGCACTGGTCAAGCTGTCTCAGGCGCTCAAGGAGCGCCCGGCTCTGCGTCTGGAAATCGAAGGCACCGCCGCGAAAAGCAGCGATGGTCCGTTACTCGCCGAGCAGCGTCTGGAACGTGAATACCAGTACAACTACTACAAGATGCTCCAGCGCCGTGGCGATAAAGTCCCGGCCCAGGCCTCGCTGCTGCAAGTACCCGACGGCGAAAAAGGCCCGCTGCTGGAGGGCATCTATCGCACCCGCCTGAAAACCCAGCCACCGGCCGAATGGAAGGATCTGGGCAAGGAAGAACGCACCGCGAAGATGCGCGAAGGGGTGATCAAGTTCTGGAGCGGCAGCGATGTGTTGCTGCGTCAGTTGGGCCAGGACCGCGCCAGTACCATCAAGGATTACCTGGTCGACAAGGGCAAGCTTGAGGATGACCGCGTGTATTTCATCGACGCCAACCTTGGTGAAGCTGAAAGCGACGGTCGTGTGGTGACGCAAATGCACCTGGACGCCGAGTGATGAGTTGCAAATGGCTGGTCGCAGGGGTGCTGGCGTTTGCCGCCAGCCATGCCAGCGCTTCCGACACGTTGCGCTGCGGCAGCCAGTTGATCAGCCTTGGCGATCGCAGCAGCGAAGTCCTGCAAAAGTGCGGGGAGCCGGTCAGTCGTGACGTGCTCGGCTACAAGCGCAGCGCCAACCGCCGCGAGGAGTTTCAGGTCGAGGAATGGACCTACGGCCCGAGCAACGGCATGTATCAATACCTGCGCTTCGAGGGCAACCGCTTGCGGCAGATCAACAGCAAGCGCGGCTCCTGATCCAACTCAAAAACATTGTGGGAGCGAGCCTGCTCGCGAATGCTTACTGTCAGTCGACGAATTCGTCTGCAGACAGACCGCATTCGCGAGCAGGCTCGCTCCCACATGGGTATTTCATAAATGCCCAAATAGAACAGGCCCCGACACAAGTGCCGGGGCCTGTAATGGTCACCTCCGTGTGACCGTTCGCATGAACTCTAAAGGTGCGGCAGACGTATGGCTCGGCCCGTCTGTCGCGTCTTCTCCCGGTCCAGGCGAGAAGCCTTGCCTTACTCGGCTTTCAGGCCGTCAGCGGAGACCGCTTTAACGCCTTTGATTTTCTTGGCGATGGCCACGGCTACGTCTTTCTGCGATTCAGTCACTGCAGTAGTCGAGGACAGGGATACCACACCTTTGTTGGTTTCTACTTTGATGTCGGTGCCTGGAATGCCTTTTTCGGTAACCAGATCAGCTTTGACCTTGGTGGTGATCCAGGTATCGGAAGTATCCTGCTTCATCTCGGTAACTTCACCGGCAGCCAGAACCATTGGCGACTGGGTAGCCTGAGTGGTCTGGGCGAAAGCGCCGCCAGCCATGGTCAGGGTCAGAGCGGTAGCAGCGGCAGTGATAGCGAACTTCTTCATACGAGTAACTCCTGTTTTTCTGGAAAGTCTGCTGGGATATCTCTTCAGCAGGGTTACCAAGGTAGTTGCGAACGCTGTGCCAACTTTTTCAAATCTAATAAATCGTTTAAAAACAGTAGCTTAAAGAATTCGCTCATTTTCGGTTTCATGCAAAATGCATGACTCGCGGTTTATTCGCATGCAAGTTGCGGTTTTTTGAAAAGTTCATAAGCTGCTGAAATTATTAGAGCTTTTGAAAACCATCAGGCAATAAAAATGCCCCGCTAACACGGGGCATTTTATGTTGCGTGTCCGATTCAGACACCTGGGCAGCTTGTCGTCGTATATTCTTTCGAGCCGGAGAACTTGCAAGACCAGCCAGTCGTAGCACTGCGTGTCAGCGTTATGGTCTGGCCCAGAACAGGCGCTGGGGCATTTAGCAGCGTGCAAGTAATGGTACCCGTCCCATCAGCTACCTTCCCGGATGCTGCCAACGTACAATTTTGTGTGGCTGCTGTCCCGGCGTTCACATTACTGATACTCGGGTCAGCTGATCCTGCGTTGATTACGTCTTCAAAGTTGACCTTGAGTGCCGAGGCCTCGGCAATTCCTGCCGTCACCTTCGACCGCGCCTGATACTTCGAATATTGCGGCAAGGCGATCGTCGCCAAAATCCCGATGATCGCCACCACGATCAGCAGCTCGATCAGGGTAAAACCTTGTTGTTTTTTCATAGACACGCTCCATGCATGAGGGGAAATCTCATGATCTGAAAAAGACCCAGCATAGGCCATGCCACTGCCCCGGAGCCCTGCCTGCCGGGCGCGAACTGCGCACTGCGCCGTTTCCTACAACCCGCAACCGCACTATCTGACACTTTTTGTCACCTGCACCGGCCGTGTTTGGCGCTGTCACTTGACTAGGCTATAAGTCATGAACGGCAAGCACGCGGAATCCCCATGAATGACATCGCTCTGAGCGGTCTGGCCAAGCAATTGGTGCAGGCCGAACTGCTGACGGAACAAGGTGCCCAGCAAGCCTGGCAGCAGGCACAGCGCAATCGCGTGTCGCTGGTGAACTACCTGGTGCACAACAAACTGGTGAAGAGCCGGCAGATCGCCGAGATTGCCTCGGAACACTTTGGTATGGCCCTGCTCGACCTCGGTTGCCTCGATAAAGAAACCCAGCCCCAGGGCCTGGTCAGTGAAAAACTGGTACGCCAACACTGCGCCCTGCCGTTGTGGCGACGCGGTAACAAACTCTTTGTCGGCCTCTCCGACCCGAGCAATCAGCAGGCGATCAGCGATATCCAGTTCAGCACCGGCCTCAGCACCGAAGCGATTCTGGTCGAAGACGACAAGCTCAGCGATGCCATCGACAAGTTCTTCGATACTCACGCGACCGGCCTCGAGGAAATGGCCGACGTCGACCTCGACGGCCTTGATGTCGAGTCCGTCAGCGACAGCAAACAGGACGCCATTGGCGGGCTCGATGCCGACGATGCGCCGGTGGTGCGCTTCGTTCACAAGATGCTGCTCGACGCGATCAAAAGCGGCTCGTCCGATCTGCACTTCGAGCCTTATGAAAAGAACTATCGGGTGCGGGTACGCACCGACGGCATGCTGCGTGAAGTCGCCAAACCGCCGATTCAACTGGCCGGGCGCATCGCCGCGCGCCTGAAGGTCATGGCCAGCCTCGATATCTCTGAGCGACGCAAACCGCAGGACGGGCGGATCAAGATGCGCCTGTCGAAAAGCAAGTCGATCGACTTCCGGGTCAATACCCTGCCGACGCTGTGGGGCGAAAAAGTGGTGATCCGGATTCTCGACCCGTCCAGCGCGCAGATGGGTATCGATGCTCTCGGTTATGAACCGGAACAAAAAGAGTTGTACATGGCCGCGCTGAAACAGCCGCAGGGCATGATTCTGGTCACCGGCCCTACCGGGTCGGGGAAAACCGTGTCGCTGTACACCGGGCTGAATATTCTCAACACCGTCGATATCAACATTTCTACCGCCGAAGACCCGGTAGAGATCAACATGGAAGGCATCAATCAGGTCAACGTCAATCCGCGCCAGGGCCTGGATTTCGCTCAGGCCCTGCGCTCGTTTCTGCGTCAGGACCCTGACGTGATCATGGTCGGCGAGATCCGTGATCTGGAAACCGCCGAGATCGCCATCAAAGCCGCGCAGACCGGCCACCTCGTGCTCTCGACCCTGCATACCAATAGCGCCGCGGAAACCCTCACACGCCTGCACAACATGGGCATTCCCGGGTTCAACATTGCTACCTCGGTCAGCCTGATCATCGCCCAGCGTCTGGCACGCAAACTGTGCAACCACTGCAAGAAACCGATCGAAGTGCCTCGCGAAACCCTGATCAAGGAAGGCTTCCCTGAGGAACGCATCGGCAGTTTCACGATCTACGAGCCGGTCGGTTGCGATCACTGCAACAACGGTTACAAGGGACGCGTGGGGATTTATGAAGTGGTGAAGAACACGCCTGAGCTGCAACGCCTGATCATGGCCGAAGGTAACTCGCTGGAAATCGATATGCAGATGCGCCGCGACGGCTTCGACGATCTGCGCACCGCAGGTCTGCACAAGGCCATGCAAGGCACCACCAGCCTGGAAGAAATCAACCGGGTCACCAAGGATTGAACATGGCGGTCAAGGCAGCGAAAACCAGCACGTACGCTTGGGAAGGTACGGACCGCAAAGGCAGCAAAGTCACCGGTGAGTTGAGCGGGCAGAATGCGGCGCTGATCAAGGCACAGTTGCGCAAACAGGGGATCAATCCGGGCAAGGTGCGCAAGAAATCAGCATCGTTGCTGAGTTTCGGCAAACGCATCAAGGCCCAGGACATCGCCCTGTTCACTCGACAAATGGCAACGATGATGAAGGCCGGCGTGCCGCTGTTGCAGTCGTTCGACATCATCGGCGAAGGCTTCGAAAACCCGGCAATGCGCAAAGTCATCGACGAGGTGAAACAAGAGGTCGCCGCCGGTAACAGCTTCGCCGCGGCGCTGCGCAAGAAGCCACAGTATTTCGACGAGCTGTATTGCAACCTCGTCGATGCCGGCGAGCAATCCGGCGCGCTCGATACCCTGCTCGAACGGGTCGCCACTTATAAAGAAAAAAGCGAAGCGCTCAAGGCCAAGATCAAGAAGGCCATGACCTACCCGAGCGCCGTCCTCCTGGTGGCGGCCGTGGTGACCGGCATTCTTCTAGTAAAAGTGGTGCCGCAGTTTCAGTCAGTGTTTTCCGGGTTTGGCGCCGAGTTGCCAGGGTTTACCTTGATGGTGATCAGCCTGTCTGAATTCATGCAGCAGTGGTGGTGGGCGATTCTCGGCGCACTGATCGCGGCATTTTTCGGCACCCGCCATGCACTGAAAAAGTCTCAAGCGTTGCGCGATCGCCGCGACGCCTGGCTGCTCAAATTGCCATTGGTCGGCACGCTGATGTACAAGTCTGCCGTGGCGCGCTTTGCCCGGACCTTGTCGACCACCTTCGCTGCCGGCGTGCCGCTGGTGGAAGCCCTCGACTCGGTAGCGGGCGCTGCGGGGAATGTCGTGTTCAAACGTGCGATCCTGCGAATCCGTCAGGACGTCTCCACCGGCATGCAGCTGAATTTCTCCATGCGCAGCACCGGAGTTTTCCCGACCATGGCTGTGCAGATGACCGCAATCGGCGAAGAGTCCGGGGCACTGGACGATATGCTCGACAAGGTCGCCGGCTTTTACGAAGAGGAAGTGGATAACATGGTCGACAACCTCACCAGCCTGATGGAGCCGTTCATCATGGTCGTGCTCGGGGTCGTCGTCGGCGGTCTGGTGGTGGCCATGTACCTGCCGATCTTCCAGCTCGGCTCAGCGGTCTGACATGCCCCTCGACGAGCTGTTCGCTCTCTATCCGCTGGCCTTTGTCGGCGCCGCGCTGTTGCTCGGGCTGGTGGTTGGCAGCTTCCTCAATGTGCTGGTCTGGCGCCTGCCGAAAATGCTCGAACGCGACTGGCGCCAGCAGGCACACGACGTGCTCGGCCTGCCGATCGAAACGCCGCAACCCACTTACAACCTGATGCTGCCGCACTCGCAATGCCCGCACTGCGCACACCGGATTCCCGCTTGGGAAAACATTCCCGTGCTGAGTTATCTGTGCCTGCGTGGTCGTTGCTCGGCGTGTGCTGCGCCGATCAGCAAGCGTTACCCGCTGACCGAACTGACCTGCGGTGTGCTGTCGGCCTTCATTGCCTGGCATTTCGGCTTCGGCTGGCAGGCGGGGCTGCTGATGTTCCTCACCTGGGGCTTGCTGACGATGAGTCTGATCGACACCGAGCATCAACTGCTGCCCGATGTGCTGGTGCTGCCGTTGTTGTGGCTGGGGTTGATCGTCAACAGCTTCGGGCTGTTCGTGCCGTTGCACGATGCATTGTGGGGGGCGGTGGCCGGTTATCTGGCGCTGTGGTCGGTGTTCTGGCTGTTCAAGCTGCTGACCGGCAAGGACGGCATCGGCCACGGTGACTTTAAATTATTGGCGCTGCTGGGCGCGTGGGGCGGCTGGCAGATTCTGCCGCTGACCATCCTCCTGGCATCGCTGGTCGGCGCCGTGATTGGTGTGATTCTGTTGCGCCTGCGCGAGCAGAAAACCTCGACGCCGATTCCTTTCGGTCCCTATCTGGCCATTGCCGGCTGGATTGCCTTGCTCTGGGGTGGTCAAATAACCGACTTCTATTGGCAGTTTGTCGGTTTGAAATGAATACCCCTGTGGAAAAACCCTGGATCCTCGGCCTCACCGGCGGCATCGGCAGCGGCAAAAGCGCGGCGGCACAGCACTTCATCGACCTCGGCGTGCATGTCGTCGATGCCGACCATGCGGCGCGCTGGGTGGTCGAGCCCGGGCGTCCGGCGCTGGCGCAGATTGCCGATCATTTCGGCGCGCAGGTGTTGCAAAGCGACGGCACGCTGAACCGCGCAGCCCTGCGCAAGTTGATCTTCGAAGTGCCGGAGCAACGGCGCTGGCTGGAAGCACTGCTGCATCCGTTGATCGCCGAGGAAATCGCCCATCACCTGGCGCTGGCAAAATCGCCTTATGCGATTCTGGTTTCGCCGCTATTGATCGAGTCCGGGCAATACAGCATGACCCAGCGCATTCTGGTGATCGACGCCCCGCAACCACTGCAGATCGAACGCACCTTGCAACGTGACCAGACCAGCGCCGAGCAGGTTCAGGCGATCCTCAAGGCCCAACTGAGCCGCGAAGACCGCGTAAGCCGCGCCGACGACGTGGTGGTCAACGACCGCGACCTCGTCTGGCTGCACAGCGAGATCGAGCGTCTGCATCACTTTTACCTGACTTTATCCGGAGGCCAAGCATGAGCCAGATCCCAACCGTTGAATGCCCGACCTGTGGTGCCCCCGTGGAATTTACCCCGGAAAACAAGTTTCGCCCGTTCTGTTCCGACCGCTGCAAGCTGATCGACCTCGGCGCCTGGGCCTCGGAAGAACACAAGATTCCGGTCGCCCCGGATGCCGAAGACGAACTGTTTTCCGGCGATTTCGATCCGCGTCACTGAGCCTGATCAGGGCCGCATGAAGCCGTAGTCCTGTTCGTCGTCGAGGTTTTCCGCGAGAAAACGCAACTCGTCGGCCAGGTCTTCGGCGTTGCGCACAGCCTTGCTCTGTTGCACCACGGCACTGAGCAAGGCGCGCAAGCTCAACCCCGGGTCAAAGCCGACCTCCTGCGCCATCTCCAGACTCTGCCGGGTTTCCTGCCTCGCCCACTCGTACACACTCATGCCGCTGCTCCTGAAGGGATTTGCGTGAGCATGGAATTTTCAGCCGATGGCGGATTTGATATGGATCAAGGCTTGCGATCGTCGTCGTTCCACGGCGCCGAGAGGTAGCGCGTACGGTTGAAGGTCTCCAGCCATTCCGGGCTGAACACCACCAGTGCACTGACGATCATGCCGTTAATGAAGGCCTCGGGAAAAATGATCAACCACAAATAGCCGATGAAATCTTCCAGCCACTCCGGCATGGCGAAGAGACCGTCGAACCACAGCAGCGTCAAGCTGAAGATCAGGCACAACAGCGCGGACAATGCCGCAGCAAAAAAACCGGAACAGAAGATGTACACGAACGGATTGCGCGGCTGCGCACGCTCGACAAGGATGGCCACGCACTCGGTAACCAGCACCGGCAGCAAAATGAACAAGGCGCCATTGACCCCCACTGCCGCAAGGTCCTGCCGCCCGAGCAGCACCAAGCCGATTTGCGCCACAAGCGCGCCAATGATCGCCAGCGGCCAGTCCAGCAGCAGGGTCACCGCAGTCATGCCGAGAAAGTGATAGGACACGCCGGTATCGAAGTCCCGGCGCATCAGCCACAGCAGGAACAAGGCGAACACCGTTGCGCACAGCAAATGCTGACGCCGGTTGTCACTGAACAGCTCGACCCACGGCGCGCGCATGATCGCCCACAGCAGCACTGGCAGATAAATCAGCCAGCCGAGCGTCAGACTCGCCGAGGACAGCAGTTCGGCACCGATCATGATTCCCTCACCTTCTCCATGGACATACCGCCTCATCGCAGTCTACACCGCCACCGCATGCGCACCAGCCGATGCAAAGCTATCTGCTTGTCGCATTTGAACGCTAAGCTTGGGCTTATGGATGACTCAGATTACTTACGCCTGCTGACCATCGCGGCCGAGCAAGCCAACGCCTTTCTGTCCAATGCCCGCAAATGGGAGCGTGAGCGTTGGGTTTGCCAACGCCTGCTGCAAGGCCTCAACATCCCCTACCGCGCCGACGAATTCGCGCCGGCCGGTGAGCCGCCGGATGTGCTGTTTCGGGATGCCAACTTCGAAGTATTTTTTGTGCTCGATGAAGGTCGTCGGCTCAACGATGAATGGCGCGATGAACTGCAGCGGCGCCGCAGTGCATTTTCCCTCAGCCAACTGGTGCGCCGTGAAGCTAAGCCCAAACGCATTCCGGCCAATGAATTTCTCCTGCGGCTGGCCCCGACACTGCGCAAGAAAGCCCACAACTACAAGGAACGCGGCATGGATCTGGGCGAACTGGATATCATTGCTTTCGCCAGCCTCAAACGCGAAGTGCTCGACCTGAACAGTCATTTCCCGCCACCGACCGAATATTTGCGTCAGGGCTGGCGCTCGCTGTCGCTGGTCGGTCCGACGTTCGCCCGCGTGTTGTTCGCACACCCGGATGCACCGGATTTCCTGCGCAGCAATCTTGGGCGCAGCATCGTGTTTGATGTCGGGATCAGCCTGTGACGCCACTTCAACAATTGATTGCCGATGTGCCGCAAACCGGACGAGTGCGCTGGATCGGCGTGCGTCCCGAATCACGCGAACCGATGCTTGAGCTCGATGCCGTGGAGGCGCGCCTGGAGGCCGGCTTGACCGGCGATCACGCCCGCCCCGGTGTGCGCAACGCGCGCCAGGTGACGCTGATTCAGTGGGAACATCTGGCGGTGATCAACGCTTTGATGGGCCGCCCTGACGACAATCCGGTCAGGCCTGAAGACCTGCGGCGCAATCTGGTCATCAGCGGTATCAATCTGTTTAGTCTGAAGGGTCGGCGTTTTCGCATCGGTCAGGCAATATTCGAAACCACTGGCTGGTGCCAACCGTGTGCACGCCTGCAGAACAATCTCGGCCCGGGCACTTTTCAAGCGGTGCGCGGACATGGCGGAATTACCGCACGGGTGTTACAAAGCGGGATCATTCGCCTCGATGACCGGGTCAGCGTCGAACCGGTGCCGGACAGCGGCTATGCTGCGTTCAACCCCGGATAAAAAACCGCTGTAGCGTGTGCCCATTCAGCAACGTCTACCTGACGAGGCCAATATGACCAGCCGCCTGAAACCCGAAGACCAAAAGCATGTCGAAGAGTACCTGCAGCTGTCCCAGCACCGAGTCGAGCGCCGGCCTTTCCGGCCGTGGATGCTCCTGGTGCTGGTGCTGGCAGTGACCATTGGTCTCGGCCTATTGAGCCGATTCATCAGTTACCTGACGCTATGAGCTGCTTCGCGCTCGCTTGGGTAACCGCACCGATTTCCTTTAAAAACCTTGCGAGTTATCCCTATGTCCCATCGTATTGTCATTGTCGGCGGCGGCGCCGGCGGTCTGGAGTTGGCTACCCGTCTGGGTAAGACTCTGGGCAAGCGCGGTACCGCCAGCGTGATGCTGGTCGACGCCAACCTCACCCACATCTGGAAACCACTGCTGCACGAAGTGGCTGCCGGGTCGCTGAACTCTTCCGAAGATGAACTCAACTATGTCGCTCAGGCGAAATGGAACCACTTCGAGTTCCAGCTCGGGCGCATGAGCGGCCTTGATCGCGCGCAGAAGAAAATCCAGCTGGCGGCCACCTACGACGAAAACGGCATCGAGCTGGTTCCGGCGCGTGAAGTTGCGTACGACTCGCTGGTGATCAGCGTCGGCAGCACCACTAACGATTTCGGCACTCAGGGCGCGGCGCAGCACTGCCTGTTCCTCGACACCCGCAAGCAGGCCGAGCGCTTTCACCAGCAACTGCTCAACCACTACCTGCGCGCCCACGCCGGGCAGACCGATGTGGTCGAGCAGATCAGCGTGGCCATCGTCGGTGCCGGCGCTACCGGCGTCGAATTGGCGGCCGAGCTGCACAATGCTGCGCATGAACTGGCGGCTTACGGACTGGACCGGATCAAACCGGAAAACATGCACATCACCTTGATCGAGGCCGGGCCACGGGTGTTGCCTGCGCTGCCGGAACGCATCAGCGGGCCGGTGCACAAAACCCTGGAAAAGCTCGGGGTCAATGTGCTGACCAATGCTTCGGTCAGCGAAGTGACTGCCGACAGCCTGATCACTGCCGACGGCAACCAGATCAAGGCCAGCCTGAAAGTCTGGGCGGCCGGTATTCGCGCACCGGGTTTCCTCAAGGACATCGATGGTCTGGAAACCAACCGCATCAATCAGCTGCAAGTACTGCCGACCCTGCAAACCACCCGCGACGAAAACATCTTCGCTTTCGGCGATTGTGCCGCCTGCCCGCAACCGGGCAGCGATCGCAACGTGCCGCCTCGGGCCCAAGCCGCGCACCAACAGGCCTCGCTGCTGGCCAAGTCGCTGAAGCTGCGCATCGAAGGCAAGACCCTGCCGGAGTACAAATACACCGACTACGGCTCGCTGATCTCGCTGTCGCGTTTCTCCGCAGTGGGTAACCTGATGGGCAATCTGACGGGCAGCGTGATGCTCGAAGGCTGGCTGGCGCGGATGTTTTACGTGTCGCTGTACCGCATGCACCAGATGGCGTTGTACGGACCGTTTCGCACGGCGATGCTGATGCTCGGCAGCAAGATCGGCCGCGGTACCGAGCCGCGTCTGAAGCTGCATTGACGTAAACCTGAGCAGGGACATCCTGACCCAGTACACCCTCTCCTGTGGGAGATTCTATGGTTTTCACCAAGCTTTTTAGGCCGTTTTGCTGACGTAGTTCGTCTTCGTTTTCATCAAGGCAAACGCAATGCGAGCGAGTTTACGTGACAGAATCACCAACGCTTCAGT
>Ga0308159_1003096_pt1 | contig 17612 bp, 20 predicted proteins | sample PhyCR1_FD_201040 | JGI IMG/M metagenome (GOLD analysis project Ga0308159, IMG submission 201040) | Phyllosphere microbial communities from UC Gill Tract Community Farm, Albany, California, United States - DLSLC.R1 | ecosystem: Host-associated > Plants > Phyllosphere > Unclassified | place: USA... | reverse complement strand
ACGACTCGACCGTGCGCCATTCCGACGAACGCATCGCGACGGCGCCCGGGTCGCCCTGCAACTCGTCCATCCACTGGGGCAGCGGCTGCACGTAGGTGATCAACCAGCCGACGAACCCGGGGATGCCCTCGCAACCCCCGCCTGAAGATCGAGATGCGCCCGCAGCCCACGACTCGCTGCGCAACTGGGCAGCGACGGCGGCAGCGCCGCTCATGACTCGAACTCCTGCATGACCGCGACGGCCTGCTCTTCGACATCGTCGAAGGATTCGCGCGCGACCTGGACGCCCTTCTGCATTGTGGCGACGAGTTCACGCGCGCTCGAAAGCAGTTGCGCGGTGTTGCTCGCGAGGCCGTTCGCGGCTCCGACGACGATTCCCGACGCCAGGACGCCGAACACCGACCCGGGAAGTGGTGCGCCGGCGGCGGCAGCCGCGGCATCCAGGGAATCGCTCACGCGTCCCAGTGTCGACGCCTGTTCCGCCAGGACGTCGGTGTCCATGATGATGTGCGTTCTTCCCGCCACGTGGCCCCCGCTCGTGTCAGCTTTTCCAACACCATAGCGAAAGCCCTCGCGGCCACGCACGGCCCCCTACCGATTGTGGATAACCGGATGCCGGTAGGCTCGATGTCGCTGGGGGCGGTGGCCAAGCTGGTGAAGGCAGCGGGCTCATAACCCGACGATCGTGGGTTCAAGTCCCACCCGCCCTACGACAGACAGGCACTCGGCGCCGCTGTGCTCGCAGACGTCGGGCCCGCGCAGCCCCCACTGCCCTCGCAAGATCGGCGGAACGAGCGGGAGGGCCGTTCAACGCTCCCGTCGCTTCGCGGCCGGATCAGTCGGTGCTCATCGCGGATTCGTAGACCGCGATGATCGGGTCGACCCGTTGCTCGATCTGGGCGCGTCCCCTGATCATGGCCGCGCTTGCCGCCGTGATCAGGTGGGGTTCCCGCCGGATTTTGGCCACGAGAGCGCTGATCCCCGCGGCGTCCGGCGTATCGGTGAGGAAGCCAGCGCCCGGCGGTACGACCTCGCCGAGATCCGGGTCGCAGAAGAGCACGGGAAGACCGGATGCCGCTGCCTCGAGCATCGCCATGGGCTGGTTGTCGAAGTCGTACGAGCTCGACACAAGCAGGTGGCTCGCCCGCATCGCATCGAGCACCTCCTGCTGGGACACCGACCCGTGCAGGGCCAGCCGGGTACCCCTTCGCTCGATCGACCGCCGCGAGAGACCGTCGCCGTAGACGTCCACCGCGACGTCGCGCGCGAAGGTACGCGCGGCGTCGGCGAGCACCGTGGGACGTTTCTCCGGCGACAGTCGCCCGACCCACATGAGACGGAGGGTCTCTCCGGGGGCGAGTCGACGTTCGAGTGGTGCGCCGATGCGGTCGAGCACGCTCGGTTCGAGTCCGTTCGGTACGACCGAGATGGGCGTCTGAACCCCCTGCTGGATGAGCTTGCGGGCGAAATGCGTCGACGGGACGATCACGTGGTCGCTCGCGCGGGACTGAGCGAGCATGAGTCTCCACATACTCCTCGCCGCCCGGGTGGCGGTATAGGGGGAGTCGGGGCGCACGCGCAGGCCGCGATGGCTGATGTGGCGGGCGTGCAGGGCGGCCAGAAGGGGAACGGTGATGCGGGGAAGAGGGAGCACATTCGTCGTGTACACGTCCACCCTCCCGTGCATGGTGTGGACGATCGGGAGACCCAGATCGCGCGCCGCACGCACTCCCGCGAGGGCGGCGAACATCTCGGAATGCGTGTGCACCACGTCGATTCGGCGCTCGGCGAACTCTCGACGCATCACCGCCGCTGCGTCACGCGGTGGCCAGGTGAACGGATAGCCGTCGGGACGAAACGTCCGGGAGGTGGGCAGCGCGACGACCGACGGATCAGCGCTCGGCTGAGACAGGGGGCAGAACACCGTCACCTCGTGCCCCGCCCGGGTAAGCGCTTCGCGGAGCGACTTGACCGCGGTCTGCACGCCGCCGAGCGTGGGCAGGTAGTAGTCCGTCACGAGGGCGATGCGCATATCCCGAAGCATAGGGACCGGCGGCTCTAGACTCGGCCGGATGAGGGAACGGGCAACGGAGGGCGACACTCCCGGCGTCGCGCCCCGCGGGGAAACGGCGCTCGTCACCGGCGCGAGCGGGTTCCTGGGCGGGTACGTCGTCCGCGACTTGCGCGCCCACGGGTACGCCGTGATCGCGTCGGGTCGGAACGCGGCCGCTCTGCCCGCGGGGGAGACCTTCGTCGGCGACCTCGACGAGCTCGCGCGGGTCGACCTCGGCCGTACGGTGGACGTGGTCGTGCACTGCGCGGCGCTCTCCTCGCCGTGGGGTCGCTGGGCCGAGTTCGAGCACGCCAACGTGACCGGCACCGCGCGAGTGCTGGAGTTCGCGCGACGCGCCGGCGCACGCCGGCTCGTCCACATCTCGTCCCCGGGAATCTATGCCGCCCCCCGCGACCGGATCGGCATCCGCGAGGGCGACGTCGATCCGCGGCATCCGATGAACGGCTACATCCGATCGAAGCTCGAGGCGGAGGCGCTGCTGCAACGCGCGGCCGCGGAGGGGTCGGCGCCGGACATCGTCATCCTCCGCCCCCGCGGAATCATCGGTCACGGCGACCCCAGCCTCGTCCCCCGGATCCTCAGAGTGCGCGAGCGGTTCGGCATTCCTCTGATGCGCGGCGGCCGAACCCTCGTCGACCTCACCGCGGTCGAGAACGTCGCACTGGCCGTGCGGCTCGCGGCCGAGGTGCCCGACGTCCACGGCCAGGCGTTCAACATCACGAACGGGGATCCTCGTCCCTTCCGCTCAGTGCTCGAACAACTGCTCGTAGGGCTCGGGCTCGAGCCGCGGTACCGGCGGGTGCCCCCCGCGGTCGCATACCGGGTCGCGGCGCTGCTCGAAGGCGTGTGTGGAGTTCTGCCCGGTCATCCCGAGCCACCCGTCACCCGGTACACCGTGACGACGATCGCCCATTCGCAGACGCTCGACATCTCACGCGCTCGGGACCTGCTCGGCTATCGGCCCGTGACGTCGCTCGACCAGAGTCTTGCGAGTTACGCGCGTGTCTGAGCTCACCTACTTCGCGTGCGGCGCGACCTCCCACGACATGAGCCGGTTGCTGCGCGGTACCGCTCGGCAGCGGCGTCTCTTCCCGGCCGGCGCGTTCCTGTATCGCTCGCGCGCTCGGCGCGTGCTCTTCGACACCGGCTACGCTCCCGAGCCGTGGCGCGCCGGACTCGGAGCGTGGGCGTACCGAAAGATGCTTCCCCCTCGCGTCGAAGCGGGTGACACGATCGCCGAGCAGGTCGACCCCGCCACGATCACGCACGTCGTCCTCTCCCACCTGCACCCGGACCACATCGGCGGCGTCCGGTTCTTCCCGAACGCCGCTTTCGTCCTCAGCGACGGGGCCCGTCGCACCCTCGAGCGATCGCGACTCCGCGACGGGCTGCTCCGCAGACTGCTGCCCGCGTGGTTCCCAGCGGCGACGGTGCTGCCCTCTCCGGTGTTCACTTCCGGTCCGCACGGGCTGCGTACCGCGGACCTGTTCGGCGACGGGTCCTACCTCCTCGTCGATCTGCCGGGTCACGCCCGAGGCCACCTCGGTGCCCTCGTCGAGCAGAAGGTGCTCCTCGCCGGAGATGCCGCCTGGGGGCGCGATCTGCTCGGCGCGGAGCACCGAATCCGGAGCCTCCCGCGACTGGTCAGTCACGATATGACCCGGCAGCGCCACACCGCGCGGGCGCTCCTGTCGGCGGAGCAAGACGGACTGCGACTCCTCTTCAGCCATGATCGCCAGCCGACCGGGCAAAACCTGCTGTGACCACGAGGAGGACAGGGATGCCGCCACATCGACCTACCGGACGGAGCCCTCAGCTTCGACCGTGCCGGCTGGCGGGATGGGGAACGTACCTCCCGGATCGGGTGGTCCCGTTCGGAGAACAGAAGCGTTACCGCATCCCCGACGGCATGTCGCAGCTCGACATGCTCGCCGCGGCAGCCGAGGACGCCCTCCGACGAGCCGGGCTTCGTGCTGACGACATCGACTGCATCATCGCGGCCTGTGCGGCAGGCGTGCAGCCGATCCCCTGCACGGCGGCGCTCGTGATGGAGCGCGTCGCCCCTCACGCCGGCGCCGCCGCCTTCGACGTCAATTCGACCTGCACGAGCTTCATCACGGCGGTCGACATCGCTTCGCGGTACCTCGCCGCCGGCGACTACGAGCGGGTGCTCATCGTGTCGGGCGACGTCGGGACCCGCTTCCTCGACGCCGGCCAGCGAGAGAGCTTCGAGCTCTTCTCCGATGCGGCCGCCGCGGTCGTGCTGACGCGTGGAGCTGACGGAGAGGGGGACGCCGCCGCGCCCGGAGTGCTCGGCAGCCTGCAGCAGACGTGGCCCGAGCACGCGCACGACACAGAGCTTCGCGGCGGGTTGTCGCTGCACCCGGCCCAGTCCTACGCCGACGGCGACCCCTCCGACTACGTGTTCGCCATGAACGGGCGGCGGGCACTCCTCGGAATGTTGTCCGTGCTGCCGGACTTCTTCGCGCGGTTCTTCGACCGGGTGAACCTCCGTCTCGACGAGATCGACCTGGTCGTGCCGCATCAGGCGAGCAGGGCGCTCGGCATCGCGATGCGTCGGATCGGCATCCCGAGGGACGCGTACATCGACCGCGTCGCCGAGTTCGGCAACATGGTGTCGTCGTCGGTGCCGTTCATGCTGGCGACCAGTCTCGACGAGGGGCGGATCGGCCGCGGAGACACCGTCGTCCTGTGCGGCACCGCCGCGGGCCTGACCGCGAACGCCCTCGCGCTCAGGCTCTAGCGAGCCACGCTGGGAGCGGTGTCCATCGAAGGGATGCCACCGCCCCACCGTCGAACCCGGTTCCTCGTCGAGGCGATGTCGTGGAGGGCCATCCGCGCGTGGAGCGTCTTTACCCTCGGATGAGGAGGCCACACCGCTCGGGCAGCGGGCTCGAAACTCGACGACCGTGGGTTCATCCCACCTGCCCCTCGCGAGACCCACGACCGGCTTCGCCTGGTCGGAGGTCCTCTACAGGCGGCGGGGCGGCTCAGCCTGCGATCGGCGTCCGGATGAACAGGAACTGCGAGAAGAACAGGGTCGCCGTCGCGAGGATGATTCCGATTGCGAGGTAACCGAAGACGAGTCCGACGACTGCCATCACGCGACCGACTCCGTAACGCTGGGCGGCGCGCAGTCCGAAGTGCCCGAGAACGATCGTCGCCACCGCGAGAGGGAACGCGGCGAACACGGCGACGAAGCCGATGAACGGCAGCGGTACGAAGGCCGAGTTGAAGAGTGCGATCGGTCCCACGATCACCGAGGCGATCGCGGTGCCGTTGGTGGTCGGGTCCGCCCGGGGCGGCGACGGCGGAGCGAACGGCGGCTGGTGCGGCGGCACGGCGGGCATCGTCATGCCCCCGACCCTAGTGGCACGACGCCTCTCCGAAAGCCCACCGGATGCCGATGTCGGAGGTGCCGTCTACGGTCGCTGGCGTGGCGGAGAGAGTGCAGGCATGGTGGGCGCGGCGACAGTGGTCGAAGGGGCGGGAGGTGCCCTACGCCGTCGGCGCGTACCGCGACTCGTGGGCCGCCTTTCCGGCGCTCATCCGGCAGTACCACCCCGATCTGAACGCGGGCATCGCGCTCAGTCAGGTGCCGCCGGCCGCCGACGTCCTCCTGCTCTGGCAGTGCGATTCAGGTCACCGGTTCGCGGCCACGCCCGAAGAGCAGCGACAGCGCCCCGGGAGGGAGCGCCGGCGCAGCGCCTGGTGCCCGGAGTGCAGCGAGCAGGCCAACCCGAAACGCGCGGTGGCTCTGCCCATGCGCGAATCGGTCTCGGCGCCGCCCGTTGCCGGGAACGCGGTACTTCGGCCCCGCCGAGGTGCCACACGCGCCCCGATCTGCCAGAAGACCCCCGACGTTCCCGTCGGCGCGGCCTTCCTCTCACCGTGCGCGCCGCAGCCCGCCTCGGCCGTGGAGGACCGCGTTCGCACCGATCTGCGGCGACGCCTCCTGCTGGGCGACGGATTCAACGCCATTCGGGTTGCGAAACCGTTCTTCCAGCACCTCGAGGTGTGGCCCGACATCGTGTTTCCCCAGCTGCGCGTCGCTGTCGAATACGACTCGATCGGTCGTCACGGCCTCGAACACGTGGGAAAGCGTGAGGCGGCCGACCGCCGGAAGGACAGGGCTCTGCGCACAGCCGGATGGGAAGTGGTGCGGTTGCGCACGGGCAAGCTCGAACCTCTCGGCCCTCACGACCTCCAGGTCGCGGCATGGAATCCGGCCGCGCTGGACCGGCTGGTCGAGGCATTCCGCGGCATCCGGGGGCCTCTGCTCGTGGACGCGTACCTGCGATGAGCCGCGCGCCGAGCCCCGCGCGTGGCGTCGGCTCCTTCTCGGGAGCCGACGACAACGGGGCGCGATCCGTGCACCGAGCCCATCGAAAGACGACCCCGTGCACAGTCCGCGTCCCGGAACGACCTCCGAGATCGACGCCGCGCGGGTTACGAGCCGTGCGCCTCCTCCGACACCGGCTGCCACTCGCGCCACGTCTGCAAGCGCGACTCGTAGTCGCGCTCGGCGATGCCGAGGGGCGCCTTGCCGAAGAAGATGCGCAACGGCGGGGTCGCGGCATCCACCACCTTCATAATCGCCGCGCGGGTCGCTTCGGGCTTGCCGGGGTCGGCGGCCGAGGGGCGCTTCGCCGCCTGCTCGCGCACGTCGGCGTAAGCCTCGATCTCCTCACTGCGCTGTGCCGACGGGCCCGACCAATCGGTCGAATACCCGCCGGGCTCGATGAGAGTGACGTGGATGCCGAATCCGGCGACCTCCTGCGCGAGCGATTGCGACAGGCCCTCCAGGGCCCACTTCGACGCGTGATAGGCACCGACCGTGGGGAAGGCGCTGATGCCGCCGATACTCGACACCTGGATGATGTGGCCGGAGCCCTGCGCGCGCAGGATCGGAAGCGCTGCCTGCGTCACCCAGAGTGCCCCGAAGAAGTTGGTCTCGAGCTGCGCGCGGACCTCGGCCTCGGTGAGTTCTTCGACCATGCCGAAATGCCCGTAGCCGGCGTTGTTGACGACCACATCGAGTCGGCCGAACTTCTCGTGCGCCCTCGCGACGGCCTCAAAATCGGCCGAGCGGTCGGTCACGTCGAGGGTGAGGGGAAGGAACGTGTCGGGGTAGTTCTCGACGAGCTCCGTGACGTCGTCGATGTTGCGCGCTGTGCCGGCGACGTTGTCGCCGCGTTCGAGGGCCGCCTCGGCCCACTCGCGGCCGAAGCCCTTCGATGCGCCGGTGATGAACCAGGTCTTGCTCATGGGTGTCCTCCGAAGAGATGTGGGGGTGAACGCGAGCGACGGTACGCCGCGCTCCTCGGCCCGTTCGACGGCTTGACACTTGAACCCGCCGCGCAACTGCTCACTCGTGACGAACGCTTGCCGCGCCGGGTGACGCTCGCGAGGAGCACTCCCGAACGCGGCAGGCGTTCATCTCGAGATCAGGTCAGGCGCCAGACCCACCCTGCGCCGAGACCAGCTCGCCCGGCCCCGGCAGAATCTCGCGCAGCAGGTCGTCGAGAGTCACGACACCGATCAACTGCTCGCCCGCCACCACAGTGGCCAACTGCACGCGTCCGCGACGCATGCGCGCGAGCGCGTCGTAGGCCGAGGCACCCGGCTCGAGCACGAGCGGTTCGCGCGCGATCTCGAGCGCCGGGGTGGCGGGGTCGACGGTCAACGTGTCACGCACGTGCGCGACGCGAGAGTCCGCGCCCGAGCCCACGAGGATGCGCAGGTGCGTCGACGAGGCGGCGACAGCCTGGATCTCGGCGACCGTGGCATCCCTCGGCACAGAGGTCGGGGAGCGATCCGTTCGCACGATGTCTCCCACCGTGAGCGTGCCCAGGGCGATCGCCTGAGCGATCGGCTCCGAGTACTGCTTCTCGAGCGTGCCTGCCTGGCGCGAATGCGCGACGAGCTCGCGGATCGTGTCGGCATCTTGTCCGCCGGCCGCGGCCTTTTCGACGGGCTCCACACCCGACGCTTTCACGAGCCGGTTCGCGATGCGGTTGATCCACAGCAGGAACGGTCGCAGCGGCCAGGTGAGGGCACGAGCCAGGATGCCGGTGGCCTTCGCCGCCGTCTCGGGATGAGCGATCGCCCAGGACTTCGGGGCCATCTCGCCGATCACGAGGTGAAGGAACGTGACCACGATCAGGGCGAGCATGAACGCGATGATGTCGGCGAGCACGTACGGCAGACCCCACGCCTCGAACACGGGAGCGAGCGCGTAGTCGATCGCGGGCTTGGTGATGGCGCCGAGCAGGAAGGTGCATGCGGTGATACCGAGCTGAGCGAACGCGAGCATGACGGTGAGTTCGTTCACACCGCGCAGGGCCGCACGCGCCGAGGCGCTCGTGGCGGCCTGTTCCTCGAGCCGGTGGCGCCGTGCTGCGAGCAGAGCGAACTCCACGATGACGAAGAACGCGCTCGCGATGATGAGCGCCGTGGTGATCAGGGCGACGGTCCAGCCGTTCATCGGGCCACCTCCTCGTCGATCGTCGAGACCCCGTCGGCAGGCTCGGCATCCCGGTCCACCTCGTGCAGGTGCACAGCCAGCTGGGACGGCACGTGCCGATCGACCTCGACGACCTCGATGGCGAGCCAGCGCTCGATGTCGAGGCCCTGCACGGTCTCGGACGCACGCTCGGGAAGGTCGACGCGCACGACACCGCCGATGGCGGGCAGGTCGCCGTGGGTCTCGATGACGAGACCTGCCACCGTTTCGACGTCGCTCTCGGCGAGGTCGTACCCGATCAGGCGCTCGAGCTCGTCGAGGTGCAGGTCGCCGGGCACCGTCCAGGCGTCGTCTCCGTCCGCCGAGACTTCAGCGACCTCGACGTCGTGTTCGTCGGACAGCTCGCCGATGACCTCCTCGGTCAGGTCTTCGATCGTCAGGATGCCGTCGAAGTTGCCGTACTCGTCGACCACGCACGCGAGCTCGTTGCGCGAGCGACGCATGCGGTCGAGGGCGACGGGCAGGAGCATCGAGGTCGGGATGACGACGGCGGCACGCATGACGGACGCCACGGGTGCGTCGTCCGCGGGCCGCTCGCGCAGGACGTCGATCAGCTCGACGACGCCGACGGGGGAGTCCTCGTCGCCGATCACGGGGTAGCGGGTGTGGCCGGTGGCCATGAGCGCGCGGACCTCGCCGACCGTGGTGTCGGGGGTGACCGAGTCGATCTGCGACCGCGGGATCATCGCGTGTTCGACATCGCGCTGCGGGAAGTCCAGGATGCGGTCGATGATCATCGACAGATCGTCCGGAAGGTCTCCGCTCACGCGCGACTCCTCGATGATCGCCTCCAGATCGCGCGCGGTGGCGCTCTCGTCGACGTCCTCGAGGGGCTCGATCCGCAGCAGTCGCAAGAGCGCGTTCGCGGCCACGTCGAACACGGTGATCAGCCACCCGAACAGCAGCAGGTAGATCCGTGTCGGAACGGCGAGCGCGCGGGCGAGGGGCTCGGGACTCGCGATTGCGAGATTCTTCGGGTAGAGCTCACCGAAGATCATCGTGACGATGGTCGCCAGCAGCAACGCGCCGATGGTGCCGATGAGCACCGAAACGGTCGGGTCGATGCCGACCCCGCCGAGAAGCGTCCCCAGGGACTCACCGATGAGCGGTTCGGCGACGTATCCGATCAGAAGGCCCGTCACGGTAATTCCCAGTTGGGCACCCGACAGCATGAACGACGTGCGCTTGGTGATCGCCAGTACCCGCTTGGCCTGCGCGTCGCCCTTCTCGGCCTTCGCCGCCAGGCGCGAGCGGTCGACCGACATGTACGCGAACTCCTGCGCGACGAAGAACCCGCAGGCCGCGATGATCGCCAGAGTCACGATGATCCCCAACAGCAGTGTCAGGGCCGCAGCCAGCATCAGATCTCACCCCCTCTCGCAATGAGGGGGCTCGAAGATCGGCCCTCCTGGTCGGTGGAGGTGCGGTGATGGCTCACGGGTTTTCTTTCTCGTGGGTCGGTGATCACTGATCCTTTCGACTGTATCCAGCGCCATCCCGCCCAGGCTGGGGATTCACCCCGACCATGCGCTCACCCCGGTTGCGTGATCTTCTGATCGGTGTTCGTGTACACGATCGAGTCGGCCGTGGTGCCGACCAAGCCGAGGGTCACGCGCGCGAGACCGGGTGCGATCCCGTCGGCCGGCGGGGGAGTGTCGGCCCCGAGGGTCAAAGTCTTGCCGTCGGCGGTGGTCGCCGACAGCGAGTTCACGTAGACCGAGACGTGCCCCGACAGCGTCATGCGGTCGGCTGTCGTGACGAGGGCGGGACCCGTCGCCCGTCGCACGGTGAGGGCGAACCCGTCGATGGTGATCTCATCGGCCGTCATCTTCAGCACGGTGATGCGCGTGCCGTCGGCGAGCGGCACGGTAACCACGCTGACGAGAGGGAGCCCCCGGAACGACAGGGACTGGGCGCCCAGCTGGGCCGACGGTTGCGTGAAGACCGGCGCGTTCTCATCGACCACGGCGGCCTGCGCCGGTGGGGTGGTGGAATCCTGCGGAGGCGAAGTGGGCGCAGGCGACGCCGGGGCGACGGGCGTCGTCGGATCCGGCGCCGGGACGACCGGAACACCCGGCAGCGTCGGCAGCACGGATCCCGACGTGGGGGTGGGGGTGGGGCTGGGTGTGGGCGACGGCGACGGGTCGCTGCACGGGAGCAGGATCGGGATGCACAGCCGTGCCGGCCGCGTGCCGTCGTCCGCCCACGCGGCTCCGGCGCCTGTCGCCCCGCCCAGCAGGAGCATCGCTGCGGTCAGCGCGGCCGCCGCTCGCGCGCGCTTCATCGCTCGGCTCCCGTGATCGCGCTCTCCGCCTCCTCGGCCGTCGGCGCCGGATCGTCCTGCGAGCGGGCTCGGGGCGGCGCCCATGACACCGCGATGATGCCACCCACCGCGCTCAACAGCATCCCGAGGAGGAAACCTCCGAGGTTCACCCCGACGAGCGAATAGACCGCCACGGCGAGGGCGATGACCCCGTAGAAGATGCGGTGCGCGGGCATCGAGATGAGCAGGATGCCGAGGAGCACCAGGACGAGCGGGATCACCGTCGCCTGGAGGCCCTCGATCCCGAGTTGGATGTGCAGCTGACCGATGTCGAGTTGCCCCGAGAAGAACATCTCGATGCCGCCCAGGGCGACGAGCAGGCCGCCCACGAGGGGACGATGGCGGCGCCAGACGCGAAAGCGCGCCCGCGCGGTGAGGTCGGGGGAGGTCATGGCGGCGCCGATCAGAAGCACGTCTTCGAGCCGTCGGTCAGCTCGAGCTTCATGCCGGTGAGGGTGAAGACCGACGCCTGCGTGCTCCACGCGGTCTGCTTGAGGTTCGCGATCGAGATGGTGTCGGCATCCTGAGCGAAGTCGCCCGCGGTGCCCTTCGCGGACGTGTTGACGGTCGAGGCGTCCACGCCGATGCGGATGTTGCCGAACGACGAATCGCCCTGAAGGCCCGTCATGCCGATCTGCAGGTCGGACGCCGACGCGGGGGCGCCCCCGCCGCCCGCGGTGATGAGGACGCCGACCTTGCCGAGCGGGGTCTCGCTGACGACCGATTGGCAGAGGTCGGCGAGCGTTGCCGACTTGATGTTCGCGATGGCGACGTTGTGCTCGCCGCCGGCGGTGTCGTTGGTGACGCCGGCGTACTGCGAAAACCCGGTGCCCTCGAGTTGCGAGGCACTGATCTGGAATTGGCTGCCCGAGACGGAGAACGACACGGGAACGGCCCCCTGAGCGACACCGGTGAGAAGAAGGCTCGCCACGGCGGCGACGGGGACGGTGGCGAGGGCCACACGGCCGGTACGGGAGCGGGTCAGGTCACGGAACTTCATCGATCCTCCTGCGGAAGCGGGCCCGGCGACGGCGCCGAGCGACCTCAGGCTACGCCTCATTGACAGAGTGTCAATAGATCGCGCACGCATCGCTTCGTTAGAGTTTCCTCATGTCGAGCGACCGGCGAACGCGCCTCACTCCCGATCAGCGTCGCGCCCAGCTCGTCGCCTCGGGCGTGGCGTTCCTCGCCGAGAAGCCGCTCGACGATCTCACGATGGAGGTGCTGTCCGAGCGCGTCGGAGTCTCGCGGGGGCTGCTCTTCCACTACTTCGGATCACGTCAAGGGCTCCATCGCGAGGTGGTGAGCACCGCCGCGGCGGCGTTGCTCGCGGCATCCGTCCCGCATGAGGATCTCGCGGCCCGGGAACGGCTCGACGACACGCTGGCGCGCATCGTGAGCTTCGTCCGCGATCACCGCGGCACGTTCTTCTCGCTCGTGCGTGGCGTCGCGTCGGGAGACCCCGAGGTGCGGCACGAGGTGGATCGCGCCCGCGACGTGACGGCCGGATGGGTCACCGACGGCTTCTTCGAGCTCGGCGCCGAAGACTCACCCCTGCTCCGCGTCGCGCTGCGTTCATGGGTGAACTTCGCCGAAGAGGTGCTCGTCGAACTCGCCCTCGGCACCGAGATGCCCGCGGTCGACATCGTCGCGTTCCTCTCGCGCTCGGCCTTCGGCGTCGTCGCCTCGGTCGGCGCGGATGCCGAGCAGACACCACTCATCTGAACGCCCGTACGCGTCCTCCGGAAACCGCCCCCGAGGCGGGGCCGGGTGGCACAATGGAATGGCCCCCATTGCTGCGCCCCAGCGCGGTCCCCACGAAACACGGTTCGATTTGTCGAGCCAGAAAAGGACCTGTAATGGGACGTCTCATCTATCGTGACCGCGCGTCGTTCGACATCGACGACCGCATCCTCGCCCACCTCCGCATCGTCGTGATGAACAAGCTCCGGCGCAACGAGGGTTTCATGCTGCAATTGCCCGTCAACGAAGGCGTGCGCCAGGCCAGCCTCTGGATCCATGCGTCGAATGCCTTGGTCATGCAGTTCTACGGTGGGCGAGAGCCCGCTATCGACCGCGCTCTCGTCGATCAGATGATGCACGACGCGAGCAGTGCCGACGGGCTCACCCTCACGGCCGCGGGAATCGCCCCGGCGACCACGTCGCCGCCGCGGCAGCCGGTGGGAGGTCGCTCGGTCTGACCGCCAGAGTCACCCTGCTGTTCGCCGCTCGAGCGGCAGGGTGACCTCGAAGCGCGCGCCGCGATCGTTGTCGACGCACCGAACGTCACCGCCGTGCGCCCGCGCGATGCCGCGAGCGATCGGCAGCCCCAGCCCCACCCCGCCGGAGGCCGCGCGCGCGTCGTCGAGACGGACGAGGCGCTCGAAGATGCGCTCGCGATCCGCCGGCGGCACGCCCGGCCCGTCATCGGTGACGACCACGGCCGCGGTGGACCCCCGCCGTTCGATGGCGACCGTGACCAGACCGGTGCGACCCGTGGCACGAGCGGCGTTCTCGATGAGGTTCGAGAGCACCTGCGCGACGCGGTCGGGGTCCGCGTGGACGGGCACCGCGGCATCCGGGATCTCCGTCCGGATGCGCAACGAGGGGTGCACGAGAGGAACGCGCTGCGCCTCGGCGGCGACGAGGGAACGCAGGTCGAGGTCGGTGCGCGAGAGCTCGAGGCCGCGGTCGACGCGCGCCATGGTGAGCAGGTCGTCGACGAGACGCGACGCACGCGCGGCCTCGCGGGCGACGTGCGCGGCGAGCACCTCGCGCTCGGATCCGGCGAGGTCGGCGCGGACGAGGGTGTCGGCGGCGGCACGGATTCCCGCGACCGGCGTGCGCAACTCGTGTGCGGCGTCGGAGAGGAAGGCGCGCAGACGCTGCTCCGCGTCGACGGCCGCCTGCTCGGCCCCCACGACGTCATCGAGCATGTCGTCGAGGGCGGTCGCGACGCGTCCGATCTCGGTGTCGGGTCGCGTGGGGTGCAGGCGCCGCTCGCGCTCTCCGGAACCGATGGCGCGCGCCACCCGCGACACCTGGTCGAGGGGACGCAGGCTCCGGCGCACCACCAGGGTGACCGCGCCCGCGGCGAGCACGAGAACCCCGATGGACGACAGCGCCATGATCCACCGCACCTGCACGAGCGTGTCGTCGATTCCTGCCGCCGACGCCGTCAGCGTCAACGTCGAGCCGTCGCTGAGGGTCGAGCGGAGCGTGACCAGGTCGCTGTCTCCCGTCACCTCCGAGGCGACGACGCTGACGTCGCTCGAGGCGGTGGGCTGCGGCGTGGACCGGGCGCCCGGTCCTCCGCCCGGACCGCCGGGCCCGCCCGGAGGCCCTTCGCGCAGTTGCTCGGGGCTGGGCCCGGCGACGACGGAGTCCCCGCTCGCGCCGTCGATGCGCACGGCGAGGCCCTGGTCCGACAGTCGCTCGGCGAGGTCGGAGTCGTCGACGGTACCCACGAGGGATGCCGCTGCGGCGGCGCGATCGCGAAGACGCTCTTCGATCTGACCGCGCAGGCGCGCACCCAACGCCACGTCGACGACGATCGCCAGCACGACGAGGAGGAGCGCGACCAGGGCGACCACTGCCACGATCGTGCGGCGACGCAGCGAGCCCGATCTGAGCGGGGGAGTGGTGCTCATCGTTCCTCGCTCAAGCGATAGCCGAGCCCGCGGACGGTGTGGATCAGCCGCGGGCCGCGCTTCTCCATCTTGCGCCGGAGCGCACTCAGATGCACTTCGACGAGATTGGGGTCGTAATCCTCGTACCCCCACACCTGCGTGAGGATCTGCGCTTTCGAGAGCGTGCGACCGCGGCTCTCGGCGAGAAGCTGCAGCAGCCGGAACTCTGTGGCCGTCAGCTCGAGCGACACCCCGCCGCGATGAGCCGTCGCCGCGTCGGGATCGACGACGAGATCGCCCACCGACACGGTCTGCGGCAACCGCCCGCGACGGCGGAGCACCGCGCCGCTGCGCGCGACGAGCTCGGCCATCGTGAAGGGCTTGACGACGTAGTCGTCGGCCCCTTCCGCGAACCCCCGCAGGCGATCGTCGACCTCGTCCCGAGCGGTCAGCATGATCACCGCCGTGTCACCGGCGGCTCTCACGAGCGGAAGCAGACGGATGCCACTCGGCCCGGGCATCATCCAATCGATGATCACGAGGTCGGGGCGGAACGAGGCGAGACGGTCGGCGAGATCGGTCCCGTCGGGCGCCGCCTCGACGAGGAAACCGTCGGCGCGCAGAGCCGTCGTGACGGCGACGCGGATCGTCTCGTCGTCGTCGAGGACGAGCACGCGGGCAGCGAGGGACATCCGGGCGACGATACGGACGCGGGCTGAACGCAGGTTATGCCTTGCCTATGCGAAGCGAGCGGGTACGCGGGCTTCAGGTTCGCTTCAGTCCCGGCCCGAAGTCTGGTCTCAGAGCCGGTGACCGACACCGGACGGGAAGTGAATCATGAACGACGACAACCCCACCCTGCCGCTCCCACGACTGGAGGAGACCCCCGAACCCCGCCGCCGCTCGTGGCGCGGACCGGCGCTGATCGCCGGCGCCGTGATCGTGGCCGCGGGCCTCACCGGCGGGACCGCCGCCCTCGCGGCGCAGAGCAACGGCACCGGGCCCCTGGCCGCCTCGTCGACCTCGGCGCCCAGCGCTGACGGCGGATCCACCGGACCGGGCAGCACCCCCGGTACCGCCCCGACGCCGGGGGCCTCGCCCACGACCCCGGCCGACGGCACGGCTCCGACGCCTCCCGCGGACGGAACCGCCCCGGCGGCACCCGCCGACGGCACGGGACCCGGCGCGTGCGGACCTGCCGGCCCCGGTGGGCCCGGCGCCCCGAAGGGCGATGCCGCCCAGCCCGCACCGCCCGCCGACGGTACGGCGCCTACCCCTCCCGCCGACGGACAGAAGCCCACGCCTCCCGCGCCTCCGGCCGATGGCACCGCGCCGACCCCGCCCGCGGAGGGAACCGCTCCGACTCCTCCCGCAACGCCCGGCAGGTGAGCGGCGCCCCGCGCTGACCGCCGCGCCACGCCCTGCGCGTGCAGCGCGCGGTCAGCGCGGTGGGGCACGATCGTTCGGTGGCGAGAACTCGGACGCGCCGACGGCGGACGCCCCGGCAACGCCTGATCCGGCGACGACGTATGACGTTCGCCGCGGTCGCCGTGGTCCTGGTGGGCCTGATCGCTCTGGCGGTCATCCCTCTCATCTCCCTCACCGCCGCGTGGAACACCGAGGCCCGGCGCGAGGCCATCGACCTCACCTTCTTCGATCCCGGCCACCTCATCGACGACGAGCAGTTCTACGACGGCGACGCCATGACGGCCGACCAGATCCAGTCCTTCCTCGACGACGAGGTGGGCGAGTGCCGCAACGACTCCTGTCTCTCGGTTCTGCGGTCAGAACTCCCCGCGCGGGGCCCGATCGTCTCGGATGCCACGGGCCGCACGATCTGCGAAGGCTACGACGGGGGAGAACTCACCGCCGCCCAGATCATCGACCGCCTGCAACGCGCGTGCGGGATCTCGGCCAAGGTGCTGCTCGTCACCCTTCAAAAGGAGCAGAGCCTCGTGTCGGGCCGAACGGCGCGCGCCCCCTCACCCGAGCAGCTCGGTGCGGCGATGGGGGCGAGATGCCCCGACACGGCCCCGTGCGACGCCGGCGCCGCCGGATTCGGCGCCCAGGTCGCCCAGGCCGCCACCGATCTGAAGTCGTACAGCGCCTCGGACTTCATGCGGCAGCCGGGGACGCACTACCTCGCCTATTCACCGGATCCGTCGTGTGGGGGTTCCGAGGTGACGATCGCGAACGCGGCCACCGCGGCGCTGTACAACTACACGCCCTATCAGCCGAACCCGGCGGCCCTCGCCGCACGGTGGGGGACGGGCGACGCCTGCTCGGCGTACGGTAACCGCAACTTCGCGCTCTACTGGGCACTGTGGTTCGGCTGACACCGCTCCGGTCCATCGCGCGACGGCCGTGCGCGACGCGCGGAGGAATCACAGTGTTGTGATTTCGTTATGCACGGGCGATAATGGCCGGACAACCGAACAATCGCCGGCACTCCATCACAGGTCGTAGGGGAAGACGTACCTGACGAAGGAGAAACCATGGCGATCACGTCTTCGCGCGGAGTGATCCTGATCCACTCCGCGCCCCGCGCGTTGTGCCCCCACCTCGAGTGGGCGGTGGGACGCGCTCTCGGCCGCGCCGTCAACTTCGACTGGGCCGAACAGCCCGTGTTGACGGGCAGTCGTCGCGCGGAGTTCTACTGGGAGGGCCCCGTCGGTTCCGGCGCAGCTCTCGCGAGCGCCATCCGGGGGTGGGAACACCTCCGCTTCGAGGTGAGCGAAGATCCCACGCCCCGCAGCGACGGCGGACGCTGGATGCACACGCCGGGTCTCGGCATCCACTTCGCTCAGACCGACTCGGCCGGAAACGTCGTCATCGCCGAGGATCGCGTGCGCTACGCGATGGAGGTCGCGGCCGGCGACCCCTTCGAACTGCAGCGCGAACTCGACGTCGCGCTGGGCTCGGCCTGGGACGAGGAGCTCGAGCCCTTCCGCCACGCCGGAGACGACCAGCAGATCGTGTGGCTGCACAAGGTCGGATGAGCCCGTCGAGTGGGGGAGGCGCCACTACCGGAGGTCGGTG
>Ga0308159_1003095_pt1 | contig 17615 bp, 12 predicted proteins | sample PhyCR1_FD_201040 | JGI IMG/M metagenome (GOLD analysis project Ga0308159, IMG submission 201040) | Phyllosphere microbial communities from UC Gill Tract Community Farm, Albany, California, United States - DLSLC.R1 | ecosystem: Host-associated > Plants > Phyllosphere > Unclassified | place: USA... | reverse complement strand
CCTGCGCCTCGGCAAACCCGACGATTTCCCAGATGCCGTTTGACGCGCGGATGGCTAGCCGGTTGTCGCCGCTCAACACCGCCAGCGTCTGCGCCGACGAGAGACCGCCGAAATAAAGGTCGAGATCGAGCACCTTTGAGCGGTCGAACCGTCCCGTGACACCGGGATCGAGCGCCGAAACCAGCAAGCCGAGCCTTGCTGGGCGATCGACCATCACCCGCCTGCGATATCCATCGGTCGTTGCCGAGGACGAAACGGCGATCCGCCGCCAGGGCCTGCAATAGGCCGCGACCACCGCAAACCCTTCATCATCGGACGAGGTCAGCCGCGGCAGGTCGAGAAAATGGAGGACCGGCGCAAAGGCGTCGCTCGCCGAACGACCGCTCTCACGCCGCGTCGTCACTGCGTCATAGCGACCAGGGGGAAGCGGCGCATGGTTCTGTGCCTCGATCCGCCGCACCGTCCCGTCCTCGACCCGCTGGACGACGAAGATACCGTCGGGGCCATCGGTGAGGTGCACCGCATCGCCGGGTTCGAGCGCCAGATCCTGCGGCGGCAGTGTGAAGGAGATCGAGCGCCGTGCCACGCGCTGCGCCCGCAGCACCGATTCCACCGCCCCGAGCGCCGCCTCCTCGCACAGCGTCGCCGGCAGGTCGTAGCTTGCCACCCGCTCGCTTTCGGCCGTAGCGCGGCGCGACCGTGCGCTCGCCTGCTCGTAGTCCAGAACCGGATTGTAGAAGCCGAGCACCGCTTGCGCGGGGAAATCGCTGTCGTGCCCCCGGCTTTCCGACCAGAGCGGTTCGCCCTCGACCTCCGCCACGATCGCGATCTCGCGCGCAGCAAGGCTCGCGCCCTGCCTTGAGCGGAACCGTAACAGCCCGGCATCCTCGCTGACGTCGATCTGGAACACGCTCAGCAATGGCTCCAGCAGCGCGCGCGCCGAGGTAACATCGGCCTGCACGTAGCCGGTCAGATCGCCGCTCACGCCGGACACGTCGAAATCGTCAAAACCGTGATCGGTCAGGATTGCCGCAATCGCGTCGGCAAGCGTCGTTCCGCCCAGCCTGCCGTTCAGCCAATGCCCCGTGCGCCATTTCTTTTCACTTATTGCGTTTACAGGAGTAGTCTGCATAGTACGGGGAGAGCCAATCGAATCGGCCTTTTTGAAGGATTTTCTGCGTGGGACAGCACTACTCCTGGAGGAGCAAAGAGTCTTGAGATTCATCTCGACCCCGCCGCGCACCCCTCGCGACGTGGGATGATCTTTCGTCGATACTTGGCGACCAGTTGCGTCTGGATTTGATGGCAGTGAGAAATGGGACTTCTGCCGACAGCACACTTCGCGGGTTCCTAAGCTGGCTTTCCTCGAGGGTGGATGACCCAAGCACCCATCTGCTGAAGATTTATCGCGGAGATTCGCGCCATACATTGCCTGACAACAAGTTGGCGGCATTAACTGCCGATGTGATTGTCTCGTATGTCGAGCAGAATAAGCTGGAGCGCGCACCAAATTGGCCGCGAACTGTCTATTCGGCTGTCGGCAAGACGTTTCAGCGACTGGGTGAGCTTAAACGACAGGGATATCCACCCTTTCATCTGAAACTTCTACCTACCCCTCGAACAATCAACTCGGTATCGAGGTCGTTGGGTAGAGCAGACTGGCCGGAATTGGTCGGCTGCGCCTCGAGAGATCGCGAACAAAAGGCTTTGACGCTCGTGTACGACGCTGCGAGAGCGCAGTTCGAGCAAGCTGAAGCGATTTTCAATTTCGGGCAACAGATTCTACTCTACGAATCTCGCGATAACGACCTCAATCCCGATGTGCGCAGTAAGATTAAGACGCTGCTACAGACACTCCTATCGCAATTAAAAACGTCCGGGCAATGTGGATTGGTAAACGACTACGGAAACCTGAACCTGGCGGACGTATGGGAGAGCGCCGGGCTTCCGACAGGCATACTGAAACGTCGTTACCTAGAGACTTTAGAGCTCCAACGATTGGCGCTCTCGTGTCTCGGTGCAACCTCGATGGCAACGACAGCAGTTAAAATAATGTTCTGCTGCGCGTCAGGGTGGAACCGGAGCCAGATCGAGGACCTACCTGCAGAGCCATTCGCCTACCGAGAGGCAGATGAAGCGGGCTTAGGGGAGACAGCGTTTCTTTCCGAATTCAAGGCTCGCGCTGGACATTTCGTTAACGCTCTTCTCGAGCGTGGCTTTCGGAAAGTCGAACTGTCCGAAGAGCAAAGAAAGATCGTCTGGAATGATTCAAGTAAGGCAGCACCTGATCTATCATCAACGATCCTGAACGATGGCACCTTGTTGGATATACTGGACAGATACAAACAATTGACAGAGCCGATCAGACATTTCGACAAAGATGACTGCCTATCTCACTATTACTTTATCTCCCTTATGTACAAAGGAGCTTCTCGGTCTCGAAGCCCAATTCCAAAAGGCAGAAATGACGTATCCATCTTGTCTAGACCAGAAGTAATTTATCCCATTATACGGCAATCTTATATATCCGCCGCACGTAGACGTCTAGGTTCCCTAGATATAACTAAGCATATTTCAAACCATACCGGAACAGCGATCATATTATCGCATTACGACGATCCCGTAATCCAGCAAGAATTAGATGAGGCGATCGCCTTCTGGCAAAACTGTATGCAAACAGCCCTACTGCGCAGAAATCGGGATCTGCAAATACGCGTGCAAATCCCAGATCAACATGTCGAATGGTTTTATCGCATGTCTACCTTGGCCGGAATAACTGCAGCTCTCGGAATCAAGAGCAGAAGACTTTCCGTCTCAGAACGCAAGTACGTCGACTTCGTACCCTCTCACAGTAATCTTCGAGATCTCTACGTCATACGGCGTGCCTTAGTCGCCTCTCGTCATGAAATTGGATTGGAGCGCTGGCGCGTCCAGGCGTTACCTCTGCTCGCTTTCGTGAAAGCCATCAGAAAACATGCCTTCAACGTTGGTCTGGGTAGCCAGTATATCGACGCTGCTCATTCTGCGGTGCTTGCATTAAAAGACAAGACAATCGTATTTCCTCGCATCTTCGGGCAATAAGGCGTTCTCTCGGATGAATATCACCTATGAGGCTTACGCGCGCGCGCTTTCGGCTCAACTAATCCCTCTGTCAGTAGTGGGCACGTCGACCAGCAAGGACGGGCCGTATTTCGCAGGGCTACAGAGAGAACTGAGCCATAATCATTGGCTCATAAAGACCGAAGATGAAACGAAGGTTCGGGACGCGATAAAGTATGTGAATTTCGATATCTCGGTAGATTTTCGCAACGTAAGGCTTGGAGCGTTATCAAATCTTCACGACGCGCTTACTAAACGACTACTATGCTTGGAGCTCATCAAACATAACGCTACAGCGCGAACTGCAAATGCAAATCACATAATTAAGTTACTCAACCTGTTCGACTTGTATACTAGATGGCGACTTGGAAGAAATATATCATGCAATTCCCGCGTTAAACTTATCGATTTTAAAGCGTATAAGGCGATTACTAAAAATGATGTCACGCACCTTCTGCCCTTAGAAAGCCGGCTAGATGCCTTAGTTGCAGATAATCGGTTCGTATTCCCGATTTATGCGCATGGTAAAAGATTTAGATTAGATTGGGCAGAATTTTCGGATGAGCTAGGAGCGAACCATCTTTCCTTAGGTCGCTCGAAGTCCTTTAGGGATGCATTAGCCTCTCGAGTTCCATCTTTGCTGCGCAACACTGGCGTCAATACCGAAATCTTGGACCTTTATGTAAGGGGAACGACTCCCGCACCGGCACAAGAGATCAACGACCAGGCAACCCGCATGTATGTATGGGATGCGTTGGACAGAATGTCGGCGAAAGGTCTCCTCGAGCATGACGCGCTCAGCTTCCGCGTTCCTGCGACACCGACTCGAAAGCTCAAGGTTAAACGAACCCAGAGTCTACTCCCGTACGATTTCATGCGGGTTCTCGAGCTGGCAGCAAACTGGGTAGTTTTATACAGCGACTTTATATTAGCCGCCGTTGAGGCTCGCTCCGAACTTCCGAAGCGGCCCGTCTTGAACTCCTCGCCATTGATTCTTGATTTGATGAAGCGGACCAATCACGCGCGACCCACCGGGTTACCCGAGTTGAATCTCGGACTTTCCGCCACATTCCCCGCTCCTCCCGACAGTCTCAGACTGTCAAAAGCGCTGGCATATTTATATTTGTCCTGCGCTATTTTAATAGCCGGATTTGAGGGGAGAAGGGTCAATGAAGTTCGATATCTTCGGGAGAATTGCATTCAGTCCGGAAGTGTACCTAAGCTTTCAATTTATATCGAAAAAACGCTGCGCGACGTAGACGCTATTCCTGTACCAGAAGCTGTCGTTTGCGCGGTTAGGCTACTCGAAACAATGTCTTCCGAAGCTCGGGTGCGAGCGAGCGACAAGTGGCTCTTTCAATACTATCACACGTTCGCGGACGGCCAGCAGCTCGAGGCTGACACGAGATTCGCCCCTTTATTAAATGAATTTTTCAGAGTGGCGAAACTTGAACCGCCACAAGGTACCAGCACGTGGAATATGAAGTTCCACATGCTTCGAAAAGGCTTTGCAATATCGTTCTACCACGGCAACCTGTGGGGTAGTTTTGATGGGGCAAATCGCATGCTCCGACATACATCAGCAGGTATGACCGGTATCTACATGGATGATGAGGACACTGGTGCTCTGGGATGGCTGCGTTCTGAGGTCGGTCGTTTGGCTAAGCGGGCACTGACTGAACTGTCCGCGGAAGAGGCCGAGTACTTTCGAAACGCCAAGGCGGCATTCTCGGAGCACAAGCAGCGAAAGGCGATTTGGGACGGGGTAAGACAAGAATTCTTTGTCGGCAGAATGATGGAAATATTCGATGGCGAAGAGCGGCCGACTGGAAAGGGCGCCGCCCGAATGCTTGATCTGCTTATCGAGATGGAGAGACAAGCGTTGGCCCGAATACATTTCTCAGCGGTACCGACGAATAGTTTAGAGGGCGTTCGAGACGATGTTCTCACCCAGGTCAAGAAGGCTGCGGCCGATCATTTCATGGAGCCCGTTCCAGGGGGGTTAATGTACTGTGGGTTCAAAAGAGGTTCGAACGAGCACGCTGCGATTGCAAACTGCTTGGTAGGCCGTAGCGACAGTGTGACTCCATGGCAGCGGTACAATTCCGACGGTGCCGACAATCGCCCTGATTACGCCTTTAGCGGCTTATACCCGTGTCTCGGCTGCGAGTTCTGCCTAATGTTAAACAAGAACCAGAAAGACATCGCCAATGTTGTAGATACGGTGAAGCGTGAGATTCCGAATGCTGCATCGGCCCAATTGGCGGAGAGTGCAAACGCATATCTCGACGACATCCTTGTGTTGATTGTCGAAGCTGAAAGAGTGGTTGATGGCAAACAGCGTCCTCGTTGAAACGTTTAAACCCCTTCCTTTTCCTACCAATGAGGCTTGGGATGCCAATCTCTCGAAAGACCAGCATCGCCGTCTGAGATGGCAGGACAAACAGATCCGGTCGCAGACAGCCCTGGTTAGGAAGGTTACTCTTCTCCAAGCACTGGCAGGATCACTTGCCGGAGTTCTCGCTGAACCGTTGATACCTCAGGATCGCAAAGCGCTCAGAGAGTGGCACGATCCCTCAAGAGGCTTGTGGAGGTGGGAAGATGTAAAACTGGACAACCCAAACCTCCGAAATGGGCCAGTGATAAAGGCCTTTTTTGACTCGATAGCAGAGATCGATGAACTAAAAAAAGGTAGGCATAGTACACTCAGAAGAAAGCTCTTGGACAGAAATGCAATAATCGAACGGCTCGAGTTACGCAATGCGGAACTGTTGGAGATTAATAGCAATTTGAGAGCTCAGATTTGGCAACTGGAGACAAAATCCGGTGACTGAACAGTTTAAGGCTTCCGACTTTAAGCTTACTTTTGCCAACTCAGATTTCATATGGTCTAAAGCGCCACGTCCAGGATTGCCACTCTTGCGGTGGCCAGACGGCTTGCTGTGCGAGCCTGTCTTGTTTTACTTCGCTCATTCGGCGATTGAAAAACGGGTCAAAACATCTTCGATGGCTCCGGAAGCTTACGCACTGAGAGAGTGGTTCGTCTTTCTCGCGAACAACACCTTGGCGTGGTTTGAGGCAAATGACGAGGTCCTCGAGGCGTGGCGAACGCTTCAGGGTTGGCATCCGATCTATGACAGCAGAGGCCTTAAGGTAAGACTTCATCCAAAAGACCTCCGAACCAACTGCCGCACAGAGAAAAAGCTGCACTATGTCTTTGAGTTCTACAGGCTCCTGCCACAGGCAATGCCTACTTCGTGGGACGGCACTATTACACCAGCGTACGTAGGTGAAAACATAAGTGGTCCACGGTACCCAATCAGTTCCAAAAAGCGAGGAAATCGACGTTCAAAACGGGAGTACGATGTTTGGGTTCGATCTGAAAGTGTTAACCCGCCGGCAAGGCATCCACGGGTCGCGACGCAAGATGAGATAATTGCGTTGTACAACCAACTCCGGGGAAAAGGCTTTGAATTCCAAAGAAAAAATAAAACTGCGTTTCCTCCGGCCGAACTTCAGGCGTTGGCGGACAGAAATTGGACAATCGCTCGGACAATGACTGCAGGTGGTCTGCGATGTGAAGAAGTGAGCATTTTGAGAGTTAGTCATCTTGCTTCAGCTCTCTACGATAGCGGCATCGTGGAAAACATCGTCGAGCTCGAGAAAATCAGCGACGATTCTGCCCTAAAGAACAAAATCAAGCAAAAAGTTCTATCGCTGGAGAACGATGGAGATTTTTCGTTTTTGTTGGTAAAGATCATAGGTAAAGGGTCGGGACTTGGTAAGGAACGACATGCACCATTCTCACCCCAACTCGTTTGCGACCTCCTTGAATGGATATGGGGTCCTCGGAACCTCCAACTCCGCCGAGCTCATTCTGGCGGCAGTACTTCTCATTTAATTGACTACGTATTCCTCTCAATGAAAACTATGCAATGCGTTTCTCCCGGGGGGATTGGCGACGTCATTGCCTCGGGCTTCAGAGCGTGCCACATAAAAAGAAGTGCCCATTCCCTTCGCGGCTTCTTCGCCACGAAAACAGCTGCAGCCTTGTGGCAAGAGTACTTTGCTCAAAACCAATATCATTTCGACCAAGCACTCATTAACCGCGTCCTGGACAATTTAGCGCGTTTTATGGGACACTCGAAGGTCAACACCACAATAAAATTCTACCTCGACCAGCCACTTTTTAAGCATTTAACAAAAATCGGCACCCCTGAAGCGTTACTATTTCGGGAGCTATGGACGCTCCTAGTAATGGAAAAACGTCCTCTAAGTAAAAAGACTTCTAATCTATTGATTAACCTTACTAAAAAAATAAGCGAGAGTGACGATGACTCACTACTCATAAAGGCGCTTGAGTTGATGGTAGACGATCCCCGTTTCGTATCATCACCTAGACCAAGTTCCAGCGGACTGAACTTGGTATACAGTGAGAGCTGATATTACGCATTTCCTCAAAACAGATTTCCCGCAAAACCGAACGTCCTCTCTTACTGAAGACAATAATCAGGTCCGCGGGAGGCCTGCAGTTATGAGTAAGCACCGTTGCATACGGAAGTCGGGCCCTCGACCATGGTTGCTGCGGAACCCACCTGCGGACTGAGGGGAATTACGGGTTGCGGCGATACATGTTCGACACTTACCATCCCGTAGCCGCCCCCGACAAAGCCCCCTTGAAGGGTTTCCGCATGCTGCGTCCGTCGGTCAGCGGCTAAAGCGAAACTGGAACTTCATCCCCGTGAAAACCTGCTACCGTGAGCGCCTGGGCCGTCGTTCCAGACGGTGTACTGCGGTTCGATGAAGACATTCAGGCTGGCGCTCTTCTCGATCTGCATGACCTTGCCGATACCAGCGCCTACCGGAATGTAGGACCCACCGCTTTCCAGGTTGAAGTTCCAGATCGCAGAAGAACTGAGGTACCAACCGTCCGAGAGGTTCACGTTGGCGATCGGCTAAAATACCTACTGCGGCGACACGCTCCCGGTCTTGGTTTCGCACGAGAAGTCGCTGCCATATCGAACCGCCTTTACTGGCCGGTCGCGTTAACTCATGAGGATTTATCAGTTCCCGCGAACCGGCACTTTCTTATTTTCCTGGACCAAGTCTCGTCGATGAGACCTACGTCTTTACCTGGTTCGTTGGCTAGTTCGTAAGCAGTGGGAGCGCCGCCGCTTAACGTCGGCGTAGCGCTTTACGCCAACTCAATCACTCTAGCCGCACCGGATCGGCCGTCATGGTCATCGATCCATCAACGGTCTCGTCGGTAAGGGTCGCTTCAAGAGGTTGCGTCAATTCCGCGCCTAGTTCTTCGAGTGCGTTGTCACGTGTAGCAACGGCCGGCCAGATCGCAATATTGACGATGTCCGGATTGACCGGGACGCCGTCATCCCTGCAGCCTTGGAATTCCATCCAGTTGATCTGGACCACGCAGTCGGTGCTACCCACGAGGAAGATCGGGCCGTACGGCAAAGGATCGGGCAACGAGGGGCTGAGTATCCCGAACGACATCGAAGGGAACGAGGCTTGGGTCTGCTCTATTCGCGTCCACAGATTGCCGCTCAAGGGCTCGGTGACCGGATGCTCCGGTTCGCTGTCGTAGATAGCGATCCTAATATGTTGCTGAAGGCTGGACTGGGTGTAGATCACCAGCCCCCTGGGCGTCACGCACAGGCTACGTGCCTCCATCTCCATCGTAATCTCCACAGGAGCCTTGAAAGCTTCGTCCTCCCTGTCCACAAGGTAGAACTGACCGTAGTCGGACTGCCAGGCGAATGTCGCCCAGCCTTTTGGCGATGGTGCCATTCTCGTCATCCTTCATGCGCCTCCGCCCAGTGAGGATAGGTCACGTATGCCGTCAAGGCGCCCTCCCCTCCGTCGTCGTCACAACCTCGCCCTTGGGCATGTAGACGATGTCGCCAGGTCCTGCCGTCACGGTTCCGTCGCCCGTGGAAACAGAAAGACGACCTTCGAGGACGATCATCGTGTCGTGGACGGCCATTGTCTTAGTAAGCAACTGGTCTGGTGAGTAGCGGCCGTAGCCGATAGTGACTGGGCCACCACGGCGCTCGTCGACGAGGTTTTCGACATAGATATCGGCACCCTGTCCCGGAAACTTGACCACTTCAGCGTCCGACAGGCTGAATTTCTGAACCTTCATTTCTACCTCCCTGTCTCCGACTGGAGGTAGTGCGGTCGCCGAGATCGCCAAGGCCGCCAGTAAAGGAGACATGGACGCCCAAGAACTGCTCATCCCGATGCCCGAACAACGGAAGCACATGGAATCAGGGGAGCAGCCCGCAGTGTCCCGCCCAGAATAGCGCCCTCAACGCATGATTGAACGGCTTTGGCCATTTGGTTGGAAACTACGTTCTACTTTGGCGGCGCATATTCTCGACGGCTTCCTCGATATCGACGGGAGCCTTGGGGTTCTCCCAGCGCTTCCAGAAAGGGATTGTGGCGCTCCGCGGGAGGTTAGCGGGTTTATCTAATTTTATGCGGGTCGGCAGAAGGACCGCGTCACCAACGACGACCGCCTCACCAACATCGAGTGTCGGCAATATTTCCATAAGGCTTTCCAGGCTTTCTGGAAGCAGTTGTCGGACAACCGCCTGATCCATCTTGTTTGCCAATCGCAGACTGATAATATTACCGCATTGGCTCAATATTGTTGTGCTTACGTCCGATGGCCTTTGGCTGACGACCATTAAGCTCACCCCGTATTTGCGTCCTTCTTTAGCGATACGCTCGAAGTTTTCCAGCGCTCTCCGCTCCATGGGTCCTACCTCAGACTGCCGGCTTGGCAGGTACAGGTGGGCTTCGTCGCAAATCAACACAACGGGGTGGCGGGCGTCGCCCTCTGCACCCGGGCGGCTCCAGAACTGAATTTGATATACAAGTCTCGCGACCAACCCAATTACCACGGGAAGTACGTCCGACGGCACTTCCGAGAAATCGATCACTTTGATCCCGGTGTTTACGCCTTCCTCAGCCTCCCCTGATCCCAACAATTTTCTGGCAAGCTCGGAAAGGGCGCTATACTCATTATAGTTTTCCGACGGTTGATACATGAAAGCGTAGCGTCGGTCGGCGAACTTCGTTCGCATGCGAACAAGGAAACGCGAAAGCTTCCCATAAAGCGGACCCCGCTCCATTTTTGGCTGCCCCTTCTTCGCACCAGAAGCATAAATCTCGCCCGTATCCGTCTCATCCTCGTTTTTTGCGGTCAGAGCGGCCATGAGGTCGGCGAGCTTGAATGGTACCGGAGTGTCGACCGTGAAACCTTCGAGGAGATCAGGTTTGTCGAAAGCCTCCAGCTCCGCAAACCGTCCCGCATGCACCACCCGTCCCTGCTCGTAGAGGGCTGCGACCGGTTCTGCGCGGGCAAACTTTCCGCGGGATGCATGCACCACCGTTACCGGCAGGTTGGCGTCGATGCTTTTCAGCATCGCCGGCACCATGTCGCCGCCCTGGTTGCCCTCGGCCACGACGCGGTCGGCCGAAAACCGCGCATAGGCCTTCACCACGGCCTTCGCCCAGCCGCCCGGCGTATGGCCGGTCACCGAACAGTCGGCCAGCACCACCGCCCTACCAGGCGAACCTTCGCTTGCCTCGACACCCGCCACGACGATGCCGCAGCAGGAGTTCTCGCCGGATCCCGAGGGCGGATCCACCGCCACCACGATGCGCCGCAGAACCCCGGTAAAGCGCGTCACGCAGGCCTCGAGGTCGGTGCGCTTCCACAGCGCGTCGTCGCGATCCTCGATCAGCTCGCCGCCAAGTTCCTGACGGCCAAGTCTCGTCCCGCCATAGCGTCGCTCCAGCGCCGCGATAAAGCCCGGTGCCAGATTGCCGGCGTTACCGGCTGTGGAGATCTTGATCAGCCGCGTGGCCGGGTCGCCAATCAGCTGCTTCAGCACCGGCACCGGTCGCGGCGTCGTCGTCACCAGCTGGCGCGGATCGCGTCCCAGCCGCAGGCCGAACTGCAGCATGTCGAACGTTTCCTGCGCATGCTTCCATTTGCCGATCTCGTCGCACCAGGCATAGTGAAACTGCGGTCCGCGCAAAGCTTCCGGATCTTCGGAGGAAAAAATCTGCGCCACCGTGCCGTTCGGCCAGACCAGCCGTTTTCGCGAGATCTCGAATTCCGGCCAGTGCCGTGCCGCAATCCGGCAGATGCCGGACACACCATCCACCATAACCTCGCGGGCATCGCCCAGCGTTTCCGCAACGAGAGCGATGCGAAGATCGGAACGCTCTCCAGCCGAACACGCCAGCGCATGCACCCATTCGGCGCCGGCGCGCGTCTTGCCGGATCCGCGCCCGCCCATGATCAGCCATGTCCGCCAGTCGCCATCCGGAGGCCTCTGTCCGGGAAGCGCCGCAAAAGCCCAGTCCCGGTCGAGACCGGAGACGAACCCGTCAAACGCGTTCTCTCCCGGGCCAGGCGCGTCACAGTTCTCCGCCGGCACCGCGTCCGGAGCGCGGGGCAACCCCATCGCACCGGCCAAAACCATTCCGGCCTCCAGATCCCGTCCGGTCTTCTTCCTGGCATCACCGATGTCAGACATGCCTGCCCCGAACGACCCGGACGCCTTCACCGCCTCACCCGTGATCTTCTCTGCAGCCCGCCGCATCTTGCGCTGGCTGGGTTCCTCCGGCTGGAAGCCTTTGCGCCACCCATCCCGGTGGGCCATCGCGTTTCCAGGCTTCGAAATACCCAAAGGCTGTTTCATTGGCGCGATCCTCGATCATCCGGACGAAGCGGGCCTTCGCCTCTTCGTATCCGCCGGCATCGGCCAGCCTGTCGGCCTTCACCTGCCGGTCGCGGGACAGCTGACGCTGCAGCGCATCGACCTTTTCCAGCGTGCGCACGATCAGGCTCATCGCATCGGTCGCCGCCTTCACATCGGCCCGCGCCAGTTTCTGCGACGCCTCGTTGCCGTCAGCTGACACCGCGTCGTCGGCCTCGCCGGACAACAGCCCGGACGCCGCTTCCCGCATCGTCCGGAACGTGGCGAACTGCTGGCGCATCTCAGCCGTCATCTCGTTCAAAAGCTGCCGCAGTTCATCTGCGGGCTTCAGCTCGGTTTCCGCAGACTTGATCTCCAGCAGAACGTTTCGAACCGTCTCTTCCAGTCCGGCATCCTGCGTCACGTCGTCATCCGCGGCGTAAAGCGATTCGTCCGTCCACAGGCCGAACAGGTCTGGATCAAAACCGGCGAGAGCATCGGAACGGTTCATGGCAGATCTCCACAGCCGAAAACCCGCCGCGCCGGCTTGCCGTCGCACGTTCGGTTTCGATATCGATGTCCTGGAAAAAAAGAGGGCCCGGAGGTCAATCCGAGCCCTGACTGGAAGCCTTGCGGCGGTCGGGGCGTGAAGCCTCTCCCGACGCAACTCTTCGACTATGCCTAAACACTACCCGACAACCGTCACGCCGTCAAGGATTAAATTCCTATCTCGAAAATTTTACCGGAGCCGCTTCTCCCTCACGTCCCGCAGAAGGTGCGCGCAACCTTCTGTTCCGCCGTCGGCGCAATCGCGTAGTCGGCAAATTCCGGCCGCTCTTCGAACGGTTTTTCGAGCGCCTCCACCAGCTTTTCAAAGAAGCTGAAATCACCGTAATTGGCAGCCGCGATTGCTTCCTCGATCCGGTGGTTGCGGGCGATCAGCCACGGATTGACGCCGCGCATCTCTGTTGCCACGTCCGCCGGGCTGCGGCCTTCCTCGGCCAGGCGCTCGTTCCATTTCGGCAACCATTCCCGCAGCTTGGATGGATCCGCGAAACAGGCGAGCAGGTCGTCGTCGTGTCCTTCCGCGGCGTTGCAGAGCGCTTGGAACGTCCGCGTGAAATCCGCTTCGTTTTCCTCCATCGCAGAAAGCAGTCCCTGCACGAGATCGCCATCACCGTCGCGCGCGGTGACCAGACCGAGCTTTGCGCGGAACACCTCGATCCAGTGCGCCTGGAACGTGTCGCCGAATGCCTTCAGGACAGAATTGGCGGCTCCCACCGCCTTTTCTTCGTCGGCATCGATCAGCGGCACCAGCGCCTCGGCAAGCCTTGCGATGTTCCACTGGCCGATGCCCGGCTGGTTGCGATAGGCGTAGCGTCCCTGCCGATCAATCGAGGAAAACACCTTCATCGGGTTGTATTCGTCGAGAAAGGCGCAAGGACCGAAATCGATCGTCTCGCCCGAAATCGTCATGTTGTCGGTGTTCATCACGCCATGGATAAAGCCGACGCCGAGCCAGCGGGCAATCAGCTCCGCCTGCCGGTCCGCCACCGCCTGCAACAGCGCCAGATACGGGTTCTGCGCCCCCATCAGGTCAGGGTAATGCCGCTCGATCACGTAGTTCGCCAGCGTCCGCACACCCTCGGTATCGCCGCGGGCGGCAAAGAACTGGAACGTCCCCACCCGCACATGGCTTGCCGCGACCCGCACGAACACTGCGCCCTGCTGCTCCTGCTCGCGCTGGACAAGCTCGCCGGTCGAAACCGCCGCCAGGGCCCGCGTCGCCGGTATGCCCAGCGCATGCATGGCCTCGGACACCACATATTCGCGGATGACAGGCCCAAGTGCTGCCCGCCCGTCGCCACGGCGCGAAAACGGCGTCGGCCCCGCGCCCTTCCACTGGATGTCGCGGCGCTGTCCGGCACGGTCCATGACTTCGCCGATCAGGATTGCGCGCCCGTCGCCAAGCTGCGGCACGAAGTTGCCGAACTGGTGCCCAGCATAGGCCATGGCGAGAGGCGATGCCCCCTGCGGCACGACATTGCCGGAAAGCACCGCTGCCAGCCGGTCGGGATCCGAAAGATCCGCCTCGACGCCCAGTTCCGCTGCCAGCTTCTGGTTGAACCTCAAAAGCTCCGGCCCCTCCACCGGCTCCGGGTAGACGGAAGCGAAGAACCGATCCGGCAGGCGGGCATAGGAATTGTCGAACTGGAACACGGGATCTCTCCTTCGGCCCTTTCAGGGGCTTGGTCTCGGGTATGTGCTTGAGTCTGGTCTGTGGCGTATCCCCAATATGGGGTCTCGCGCCTGCGGAACAAGCAAGATCAGCCCTTATTGCCCGCCTCCAACCGCACCCCGAACCCGAGCAGAAACGTCACCAGCGCCGCGGCTGCGGACGTCCCGTAAAGCCAGTAGGCGACCTGCCCGGGATCGCCTTGCGACAACTGCCGTGTCAGCCCGGTCGCTGCCGCGATCATGCCGGCCAGCGCCGAACCGACGGCGTAGCCGGCCGTCGACATGGTCGGCAAAAGCGCGCTCGCCCGGTCGCGCTCCTCGTCGCCGGCGGCCTCCATCGAGGCCTGGTTGATCGCCGCCCAGGACAGGCCGAAACCGGTACCGATCGCCATCTGGCTCAGGATCACGAGCAGGATCTCCCTGACGTCGATCGATATCGCGATCATCAGGAAGCCGGCGAGCTGGAACAGCGGCCCGGCCCGCATCGCAAAATGGCGTCCTTTCAGAGACTTGATCCGGCTGGAGGCCATCGCGACCGCGCTCCAGGTCAGTGCCATCGCCACCACGATATAGCCGACCGCCGCCGGTCCGATGCCCCACACGTCGCGGATGATCAGAGCAAGATAGGTGGCACCAGACGCATGGCCCGCCGACATCAGGAACAGCATCCAGAACCCGTGGCCAAGCACCGATCCCAGCCTGAAAGCGCCAGCCGGAAACAACCGCGGCCCGAGCTTTCCGTCTGTCGTCACGGTCAGCGCCAGCGCGAGTGATCCCAGCACCAGACAGGCGACCTGCCAGCCGATCACCCCCGTTGCGGACGACAGTGCGAAAACGAAGGACGCAGTCACACAGAGCGCCACGGCCAGAGGCGCAAACGCGGCCTTTGCCGCGCTGCCGGTCTCGGGCGTCGTCAACAGCGTGAAAAGACCAAGCAGGATGAGAAACGGCGTCACCGCCAGAAACGCGGCATGCCACGAAAACGCCTCTGCGAGCAGCCCCCCGATCAGCGGCCCGAGCAGAGCCGCGACCGCCCAGACGGTTGCCTCCACCGCAAATACCTTCGCCGTCACCGCGGACGAGAAATTGGCCGGGATGAGGCTGTAGCAGATTGCCACGATCAGACCGTCGGCAATCCCCTGCAACAGTCTGCCCGCAACGATAAAGAAAAAGCTTGGTGCCAGAACCGCCATCAGACCGCCCAGCGAAAACAGCGCCATGGACCAGAACAGGCTGGATTTCACGCCCAACCGATCGCGGAGATAGGCAGCACTGGTGCCGCCGGCGATCGAACCGATGAAATAGAGGCTGTAGACCCAGCTGAACCAGTCGCGCCCGCCAAGTTCGGCGGCGGCCAGCGGCATGGCGGCAACAATCGCGAACTGGTTGAAGGCATGCAACCCGATCCCGGCGGAAATCAGCCCCAGCATCAGGCCGTTCCGGCCGGACAAAAGCGTTTTCCATCCGGTGTCTGTTCTTGTCAGCACGGCATGCTCCTCGGTTCATCCGCAAGGCTTTCCCGACCGCAGCAGTGGCGGCGCAAAGTCCCCCGGTCAACGGTCAAGGATCGATTTTGGCGCGCGTGACATTTTAGCTACAGCTTTCCAAGCCGAACGCACTACATTGATCCTCATAACAAGCAGTCGTTGAAAACACGGAGAAATCATCATGAGGAACACACTCGTTCTCGCCGCAGCTCTTGCAGCCGGCCTCTCGTCCGCAGCTCTCGCCGCCGATGCGGTTGAGACCATTCCGAGCGCGCCAGTCGCCTACGAAACCGCTCCGGCATTTTCCTGGTCCGGTCCTTACCTCGGTATCCACGGCGGATACGGCTGGGGCGATGCTGATATCGAAGGCGCTGGTTCCCAGAACTTCGACGGCGCCCGCATGGGTGGCTTCGTCGGCTACAACTGGCAGTTCTCCAACGGTTTCGTTGCCGGTGTTGAAGGCGACGTCAACTACGACTGGAACAACGACGATGTCGCCGCTGGCGTCGATGCCGAAAGCGGCTTCTCCGGTTCGGCCCGTGCGCGTCTCGGTTACGCCATGGACCGCACCCTGATCTACGCAGCAGGCGGCTGGACAGCCACCAATGTTGAAGTCGACACGCCGGTTGGCGACGACGACGACACGCTGCACGGCTGGACCATCGGCGCTGGCGTCGATCACGCCTTCACCGACAACCTGTTCGGCCGCGTCGAGTATCGCTACAACGACTACGGCAACGGCAACCTCGCCGGCGCTGATGTCGACTTCAACCAGCACGTCGTGCAGGTTGGCCTCGGCGTGAAGTTCTGATCGCGTCAAGCATCTGATTGTATGAGGAGAAGGCTGCCGCTCGCGCGGTGGCCTTTTTTTTTGGAACTTGCTCGTCAGGGATTTCGACCACTGTCCCGGCCATCATCACGGCAGGATCAGGCTCCCGTTGCGAGAGGTTCGCTTAACTTTCCTGTATTAGACGGGACTTGTCGGCTCTTTGCCCGTGGTCCTGCCGATGACGTCGTGCGCGACGTAAATCAGCCGGGTTGCAGTTTCGTGTTTTGACTATTTTCGGAAGTTTCTGCGCATGCCGTTTTCCCCATCGTCTCGCGGGGCAGACCCCGAGAACCGCAAAGGGCTAGGCCGCCGCACCAGACACGGCCTTGGCCCCGCTCTGGCGACGCCTGCGGCGGTATTGGGCTTCGGTGCGTTTCTGGCGCTTTTCGGCTGGGCGGAATATTCCAACTGGAAGACACAGGTCGCACGGGTCGAAGCGGCACTGGAACAGACGGCCGAAGCTATTACCCAGCATGCCGACGACGTGGTGGAAATGTCGCGGCTGCCGCTCGCAAGCCTGATCTCCAAGATCGAGGAGAAGGACGGCGAGGCCGATCTCGCCCAGGCGATCGACGCGCTGATGAAGCGCCAGCTCAGTGCGTCGCCCACACTCGATACGCTCTCCTATCTCAATGCCGATGGCCAGATGGTTGCGACCTCGTCGGCAACACGCCCCGCCGGGGTCTCCTATCAGGACCGCGACTATTTCAAGTTCCACAAGGCCAGCCCCTTCCCGCTCCCGGTCCTCGGCAAGCCCATCCTCAGCCGGCTGACCCAGACCTGGGTCCTGCCGATCTCGCAGAAGGTGATTTTGCCGGACGGCACGTTCGGCGGGGTTGTGGTCTCCACCATCAAGGTCAACCATTTCGTCAATTTCTTCAGCCGCTACGATATCGGGTCCGACGCCTCCTTCCTGCTCGTTCGCGGAGATGGCGTGGTTCTCGCCCGCGCGCCCATGGCCGACAGCATTCTCGGCCAGGACATGTCCAAGAGCGACCTGTTTGCCCATGTCCGCCAGACCCGCGTCGGCGCCTTTCATTACCAGTCACCGATCGACCAGACAGCGCGGGCGGGTGGCTTTCACCAGAGCCAGCTGACCGGCCTGGTGGCGCTCGCGGCCGCATCGGAATGGCAGGTGCTGATCTCCTGGGCGTCGACCGCGAGGACGCGCTGGATCTATGCGGCGATCCTTCTCATCGCGGCCGGGTTCGCCACGGTCTACTGGCGCCG
>Ga0308159_1003094_pt1 | contig 17628 bp, 14 predicted proteins | sample PhyCR1_FD_201040 | JGI IMG/M metagenome (GOLD analysis project Ga0308159, IMG submission 201040) | Phyllosphere microbial communities from UC Gill Tract Community Farm, Albany, California, United States - DLSLC.R1 | ecosystem: Host-associated > Plants > Phyllosphere > Unclassified | place: USA... | reverse complement strand
AACCGAGCTGCTAAACCCGGTCGCTGATTTTGCAGCGACAGGGGGAGGCTAGGCTTGTTGGGCTGAGTGCGCTAGTTCACCGACAGCTCGGCATCTTGCAGGAAAATTCCGAAGCCCGGCCCTGTTGACCTTCCCCCGTCTTCAGGCTCTGTTAAAAGCTCCAGTCCTCAGCCTGAACCAACTGGCAGAACGGCCCATTGAGCGTGGCATTGTGATGAGCCACGATGGCCTCGGCCTTCATCAAGGGCGTATCAGAACAGGTATGACCGTCGGCGATAAGCACCGCATCGAAGCCAAGATCACGCGCGGCACGGCAGGTGCTGTCGACGCAGTATTGCGTTTTCATTCCAGTGACTACCACGCCGGTAGCGCCGCAAGCGCGCAGATTGTCCGCCAAGTTGGTCATCGCAAAAGCACTCGGCCGGCGTTTTTCGAACACCACTTCCCCACCCATTAACTTCAGTTCCTGTGCAATCAACGTAAGCGGGCTGCCCGGTTCGATTGGCGAGCCAGTAGGGCCGATGTGGCGAGCAAGAAAAATCGGCGCGCCTGCGCTGCGGGCCTTGTCCATTAGAGTATTCAGGGTTTCCAACAGCTCGTCGCAGCGCCAGGGTTTTTCGGGGCCGTGGATGAGTCCGACTTGGATATCGAGTATCAACAGGGCGTACATGGGTGCATCTCCTTGCGTGTGAACCAGCGACACCAAGGCATAAAAAAGGCCCTGTCCATCGCTGGCGGGCCTTTGAAGTTCGTTGGTTATTGGCTCACGACACCTCGCACGCTCCGCTTTCGGCGGTCGTGGTGGTGGTTGTCGAGGTGAGGCGGTAATGAGTCATGAATCGACACTAGCAATATCACTGCGGGCTGACAAGGCCGAGCCCCCGACGACGCGGTCGCGGCATTGATTTATAACGGCGTTATACCTTGGCCGTCGTCGCCTGGAGCGGCAAATAGATGTTCGGCGGCAAAGTCCACGAATACACGGATTTCCGGTGAAAGGTGGCGGCTGGATGGCCACAGCGCCCAGAACTGCCCCTGGTCTTCACTGTAACCGTCGAGCACGGTTTCCAGGCGCCCCTGGGCGATGGCTTCGCGCGCGAGGAAGTCCGGGACAAATGCGATGCCGTGCCCGTCCACCACGGCCATTGGTGGGGGCTGCGAGGCAAAGGGTGATTCTGGCAGTGCTTCTGCTGCAGTACTTGAAGTTGTGCGAACTCTGGTAGATGGCACTGGCATGCCGCCACAACGCTTGTTGGGCGAGGATCCGGGAGATTGGAAACCGTGAGCTGTATTCGGCACGGCGATGTTTGATTTTACCTGTGCACCGCCGTTCCACAGGGAAACGGGTTAAGATTGCGGCAATTTGCCATCGTTGGCGTGGGAGAGGAATTCGCACCCCAATGGAACATGGCAAGCAATCAGAAACCAAGGAGGAATAAATGCGAACGCAGGTCATCGTGGAAGATCATGTTCTGCCACAGCTGCTCACTTCGGCTATTGAAGCTTACGAAGTGTCACATAGAGCTCATGCTCGGGGGCGAAGCAACAAGAAACTTGAGACGTTCGGGTTGCTGTGGGGCTATGCGTTGCCGGTGCGTAACGGTGTGCCGGCGCGCCTGGTCGCAGTGGTCGCCACTGTGGAGACCTCGGCACTGCGGCACACCGACTGGGTGCGACCTGATTTCGAGTCCATCGCGATGAAGCGGGACTTCTTCGGCGAATACTGGCCGCAGCTGGAGCTGATCGGCACGTTCCACTCGCACCCCTACGAAGATCTGAGCGAGGTCACGATATCAAAGGGTGGCGCGCTTCGGAGGGTGACAGGGCGTTCTGGCCGGACTTTCACAAGTTTGTTTGCCCGGACATGGATGAATTGGCGCATCTGGTGATCGCAATCACAGGGTTGTCCCGCAAGGGGACCGCCGAACCAGATCGCCTGGCAGGCAATGAGTACACGTCGGGTTATGTCGTGAGCGCCGACAAGCGCAAGCTGTGGGTCAAGGGGTACACATCCGCGCTGTACGAAGAGATCGACGAGGATGCCCCCCTGGATGAGGCGTTCATGGTGGGAGACATCGAGATGGCGCGCTCCTACGATGTCTATGAGGATGAAGATGTGTTGCTGGAAATACCCTCGCTGGAGGCGCGCTTCCGGCATCAGTTACTGCGCAAGTGAACGCAAGCTGTTCATGCTGGGAAAACACCAGCGGCTGGCTGGGGCTCATGTTGGAGCCCCTTACCTATGTGTTGCGGTTGTCTGTAGAGGCCGGGATTGCTCGGGTGCCCTCGCCAACGCCAAGAGCCTGCAATTGCTTGCACCCGGTTTCGTTGATTTGGACGAACGTCTCCCAACTCATTGCCTGGCGATAGTGAAGTTCGTACTGGCGATCAATGCGGCAGGCGTCCGGCCGCTGGTCATAGATGCGGCAACCGGCGTTGTTTTCATCCAGGTGCCGGCAGACACCGTCGCCGCGGTCCATCGCGGCGGTATCAGCCAGCAGATGTACGCGTCGACAGCATTCCATGCAGCGGCTGCAGGCAAAGGCCAGGGGCGTGTCAGGCATACTCACCCATCGCGGCCTGGCACTGGACCAGGCGTTCGCGGTCCTCGCTGAGGCGGCGCTGGTCCTGGCCCAGACTGCCACGTAGGCTCTGCAGTTTGTTCTTGATCTCGGCAAAGTTGCTCTTTAGGTGGGTGTCGACCATGGTGTTCAGCGACCGCGAGAATTCCCATGCAGTCTCATCGGCGAATGCCTGGATCGCCTGGTCGCGACGCTCGCGCTCCTGGGCTTCGCGTTTGGCGTGCTCCTCCAGGCGCTGCTGGTCAGGGTCGCCGGCGAAGGCGGAGTACAGCGTGCTACCTACCTGGAACGCAATACCGATGACCGGGATGACCTTTCCGACAATCTGCTCGGCAACCTTGCCCATGGTGACCGGGCCGACGCCTTTGAACAGTGTCGGCAGCCACTGCTTGCCGACTTTCAGCACGTGGACGACATGCTCGGCCTTGAGCATGCCGCTGGCCTGGCGGACGCCGGATTCAAGCAGGCTCAGGTCGATGCCCTGCGATGCGGGCGTCTGGTCCGCGGGGGCTTCAGGCGTATCGAGGTCCGGTGCGGCCTGGGCATTGTAGGCCTGTGGCTGTACCTGCACTTCTCGAATGACTTCGTCGAGCATCTCCGAAGCGTCCAGGCCCAGGCGAGTGAGTGCGTCTTCGAGCTCACTGCAGACCTGTTCGTTGGCCTGCCCGATCAGTTGCTCGATCTTGCCCTGAGCACCCTCGATGTTCTGGTTCAGCGCAGTGATCGTGCTCTTGCCGATGTAGGCGGCCTTGGCTTCGATCAGCGATTTCAAACCGTGACGAATATCGATCTCGCGACGCGCGATTTCGCCATAGAAGGCGTCCAGGCGTTTGATCGAGGCCTGATCCTGATGTTTGTCCAGCTCGGCTACCGTCGCATCGAGGAAGCTGCGCAATTCGGTAGCGACACGCGCGACGACGGCCTTCTGCTCCACGGATGCAAAGAAGCCGGCCAGATCGCTTTCGAACTTCGGAAAGCCCGAGCTGTTCAGCAGGTTCTGCTTGTTCTCCAGTTTCGCCTTTAGCGCGGAGCGGGCGTTGACCTCGACGATCGGAATATGCCCAAGTACTTTCTGGTTGCCGGCCTTCTGCTGAATGCGTTCGCTGAGTTCATCTTTGATGCGGGCCAGGTCGATCGGGTCGAAACGGCTCTTGCAGTTGAGCACCAGGAAGATCATCTTGCCGGCAAGCACCAGCTCAAGCAGCACATCGAGGGTTTTCTCTTCCTCGACCACGCCCAGCGGGTTGACCACGAAGATCACCACATCCGACTGCACCAACTGCTCTCGGGTGATGGCTTCATGCTCGAGCGGCGCGTCTATGCCGGGCGTATCGAGTACTTCGAAGTCGCCCCAGCGATAGCCTTGCACACGGGCGGTTTCCGGCACATCGGCTACCGCGGCCAGCTCTTGGCCGAGCAGGGCGTTGATCAGCGTGCTTTTACCGGCGTTGTAGACGCCATACACCATGATGCTCGCGCCGGCCTGGGCCTTCTTCGCCTGGCTCAGTTCGCGAATACTGGCGACAGCCTGCGGGTTGTAGGTTGCACAGAGTCCATCCACTTCGTCGTAGAGGGCCAGTAGTTGGGTCATCGGGCCTGGTTGGGTCATTGTGCGGTGCTCGTTTCTAGGGTGATGAGTGCCTGGCGCAGGCGCTCCATTTCAATGGTCAGGATTTGGCAGTGTTCGAGCATGGCGTCCCGCAGCGGGTCGTAGATGCCCCGTACCCGCTCGGTCAAATACTCTGGTAGGGCGTTGGCGTACTGCTCGATGGCTACCTGGCGTTGTTCCTCCAGGTTGTCGCCGACGACCACGTTGTGTTTGGCGCGGATGGCCTCGGCACCTCGGCCGATCATGCTCGCGGCACTCCCCATCGAGGCCCCGGCAGCGGCACCCGCGGGGCCGCCAACGAAGAAACCAATGACTCCGCCGAGAACTGCCCCGCCTGCGCCCCAGGCGGTTTTGGTGCTGCTGCGGGTGCCGCTGGTGTATTCCTTCTCGACTGTAACTTCCCGGTAGGCAGGAATGGCGCCGAGGCGGCTGGTGTTGAACGCACGCTGCAGCGCATTTTGCTGGCTTTCACCGATGCCTTTCATGGCCTCGCCGGTCAGCTTGCCGAGCACCGTGGCCAGGCGCTCGCGCAGCTGAAGCTGCGCGTCGTCGGTGCGGGGCCCGTTGAACAGCTGGTTGATGCAACTGCGCATTTCGGTGACGCCCTTCTGGCTCAGAGTGCGCAGCTCGCGCTCTACCGCCTGCTCCTGCTTTTGGATCTGCTGGTCGAACGTATCGGTCAGCTCTTTGATCAGGCTCAAGTCGTCGCAGGTTTCAGCTATGGCCTTGCGCAGGTTGTTCAGAGGGGTGGTCAGCTTGAGATCGACACCTGGGCCTTGCGCCAACGCCTTGAGAGTTTGGTACAGGGTACCCAGGCCACTTTCCTGCAAGTTCGAGGGGTGGCGCTCGGCGAAGCGGGTCGATATAGGCAGGATGGTGACCTGGTTGTCAGCGTCATGCTGCATCTCCACCAGGTTGCCGGTGACCTCCCGGATCTGCCGCTGCTGTGTTTCCCTGGACTTCATCAATACTTCGGTGATGAGTTGCCCATCGTCGTCTTCGTCTTCTTCGGTGATATCGCTGCCGGTGAGCAGAATCATCAACGAGCGCTTGCCATTGAGTAGGCTGCTGACCTCGCTCATGTCGGATTGGCGGCCCGGAGCTTGCGAATTCATGGTGTAGAGAATCAAGTCTGCCTGGTCGACATACTTGCGCGCCAAGTCGCCATTGGCCGTATTGGTCGAATGCAATCCTGGCGAGTCGACCCAGGTGAAGCCGGGAAGCTTGAAGCCTTGAATAGAACTGGTGGCCTCGGTGGCACCGACCCTGAATTGCTTGGAACTGTACGCCTCGCCTTCTTTGTCGCCGCTGGCGACGTCGGTTTGCTCATGGGAGAAATACGTGGGTTTCAGCGTGGCGTGATCTTTGAGTTGCGCAGTGGGCTCACTGTGCCCCCAGGCCACGTAGTTGCCCAACGAGCTCTTGCCCGACTTGACCTTGCCGTACACGAACACCAGCAGGGAGTCGTTGTAATTTTCACGAAACGTCGCGCCTCTCGCACGTATCTCGGCGCGTGCTTCCCAAACGCTGAATTGATCCGTCAGGCGTCGCGCCATCTGGGTCGCGCCTTCCTTGAGTGGGTTATTGTCGCTGACCGCGCTAGCCATGCTTTCGGTTTGCTGGCGCAACAGCGTGACAAAGCCCGTGCGCAGCGTATCGAAGCGTTGCTGGGCCTGCGCTAAGTCTTGCTTCTTACTGGAAAACTGACCCTGCAGTTGTTGAAAGACCTGCATCAACTCATCGCGAGTAACAGTGCTCATGGATCAATTACGCCTGAGAGAGAAGTTGACGTTTGAGCTGCTGCAGCCGCTCGATACGTGCCTGGGCCGCTTGCGCCTGGGCGAGCGCTGCCTGGTCGGATGCAGACGCTTCGGCAGGCGCGGTCACGGATTCGAGCAGATTCACACCCTGCATGAAATGAACGATTTGGCCGCCTTCCATGGCGGGTGATGCCTGAAGAATAGCTTTGACTGTCTTGCCGTAACTCGACGTCGACGATGCGGTGCTGCGGATGCGTTGTTCGAGCTGATCCCCCGGCACTCCTTCGAGCGTCAAGCGGGTCATCTTGCTGACACCTTCAGAGATCGGGTTGTGTTTGTCCGACGAGGCGGCCAGCGTAGAGGCCGCTCCCCTGAGCTGGGCCTTGAGTTGTTCCCGTCGGTCTCCCGCAAGTGATTGCACTCGGGCTTTCAGGTTTTCGCGTTCGCGCTTGCGCTTGGCTTCCAGCTCCTGCTGACGCCGTTCGCTGTCGTCGTGGCGCGTGGTGCTGCTCGAAGACGAAGGGCTGTCGTCACTGACCGCTTTGGCAATGGCGGCGACAGCAGCGACTGCCGCAACGCCGATCAACCAGGGTAGAGGCATTGCAAGTCTCCTTACTTGAGGCTGTCGAGTTTGGTACGTGCTTTTTGCATGTCGGACGTATGAGCTTTGAAGGTGCGCCGAGCGCCGTCGATGTGCTCGACGAAGGCTTTGGCCTTGACCACATAAGGCTCGGTGATTTGCTCGATCAGCTTGAGGTCCCGTTTGATCTCAGTGTCGATCCGCTCGCCCAGCTCCAGGGCACGCCGTGCCAGGCGCTTGTGTCGTGCCTCTGTCAGAGACTGGGCGAGACTTTTCGAAAGCGTTTGCAGATGTTGCGCCAACTGCGGAATGCCGCTTTTCTCGCAGAGCCCTTGTTTGTTCTTCTCTACACCGCTTTTAAAGCGCGTGCTGGAGATGACGAAGCATTCAGGCGCTGTGCCCAGATGGATCAAGGCTTGGCGTTCGATGGTGTCTTTGACTGCGGCGAGGTCGGCGTCCTGCAGCTTGTCCAGTTGGCTGATCACCAGTACCACCCGCTCGCCAACATCCTGGCCATAAGCGCTGGGCAGTTGGTCGAGCAGGGCCACTTCTTCCTGGTCCAGTTCACCGGGAGGAGCATGGACGAACAGGACAATATCAGCCGCATCGAGGCCCTGGTTAGCTTGCTGAGTGTCATTCTGGTCATAGCCCAGACCTGGAGTGTCCACCAGCACGTAGTCGTCCAATTCCAGAGCTTGGTTGGCACGGGTGGTACGCACATCACCGGTTTGGAAATGCTCGTCGTTGGCGTGGCCGCTGAGCATATTGAGCAGGGAGCTTTTCCCTGCCTTGACCAGGCCCCAGGCGGCAATGCGGGGCTTGCTCGGGGAGGCATTGTCGCGCTGGCTAACAAACAGCTGGTACTGCGCCTCCAGCGCCTCAAGTTGTTTGGTTCTGTCCATCAGTCAGCGTCTCCTGTCGCATCACTGTTGTTTGCAGTGCATCAGCCCACTCCCAGGCTTGGGGTGCTGAGTATGATGTCATACAGCCATTAAAAATGCATTTTGACTTTGATTGCCGAGCTCGATCGGTAACGAGCTGATCAGGACGCTGCGTAACGTTGGGACGAAAAATGATTCCGAAATTCCTTTCCGCCAGGACCCGTTACGCTTGTAAGGCTCAGTACTCTGGCTCTCGCCGAATTGTTAAATGCCAGCGATTGGGCAGTGGCATTGGACAGCTAAAGGCGACAGGCCGAGGATGGGCTTCGCGGTCAGGCAGGCTGTCATAAAGCTGGCAGTACCCAGCCCCAAAAACCTGACAGGCACAAAAAAAGCACTTGCGATAAACGCTAAGTGCCTGATTTTTATTGCTTGTTTGGCCGGGGTGATCTGAAACAAATCGTTATCTATCTGTTTTGGCTAGTAAACAATTGTTTGTTCAACTTGCCTGGAATACCAGTTGGAACGCTGCGTGGCCTGGATTTCGATGGACGGTGATCTTTGAGCTCAGCCAAGCGACTCATCAAAGTAGTCGCTGTCGAGCCTTGGCACCTTGTAAAGCTGCGAGCTGACTCCGACCTCGTGATCCAACATTAGATTGACCAAGCGTTTACCGTCGACCAGTACAAGCCCTTCGACCGATCGTGCGAAGTCAACGGCCTGGGCGGTGAAGCCGGAAGTGGTGATGAATACACCGCGTTTGGCTTTCTGCCCGGCCAGGGCACCATAAAACGCCTGCAGGTCTGGGCGGCCGACGGTGCTCTGCCAGCGCTTGGCCTGAACGTAAACTTTTTCCAGCCCCAGCGCGTCCAGTGAGATCACTCCGTCAATGCCGCCGTCGCCACTGCCGCCGACTTGTTGCAGCGCCTGACGATTCGCGCCGTAGCCCAGGCTATGCAGCACATCGAGTACGATGTGCTCGAAGCGCGTCGGGCTCGCTTGCAGCAGGCTGTCCAGCAGGTCGCCCGCGACGCTGGTACGCAGCTCGAGGATGGCTTGGTTCAAGCGCTCCTGCGGGCTACTAGTGGCGAGGTCGGTCTGGGCAATCGGCGTTGACGTGTCGTTGCTTTCATCCAGCGAGGCCGCGTCCGGCGCAGTCTTCAGCTTCACGCTCATGAAGTTCACAGCTAGGTGCTCGACCTGTTCTGGGGGCAACGGGGTCGGGTTGGCCTGGGCGAATGCGCGGCCGGTGTCGGTCAGCTGCCAGTAACCACGCTTGGCGCTGCTGGAGTAACCGGCGCGCTTGAGCCGATCATGCGCCCAGCCGGAGCGATTCTTGTAGGTAGCCTGGCCACTGGCGATGGTCTCTTGCCGCTGCGCCTCACTTAGACCAAGCGTCACTGCGGCCGCTTCGTGAGCCTCGCTCGCCGTAGCACCCGCCGGGTGGGCGGCTAGAAAACGCAGGATGGGCTCTATGAACTGGTCGTAGGTCGGGACTGGCATGGTTCGTTATATTCCTTATAAAGGCTTAGCTCAACGCAGCGGCTTGGCGTCCGCGCCTTGCCTTGGGCATGGCGGCGCGTTGAGCCTTGATGCGCTCAAGCAGCACACTGGCTGGTTCGTCGTTCGGGTCTTGCGGCACCAGTCCACCGCAGAAGGCTTTGGCAAGGATGCTTTGAGTCAGATGGTCGATGCGTGTCTGGGCGACTTTGACGCGGGTTTCAAGCTGGTCGGTGAAGGCGAAAAGTTTTTCGACGCGGTGGACAATTTCCGTTTGCTCATCGCGAGGGGGGAGTGGAATTTGAAGGGCTCTTACATCGCCGATGTTTATACCGCGAACAGCGACGCCGCGAGTGGCATTTTTCATTCGACGCTGTGTCGAGTCTGCCAGCAATGCCCAATATACAAAGTCAGTTGAAATTAGCGGCGATATTGAGAGTCGAGCAGTATCCTGCGTGATATTTGCTCCCTCAAGACTTGATGGGATCTTGATAAGGCGGCCCACACTTCCTCTTATAGATAGTAAGAGATCATCTTCTATGAGGCGGGCGCGCTTGAATTGTTGATCAATCTCTGAGCTTGTTTTCCTGATATTAGCCATAACGAGTTTGTTGCCTGGAAAGTCAGCAACTCGGAGGTATGGGACGCCCTCTTTCAACTCTGGACCTGGCTTTAAAATACCGTATGTGATTGGTCGTCCCGGCACACACATGTCACGCAGTTCGGCAATGTCCCAGCTGTCCGGCAAATCTTCTGGACTTAGGTCGTGCGCCTCTTCCGTAGGGCTAGATGCATTACCACGGGCATGTCCTCCTGCCGCAACATGAGCATCTTTTATTTTCTGATGCAGTTCCGATCCCTTATCCAGGAGGGCACTATTAGCGCGCCACTCCTCCGTCAATCGTCCGGAAACGGCGGCTGCGAGTACGGATTGGCGGAAGCGCTTAAGTAGTGTGGGGACGCCATCGATTCGGGCTTTCAGGGTATCGACCTGGGCCAGTAGTTCGTCGAGCTTGGCGGCGATGCGGGTTTGTTCGGCGAGCGGTGGAAGACCGATTTCATGTGCTTTTATGACAGATTGCGAAATATTCGGCTGAGCTCCACCTTTACCTTTTTCAATGAAAGCCGCCTTTTCATTTTGAAGAAGCCTATACAGGTATTCTTTTCCAATAAGACCTTCGACTGGCACGCCAACGGCACAAGCTTGGTTGGTAGACGCATCAATGCCGAGGATAGCCGTTTTACCGATAGTTGCCCCATACATGGCAATGGCCACGGAGCCTGCGGGGAAAATCTTCGCACTTGAGGATTTGATAGCTTCTTCTGTAATGCTTTCCTCAGTCGTCTTTATGTAACGGCTATTGAGTTCTCCGCTTTTTATCCATGGAATCTTTCCGCCGTAAAAGTTTGGCTCGCTGCGAGACGGAGTTCCTCCTGCTCCCCAATCGGCAACGGTCCCTAAAGTTGTGCGTGCCCATCCGCTTGGCAGCTCACTCATTGCCATTCCCCTCAACTACAGCGAAACCCATCACCTCAGCCATCAACTGCTTCTGCGCCACTACTTCATCCCCCGCCCCCAGCGCCTTCATCAGCTCTTCCAGCTCACGCAGCGCCTCGGTCAGTTCAGCCATCGCCTCACCCGCCAGTACTTCGGGAGCGGGTAGGTCGGCAGCATCCAGGCTGCTGTCGTCCTTTAGCCAACTGATATCCAGCGAATCACTACGCTCGTTGCGGATGTAATCGCGGGTAAAGCTTCGGAAGCGACTGTTTTCACCGATACCTTCGACGTTCTCGGCGCGTGGGCTTTCCCCGTCGTGGCTGACGCCAAAGGCGTCCTCGAACGGTTTGAGGTGCGTTGGCCCGAAGGGAGTGCGCTTGCCGAAGCTGGGCATGTTGCTGCGCAAATCATAGATCCAAACGCGCTTAGTGCAACCTTCCTCCTGGCGCGGGTTTTCCACGGTGCCCTTCTGAAAGAACAGCACGTTGGTCTTCACCCCCTGAGCGTAAAAGATGCCAGTAGGCAGGCGAAGGATGGTGTGCAGGTTGCACTTGTCCATCAGGTCGCGACGCACGTCGGTGCCAACGCCGGCCTCGAACAGCACGTTATCCGGCAGCACCACGGCGGCGCGGCCGCCCGGCTTGAGGCCACGGTAGATGTGTTGGAGAAAGGCCAACTGCTTGTTACTGGTGCGGTACGTAAGGTCATCACGGGTCGGGCCACCTCCACCCTTGGCTGTGCCGAACGGTGGGTTGGAGAGGATGACGTCGACCTTGGGTAAGTTGGCCCCGGTCTGACCTAGGGCGTTGCCCAGGTGCACCACGCCTTCTTCGTCGCCTTCCATGCCATGCAGCAGTGTGTTCATTAGCGCCAGACGGCGAGTGCCGGGCACCAGTTCTACGCCAACAAAGGCGCGATTGCGCTGGAATGCCTGCGCTTTGGCGTCGAGGTCGTAGTAATCGTCGGTTTGACTTTTGATATAGGCGTCAGCAGCGATCAAAAAGCCCGCAGTACCGGCGGCCGGGTCTTGTATGGTCTCGCCCGGCTGCGGCTTGATGCAGCGGATGATGCTGTCGATCAGCGAGCGCGGGGTGAAGTACTGGCCGGCGCCGGACTTGGTCTCGCTGGCGTTCTTTTCCAGCAGGCCTTCATAAAGATCGCCGAGGCCGTCTTGGCGGGCGCTGAACCAGTCGATACCGTCGAGGCTCTTGATCAACTGCTCGAGGTGGCGCGGTTCCTTGAGGCGAGTCTGGGCGTCGGCGTAGATGGCGGCAATCAGCGGGTCAGGGTTTTTGCCAAGGTCCAGCAGCATCTGCCGGTAGTGATCGAGCAGGTTAACGCCGGACTTGCCAGCCAGGTCTGGCCAGCGCGCGCCTTCGGGCAGCTTGTGGCCGAAGCTGTCGTTGTTCTGCACCTGTTCGAATTCCATCTTGATGAACAGCAGCAGCACGAGCTCGGTGACGTAGTCGCTGTAGTTGATGCCATCGTCGCGCAGGACGTCGCAAAGGTTCCAGAGTTTCTGGACGATATCGGAGTTGGTCATGGGGTACCTGTGGCGAAGTGTTTAAAGCACCAGATCGCGCTGGCGCAAAGAAATGATTGTCTGGGCTCAGTCGTCTGAGGAGCGTTGTTCGGCCTTTAGCGCTCGGCCCGTCGCAGTAAGGCGATAGCGTTGCTTGCTGCTGTTGGGCTTGTCTGGAATGGTCATCTCGACAACGCCAAGCCTCAGTAGTGGGGTCAAAACCTGCTCGCGGAACTTGCTGCGGTTGCTGCGCCCGACGAAGGTCATTAGCTCTGGCGCAGTGTGATCGCCTGTCATCTTGCACAGCAGCGTTATCTGCTCTTGCGGCAAAGACAGGCGAGTTTCGGCTTGTTCTCCTTCGGCAGCGGACTCAGTCCCTACTTGGTCCCTACTTGGTCCCGACTTAGTCCCTGCTTGGTCCCCACTTGGGCCCGAAAGAGGCCCTTTACCAGCGGCGCGCTGAATCACCACCTTGAACTGATTACTCTGCCGGTCGTCCTCCAGTCGGATCATTGGCCAAGCATCGATAGCGCGCGGGATGCCGGTGCCCAAACCGCGATAGGGGAGAATGTGCACAGCATGTGACGTGAGCGTCGGGTTACGACGGTTGGACAGCCCGAATCGAATTTTCTCGGTATCGAGTACGTCGGGCAGGTGCCCGGGGCTGATCAGTTCGATGCGATCGGCGAAGATCATGATCCGTATGGAGGCGCTGACAAAGTAGTCGCGGTGGATCAGGGCATTGACCAGCAGTTCTTCAAACACTTCCTCCGGCACTTCCAGCTGGCCTAGGGTATTGAAGCCCTGCTGGCGCTGCACGTGGTGTAGGTTGCGCTTTATGAAGGCAAGGCTGCGTCGGTACTGCTCCTGCAAATTACCGTCGATATCTTCGCTGTCTAGATAGTGGCGGTCATGCAGAACCGTACCCGGAAACGCCACGGCCTTGATATCGAACGCTGGGCATAGACGTTGTGGCGTCAGGCCGAAGAGCAGCAAACCAGCCAAATTGGGTGTGTCGCCACTGGCGAGGCCAAGATTTTCCAGGATGCGGGTGGTTGCCAAACCTGTCTGTTCGGGGCTCTGCCGAAAGCGTCTTTGAAAGTACTCGCCAAGTGCTTTGGCGTCGATATCCGCCACGCTGCTGCCTGCGACCGGTACCGCATCGGCGCACACCAGCCCTGCCTGCTGGAACAAACGCTGCAATTCTTCACGGGCCGTGACCCGACGCTTGTCGGCGCCGTTCTTTACCCAGATGCGACCCTGGTTGTCGACATAGGGTTTATTCAGCCCTTGTTCGACTGACACCACCATGACCAGCCCGTGCTCGGTCTGAATGTTGCTGGACAGTGGGTTGATGGCTGGGCGGACATTCTGCGAGGCCGCATTGGAGAGCAACTGATTGAGCCGCGCAACGTCGGCGCTGCTCAGCCCGCTAACCATGCCGGAGTCGTCTACGCCAATCAGCAGATATCCACCGCATGTATTGGCGAACGCCACCAACTCGGCTGCCAAGGCATCGATATTGCTGAAATCGCGCTTGAACTGATGGCGACTGTCTTCACCACGGGCAAGGATCTGATGAAGCTCAGCAGGAGTCATGAGGCGTCTCTAGGTATCGCGGCCGATAAGTCGTATAGCTGGCGCATTATCCCTTATGAACGAGCGCGCTGGCCAATCCGGCGTAGATCGATTTCATCCCGTTTGTGCCCAAAGGTTGTCATTCAGGGCATCCAGCACCACGCCTAGGTTGCCGCCGAGCATTTTGTCCAGCCGCGTGCTGCCGCCATCGCTCTTGAACGCTTCACCAATCTGCTTCTTGTCAATAACGACCTCGTGCACCAGCTGCTTGGCCAGGCGGTCCAGCCACTTACGCTGAATTTGAGTCCAAGGCTGCAGGGTATAAATCGTCTCCATCGCCTTGGTTACGCGCTGCTCGAATGGCAGCAGGGCCTCTCCGAGGGCTGCGCGGCGGATGAAACCGACGATACTGGCAGCGATTTCCTGGTTGGTCTGGTTGCGCCAGGCGCTTTGCAGGTTCACCTCACTATAGCCATGCCCGTCGAGCAGCAGGCGTACTTCGCGCAGTTGTTCACGAGTCAGGTCTTGCGGGCGGTTGACCACTACACCGAGGGCCACCGACTGGTTCAACTGATTTTTGATGAAGTCGTTGAAGCTTTCCAGATAGTCCGCGGGCTTTGGGTAATCGCCGTAGTTCTGCTCACGGGTCATCAGTTCGTCCTTGTGAGTGGAGATCACTGGGTAGTTCAGCGATCCCAGCAGGGCATTGACCGTGGCGAGCTGATCGAGCAGTTGGGCATGCTGTTGGATGAACCGGGCAGCTTGTTGTGGGCCGAGCTGGTGCAGGTGCTGATGCAGTTTGTCCGGGGCTACTCCCCAGGTGTCTTCCAGTTCGGCGAGCCTGGCCTTTAGGGTTGGATTTTGCTCGGCCTTATGGCTGGCCTTGCGCAGAATACGCATGACCCGCTGGCTGAGCTGGTCCAGGACGTCGTGGGCATGGCTAGTGTCTGGCTGGTTACCAGGAGCATCGAGGCTGGCTGGGTTGGTTAGCTCGCTGACCAGCTGTTCGAGGCTGATGCTGGGGTCTTTCACTAGCGGCTTCATTGTATCTACTGGCTCGAGGGCAGCGTACAGATCAACTGGGTCGTAGATCTTGAATGCCGTCTTGCCGATTTCATCGCAGCGGCGAGTCGCGCGGCCCTTCATCTGTTCGTAGAGGATGCGCGAACGCACCCGGCGCATGAACACCAAGTGGCAAATGCGCGGTACGTCGATACCGGTGGTCAACAGGTCGACCGTGATGGCAATGCTCGGGTAGCGCTCGTTCTTGTACTGGCGGATCAGTTGTTTGACCTTGTCACTTTGCCCGGTGATGATCTGTACAGCCGCCTGGTTGTAATCATCGCCGTGAACGTCCTTGAAGGCTTTATCAAGGAGGTTTTTGACTCGCTCGGCATGGGCCTGGTTAACGCAGAAGATCATCGTTTTTTCGTCGCCCGACGGGTCGAGCTCTTGTGCCAGTTGCTCGCAGATGACCCTGTCGAAGCCAGGCGTAATCACGCGGCGATTGAAGGACTCGATTTCGAAGTCGAGTTCGTCCTCAAGCTCGGCGACATCCACTTCGCCGGTACTCGTATCGATGACGCTGACGCTCTCGCCTTTGGCAAAGTGGATGCCATTCTGGCTCAGCAGAGTCTGATAGCGGATTGGCGGTTCGTGATCGATCAGCCAGTCGTCTGCTACAGCTTCACGGTAGCTATAGGTGTATATCGGAGCCCCGAAGACTTCGCTGGTGTGCTTGGCTGGCGTAGCAGTGAGCCCGATGCGGCAAGCATCGAAGTAGTCAAGCACGCGACGATACTGCGACAGGTACTGGTTGAAGTCGCGTACTGCCAGCTCGCCTTCAGTCATTTCCTGATCGAGGGTGTAACCGCGGTGGGCTTCGTCGACGATGATGCAGTCGAAAGCATCGATGGGCGGAGGATTGTCCGACTGGAAAATGCGCTTGACCATGGCCTGCACAGTGGCGACCTGAACCCGTGTTTCAGCTTCGGCAGCCATGTCGCCTAGTTCTTTGACATCGTAGATCTGCGCCAGCGTATGGTTTTGTTCCAACGTCGCCTCGTTGAAGGCTTCGATGGCCTGTTCCCCCAAGGCGCTGCGATCGACCAGAAAAAGAATACGGCGAAAGCGCTCGGCCTTCAGTAGGCGGTACATCAAGCCAATGATAGTGCGCGTTTTGCCGGTCCCGGTCGCCATGGCCAGCAGACAGTTGCGGCGATTGGCGGCTAGCGCCTGCTCAACGGCGCGGATGGCGTTTTCCTGATAGTCACGCAGTTTGAGATAGGCGAAGCCTTCCTGCTGTAGCTTCGTCTCGGCGTCCTCACGGCTGCGCTTGAGCAGGTCGAGTAGGCCGCTCGGCGTGTGGAAGTCCTGCAGCGGTCGACGCAGGTTGGCCGGGCTGCGCAAGTCACGAAACCAGATGCCAGACAGCTCAGAGAGCTGCTTAATGAAGGGCCGGCCATTGCAGGCAAAGGCAAACGGGACTTTGAAGTGGCTGCTCTGGCCATCGGCCCAGTCCGTGTTATGGCTGGCCGGTTGTAGATTGTCGGTAACGATCAGTTGACGTGAATAGCGCTCAGCTTGGGGAATGCGGTCCGCTATATTGACACGCTTGCGCTTGGCTTCGACGATGGCGACTGGGATTAGGCCGGCGAATAGCACGTAATCAGCGTTTTCTTTCGGCTTGCTGGTCGGCCATTCGGCGATGGCCTTGTTCTTGCCCTTTTCCGGCCGAGCGCCCTTGCTGTAAGTAAGATCGAGCGAATCTGCTTCCCAGCCTGCATCGTTCAACTGTTGATCGATGAGAATACGGGTGAGGTCTTCATTGAGGTCGAACTGGCTGCTTGCCTGCTGAGTTTTACGCGTGACCTGCTGGGCAGCTTTCGGCTGATCTTCAAGCTGTTGTTGCAGCACTTTCAGCCGCGCCTCAAAATCGATTCGGGCCTTCGATAGTTCTCCCTCGCGTTCAAGGGCAATCTGCTCGTAGACGCGGGCTTCCTCGTTCATCTGACCAACTAGACTGGCTTGCTCATGCTTTTCTTGCGCCAGTAGTTCGGCTAATTGGTGGTTATTCTCCAATTGCTGGCGACTGTCGCCCAGATCTGCTCGAAGTTTTTCGATCTGCCCCTGCAGCTCACGTAGAGGCTCACTCGGATCTGGCGGAACCATGAATGGCCCAGGCTTGAAGGTGTTACCGCCCGTGCCAAATGACTGGTGATACCAGATCGCCAAAGCGCGTGCGACCCTCAGCCCGTCCAGTGCCTCACGATGCTGGGTGCGGAATTCGTGGGTAGCCTTATTGCCTTCGATACGCAGCGTATGGAGTAGGTTACGGATGTTGCCGTCGAGCTGTATTTCACGGCTCAGGCGGAATAGCAAATCAGCTTGGGAAGTGGTGGCGTCGAACTCAATGCCTGCTCTTACCGCCAGATCCTGGGCGAGCGCTTCGCCCAGTTGGCGCAGCTTGATCAGCGTTGTGTTGGGATCGCTGGAAAATACTCGCTCGGCCGCATTGGCAAGTTGGAAAAAAACCGGATCGTGTTCTTTGAAAAAGGCGAAGTTGCTGTTCTCGGCCATGTTCCATCCCTTGAGTTCGTCACCAACCATTTCGAGAGTGGTGGCACTATAAGGGCATAATGCCAGACGAAGCGGCGTGCGTGTATAACTGTGTGTCGTCGATCCAGCGTTATCAACTATCGGTCTAGCAGGTGGTGGCCGCTTCCTTGGGCCTCACGGATTCATTTAGCATGTTGCGCTGCACTTGGGTTTGAGGTCTTGCGCGAGCAGTTCGCGCGGTTCGACACGCCCTTTTGTGTATTTGCTGGTGACAGCTAGGGGAGGTCTCAGGGACGGTTTGGTATTCCTGCAATTAGCCCCGGAGGGGCTGGAATACTCGAATGGTCAGGACTCGGTGGATGCCAAAAACCTAAGAAGGCTGAAGTCCTCGTATTTCCTGGATTCCAGGCACAAAAAAAGACGCTATCAAGCGTCTTTTTTCGTTCAATTGGTGGAGCCGGGGGGATTTGAACCCCCGTCCGCCAGTACTCCGCTGTCGGTACTACATGCGTAGCCGTTTCTATTAAGTTAACCCTCAGCGACCCGAAGGGCAGGGTGCT
>Ga0308159_1003092_pt1 | contig 17635 bp, 14 predicted proteins | sample PhyCR1_FD_201040 | JGI IMG/M metagenome (GOLD analysis project Ga0308159, IMG submission 201040) | Phyllosphere microbial communities from UC Gill Tract Community Farm, Albany, California, United States - DLSLC.R1 | ecosystem: Host-associated > Plants > Phyllosphere > Unclassified | place: USA... | reverse complement strand
TGCCCGCCGACGCCGGGCCAGTCCGTGAAGGAGCCCTTCGTGCTGCCGGTGAACCTGGGCCTGGTGGCCGCCGACGGCCGCGAGCTGCCCGTCCAGCTGTCCGGCGAATCGGACGCGGCGCCCGGCACCCGACTGCTCGTGCTCACGCAGGCCGAGGAGAGCTTCACCTTCGAGAACCTCGACGCCGAGCCGGTGCCCTCGATCCTGCGCGGCTTCAGCGCGCCGGTGGTGCTGGACTTCGACTTCGGCGATGCGCAGCTGCTCACGCTGCTGGCGCACGACACCGACCCCTTCAACCGCTGGGAAGCCGCGCAGCGCCTGGCACTGCGCGCGGCGGTGAAGGCGATCACCGACCCGGCCTCGGTGGCCGGCCTGCCCGTGCTCAGCGAAGCCTTCGTGGCCGCCATGCGCGAGGTGCTGCGCCACCCGCAGCTCGATGCCGCCTTCAAGGAACTGGTGCTCACGCTGCCCTCGGAGGGCTACATCGCCGAGCAGCTCGACGTGGTCGACCCGCAGCGCGTGCACGCGGTGCGCGAAGCCATGCGCACCCAGCTCGCCACGGCCCTGGCGGCCGATTGGGCGACGATCTACGAGGAACACCGCGACACCGGCGCCTACACGCCCGACCCGACCTCGTCGGGCCGCCGCGCACTCGCCGGCATGGCGCTGCTGCACCTGTGCATCGCGGCCCGCGAGTCGGGCGACACGGTGTGGCCGGGCAAGACGCTGCAGCGCTTCAAGGACGCCGGCAACATGACCGACCGCTTCAACGCCCTGACGGCGCTGGTGGCGTCGGGCCATCCCCTCGCGGCGCAGGCGCTGGCGCGCTTCCATGCCATGTTCAAGGACGAGGCGCTGGTCATCGACAAGTGGTTCGCACTGCAGGCGAGCGCACCGGACCGCGGCGGCGATGTGCTGCCGCTGGTGCGCCAGCTCATGAAGCACCCCGACTTCTCGATGAAGAACCCGAACCGCGCGCGTTCGGTGATCTTCAGCTACTGCAGCGGCAACCCCGGCGCCTTCCACCGCCTCGATGCGGCCGGCTACGTGTGGTGGAGCGAGCGCGTGATCGAGCTCGACGCCATCAACCCGCAGGTGGCCGCCCGCCTGGCGCGCGCCATGGACCGCTGGAACAAGCTGGCCGAGCCGTACCGCGGCGCCGCACGCGAGGCCATCGCGCGCGTGGCCGCCAAGCCCGACCTGAGCAAGGACACCCACGAAGTCGTCATGCGAGCCTTATCGAACTAGCAACCCCCAAGCCGCTTCGCAGCTCCCCCTTCTGCTCCGCGAAGGGGGCGCACCCAGTGGCCCGGCAAAGCCGGTTCCACGGGTGCCCTGAAAGAACATCCAGTTTCCTGACCTCCGGAGGCCGCCCATGGCGCAGAAAGTTTCCCTCACCCGCTACCTCGTCGAGCAGCAACGCGTCGACGGCTCCATCCCGGCGCAGTTGCGCCTGCTGCTCGAAGTGGTGGCCCGTGCCTGCAAGAGCATCAGCATGGCCGTCAACAAGGGCGCGCTCGGCGGCGTGCTCGGCTCGGCCGACAGCGAGAACGTGCAGGGCGAAGTCCAGAAGAAGCTGGACATCATCTCCAACGAAGTGCTGATCGAAGCCAACGAATGGGGCGGCCACCTGGCAGCCATGGCCAGCGAGGAGATGGACAGCATCCACCTGGTGCCCAGCCGCTACCCGCAGGGCGAATACCTGCTGCTGTTCGATCCGCTCGACGGCTCCAGCAACATCGACGTCAACGTCAGCATCGGCACCATCTTCAGCGTGCTCAAGAAGCCCGACGACCACCCCGGCGTGCAGGAATCCGATTTCCTGCAGGCCGGCGCGAAGCAGGTCGCCGCCGGCTACTGCGTGTACGGCCCGTCGACCACGCTGGTGCTCACCGTGGGCGGCGGCGTGGCCATGTTCACGCTCGACCGCGAGCAGGGCAGTTTCGTGCTGACGCAGGAGAACGTGCAGATCCCGGCCGACACCAAGGAATTCGCCATCAACATGAGCAACATGCGCCACTGGGACACCCCGGTGAAACGCTACGTGGACGAATGCCTGGCCGGCAAGGACGGCCCGCGCGGCAAGGACTTCAACATGCGCTGGATCGCCAGCATGGTGGCCGACGTGCACCGCATCCTCACGCGCGGCGGCATCTTCATGTACCCCTGGGACAAGCGCGAGCCCGAGAAGGCCGGCAAGCTGCGCCTGATGTACGAGGCCAACCCCATGGCCTGGCTGGTCGAGCAGGCCGGCGGCGCCGCCACCAACGGCAAGCAGCGCATCCTCGACCTCCAGCCCACCAAGCTGCACGAGCGGGTGGCGGTGTTCCTGGGCTCGAAGAACGAGGTCGAGCGCGTGACCGATTACCACAACGGCGCCTGACGGATACGCTATACTCGCAGGCTTCGCCGGTGTAGCTCAGTCGGTAGAGCAGCTCATTCGTAATGAGAAGGTCGGGTGTTCGATTCATCTCTCCGGCACCAGTCAAAAAGTCCGCAAGCATTCCGGTGCTTGCGGACTTTTTCTTTGCCGGCTCGCCAGGGTCCGGCCCGGCGTCGATGGTCAGCGCGCCGGTGCTTGCACCTCGATGTGCGCGACGAAATGGAGCGTCTGGCCGTTCGGAAAGCGGACGTCGTAGCGCACCTGGTCGCTGCCGCGAAAGCCGGGCCGGGGCGCATAGAACACGCCGACCCCCTCCATCCGCATCCCGGCGCACGAGGTGCTCCCGACCAGGTTCCCCTGCACGATCTTGCTGGCGGGACGGGTGCTGATGTCGCCGGACGCGGGAGGCGCGATCACCGTCACCACGGGCGTGCCCTGCCGCCGGCACTGGCCGTCCCAGCTGACCTCGGTGCTCAGCCGCACCTCGCGCCCCTCGCTCGTCCGGCGCTCCACCTCCACGGTGCTCGCCGGTTGGGCGCCAGCGATCGCTGCGGTCAGCGACATGCCTGCGCACAGGCATTTCAGGAATCTGCTTGTCGGCATGTCGATGCCCCTCTCGAAGGACTGCGTGGCTCCCCGGATGGCCGGCCCGCTCGAGCCGGCTTGCGCCTGGCCCCAGGTCGGATCGACGCGGCCGGCGCCAGCGTAGCCGCAATGTGCAGCAGCCGACCTGACCGGCACACTACCGGGCTGCGGGCGAATCGCCGCCGTGGCGCGCCCAACCGCAGGACAACGATGACGCCCACCGGCACGCCACCCCTTCCCACCAGCCCCGCCTCCGACCGCAACAAGGTGCCGATCCTGGCCGAACTGCTGCAGCGCCTTCCGGCCACCGGCCAGGCGCTGGAAGTGGCGGCCGGCACGGGCCAGCACGCGGCGCACTTCGCAGCCGCCCTGCCCGGCTGGCAATGGCAGCCCACCGAGCCCGAGGCGCCGATGCACGCGGTGATCGCCGCCCGGTGCGCCGGCCTGCCGAACGTGGCCGCACCGGTGGCGCTCGACGTGCGCGACGCCGACTGGCGCGTGCCCGCCGCGTCGCTGGACCTGGTCTACGTTGCCAACATGGTCCACATCTCGCCCTGGGAAGCGACCCAGGGGCTGATGCGCGGCGCCGGGCAGGTGCTGCGGCCCGGGGGCCGGCTGGTGGTGTACGGGCCCTTCGTCGTCGAAGGCGAAGCGCTTGCGCCGGGCAACGCGGCCTTCGATGCCGACCTGCGCCGGCGCAACGCGGCGTGGGGCCTGCGCACGCTGGGCACGGTGGCGGCCTGCGCCGACGCCGCCGGCCTCACGCTGGCCGAACGCATCGCGATGCCGGCCAACAACCTGCTGCTGGTGTTCGACCGGCACTAGCGCCGTGCGTCGGGTTCAGGCGGCGGGCGCCACCTTGTCGAGCGCCGTGGCGAGGTGGCCGACGGTGCGGTCGACGTTGCGCCACTTCTCGAGCCCGAAGAGGCCGATGCGGAAGCTCATGAAGTCCGGGCCCTCGTCGCACTGCAGCGGCACGCCCGAAGCGGTCTGCAGGCCGGCCTCGATGAACTTCTTCGCGCTCTGGATGCCGGGGTCGGTGGTGTAGCTCACCACCACGCCGGGTGCCTTGAACCCCTCGGCCGCCACGCTCGGGAAACCGCGCGACTCCAGCAGCGCGCGCACCTTCTGGCCCAACTCCACCTGCGCGGCCTTCACGGGCGCGAAGCCCCACTCGCGCGTCTCGCGCATCACGTCGCGCAGGCGCACCAGCGCGTCGGTCGGCATGGTGGTGTGATAGGCGTGCTGCCCCTTCTCGTAGCCCTCGGCGATCTGCATCCACTTCTTGAGGTCGCACGAGAAGCTGCTGCTGGTCGTGCCTTCGATGGCCTGCCGCGCGCGTTCGCTCAGCATCACCATGGCGCAGCAGGGCGAGCCGCTCCAGCCTTTCTGCGGTGCACTGATGAGCACGTCGACGCCGGTGGCCTGCATGTCGACCCACATCGCGCCGGAGGCCACGCAGTCGAGCACGAAGAGCGCGCCCACCTCGTGCGCCGCCGCGCTCACGGTGCGCAGGTAGTCGTCGGGCAGCAGGATGCCGCTGGCGGTTTCCACATGCGGCGCGAACACGACCTTGGGTTTTTCGGCGCGGATCGCAGCCGCGACTTCCTCGGCCGGGCACGGCGCCCAGGGCGCTTGCGGCCCGTCGCCCTGCTTGCGCGCCTTGCAGACCACGGCGCCGCCGCCCAGGCCGCCCGCATCGAAGATCTGGCTCCAGCGGTAGCTGAACCAGCCGTTGCGGATGATGAGCACCTTTTCCTTGTTGGCGAACTGGCGCGCCACGGCTTCCATGCCGAAGGTGCCGCTGCCGGGCACCAGCACGGCCGTGTGCGCGTGGTAGACCTCCTTGAGCATGGCCAGGATGTCCTGCATGACGCCGGTGAAGCGCTTGGACATGTGGTTGAGCGCACGGTCGGTGTAGACGACCGAGAACTCGAGCAGGCCATCGGGATCGATGTCGGGAAGCAGGCCGGGCATGGGGGATGTCTCCGTACAGGGGGTGCAGCGGGCATGAAAGGAAACGGGCTGCAACCGGGGCTAGAGGGGCGCAGTGCGCCGCGATACTCCGTGGCCGCGACGCGCTTGACTGCAGGCGATCGGCACGCGGCGCCATGGGCGCACGAGTGTAGCCACAGGCCTCCTGCCCCGACCCGAGCCCCGATTTTCGTTCCATGCCCCTGGCCGCCACCCTCCTCCTTTGCACCGTGCTGACCGTCCAGGATGGCGACACCCTGCGCGCCCGCTGCGACACGGGCCGCGGCGGCAAGCAGGACGTCGTCACCGTGCGGCTGCACGCCATCGACGCGCCGGAGCATGGCCAGCCCTACGGCCGGCGTGCGCGGCAACTGCTGGCGTCGCTGGTCGCCCGGCGGCCCGTGCGCCTGGCCTGCGTGGACACGGACCGCTACGAGCGTCGGGTCTGCCAGGTGTGGGTGGCGCCCGCCGAGACGCCCGATGCGCCGCCCACGGTCGATGCCGGGCTGGCACTGGTGACCGCGGGCCAGGCGTGGTGGTACCGACATTTCGCATCGGCCCAGACGGCGGACGAGCGTGCACGCTATGCCGCCGCCAAGGACGATGCCCGCACGCACCGGCGCGGGCTCTGGCGCGAGGGCTCGGCCGCGACGCCGCCCTGGCAGTGGCGGCGCGTGCATCCGCGGCACGCCGACATCGCCGCCGCGCCCTGACGCGGCCCCACGGGCATTCGACAACAAAACCCGTTCACGCTGAGCCTCTCGAAGCGCGGTGCAGGGCTTCGACAGGCTCAGCCCGAACGGCTAGCGATGAGCGCAGACTGCCTGCGTCAGTCCTGCGTCGACAGGCCGGCCTCGGCCGGCTCCTCGATCGCCCGCGCGCGCACACGGTCGATGCGCCGGCCGTCGAGCGCCAGCACCTCGAACTGCCAGCCCGCGCAGTCGATGCGCTCGCCGACCTCGGGCAGGTGGCCCGACACCGACATCAGCAGCCCGGCCACGGTGTTGTAGCGGCCGCGCTCCTCGTCGGGCAGCTCGCGAATGGCCAGGCGCGCGCGCAGTTCCGACACGGGCATCAACCCGTCGAGCTCCCAGCTTCCGTCGCCGCCGGGCGTGGCCCAGGCGTCGGTGGCCATGCCGGGCTGCAACTCGCCGGTGATGGCTTCGAGCAGGTCGCGCGGCGTCATCAGGCCCTGGACCACGCCGTATTCGTCGACCACGAACACCAGCCGCCCGGCGCGAGCGCGGAACTGCTCGAGCAGCTCGAGGCCGGTCAGCGTCTCGGGCACGAAGGAGGCGGTCTGCACGGCCGATTCGATCGTGCCCTCGTGGTCGCGGCCCAGCTGCAGCAGGCGGGCCACGCTGATCACCCCGACCACGTCGTCCAGAGAGTTGCGGCACACCGGGTACCAGGAATGCACGAGGTTCAGCGCCGCGGCCGCCGCCACCTTGTCGAGCGCGTCGGCCACGGTGAAGCCGGCCTGCATCCATTCGATGTCGGCGCGCGGCACCATCAGCGAGGACAGGCGCCGCTCGTCGAGGTGGAACACGTTGCGCACCATCTGGTGCTCGTGCATCTCGATGACGCCGGCATCGACGCCCTCTTCCAGGCTGGCGGAGATCTCCTCCTCGGTCACGGCCCGCGCCGCCGACGAGTCGATGCGCAGCAGCTTGAGCACCGTGGCCGTGGCGCCCGAGAGGAGCCACACGAAGGGCTTGGCGACCTTCGCCAGCATCCTCATGGGCCGTGCGATCCAGCGCGACACCGGCTCCGGGTACAGCTGCCCGATGCGCTTGGGCACCAGCTCGCCGAAGATGATGGTGAAGAAGGTGATGGCCGTGACCACCAGCGCCGTGGACGCCACGCTCGCTGTGCCCTCGCCCATGCCGTGCGACTCCATCCACACGGCCAGCGGCCCGGCGAAGGCCGCTTCGCCCACGATGCCGCTGAGCATGCCGATGGAGGTGATGCCGATCTGCACCGTCGACAGGAACTGCGTCGGCGACTCCATCAGCTTGAGGGCGGCGATGGCACCGGCATCGCCGGCTTCGGCCAGGGCGGCCAGTCGGGCGCGCCGGCTGGTGGCCAGCGCCATTTCGGACATCGCGAACAAGGCATTGCACGTCGTCAGCAATGCCAACAGAAGAACGTCCATCGAGGGCGGGGAGAGAATGAAGGAATGTCACTCTATCTCATCGGCGATGTGCAGGGCTGCGACGAAGCCCTGGGCCGCCTGCTCGGCGAGATCGCTTTCTCGCCCAGCCGCGACCAGCTGGTGCTGCTGGGCGACCTGGTCAACCGCGGCCCCGACTCCCTGGCGGTGCTGCGCCGCGTGCAGGCGCTGGGCGCCGCGGCGCGGAGCCTGCTGGGCAACCACGACCTGCACCTGCTGGGCGTGGCCCACGGCGTGCGCAAGCCGGGCCGCCGCGACACGCTGGGGCCGATCCTCGCCGCGCCCGACCGCGCCGCGCTGCTCGACTGGCTGCGGGGGCAATCGATGGCGCTGCACCGGCGCATCGGCGGGCAGGACCTGTTGATGGTCCACGCCGGGGTGCTGCCGGCCTGGGACGTGGCCACGACGATGGCCTGCGCGGCCGAGCTCGAAGCCGTGCTGCGCGGCCCCGCACTCGGCGGTTTCCTCACCGAGATGTACGGCAATGAACCGGCACGCTGGGACGACACGCTGACCGGCAGCGCCCGCCTGCGCGTCATCGTCAATGCCCTCACGCGGCTGCGTTTCTGCACCGCGGACGGCGAGATGGAGTTCGAGACCAAGGACGGCGCCGGCGAGGCGCCGGCCGGCTACTTTCCCTGGTTCGACGTGCCGGGCCGCCGCACGGCCGACGCGGTGCTCGCCTTCGGCCACTGGTCGACGCTGGGCTGGCTGTCGCGCGCCGACCTGCTGTCGACGGACACGGGCTGCGTCTGGGGCGGCTGCCTCAGCGCGGTGCGCATCGGCGCCACACTGGCCGACCGAGAACTGCTTCAGGTGCACTGCCCGCAGGCGCAGGCCCCGGGCTGAGGCGCCTGGGGACGTTCTTCGGTCCTTCGTCGGCGGCCTGCCATCCCTGGGCCGGCCTGCGACGAGCGGCGCTCAGTTGGCCGGTTCGGAGGACTTGAACAGCGCCGCCACCTTGCGCTTGGTCTTGATGTTGGTCGACACGCGCGGCGCCGGCGCCTTGGCGGCGGCCTCCCAGGCCGGTGCCTCCTCGCGGTCGTCGGCCTGGTAGGGCTTGTCGAAGAACGGGTCGCGCGGCGCCGAGGGCGTGCGCTGCGGACGCGGCGAACGGTAGCCTTCCGAACGCGAATCGCGCGGGCGGTCGAGCGCGTCGCGGGCGTCGCCCGCCTCGCCGGCCTCGCGCCAGTGGCGGCGCCCGTCGTTGATGCGGCCGCGCGGGCGCTCGTCCTCGAACTCGATGGCTTCGAGCTCGATCTTCTTCTTGATCAGCTTCTCGATGTCGGCCACCAGCCGCACGTCGTTGCCGCCGCCGGCGAAGGTCACGGCCAGGCCCGAGGCGCCGGCGCGGCCCGTGCGACCGATGCGGTGCACGTAGTCCTCGGCGTTGAAGGGCACGTCGAAGTTGAAGACCGCGGGCACGTCCTTGATGTCGAGGCCGCGCGCCGCCACGTCGGTGCACACCAGCAGGTCGACCTCGCCGGCCTTGAAGGCGGCCAGCGCCTTCAGCCGCTCGTCCTGGCTCTTGTCGCCGTGCAGCGCCGTGCAGCGCAGGCCCTCACGCTCCAGCGAGCGCGCCAGCCGGGCGCAGCCCAGCTTGCTGTTGACGAAGACGAAGGCCTGGGTGATGCCGCGCTGGCGCACGATCTGCTTGAGCGCGCGGCGCTTGTCGTCGTCGCCCACGCTGTAGAAATGCTGCTCGACGGTGGAGGCCGTCTCGTTGGGCCGCGCTACCTCGATCGTGACCGGGTTCTGCAGGTAGCTGCCGGCCAGGCGCTTGATCTCGGGCGAGAAGGTGGCACTGAACAGCAGCGTGGTGCGCTGCTTGGGCAGGTAGCTCAGGATGCGCTGCAGGTCCGGCAGGAAGCCGATGTCCAGCATGCGGTCGGCCTCGTCCAGCACGACGTACTCGACCTGGTTGAGCACCGCGTTCTTGGCCTCGATGTGGTCGAGCAGGCGGCCCGGCGTGGCGACCAGGACCTCGACGCCCTTCTTCAGCTCGGCCGTCTGCGGCTTCATGTCGATGCCGCCGAAGACCACGGTGCTGCGCAGCTGCGTGTACTTCGCGTACATCTTGACCTGCTGGGCCACCTGGTCGGCCAGTTCGCGCGTGGGCAGCAGCACCAGCGCGCGCACCGGGTGCCGGGCGGGCGACGTGGAGGCGTTCTCGTGCTTGAGCAGGCGTTGCAGCAGGGGCAGCGAGAAGGCGGCCGTCTTGCCGGTGCCGGTCTGCGCGGCGCCCATCACGTCCTGGCCTGTCAGCACCACCGGAATGGCCTGCGCCTGGATCGGCGTCATGTTCTCGTAGCCCATGTCGGCCACGGCGCGCTTGAGGGGATCCGCCAGCGCGAGGTCGGAATAGAGAGTACTCATGAAGCCCGCGATTGTCGCACTGCCGCAAAAAGCGGCAGTGACAGTGCGGTTACGGCTCGGATCGCTATCAAATTAATAGCGTCCGAAACAGGCCCGACGGCGCTGGCGCCCGATTCGCCGCGCCGTGCCCAATCCCCCGTATCTCAGAGGCTGTTGGTGTTGAAGGTGTCGCAGGCCTTGATCGAGCCGGTCTTGAAGCCGTTGGAGAACCAGCGCTGGCGCTGTGCGCTGGTGCCGTGGGTGAAGCTGTCGGGCACCACGGCGCGGCCGGCGGAGCGCTGCAGCGCGTCGTCGCCGATCTTCGCGGCCGCGTTCATGGCCGACTCGATGTCGCCCTGCTCGAGGATCTGGCGCGCGTTGTTGGCCTTGTTGGCCCACACGCCGGCGAAGCAGTCGGCCTGCAGCTCGACGCGCACCGACATCGCGTTCTGCTCGCGCTCGCTGACACGCCCGCGCATCGAGTCGACCTTGCCGGTGATGCCCAGCTGGTTCTGCACATGGTGGCCCACCTCGTGCGCGATCACGTAGGCGCGCGCGAACTCGCCGCCCGCACCCAGCTGGCGCTGCAGCGTGTCGAAAAAGCTCAGGTCGATGTAAACCTTCTGGTCGCCGGGGCAGTAGAACGGCCCCATCGCGCTCTGCCCGGTGCCGCAGGCCGTGGGCGTCATGCCGCGGAACAGGACCAGCTTCGGGTCGCGGTAGGTTGCGCCACCGGCCTGGAAGATCGGCTTCCACACGTCCTCGGTGTCGGCCAGCACGGTGGACACGAAGCGCGCCGCCTCGTCGTTCGCCGGCGGCGGATGGGCCGGTGCCTGCTGCTGTTGAACCACCGGCGCGCCGTTGCCGGCGAACATGCTCAGCAGCGTGAGGGGGTTGATGCCGAAGATCCAGCCGGCGATCAGCGCCACGGCGATGGTGCCCAGCCCGACGCCACGCCCGCCGATGGGCAGGCCGCCGAAGCCGCCGCCACCGCCGTCGGAGCGGCGATCTTCCACGTTGTCGGATTCGCGGTTGCCTTCCCACCTCATGTCGTTCCCCTTGGCGCGTCCACCGCCGCGCGATGTGGCGTCATGGTACGCGCTCAGCGTGCCGGCATGTCGCCGCCCGCGACGAGCATGCGAGCCGGTGCCGCAGCCGTTGCCGCAGGGGAGGCGCCGTCCGGCGACAGCGCGGCGACGCGCGCCTGCGCATCGCGCTGCGCGGCCTGCAGCACCTGGCCGCGCGTCACCATGAAGAGGGCCGCGACCTGGGCCAGCACCATAGCCAGCAGTGCCGCGACGAACAGTGCGCGATAGGGCGAGAACTCGCCGTCGACGTGGAAGGGAGAGGACATGCCGGGCTCCGAGTGGGCGTGCCGGCATGTTCGGCGCGCGGCCCCGGTTCGCCCACCGGCGCGCCGCGCATCGCCGTGTAGGACGGCGCAGGCCGCGCGCTCAGGTCGCTCAGGCCTTGGGCAGCGTCACGCCGTGCTGGCCCTGGTACTTGCCGCCGCGGTCCTTGTAGCTCGTCTCGCAGACCTCGTCGCTCTCGAAGAACAGCACCTGGGCGCAGCCCTCGCCCGCATAGATCTTGGCCGGCAGCGGCGTGGTGTTGCTGAACTCCAGCGTCACGTAGCCTTCCCATTCCGGCTCGAAGGGCGTGACGTTGACGATGATGCCGCAGCGCGCGTAGGTGCTCTTGCCCAGGCAGATGGTCAGCACGTTGCGCGGGATGCGGAAGTACTCCACCGTGCGCGCCAGCGCGAAGCTGTTGGGCGGGATGATGCAGCTGTCGCCGTGGAAGTCGACGAAGCTCTTCTCGTCGAAGTGCTTGGGGTCCACCACCGTGCTGTGGATGTTGGTGAAGACCTTGAACTCGGGCGCGCAGCGGATGTCGTAGCCGTAGCTGCTGGTGCCGTAGCTGATGAGCTTGTGGCCGCCCTGCTCGCGCACCTGGCCCGGCTCGAAGGGCTCGATCATGCCGTGCTGCTCGGCCATGCGCCGGATCCATTTGTCGCTCTTGATGGACATGCCGCCCTCGTGTGTGTGTTCAGTGCCGGTGTGGAACGCCCTGCGCCAGGGCGACCCGCGCGCCATGGACCGATCCGGGGGATGGCCGCGCGCGAGGGCGGCCATTTTGGCATGCGGGCCCGGCGCCCGCGCTCAGGCCGCGCCGGTCTGCGAGACGACGGTGCGTTCGACCAGCCGGTCGTCGCCCAGCACGATCATCGAGAACAGCAGCTCCTCGACGTTCTCGGCGCGTGCCGTCTTGCGCGCCAGCAGCGGCGTGGCCGCCGGATTCAGCACGAGGAAGTCCGCTTCGCAGCCGGGCTGAAGGTTGCCCACCACGCCCGCCAGGCCCAGCGCTTCGGCCGCGCCACCGGTGTGGCGCCACCACAGCTGCGAGGGCGCGAGGCTCAGGCCCGGCTTGGTCTGGCCCTCGCGCCCGACGTAGTACGCGGCCAGCATGGTGTGGAAGGGGCTGAAGCTGGTGCCGCCGCCGACGTCGCTGGCCAGGCCATGGTGGTAGCCGATGCGCTGCGCGCCCTCGAAGTCGAAGAAACCGCTGCCCAGGAACAGGTTGCTCGTGGGGCTGACCGCGGCCGCCGCGCCCGTCTCGCGCATGAGCGCCCGGTCGGCGTCGTCGAAATGGATGCAGTGGGCGTACACGGCCCGCTCGCGCATGAGCCTGAAGCCCACATACACGTCGAGGTAGGAGCGCGCCTTCGGAAAGAGCTCGCGCACCCACTTCACCTCGTCGAGGTTCTCGGCCACGTGCGAATGGATCCAGGTGTCGCCGTAGGTGGTGGCCAATTCGCCGGCACCGGCGAGCTGCGCATCGGTGCAACTGGGTGCGAAGCGCGGCGTGATCGCGTAGCCCAGCCGGTCGACCTTGTGCCAGCGGCGGATCAACGCCTCGGTGTCGATCAGGCTCTGCTCGGTCTGGTCGCGCACGCCGTCGGGCGAGTGGCGGTCCTGCAGCACCTTGCCGCCGATCATGCGCAGCTGCCGCCGCTGCGAGGCCTCGAAGAAGGCGTCGACCGAGGCCGGGTGCGAGGTCGCGAAGGTCAGCGCCGTCGTGACGCCGTTGCGCATGAGCTCGTCGAGGAAGAACTCGGCCACCTCGGCCGAATGCGCCGGGTCGGCGAAGCGGCTCTCGGCCGGAAAGGTGTAGTTCTCGAGCCAGGGCAGCAGCCCTTCCGCGGGCGCACCGATGATGTCGGTCTGCGGAAAGTGGATGTGCATGTCGATGAAGCCCGGCGCCAGGATGCGGCCCGGCAGGTGCGTCACCGGTGCTTCGGGGTGACGCGCCGACACGGCGCGGAAGTCGCCGGCATCGAGCACGCGCTGGCGGCCCTGCGCGTCGGCGTCCACGACCAGCAGCCCGTCCTCGTCGTAGAGGGGGCGTCCGGCATCGTCGAAGCGCAGTAGGGCGGCACGGTAGGCAATCATCGGCCCAGCTTAACGAATTGCGCCCCGCTCGGGATATGCCGCGGCGGATAGCCGGCATCCGGCCGGCGTGTATGCCGGCGCGGGGCTCAGGGCCCCTCGATGCGCACCTTGGCCGGCAGCGCTCCGAGCGAGGACTCCAGCGCCGCGCGCAATGCGGCGGCCCGGGCACCGGCCGGCAGCGCCACGTGCACCCCCGCCTCGCCCTCGGGCTTCGCCTGCGGCCGTTCGGCCGCGGGCACGCCCAGCCGCTCGGCGGCCTGCGCAATCAGCGCGTCGGCCACGCGGCAGGCGGCCATCTGGCGCAGTTCGGGCTTGAAGATCTTGCCCACGTTGGTCATCGGCAGGTGATCGACGAGGTACACGGCCTTGGGCCGCGCCGGCGCCTCGTCCACCCGCTCGGCGGTGAAGGCCAGCAGCTCCTCCGGCGTGACCTGCGCACCCGGCACCAGCGTCGCGAACACCACGGGCAGCTCGCCGGCGTAGGCGTCGGGCGCCCCCACCGCGGCCGTGAGCTGCACCGCGGGATGCGCGCCCAGCGCGTCCTCGATGGTCTTGGGGTCGATGTTGTGGCCGCTGCGGATGATCAGGTCCTTGGAGCGGCCGGTGAGGTTGAGCCGCTCGTCGCCGTCGAGCCAGCCGAGGTCGCCGGTGGCCAGCCAGCCGTCGGGCGTGAAGGCCTTGGCCGTGTCCTGCGCGTCCAGGAAGCCCGAGAAGAGGTTGGGCGACTTGAAGAGCACCATGCCCGTTTCGCCCGGCGCCACATCGCGGTCGCTCGCGCCGCCCTGGGCGTCGAGCGCGACGATGCGCAGCTGCGAATACGGCAGGCGAAAGCCCACGCAGCCGGCCGGCCCCACCACACCCGGCGGCGTGATGGTCGAGATGCCCGCCATCTCCGTCATGCCCAGACTCTCGTGCACATGCAGGCCGAACTGGCGCTCGAAGCGCTGGCCCAGTTCGGGCGGCAGCACGGCGGCACCGGTGCGGCAGTAGCGGATCGAGGAGATGTCGGCGCCATCCAGCGGCACGTTCGCCAGCGCAGCCAGCACGGTGGGCACGGCCGAGAGCGAGGTCGGCTTGTAGGTGTCGACCAGGCGCCAGTAGTTCGCCAGCACCTCCTTGTTGCGCATCAGGGCGGTGGTCGGGATGATGACCTCCACCCCGGCCGACAGCGATGCCAGCGAGGCCGGCAGCACGCCCGCGACGTGGAAGAGCGGGTAGCCGTTGATGGTGATGTCCTGCGGTCCCAGCCCCGTGAGCTGCACGCCGGCCCAGGCGGTGAACACCTGGGCGCCGTGGCTGTGGCGCGCGAGCTTGGGCGCACCGGTGGTGCCGCCGGTGTGGAAGTACGCGGCGATGTCGGCCGGCGCGATGTCGCGGCCGCTCACCAGCCGGTCGGCCGGCTGGGCGGCGCGCACGGCCGCGAAATCGGACACGCCTTCGGGCAGCGCCGGCGCCGCGGCCTCGTCGAGAGGAGACACGCGCAGCACCTGCACCAGCGTCGGCACCTGGCCGCGGATGCGCATCGCCTTGGACCACATGCCCGATTCGTCGTCGCTGCCCCAGGCGATCAGCACCTTGGCGCGGGCGGCGTTCATGAGCGACACCAGCTTCTCGTCGGTGAGCAACGGGTTGAGCGGCTGCACGATGCCGGCCGCCTCACCGCCCCACAGGGCCAGGTGGTATTCCAGGCAGCCGGGCAGCAGCACGGCGACCGCGTCCTGCGGACCCACGCCCAGCGCGTGCAGCGCGTTGGCGGTCTGGTGGATGCCGGCCAGCAGCTGCGCGTAGCTCCAGCGCAGCGGCGCGTCGGCCGGGTTGCCGGTGCGCAGGAAGGTCAGCGCCGGCTTGTCGCCGAAGGCGGCAGCCGCATTGCGGAAGATCTCGTAGGTGCTGCGGACGGTCAGCGCTTCGGCCAGCGGCGTGGCCTCGAGGCGTCGCACGTCGTCGATGCTGCGGATGGGAGCGGCGGCCGAGAACGCGGCCGGGGGTGTGGCGGGAGCAAGAGGCATGGGGCGGATCCTTCAGACGCCCCGGCCACCACGCGGGCGGCCTGGCGCCGCGCCATCGTAGCGCCGCGCCGGGCGCCTTCCCCGGCTGCGAGTCGCCCGCGGGTCACCGCGTTGACCCGGGGCCGATCGGCCTGCAGCGCCCGGGGATCGGGCACAGGACAGGCCGCCATGAAGACCGGCGCAACCGCCTCAGCGGGCGATGCGCCCCTGCACCCCGTCGGCCAACCAGTTCATCTGCAGGATCTGCGCGTCGGTCAGCGCGCTGCCCTTGGCGATCGTCACGTGGCCTTCGTTGTCGCGCACATCCTGCGCGCCGGCGCGAAAAGGCTGCAGCCGGCCGGCGGCAATGTCCTGCTGCCGCGCGAGCACTTCCTGGCGCACCGCTTCCGGCACCTTGGGCCCGAAGTCGCCGACGCGGACCATGCCCTCCTTCACGCCGCCCCAGGTGTCCTCGCTCTTCCAGGTGCCGTCGAGCACCGCCCGCGCGCGGCGCGTGTCGTAGTCGCCCCAGCGGTGCGTGACGGCGACGAGCTGCGCGTCGGGCGCCACCTGGCGCATGTCGGAGTGGTAGGCGACGGCCCAGCGGCCGCGGTCCTGCGCGGCCTTCATGACGGCCGTCGAGCCGGTGTGGAAGGCGATCACGTCCACCCCCTGGTCGAACAGGCGCATGGCCGCGTCGCGCTCCTGCGGCGGATCGAACCAGACGTTGAGCCACACCACCTTGACCTGCGCCTTCGGATTGACCGAACGCATCCCCAGCGTGAAGGCGTTCAGGCCCTGCAGCACCTCGGGGATCGGGAAGCCCGCCACGTAGCCCGCGATGTTCGACTTGGTCATGCGGCCGGCCGCCACGCCGGCGAGGTAGCGGCCCTCGTAGTAGCGCGCGTTGGCCGTCGCCACGTTGGGCGCGCGCTTGTAGCCGGTGATGGACTCGAACTTCACGTCCGGGAAGTCCTTCGCCACCTTCAAGGTCGGCTCCATGTAGCCGAAGCTCGGCGTGAAGATCAGCCGGTTGCCCTGCATCGCCAGATCGCGGATCACGCGCTCGGCGTCGGCGCCTTCGGCCACGTTCTCGACGTAGGTGGTCTTCACCTGCCCCGGCAGCGCCGCCTCGATGGCCTTGCGGCCTTCGTCGTGCTGGCGCACCCAGCCCGCATCGGACAGCGGCGCCACATAGACGAAGCCGATCTTCAGCGGCTCCGGGGCCGGCTTCTGCGCCAGGGTGGAAAGGCAAAGAAAAGTCGCGGCACACGCCAGAACGGCGCGGCCGACGAGGTTTTTGTACATGGTGTTCCTCGACATGGACCCGGTGACATGGAAGGCCCCTCGGCCGGTCGCATCAGGTCGACCGACCCCCGAGGGGATGCCTGTCGTCACGGGTCGGCCCGACGACGAACAAACAAAACGCGCTGCAGCCGGGACGCCTGCAGCGCGAGCCGCGATTGTAGGAGCGGCGCCTTCTGCCACCGCGATGCCCACCGCCGCGCATCGGCAAGGGCGCGATCCCCGGGCGCGCCGCAGAATCGGGCGCATGTCTTCCGCGGCCTCCGGCGCGAGTGCGCCCACCCCGATCCCCGACGAGGGCCCGTGGCGCCGCAACCTCGCGGTGTGCATGTTCGGCTCGTTCACGACCATCGTGGCGATGACGCTGCTGCTGCCCTTTCTGCCGCTGTACGTCGAGCAGTTGGGCGTCAAGGAGCATGCCGCCATCGTGCAATGGTCCGGTGCGGCCTACGGCGCGACCTTCCTCACCGCCGCACTGGTGGCGCCGTTGTGGGGCCGGCTGGCGGACCTGTACGGCCGCAAGCTGATGCTCATCCGTGCCAGCCTGGGCATGGCGGTGGCCATGGCGCTGATCGGCATCGCGCAGGACGTCTGGCAGCTCGTCGGCCTGCGGTTGCTGGCCGGCCTGCTGGGCGGCTACGCGTCGGGCTCGATGCTGCTCGTGGCCACGCAGACGCCCAAGGCCCGCTCGGGCTGGGCGCTGGGCACGATGTCCTCGGCCATCATGGCGGGCAACCTCGTCGGCCCGCTGGTGGGTGGCGCATTGCCACCACTGATCGGCATCCACGCCACCTTCTTCGCCGCGGGCGCGGTGATCTTCGTGGCCTTCCTGGCCACCGCCCTGCTGATCCGGGAGGCGCCGCGCCCGCGCGACGCCAAGGGCAAGCCCGTGGGCGCCGGCTGGGCCTCGATCCCCGACAAGGGGCCGGTCACGGCCATGTTCGTCACTGGCATGCTGCTGATGCTGGCCAACATGTCGATCGAGCCGATCATCACCGTCTACGTCGCCACGCTGGTGCGCGACGCGGCGCAGGTCACGCTGGTCGCCGGCGTGGTGATGTCCGCCGCCGCGCTGGGCAGCATCCTCTCGGCCGCGCGCCTGGGCCGACTGGCCGACCGCATCGGGCACTGGAACGTGATCGTCGCCTGCCTCGCCGTGTCGGCGCTGCTGCTGGTGCCGCAGGCCTTCGTCACCGCCGGCTGGCAGCTGGTGCCGCTGCGCTTCCTCATGGGCCTGTCGCTGGGCGGGCTGCTGCCCTGCATCGCGGCCGTGATCCGCCACCACGTGCCCGAGAACGCCGCCGGCCAGATGCTCGGCTGGTCGGTGTCCGCGCAGTACGTGGGCCAGGTCGCCGGGCCGCTCATGGGCGGCTACGTCGGCGGGCACATCGGCATGCCGGCGGTGTTCCTGGGCACCTGC
>Ga0308159_1003090_pt1 | contig 17658 bp, 18 predicted proteins | sample PhyCR1_FD_201040 | JGI IMG/M metagenome (GOLD analysis project Ga0308159, IMG submission 201040) | Phyllosphere microbial communities from UC Gill Tract Community Farm, Albany, California, United States - DLSLC.R1 | ecosystem: Host-associated > Plants > Phyllosphere > Unclassified | place: USA... | reverse complement strand
GGCCATCAACCCGAAGATCATGGAGATGCGCGAGCGGCTCAAGGACAAGCCGCAGGAAATGCAGCAGGAGATGATGCGCATCTACCGCGAGGAGAAGGTCAACCCGATGGGCGGCTGCTTCCCCATCGTGATCCAGATCCCGGTGTTCATCGCGCTGTACTGGGTGCTGCTGTCTTCGGTCGAGATGCGGCACGCGCCGTGGATTCTGTGGATCCGCGACCTCTCGGCACCCGATCCCTGGTTCATCCTGCCGCTGGTGATGACCGGCACCTCGCTGCTGCAGACTTGGCTCAACCCCACGCCGCCGGACCCGATGCAGGCCAAGCTGATGTGGATCATGCCGCTGGCCTTCAGCGTGATGTTCTTCTTCTTCCCGGCCGGCCTGGTGCTGTACTGGATCACGAACAACGTCCTGTCGATCGCCCAGCAGTGGGTCATCAATAAGCGGCTGGGTGTGCTGGGCAAGTGACGGCGCCATCGGCTCGTGGGTGAGCCGGAAGGGCCGCCGGCGCCGCCCGACAGGCGCGTGAAGGCTGACCCGCCCACCGCCTTTCGCGCCGCGCATCCCTCAGGGGCCGCCTCCGGGCGGCCTTTTTCTTTGGTCAGCGCCGCCACCGCCTTTGCTGAAAGAATCGACGCCATGCTCGCGCAGCTGCAAGACCCCATCGCCGCCGTCGCCACCGCCCCCGGGCGCGGCGCGGTGGGCATCGTGCGCTTGTCGGGACGCGGGCTGGCGCCCCTGGCCGAGGCGCTGTGCGGCCGCACCCTGCGACCGCGCGAAGCCACCTACCTGCCCTTCCGGGACGCGGCCGGCGCCGCCATCGACCAGGGGCTCGCCCTGTGGTTTCCGGCGCCGCACTCCTTCACCGGCGAGGACGTGCTCGAGCTGCAGGCGCACGGCGGGCCGGTGGTGCTTCAGCTGCTCCTGGCCCGCTGCCTGGAGGCGGCGGCCGAGACCGACCCGGCCACGGGACGCCCACGGCTGCAGGGCCTGCGCGTCGCGCAGCCCGGCGAATTCAGCCAGCGCGCCTTCCACAACGGCAAGATCGACCTGGCGCAGGCGGAGGCCATCGCCGACCTGATCGACGCCAGCACCGAAGCCGCGGCGCGCAGCGCGGGCCGCTCGCTCAGCGGCGCCTTCTCGCGCGAGATCCATGCGCTGCGCGACGCGCTGATCCATCTGCGCATGCTGGTCGAGGCCACGCTCGACTTCCCGGAGGAAGACATCGACTTCCTCGAACAGGCCGACGCGCGCGGCCAGCTGCTGGCGCTGCAGCGGCAACTGCGTTCCGTGCAGCAGCGCGCACGCCAGGGTGCCCTGCTGCGCGAAGGGATCAAAGTCGTCATCGCCGGCCAGCCCAACGCGGGCAAGAGTTCGCTGCTCAACGCGCTCGCCGGCGCCGAGCTGGCGATCGTCAGCGCCATCGCCGGCACCACGCGCGACGTCGTGGCGCAGACCATCCAGATCCACGGCGTGCCGCTGCACATCGTCGACACTGCGGGGCTGCGCGAGAGCAGCGACGAGGTCGAGCGCATCGGCATCGCCCGCGCGTGGGGCCAGATCGAGGATGCCGATGCCCTGCTGCTGCTGCACGACCTGACGCGCGCACAGGAGCCCGACTACCGCAGGGCGGATGCGGCGATCCGCGACAGCCTGTCGGCGCGGCTGCCGCCCGGCGTGCCGGTGGTGGAGGTCTGGAACAAGGCGGACGCCGCGGCAGGCGTCGATGCCGGCGAGGGCCTGCGGCTGTCGGCGCGCACGGGCGACGGGATCGAAGCCTTGCGCCAGCGCTTGCTCGAGGTCGCCGGCTGGCAGGCCATGCCCGAAGGGCTGTACCTCGCCCGCGCCCGCCATGTGCAGGCGCTGGGCCAGGTCGAGGAGCACCTGGCCCTCGCTATGTCTCACCTGGAGGCCGCACCGCCGCCGCTGGACCTCCTGGCCGAGGAGCTGCGTCTGGCCCAGAACGCCCTGAATGCCATCACCGGCGAGTTCGGGGCCGATGAACTGCTCGGTGTGATTTTTTCGCGTTTTTGTATTGGAAAGTAGCAGGATTGCCCGAACAATGGGCCGGCTGTCCGGCGCCGCCGAACCGTCGCGCGTCAGAGCGCCAACAAGACCCCGTACACCATGCCCGCCACCATCCAGGACCTCTGCCAGGCGATCGCCCAGAACACCAGCGACGACGCCTTTGCGCCGGCCCTGCAGACCGCGCAGTGGGAGGTGCTCGGCTCGTACCTGCAGCCCTTCGAGCTGGCGGCGGGACAGACGCTGATCGACGAGAACGCGCACGACCGAACGCTGTTCTTCATCGAGTCGGGCTCGGTCAGCGTGCATACGCTCAGCAGCAAGGGCGAGGTGCAGATCGCCATGCTCAATGCCGGCTCGGCCGTGGGTGAAGGTGCCTTCTTCTCGCGCCAGCCGCGTTCGGCCAGCGTGACGGCCGCGGCGTCCTGCCGGCTGTGGCGGCTCACGCCGTTGCGCTTCAGCGAGATGGCCAACCGCCAGCCGAGCATCGCGCTCGAACTCACGCTGGCCCTGGGCCTGGTGATGTCGCGCCGGCTGCGCAGCAAGTCGCGCCGGGTGGCGGTGACCTAGGCACCTCCAAGCCGCGCCGCCACGCGCAGCACCGCGATGGCTGCGCTGCCGGCCGGTTCGTGTAACAGCGGTCATTGAACGGGCGACAAGCTCGATCGGCCCGGCTACCATGTTACAAAGAGTAGTCGGAGGGCCCAAATGCCTGTGGTATGCGCCGCGTGCGGCACCGAAAACCGCGAAGCCGCCAAGTTCTGTCGAGGCTGCGGCGCCCGGCTGGCCGGGGCCGCGCCTGCCGCGGCCGGTGGCGAGTCGACTTGGCCGGTCACCCAGCCCTCCGAACTGGGTGGCTCCGCGGCCGACGAGCGCACGGTGATCCTTCCGTCGCCGGCCGCGGCGTCGCGTCCGGCCGCACCCGACCCGGCGCCTGCCGCCCCCACCTCTGCCCCGCCCGCCCGTGCGCCCGCACCGGTGCCTCCCATGCCCGCTGCCGCACCAGCGTCCAAGGGGCCCTGGATGGCCGTGGGCGCGATCGCGCTGCTGCTGGTCGCCGGGGCCGGGGCGTTCTGGGTCTTCCGGAACAACGGCGAGGCGACTCGGCCTGTACCGGCGCCAGCGGCAGCAGGAGCTCCAGCGTCGGCGCCGTTGGCGCCGCTTGCCCCGGCTCCGGAGCCGGCCGCGCCAGCAGCTTCGGCCCTGCCGGAGCCCGCGCCCGCGCCTGTGCCGCCGCCCGAGCCGGCACCCGCCCCAACCGCGGCACCGGCGCCGACCCCCGCCCCCACCGTGGCGCCGCCGCCCGCCAAGCCCCGGCCGAAGAAGGAAGCGGCTGTGCCGGTGGCACCCAAGCCGCCGGTCGAGGTGCCGATCGCTGCACCGGTCGCCCCGCCACCACCGCCACCCCCGCCCCCGCCGACCCCCGAGGCGGTCTGCGCGGGCCGCAACTTCATCGCGCGCGCTCAGTGCATGGCCGCCGAGTGCGCCAAGCCGGCCCAGCGCTCCCATCCGCAGTGCGAGGCCGTGCGCCAGCAGCAGCGGCTGGAGGAAGAAAAGCGCAACCCCACGCTGGCGAACTGAGCGCTCCCTCATCGACCTGCACGTCACTCCACCCCCGAAAGCCCGTACCGTGCGATGCGCCGCCTGCTCCGCCGAAGTCACCGAGGCCGCGCGCTTCTGTGACGCCTGCGGTGCGGCGGTCTACCAGCAGGCGCCCTCGATCCCATCGCCGCCGGCGGACGGCGCCGAAGGGGGCGCCCGGGCGCCGCGCCGACGTTTCTGGCTGTGGCTGGGCATTCCGCTGACAGGCGCGGCGGTCGCGGGTGCGGCAGCCAGCCTGATGGCCGCCGCGCCGCCGAGCGTGAGCGCGGACCAGCTGGAAGACGCGCTGCGCGCGGCCATCGCCCAGGGTGATGGCCCGGGCCGCGACCCGATCTGCGTCGCCAACGGCCTGGCCTACGACGGCCAGCCCGTCAACGTGCAACTGGGCAACGCAGGCACGCTGGCCTGGATGGACGCGCTGGCGGCCGCGGGGCTGTACGCGCCGGGCGAAGAGGCGCCGTCCGGCGGCCTGGCGTCGCAGGCCATCCGCACCTACTCGCCTCGGCCCGCGTTGGCCGACTGGAGCGGTGCGCGTCACCTGTGCGTGGCCCGGGGGGTGACGCTCGAGGCGGTGCGCCGGGTCGGTACCGTCCAGTCGATGCGTTTTCGCGGCCAGGCCTATCCCGGCGTGGTGGCCGAGGTGGTGTGGACGCTCGACGGGCCCGCGCCGTGGCTGCGCGCCCCGGAGGTCGCGGCCGCCTTCGGTGCCGAACTGCCGAGTTGGCGAGGCGCTCGCTGGGAGGTCACGCCCGAGGGGTGGCGGCTCGTGCAGCGGCGGAATTTCTTCCTGAGCGGCACGCAGTGGCTGACCAGCGAATCGCTGGAGCGCGTGGCGGGCTCCACGCCGCGCGCCACCTTCGCGCCCTGATCGTCGCCTGCCATCGAAGTGGTGACCGTTCGCGCCCCGTCGGGCTACAGGCCGGAATGCCCGGGAGGCCGTTGGCCCCTCAGCCGCGCTGGAGCTTGTCGATGGCCAGGGCCAGCGCGCCCGGCTTGCCGGACAGCACGAGCGTGTCGCCGTCAGCCAGTACCGTGTCTTCACCGGGCTCGGCCGCCTGGCCACCCTGTCGCCGCAGGGCCGCCACACGCACGCCCATCGCCTGCAGCGCCAGCTGCGCAAGCGGCCGGCCGATGGCGCGGGCGCCGGCCGTCAGCGTGAAACTGTCGAGCCGCTCGTGGTCGATCTCGTCCACGGTGTCGTCGTCGGCGCCGTGGAAATAGCCGCGCAGCAGGTTGTAGCGTGCGTCGCGCTGGTCCTGCACCACGCGGATCACGCGGCGCATCGGCACGCCGACCAGCGCCAGCGCATGGCTGGCCAGCATGAGCGAACCCTCGATCGCCTCGGGCACCACCTCGGTGGCACCGGCGGCCTGGAGCTTCTCCAGGTCGTGGTCGTCCTGCGTGCGCACGATCACCGGCACCTGCGGCGCGTGCGCGCGAATGTTGGCCAGGACCTTGAGCGCGCCCGGCACGTCGAGGTAGGTGATGACGACGGCGCTGGCGCGCGCGAGGCCGGCGGCCATCAGCGCCTGCAGCCGCGCCGCGTCGCCGAAGACCACCGAGTCGCCCGCGGCGGCGGCCTGGCGCACACGGTCCGGGTCGAGGTCCAGCGCCATGTAGGGAATGCCTTCGCGTTCCAGCATGCGCGCCAGGTTCTGCCCGCAGCGCCCGTAGCCGCAGATGATCACGTGCTCGGCCGTGTTGATGGTCTTGCGCGCGATGCTGGTCATCTGCAGCGACTGCTGCATCCAGTCGCTGGCCACCAGCTTGCGCACGATGGCGTTGCTGTACATCACGATGAAGGGCGTGGCCAGCATCGAGAGGATCATCGAGGCCAGCACCGGGTTGGCGAGCCAGGGTGGCAGCAGGCTGCGCTCCTGCGCCAGCGTGAGCAGCACGAAGCCGAATTCGCCGGCCTGTGCGAGGTACAGGCCGGTGCGCAGCGAGACGCCGGCCGTCGCGCCCAGCGCCCGCGCCAGCACCGTCACCAGCGCCAGCTTGAAAGCCAGCGGCAGCACCAGCAGCACCGCCACCAGGGCCCAGTGGTCCACCACGACGTGCCAGTCGAGCGACATGCCGACGGTGATGAAGAACAGCCCGAGCAGCACGTCGTGGAAGGCGCGGATGTCGGTCTCGACCTGGTGCTTGTATTCGGTCTCGGACACCAGCATGCCCGCGATGAAGGCGCCCAGCGCGAGCGACAGCCCGGCCAGCTCGGTCAGCCAGGCCAGGCCCAGGGTGACCAGCAGCAGGTTGAGCATGAACAGCTCCTCGCTGCGCCGCCGCGCGACCAGCGTGAGCCACCAGCGCATCACGCGCGGGCCACCGTAGAGCAGCAGGCCCACCAGCGCCGTCGCCTTGAGCATCGCGATGCCGAGGTCCTTGATCAGCGTCTCGGGCGGCGCCCCGAGCGCGGGGATCAGCACCAGCAGCGGCACCACGGCCAGGTCCTGGAACAGCAGCACGCCCATCACGCGCCGGCCGTGCTCGCTCTCGAGTTCCAACCGCTCGGCCATCAGCTTGACCACGATGGCGGTGCTGCTCATCGTCAGCGCCCCGGACAGCGCCAGCGCCGTCTGCCAGCCCAGCCGCCACTGCGGCGGCAGGAAGCGCGCCAGCACGAGCGCGCCCACCGTCGCCAGGCCCATCGTCAGCAGCACCTGCAGCAGCCCCAGCCCGAACACGTGCTTGCGCATGGCGCGCAGCTTGGGCAGGCTGAACTCCAGCCCGATCACGAACATCAGGAACACGACGCCGAACTCGCCCAGGTGCTGGATGCCCTCGTCGTTGTCGGCCAGCTTGAGCGCATGCGGGCCGATCAGCACGCCGGCCACCAGGTAGCCGAGCATCGGCGGCAGTTTGAGGGAGCGGCAGGCCACCACGCCCAGCACGGCAGCCAGCAGGTACAGCAGCGTGAGTTCGAAGGAGCTCAAGCCGCGCTCCGCGGGCGGCGCGCGTGCCTGCCGTCCCGTGCGTGCCTTGCCGCAGCCGCGGCGGTCGGGCGGGGTGCATGGGGGGCGGGCATGGGCCGATCCTAGCAAGCGCCGTGCGCTTTCCGTGGGGGCACCGGCCGGTCGATAAAATTCCCGCATGAGTTCCCTGCCCCTCGATCCCGACGCCCTCATGGCGCGGGCCCGCGCCACCTTCGACATCGAGGCTGCGGCCGTGCTGGGCCTGAAGGCGCGCCTCGGTGAAGCCTTCGTCGAGGCGGTGCGACGCATCCTCCAGGTGCGCGGCCGTGTGGTCGTGATGGGCATGGGCAAGAGCGGCCATGTCGGCCGCAAGATCGCCGCCACGCTGGCCTCCACCGGCACGCCGGCCATGTTCGTCCACCCGGCCGAGGCCAGCCACGGCGACCTCGGGATGATCAAGACGGTGGACATCGTCATCGCCATCTCCAACAGCGGCGAAAGCGACGAGCTGGCCGCCATCCTCCCCGTGATCAAGCGCCAGGGCGTTCCGCTCATCGCGATGACGGGCGGCCTCAAATCCACCCTGGCCCGCCATGCCGACCTGGTGATCGACACCGGCGTCGACAAGGAGGCCTGTCCGCTCAACCTCGCGCCCACCGCCAGCACCACCGCGCAGATGGCCATGGGCGATGCCCTGGCCGTGGCGCTGCTCGATGCGCGCGGCTTCGGCACCGAGGACTATGCGCGTTCGCACCCCGGCGGCGCCCTTGGCCGCAAGCTGCTCACGCACGTGAGCGACGTCATGCGCTCGGGCGACGCGGTGCCGCGCGTCTCGCCCACGGCCGGCATCACCGAACTGATGCGCGCCATGAGCAACCAGGGCTTCGGCGCCGCCGCCGTGATGGACGACGCCGGTCGCGCCGCCGGCATCTTCACCGACGGCGACCTGCGCCGGCTCATCGAGGCCGGCGCCGACCTGCGCACGCCCACGGCCGCCGACGTCATGCACCGCAACCCGCGCACCGTGCGGGCCGACGCGCTGGCGGTCGAAGCTGCCGAACTGATGGAGCAGCACGGCATCACGCGCTTGTTCGTGGTCGACGCCGAGGGCCGCCTCACGGGTGCGCTCAACACCACCGACCTGATGCGGGCCAAGGTCATCTGATGGCCGGCACCCCCCAGGTCCCGGCGCAGCAGTTCGCCCCCGAGACCCTGCTCGCCGCGCAGGGCGTGCGCGTCGCCTTCTTCGACGTCGACGGCGTGCTGACCGACGGCGGCGTGTACTTCAGCGAGGCCGGCGAGACGCTCAAGCGCTTCTCGATCCTCGATGGCTACGGCCTGCAGATGCTGCGCCGCGCGGGCATCGTGCCGGCCGTCATCACGGGCCGCGATTCGAAGCCGCTGCGCGTGCGGCTGGAGGCACTGGGCATCGACCAGGTGCGCTACGGCACCACCGACAAGCTGCCCGCCGCGCAGGCCATGCTCGACGCGATGGGCCTGGACTGGGCCCAGGCTGCCGCCATCGGGGACGACTGGCCGGACCTGCCCGTGCTGCGGCGGGTCGGCTTCGCCGCCGCGCCGGCCAATGCGCACGCCGAAGTGCGCGCGGCCGTGCACCACGTCACCTCGGCCCGCGGCGGCGAGGGCGCGGCGCGCGAGTTCTGCGACCTGCTGCTGATGGCCGGCGGGCACTATCGCCGGCTGCTCGACGCGGCGCAGGGGGGGGTCGCATGAGCCCCAGCCCCGCCGCTCCGAATGGGGCACGCGCCGCAGGCGAAGCCGAAGGTGCACCGATGAGCGCGTCGACACCGGCAGACACGGTCGACGGGCGCCGCGAGCGCCTGGGCGGCGTGGCCCGGCTGCGCCAGGGCCTGGATCGCGCGAGCCTGTACCTGCCCATCATCCTCACCGGCGCGCTGGCGCTGGGCACCTACTGGCTCGTGCGCAATGCGCCGCGCCTGGTGCAGCCCACCGCCCGGCAGGCGCCCACGCACGAGCCCGACTTCTTCATGCGTGGTTTCACGGTCAAGAACTTCCTGCCCAACGGCGAGCTGCGCAGCGAGTTGTCGGGCAACGAGGGGCGGCACTACCCGGACACCGACACGCTCGAGGTCGACCAGGTGCGCGTGCGCTCGATCTCGCCCGAGGGCCTGGTCACGCACGCCACCGCCGACCGCGGACTGTCCAACGGCGACGGCAGCGAGATCCAGCTCTTCGGCAATGCGGTGGTCATCCGCGACGCGACGGTCACGGCCAACGGGCGTCCGATGCCGCGGCTGGAGTTCCGCGGCGACTTCCTGCATGCCTTCGTCAACACCGAGCGCGTGAAGTCCAACAAGCCGGTGACGCTGATCCGGGGCTCGGACCGTTTCACGGCCGACTCGATGGATTACGACAACCTCAGCGGGGTCGCGAACCTCAACGGCCGCGTGCGCGGCCTGCTGGTGCCCTCGGCCGCGGCTGCGGGCGGCAAGCGCTGATCCGTGAGACCCCTGCCCATGACGCGCACCGCACCCCTGGCCTTCATCACCGGCGCGTCCAGCGGCATCGGCCAGGCGCTGGCCGGGCGCTTCGCCGATGCCGGCTACCGCCTGGCCCTCGTGGCGCGGCGTACGGCCGAGATCGAATCCTGGGCCAAGGCCCGTGGGTTGAGCGCAGAAGCCTATCGGATCTACAGCGCCGACGTGGGCGTGATCGACAGCATCGTGGCCGCGGGCGCCGACTGCTTGGCCACCCAGGGCCTGCCCGACGTGGTGATCGCCAACGCCGGCATCAGCGTGGGCATCGACACCGCCGAGCGAGCCGATATCGACGTGATGGCGCAGACCTTCGCCATCAACAACATCGGGCTGGCCGCGACCTTCCACCCATTCGTTGCGGCCATGGTGCAGCGTGGCAGCGGACGGCTGGTGGGCATCGGCAGCGTGGCATCGATCCGCGGCCTGCCGGGCCACGGCGCCTATTGCGCCAGCAAGGCGGGCGTCGTTGCGTACTGCGAAAGCCTGCGTGGCGAATTGCGGCCCACGGGCGTGAAGGTCGTCACCCTCTGCCCCGGCTACATCGACACGCCGCTCACGCAGGGCAACCGATACGGCATGCCCTTCCTGATGCAGGCGGACGATTTCGCCGAGCAAGCCTTCCGCGCCGTCGAGGCGGGCGCCAGCTACCGGGTGATCCCGTGGCAGATGGGCGTGGTCGCCAAAATCATGCGGCTGATGCCGAACGCCCTCTTCGATCGCGCCGTCCAGGGGCGTGCGCGAAAGAAGCGCAGCGGCGAATAGCCGGGCAGCAGCGCCGTCGGCCTGGCGGCCGCGCGCGGACGGGTGAAAAGAAAAAGGCTCCCGAGGGAGCCTTTCGTCTGTCTGCGATCGGGGGCGGATCAGTAGCCGCTGTTGCCGCCGCCGTAGCCACCGCCACGGTTGCCACCACCGCCACCGCCGCGCGGGCCGGTGCCGTAGGGGCTGCGGAAGCTGCCGTCGTTGCCGCCGCCGCTCGCGCCACGGCCACCGCCGTAGCCACCACCGCCGCCGCTGCGGCCGCCACCACCACCGCCACCGTAGCCACCGCCGCCGCCACCACCGTAGCCGCCGCCACCACCACCGCCATAACCACCGCCGCCACCACCACCGTAGCCACCGCTGCGGGGCGGACGCGGCTCCATGGGACGTGCTTCGTTCACGACGACGCTGCGGCCGCCCAGGGGCTGGCCGTTCATGCCCTGGATCGCGGCCTGCGCCTCGGCATCGCTGCCCATTTCGACGAAACCGAAGCCCTTGGAGCGGCCGGTTTCACGTTCCATCATGACCTTGGCACTGGTCACGGCGCCGAACTGGCCGAAGGCTTGTTCGAGATCTCCGTCGCGCACCGAATAAGGCAGGTTGCCGACGTACAGTTTGTTGCCCATCACGGGACTCCTATGAACACTGAGAAAAAGCGATGGAGTCCCGAAAGCGAGGCGCGCATTGCGCACACCAGGCGAAACTGACCGATCACCGAATCGCCCCGGCATTTCCGACCGAAGGCCCGACCATTATGGGTGATTTATTTCGGGTGCAACTAGGAATTTGCCCCGGCACAACGCCATGTTTGCATTTAGGCAAAGCGAGCGCACGCTTACATGGATGAATTCCTACATCGAACTGGCTATGGGTAAACCCGCAGGCTAGAATCGCCGCCGTCATTGGGGAGTAGCCGCCTTCCGCTCGAGAAGGGTGTGCGTCAACAGACTTGTCCTGCGCCCCACGCAGGCATGGCGTACACAGTGAATCACCTGGCGAGACCATTGACTGCGCAACTTCGGGATATGGCCGAAGGGTTGCGTGGTCAATTGCGTCCTTCGGCCGAGGAACCCCGTCATCATGGAAGCTTTTCTGGTTGCCACCGGCATCGTCGCGCTGGCAGAAATGGGCGACAAGACCCAACTTCTCTCCCTCGTGCTCGCTGCACGTTTCCGCAAGCCCTGGCCGATCGTGCTGGGCATCTTCGCCGCCACCATCGTCAACCATGCGCTCGCCGGCGCCGTGGGTGCCTGGGTCACGCGCGCCCTCGGCCCCGACGTGCTGCGATGGATCCTCGGCATCTCCTTCATCGCCATGGCGATCTGGATGCTGATTCCCGACAAGCTGGACGACGAGGACACACCCAAGACCTCGCGCTTCGGCGTCTTCGGCACCACACTGGTCGCCTTCTTCCTGGCCGAGATGGGCGACAAGACGCAGATCGCCACCGTGATGCTGGCCGCGCGCTTCACGCACGACTACCTGTGGGTCGTCGTCGGCACCACGCTGGGCATGATGCTGGCCAACGCGCCGGTGGTCTTCCTGGGCGAGCGCATCGTGCGCAAGGTGCCCATCAAGCTGGTGCACACCATCTCGGCCGTGATCTTCCTGGGCCTGGGCCTGCTGGCGCTCTTCGGCTAGGAAGGCCCGCGCCCGGCCAATGGGCCAGGCGGGCGATATACTGCCCGCTCCCTTCGGGGAGCAGCGCCGATTTGCTTCAGCTTGCGGGCGCTCAACAAATACAGCTAAAGACGTCCACGGAAGACCCGGCTCGTTTTTGGCGAGGCCGGGTTTTTCATTTTTCACATGCGCCCCCACGTTCGCTTCGTTCACTGCCCCCCGGGGGGGCGCTCAGCGCCCTTCGGGCGGCCGGGCGGCCGCTGATGTCTTTCGAGGTCGTTCCCCAGTCGATGCATTTCGAGGCGCCGCTGCCGTTGCGCAGCGGGGCGTCGATCCGCGACTACGCGCTCGCCTACGAGACCTACGGCACGCTCAACGCCGACAGGAGCAACGCGGTGCTCGTGTGCCACGCGCTCAACGCCTCGCACCACGTCGCGGGCGTCTACGCGGGCCAGCCGAAATCCGAGGGCTGGTGGGACAACATGATCGGCCCGGGCAAGTCGCTCGACACCGACCGCTTCTTCGTCATCGGCATCAACAACCTCGGCTCCTGCTTCGGCTCCACCGGCCCGATGCACACGAACCCCGACACCGGCCGCATCTACGGCGCCGACTTCCCGGTGGTCACCGTCGAGGACTGGGTCGATGCGCAGGCCCGCCTGCTCGACGCGCTGGGCATCGACACGCTCGCGGCCGTCATGGGCGGCAGCCTCGGCGGCATGCAGGCGCTCTCGTGGACCCTGCAGTACCCCGACCGCGTGCGCCATGCCGCCGTGATCGCCAGCGCGCCCAACCTCAACGCCGAGAACATCGCCTTCAACGAGGTGGCGCGCCGCGCCATCGTGACCGACCCCGACTTCCACGGCGGCCACTTCTACGAGCACGGCGTGGTGCCCAAGCGCGGCCTGCGCATCGCCCGCATGATCGGCCACATCACGTACCTGAGCGACGACGTGATGAACCAGAAGTTCGGAAGGCAACTCAAGTCGGACGACCTGCGCTATTCCACCCAGGACATCGAGTTCCAGATCGAGAGCTATCTGCGCTACCAGGGCGACAAGTTCAGCGAGTACTTCGACGCCAACACGTATCTGCTCATCACGCGCGCGCTGGACTACTTCGACCCGGCGGGCGCCCATGGCGGCGACCTGCGCGCGGCTTTCGCGCGCGCCACGGCGAAGTTCCTGCTGGTGAGCTTCACCACCGACTGGCGCTTCTCGCCGGCGCGCAGCCGCGAGATCGTCAAGGCCCTGCTGGACAACCGCCGCAGCGTGAGCTACGCCGAGATCGACGCCCCGCACGGGCACGACGCCTTCCTGCTCGACGACGTGCGCTACCTCGGCGTGGTGCGCTCGTGGTTCGAGCGCATCGCAGCCGAACTGGGAGATGCAAGATGACCGGCGCCGACGTGCAGGACCCGATCGCCCGCCTCGTGCCCGAGGGCGCACGCGTGCTCGACCTCGGCTGCGGCGACGGCGCGCTGCTCCAGCGCCTGCAGCGCCAGCGCGGCTGCTCGGGCTACGGCGTCGAGATCGCCGACGGCAACGTGCTGCAATGCGTGCGCCGCGGCGTCGACGTGATCCAGCTCAACCTCGACGAGGGCCTGTCGATGTTCGAGGACGCGAGTTTCGACGTCGTGCTGCAGATCGACACCCTGCAGCACTTGCGCAATGCCGAAGTCATGCTGCGCGAGACGGCGCGCGTGGGCCGCTTGGGCATCGTCGCCTTTCCCAACTTCGCGCACTGGCCCAACCGCGTGAGCATCGCGCGCGGGCGCATGCCCGTCACGCGCCGCCTGCCCTACCAGTGGTACGACACGCCCAACATCCGTGTCGGCACCTTCAAGGATTTCGAGGTGCTCGCGCAACGCAACCGCCTGCGCATCCTCGACGCCTTCGGCCTTCAGGACGGGCGCGTGGTGCGCTGGCTGCCCAACGCGCGCGCGAGCACGGCGGTCTTCAAGTTCGAGCGGGCGGCCTGAGGCCTGCTGCACCCATGCCCCGCTTCGCTGCCAACCTTTCGTTGATGTACACCGAGCTGCCCTTCCTCGATCGCTTCGGGGCGGCTGCGAAGGATGGATTTCGCGCCGTGGAGTACCTGTTCCCCTACGCCTGGCCCGCGGAGGAACTTGCCGCGCGGCTGCAGGCCCATGGCTTGGTGCAGGTCCTGTTCAATGCGCCGCCGGGTGGCACCGCCACCGAGTCGATCGCCGACGCCTGGGACCGGGGCTCGCGTGGCACGGCGAGCGTGCCGGGCCGCGAGGCGGAGTTCCGCGACGGCGTGCTGCGCGCCCTGGACTATGCGGCGGCCCTCGATTGCCCGCGCGTTCACCTGATGGCCGGCCTGCTCGATCCGGCGGGGTCGCGCGAGCGGGCGGCCGAGGTCTATCGAGAGAACCTGCGATGGGCCGCGGCCGAGGCGGCGAAGGCGGGCCGCGACGTGCTGATCGAGCCGATCAACACGCGCGATGTGCCGGGCTTCTTCCTGAATCGGCAGGACGAGGCGCATGCGACCGTGCAGGCGGTGGGCGCGCCCAACCTCAAGGTGCAGATGGATCTGTACCACTGCCAGATCGTCGAGGGCGACGTGGCGATGAAGATCCGCCAGTACCTGCCGACCGGCCGCGTGGGCCACTTCCAGATCGCCGGGGTGCCGCAGCGGCACGAACCCGACGTGGGTGAACTGCATTACCCGTATCTCTTCGACGTCATCGACGAGGTGGCGGCGGGCTGCGGCTGGGACGGCTTCATCGGCTGCGAGTACCGCCCGCGTGGCGGCACGAGCGAGGGGCTGGGGTGGGCGCGTGAGTGGCTGGGGGGTTGAGTCGTCCACCTGGCCTGAACCCGGCCGGCGGCGGCGCTCACCCGACCAAGACTCAGAGCTCGTTCCCACAACGCCTGCAATAGTGCGCGTCCGCCGCATGCCCATCGCTGCCGCATTCCTCGCAAACCCGCGTCGAGGACTGCGCTGAGGCCGCTGCCGCCGTGTGCTCGGCCACTGCGCGCGCCACGCGCAGCGTCCTGTCCTGCAGCCGCCGTTGCGCGCTCATCTCGGCCGTGACGATGCCGGTCGGCACCGCCAGAACCCCCCAGCCCGAAAGCATCATCACCGACGCGATCAGGCGGCCCAGGTCGCTCTTGGGCACGATGTCGCCGAAGCCCACCGTCGTCATCGTCGATACCGCCCAGTACATCGCGATCGGGATGCTCGTGAACCCGTGCGCCGGCCCCTCGATCACGTACATCAGCGTGCCGGCCACCAGCACGATCATCAGCACGAAGCCCAGGAACACCGTGATCTTGCGCCGGCTCGCCACCATCGCCATGGCCAGCGCGCGGTACTCGTGCGCGTAGCGCGAGAGCTTGAAGATGCGAAACACCCGCAGCAGCCGCAGCACCCGCACGTCGATCAGCGCGCCCAGCGACGGCTCCAGCGCCACCAGGTAGGTCGGCAGCAGCGCCAGCAGGTCGATCACGCCGTAGAAGCTGCGCGCATAGCGCCACGGCCTGTCCACGCAGGCCAGCCGTGCCAAGTACTCCAGTGTGAAGGCGGCCGTGAAGATCCATTCGACGCGATGCAGCAGTGCGCCGTGCGCTTCGCGCGCCGCGGCCACGCTGTCGAGCATGACCACGGTCACGCTCGACAGGATCACGGCGATCAGGACCAGGTCGAAGGCCCGACCTGCACGGGTCTCCGACTCGAAGATCACCGTGAACAGCCGCCGGCGCCAGCCGCCCGCGGGCTTGCCGAAGCGCTCGTCGGCAGCACGGTCGTCGAACATGCCGGGAATGTCGTCGGCATGGACCGGGTGGTCGGTGGCGCGCTCGTGCGCCGGAAGCAAATCGTTGGGCTGCGGCATGATCGGAACCTTTCTGGCCGCGAGCCCCGACACCGGGTGCGGCGACGCCATTGTTCCGCGTCGCGCGGCATGCCCGCCTTTCCATGCCCCACACCCTCGCCGCACCGGCGACCGCCGAGCTTCTGCTGCGCAAGAGCCGCTTCATCGCTTGCGTGCAGCCCGTGCCCGACCGCGCCGCCGCGCAGGCCATCGTCGCCGCGCTGCGGGCCGGGCACCCGGGTGCCGCGCACGTCTGCTGGGCGCTGATGGCCGGCGGCCAGTCGGCCGCGGTGGACGACGGCGAGCCCAGCGGCACCGCCGGCCGGCCCATGCTGGAGGTGCTGCGCCACCACGACCTCGAAGGCGTGCTGGCCACGGTCGTGCGCTACTTCGGTGGCATCAAGCTGGGTGCCGGCGGCCTGGTGCGGGCGTACACCGACAGCGTGGCCCAGGCCCTCCAGCAAGCGCAGGTCGTGCCGCTGCAGCGCCTGCAGACGCTGTGCTGCGCCGTGCCCTATGCCTTCGAGGGCGCCGTTCGACGCGAACTCGCGGCGGCACAGGCTGTCCTGCGCGAGGTGTCGCACGGCACGCTGGTCGAGTTGCGCTTCGACGTCCCCGAGGCCGGGTCCGCCGATCTGGTGCGACGCATCGATGACCTGGCGCAAGGCCGCGCCGCATGGCGCTGATCGCCCGCAGCGCCTGCCACCGGTTCTCCACGCAGCCAAAAGTACGCGTATGGCCGCAAAGGCTTGGATTTGGTTACCGATCTTTCCCAATGAAGTGCGGCGCGAGCGTGAGCGCTCCCTACGATGGCCGTTTTCCCGAGGAGCACCCATTGGCATCGCAATCCCCCTTTTTCGGCAAGCGTGACCGCGACACCGACAGCCTGACCTCCCGCCCCGCACCGCTCGTCGGCAGCGGCACCAACCTGTCGGGCACGCCCGTGAATCCCTCGTCCCTCACCACCAACACCAGCGCGGCCACCGCCAGCAGCAGCGCACCGGCCAAGGAAGGCGGCAGCAAGCTCACCGTCGGCCCCAATATCAAGCTCAAGGGCGTCGAGATCACCGATTGCGACACGCTGGTCGTCGAGGGCATCGTCGAGGCCACCATGGACTCGCGCGTGATCCAGATCGCCGAGCAGGGCTCGTTCAAGGGCTCGGTGGCCATCGACATCGCGGAAATCCGCGGCGTGTTCGACGGCGACCTCACGGCGCGCGAGAAGCTCGTGATCCATGCCACCGGCAAGGTCACCGGAAAGATCCGCTACGGCAAGATCGTCATCGAGGAGGGCGGCCAGCTCTCCGGCGAGATCAGCGTCGGCACCGGCGGTAGCAGCGCCAGCAACGACAGCAAGCCCGCGCCGCTGCAAGCCGCGGCCTGACGCAGGCTCACTGAGCCTCTTTGGCAGGCGCCCAGCCCAGGCGCTTCAACAAGGCGCCGGCGGCAGCCGGCGCTTTTTCCTTCGCGCCGTTGATGAAGAACACGTAGGTCGGACGCCGGGCCGCCCAGCCCTGCGTGCGCTCGGCCCATGCATCGAGCGCCTTGGGCGCGTAGCCGGCCGCCAGCTTGGCATCGGCCATCATCAGCCGCGCATAGGCCACCGGGCCTTCGGGCTCCTCGAAGGACGGAAACTTGTCGGCGTCGGTGAACACCGTCGACACACCGTACTGCGCTGCCAGCGCGCGGTACTCGTCCAGCAGAAAGCTCGGGTGCCGCACGTCCATCACGTGCTGCAGCGCGCGGCTGCCTTCCTTTTTCGGCAGCAGAGCGAGAAAGGCCTCGAAGTCTTCCGGCTCGAAGGCCTTGGTCGGCATGAACTGCCACACGATCGGCCCGAGCTTGTCGCCCAGTTCGGCGATTCCGCTGTCGACGAAGCGCGCGATGGATTCCTTCGCCGTGCCCAGCAGCTTGCGGTTGGTGGCGAAGCGGTTCGCCTTGAGCGAGAACACGAAGCCGTCGGGCGTCTCGTCGGCCCACTTGCGAAAGGTCGGCGGCTTGAAGGTGCTGTAGTAGGTGCCGTTGACTTCGATCGCCGTGAGCTGGCGGCTGGCGTACTGCAGTTCCTTCGTCTGTGCGAGGCCCTTCGGATAGAAGTTGTCGCGCCAGGGCTCGTAGGTCCAGCCGCCGATGCCGACGCGCGGGGGGTGGGACGACGCCTTGCGGGCCTTTGCTGTCATGAAATCGGACTCCCGAACGCAGAGGCCGCAAAGGTTACGCAGAAGTCGCCGAGGACGACAGTGGAAATTTCTGGATTCCCTTCTGCGCCCTCTGCGAGACCTCTGCGGCCTCTGCGTTCGGCTGCCCGCTTTCAAGGCCATTCCAACCGGCGCAGAATCGCCTTTTGCCCAGCGGAGATTGCCCCCGATGAACGCCCCCCTG
>Ga0308159_1003089_pt1 | contig 17665 bp, 18 predicted proteins | sample PhyCR1_FD_201040 | JGI IMG/M metagenome (GOLD analysis project Ga0308159, IMG submission 201040) | Phyllosphere microbial communities from UC Gill Tract Community Farm, Albany, California, United States - DLSLC.R1 | ecosystem: Host-associated > Plants > Phyllosphere > Unclassified | place: USA... | reverse complement strand
CACCCGGGCTTTTTGTTTTTCAGGACATCGAAAGAGAGAGATCACCATGCTCGACGCCGCCACCAAGTCCCAACTCGCCAGTTACCTCGAACGCATCTCGCAGCCCATCGAGGTCGTCGCTTCGCTCGACGATTCGCAGGCGTCCATCGAGACGCAGGCGCTGCTCAAGGACATCGCCGAGACGTCGAAGCTGATCACGGTGATCGAGAGCCGGGACGACACCCAGCGCAAGCCGTCGTTCTCCATCAACCGCCCCGGCGAGAGCCACGGCCCGCGTTTCGCCGGCCTGCCGATGGGCCACGAATTCACGTCGCTGATCCTTGCGCTGCTGCAGGTTGGCGGTTACCCGCCCAAGGTGGAACAGGCCATCCTCGAGCAGATCAAGGCCCTGGACGGCGACTTCGAGTTCGAGGTCTACGTCTCGCTCACCTGCCACAACTGCCCGGACGTCGTGCAGGCGCTGAACCTCATGGCCGTGCAGAACCCGCGCATCAAGACCACCATGGTCGAGGGCGGCACTTTCCAGGACGAGGTCAAGGAGCGCCAGATCATGGGCGTACCGACAGTCTTCCTGAACGGCACGCAGTTCGGCTCGGGCCGGATGACGCTGGAGGAGATCCTCGCCAAGATCGACACCAGCGGCGTCGAGCGCGAGGCGAAGAAGATCTCCGCCAAGTCGCCCTTCGATGTACTTATCGTTGGCGGCGGTCCGGCTGGCGCCGCGGCGGCCGTGTACGCGGCGCGCAAGGGCATCCGCACGGGCATCGCGTCGGAGCGCTTCGGCGGGCAGGTGCTGGACACGCTGGGCATCGAGAACTTCATCTCGGTCAAGGAAACCGAGGGGCCGAAGTTCGCCCTGGCACTGGAGGAGCACGTGCGCCACTACGACGTGGACATCATGAACCTGCAGCGTGCCAAGGCGCTGGTCCCCGGCGACGGCTTCATCGAGCTTCAGACCGAGAGCGGTGCGACGCTCAAGGCGCGCACGATCGTCCTGGCCACCGGCGCCCGCTGGCGCAACATCAACGTGCCGGGTGAGAAGGAATTCAAGAACAAGGGCGTGGCCTACTGTCCGCATTGCGATGGGCCTCTGTTCAAGGGCAAGCGCGTGGCGGTGATCGGCGGCGGCAACTCGGGCGTCGAGGCGGCCATCGACCTGGCCGGCATCGTCGGCCATGTGACGCTGATCGAGTTCGACACCAAGCTGCGTGCCGACGAGGTGCTGCAGCGCAAGCTGCGCAGCCTGGCCAACGTCACCGTGGTGACCAACGCGCAAACGACCGAGATCACCGGCACCGACAAGGTGAACGGCCTGAACTACAAGGACCGGAGCACCGGCGAGGCGCACCGCGTCGAACTCGAGGGCGTGTTCGTGCAAATCGGCCTCGTGCCCAACACCGATTGGCTCAAGGGCACGCTCGAGCTGAGCCGGCACGGCGAGATCGTGGTCGACGACCGCGGCCAGACCTCGGTGCCGGGCGTGTTCGCGGCCGGGGATGCGACCACGGTGCCCTTCAAGCAGATCATCATCGCTGCCGGTGATGGCGCGAAGGCGGCGCTGGGGGCGTTCGACCACCTGATCCGCACCACGGCGCCGGTGGAAGAGAAGGAGGCGGTCGCGGCCTGACTCCAAAGGGCTCGACGCTTCAGCGCCGCGAGCCCTCGGACGACCGCTCGCCCCTCACAACCGTTCGCGCTGAGACTGTCGAAGCGCCGCGCAGGGCTTCGACAGGCAGCCCGAACGGTTGTTTTTTATCGGGCTGCTCCACAACCGCGTGGGGCCGACGTGGGGTGGAGCGGCGCAGTATCCGCGCGCTTCGTCAGCGCTGCCAGATCCTGCATCAACAGCCGCATCGACGGCTGCACCCACGTAGCGCCGTGCGCACTCGACGCTATCGTGCGCCCGTGAATGCGGCGCGCGCTCTCGTCGAACGGCGGCCCGCCTTCGAGTTGCGCCGCCGCCGCTTCGAGTGCGCCCGCCACGCCAGCGGCCAGCGCCGCGCGGTCCCCGTGAGGCTCGTCTTCGCGGTGCAGAGCCGCGTGGCGCGCAAAGGCGCCCGCGTCATGCAGCGTGCGTGTGGCGATGCGCGCCATGCGCACCGGTTCGCCCTGCGCCGGGCGGCGGCGCAGCCAGGCGGCGATGCGTGCCTCGCGTTGCGCACCGACGGCCAGCACGGCCAGGGCGCGCAGCTCCGTGCGAAGCGAGTCGATGCAGCCTTCGCGTTCCTTGGCATCTTGCGGCGGCGCGGCGAAGTCCCGCCGCACCTGGTCGGCGATCTGCCTGAGTACCTGCGCGCAGGCCAAGTCGAAGCGCCGAGCGGTCGCCTGCCACAGGCTGGCGAAGGACAGCAGCAGTCCGACAGCGACGCCGATGCCCATCTCGACCGCGCGCAGGGCCGCGACCTGCAGCGCAGAGTGCTGCGCCATGCCGCTGCTGCCGAGCACGATCAGCGCCGTGATCGGTGCGCTGCGCAGCCAGGGCAGGAGCGCGCTTGCTGCCGCGAGCAGGCCGACGATGAGCAGGGTGGTGGCACTGTTGTCCAGGCCGTGCACATGGCGCAGCGCGACGCCGGCCAGCCCGAGGAGCGTGCCGGCCAACGTGCCGCGGATGCGGTCCCAGCCTGCGCCCAGGGTGGCGCCCGCCGTGGGACGCAGCACGATCAGCGCGCTCATCACGGCCCAAAAACCTTCGGGCAGGTGCAGCAGCGCCGACGCGCCCCAAGCCAGCCCCACGGCGGCGCCGAGCTGGGCGGCGTGCGTCCACTTCGCGGCGTGTCGGGCGCTGTGGACGCTGGCTTGCATGGCGAGGCTGCGCTCAGTGGGAGGCGGTCGTCGGCGCGTCGGCCAGCGCCTGTGCCAGCCGGTCGAGCAGGCTGCAGGCGGCACGAAGGCGCGCGCGCTCGGCATTTGTCAGACGGGTCGCGATGGCATCGGCCAGCGAGGCCTCGCGTCGGTGCGCCTCGTCGGTCAGTGCACGGACGCCGGCCGGTGCCAACCTGAGCAGGGTGCGGCGCGCATCGACGGGGTCCGGCTCGCGGGTGACGAGCGCAGCGGCTTCCATCTCGGCCAGCAGCCGGGTGAGGCTCTGCAGCTTGACCCGTTCGTGGCGTGCCACTCCCGAGGGCGGCAGTGGGCCGAGGCGGTGGAGCAGGGCGAGCACCGTGAGCTGGGAAGTCGACGGGCCGTCGCCCGGCGCCCGGCTGCGCAACTCGCGCTGGAGGCCGGACACGGCGGCCCGCAGCTGGATGGCCGTGGGCAGCACGTCGGCGGGATGGCTCATGCCTGAATCATAAGATCAGGCTTAGTAAATCTCAAGAAAATAAAACACTGTAGGCGCTCAGGGAGCGGCCGTCGGATGCTATGAAATCTGTAGTCACACGTCCGGGCCCCGCCGACGCGGTGACAGGGGCTCAATAGCTCAATCGTTCCGGCCGAAGCTCCTGCAGGATCGTCGTGGCGATCTCTTCGATGCTCTTGGTGGTGGTCGACAGCCAGCGGATGCCGGCGCGGCGCATCATGGCCTCGGCCTCGCTCACTTCGTGGCGGCAGTTCTCGAGGCTGGCATAGCGCGAGTTGGGCCGGCGTTCGTTGCGGATCTCGGCCAGCCGGTCGGGCGCGATGGTCAGGCCGAAGATTTTCTTGCGGTGCGGCACCAGCGCGGGCGGCAACTGACGCCGGTCGAAGTCCTCGGGGATGAGCGGGTAGTTGGCCGCCTTCAGGCCGTGCTGCATGGCGAGGTAGAGCGAGGTCGGCGTCTTGCCGCTGCGGCTCACGCCCACCAGGATGACGTCGGCGCCCTCCAGGTCGCGGTTGCTCTGGCCGTCGTCGTGCTGCAGGCTGAAGTCGATCGCGGCGATGCGGTCGTTGTATTCCTTGCTCTTGCTGACGTCGGAGAAGCGGCCGATGCGGTGGTTGGACTTCATCGCCAGCTCGATCTCCAGCGGCCGCACGAAGGTGCCGAACATGTCCAGCAGCATGCCCTTGCAGCCGGTTTCGATCACCTCCAGCACCTCCATGTCGGCCAGGGTGGTGAAGACGATGGGGCGCAGGCCCTCGACTTCGCCCGTGTGATTGATCTGCCGAACCGCCTGGTGGGCCTTGTCGACCGTGTCCGTGAAGGGCAGTCGCACATGCCGCGGCTTGATCTCGAACTGGTTGAGGACGGCATTGCCGAAGGTCTCTGCCGTGATGCCGGTGCCGTCGGAGACATAGAAAACGGTGCGGGTGCGCATGGTGCGTGGGGTGCCTTCGCTGTAGTTCCAGTCCTGCGGCGCCGGTCCGGGGCGACGCCTACAATCCGCGCCATTATCGGGATCGCGCGCCGCCGCCGACCCGACCCACCTCACACCTCCATGCAGCCCGGCCGCGCACCCAGAGCAAGAAGAACGACCGTGCCCCTCGCCCGCCTGCATGCGACCGCGCCGATTTCAACTTCCGGAGCTTTCCCATGTCTCAACTCTTCGAAGCGACCGCCCTGGTCGTACCGTTTGAAAACCTGAGGATGACCGACGTCGAGGCGGTCGGCGGCAAGAACGCCAGCCTCGGCGAAATGATCTCGCAACTGCCCCAGGGCGTGCGGGTGCCCACGGGCTTCGCCACCACCGCCCACGCGTTCCGCCAATTCCTGGCGCACGAGGGCCTGACGGAGCGCATCAGCCAGCGCCTGGCGACGCTCGACATCGAGGACGTGCGCGCGCTGGCCGCCGCAGGTGCCGAAATCCGCGGCTGGATCGAGGCGCAGCCCTTCCCGGCCGACCTGGAGAAGGGCGTGCGCGATGCCTTCGCCACGCTTTCGTCCGGCAACGACCAGGCCAGCTTCGCGGTGCGCTCGTCGGCCACGGCCGAAGACCTGCCCGATGCCTCTTTCGCCGGCCAGCAGGAGACCTTCCTCAACGTCGTCGGCATCGAGGACGTGCTGCACAAGATGAAGGAGGTGTTCGCCTCCCTCTACAACGACCGCGCGATCAGCTACCGCGTGCACAAGGGCTTCGCGCACGACGTGGTCGCGCTCTCGGCCGGCGTGCAGCGCATGGTGCGTTCCGACCTGGGCGCCGCGGGCGTGATGTTCACCATCGATACCGAGTCGGGCTTCGACCAGGTCGTCTTCATCACGTCCAGCTACGGCCTCGGCGAGACGGTGGTGCAGGGCGCGGTGAACCCGGACGAGTTCTACGTCCACAAGCCGATGCTCGAGGCCGGCAACAAGGCCGTGATCCGCCGCAACCTGGGCTCCAAGCTGATCCAGATGGAGTTCGCCACGCCCGAGGAGAAGAAGGCCACGGGCAAGCTGGTCAAGACCACCGACGTCAAGGCCGAACTGCGCAACCGCTATTCGCTGACCGACGACGAGGTCGAGCAACTCGCGAAGTACGCCATCGTCATCGAGAAACACTACGGCCGCCCGATGGACATCGAGTGGGGCAAGGACGGCACCGACGGCCAGCTCTACATCCTGCAGGCCCGCCCCGAGACGGTGAAGAGCCAGCAGGCCGGCAAGGCCGAGCAGCGCTTCAAGCTGCTGAGCAAGGGGGCCGTGCTGGCCGAAGGCCGTGCCATCGGCCAGAAGATCGGCACCGGCCCGGTGCGATTGGTCAACGACATCAGCCAGATGGACCTGGTGCAGCCCGGCGACATCCTCGTCACCGACATGACCGACCCCAACTGGGAGCCGGTGATGAAGCGCGCCTCCGCCATCGTGACCAACCGCGGCGGACGCACCTGCCACGCGGCCATCATCGCGCGCGAACTGGGCATCCCCGCCGTGGTGGGCTGCGGCGACGCCACCGAGCGCCTGAAGGACGGCACCCTGGTCACCGTGAGCTGCGCCGAGGGCGACACCGGCCACATCTACGACGGCCTGCTCGAGACCGAGGTCACCGAGGTGCAGCGCGGCGAGATGCCTCCGATCAAGACCAAGATCATGATGAACGTGGGCAACCCGCAGCTCGCCTTCGACTTCGCGCAACTGCCGAACGAAGGCGTGGGCCTGGCGCGGCTGGAGTTCATCATCAACAACAACATCGGCGTGCACCCCAAGGCCATCCTCGACTACCCGCAGGTCGATGCCGACCTGAAGAAGGCGGTCGAGTCGGTGGCGCGCGGCCATGCCTCGCCCAAGGCCTTTTACGTCGACAAGGTGGCGGAGGGCGTGGCCACCATCGCTGCCGCGTTCTGGCCCAAGCCGGTGATCGTGCGCCTGTCGGACTTCAAGTCCAACGAATACCGCAAGCTCATCGGCGGCAGCCGCTACGAGCCCGAGGAAGAAAACCCGATGCTGGGCTTCCGCGGTGCGGCACGGTACATCAGTGCCGAGTTCGGCGAGGCCTTTGCGATGGAGTGCGAGGCGCTCAAGCGCGTGCGCAACGACATGGGCCTGACCAACGTGCAGATCATGGTGCCCTTCGTGCGCACCCTGAAGCAGGCCGAGCGCGTCACGCAACTGCTGGGTCAGCACGGCCTCAAGCGCGGTGAGAACACGCTCAAGCTGATCATGATGTGCGAAGTGCCGAGCAATGCCATCCTGGCCGACGAGTTCCTGCAGTTCTTCGACGGCTTCTCGATCGGTTCGAACGACCTCACGCAGCTCACGCTGGGCCTGGACCGCGACTCGGGCCTCGAACTGCTGGCCGCCGACTTCGACGAGCGCGACCCGGCCGTGCAGGCCATGCTCAGCCGCGCGATCAAGGCCTGCAAGGCGCAGGGCAAGTACGTCGGCATCTGCGGCCAGGGGCCCAGCGACCACCCCGACTTCGCGCAATGGCTGGCGGCCGAGGGCATCGAGTCGATTTCGCTGAACCCCGACAGCGTGATCGACACCTGGCAGCGGCTGGCACAAGGCTGACGTGCCGGGAAGCCGCCGGGCACACATCGCGCCCGGCGTCCAGTCACCCGCTCTCGCAGCGTGACAATAAAAGGGCCGGGCAAATCCCGGCCTTTTTTCATGGTCATGACCCTGTCAGCCCGGCGTAATTGAAATAATTTGTGTATTTGGTGTCAAACTCCGTCTCGTTGCAAGACGGGGGTCACTCACTCCGACTGACGAAGAGGGACGACACGATGATTCTCTTGAAGACCGAAATCGGCCAGCAGGTCCTGAAGGACCGGTCGGTGCGGCTGACGCCGCGCCAGCGCTCTGCCTTCATCCTGTTCGACGGCAGACGTTCCGTGGCGGACGTGCTGGCCGCCGGAATGGGCGTCGTGCAGGAGGATGTGGACCAACTGCTGGACCTGGGCCTTCTCGGCCGTCCGGCGGCGTCCGCATCCGACGCGGGGGCGTTGACGGCGTCAGTGCCCGACACCGCAGCCTCGCTCCCTTCCGTCGCAGTCACGGACAGCCGAAGCGCCCAACAGCGTTACCAGGATGCCTACCCGGTGGCGACGAGGCTCACGGCCTCCCTGGGGCTGCGCGGCTTCCGGCTCAATCTCGCCGTCGAGGCCGCCACCACCTACGAGGAACTCGCCGCGCTCGCGCCGAAGATCAAGTCGGCCGTGGGCCCAGAGAAGGCGACACCGCTGGAGCTGGCACTCGGGAGCTGACGCGCCCTCTCCGGGTTGCTATAATCGTGGGCTTTGCCTTGCCACACTGCCAGGACGCGGTAGGTGGCTTTCCAGGCCTGGGCCGACCGATGCTTGATATTTGCATCGGGCGGCCGCGGGCTTCAACCCACAAGGAGTGCCATGCGTCACTACGAAATCATTCTGCTCATCCATCCGGACCAGAGCGAACAAGTTCCGGCCATGCTGGAACGCTACAAGGGCATGATCGCCGCCGGCAACGGCAAGGTGCATCGTGTCGAGGACTGGGGCCGCCGCCAGCTGGCCTACCAGATCAACAAGCTGAACAAGGCGCACTACCTGTGCGTGAACATCGAGGCCGACCAGGCCGTGATGTCCGAACTCGAACACGCCTTCAAGTTCAACGACGCCGTGCTGCGCCACCTGACTGTGGTGAAGAAGAAGGCCGACACCGGCCCGTCGTCGATGATGAAGACGGTCGAGCGCGAAGAGGCCCGCAAGGCCCAGCAGGCCGAGTACGCTGCCAACAACAGCAGCAACTGATTCGCTCATTGATGTGACGTCTGCCGCCGGTGCGGTCAACCAGCTCCTGCTGAGTGCCTGTATCGCCGAACTTGCCGCTTTGCGTTTCACCCCGGCTGGCCTGCCCGCCATCGATCTGCGACTCGAACACGAGTCCACGCTCGACGAAGCAGGACAGGCCCGACAGGTGAAGGCGGCGCTGAAGGCCGTGGCCTTCGGTTCGGTGGCCGAGCGGCTGGCCCGGCAAACGCTGGGCAGCGGATGGCGGTTCCAGGGGTTCCTGGCCAATCCGCGCAACGGCAAGCACCCGGTGCTTCACATCACGGATTTCCAGCAAGATTAATTTTCGATAGAGGGTCCCGAAATGGCCACGTTCAAGAAATTCAACAAGGACAAGCGTCCGAAGCGCAACACCCAGTCGCTGCTGTTCAAGCGCAAGCGCTTCTGCCGCTTCACCGTCGCCGGTGTCGAAGAGATCGACTACAAGGACATCGACACCCTGCGCGACTTCATCAGCGAAAACGGCAAGATCATTCCCGCACGCCTGACCGGCACGCGCGCGATCTACCAGCGCCAGCTCAACACCGCCATCAAGCGCGCGCGCTTCCTGGCCCTGGTCCCGTACAGCGACCAGCACCGCATCTAAGGAGCGCCCCACCATGCAAGTCATTCTTCTGGACAAGGTCGTCAACCTTGGCGCGCTGGGCGAGATCGTCAAGGTCAAGGACGGCTACGCACGCAATTTCCTGATTCCTTCGGGCCGCGCACGCCGCGCCACCGAAGCTGCCAAGGCCGAGTTCGAAGCCAAGCGCGCCGAGCTGGAAAAGGCTGCGGCCGCCAAGCTGGCCGAAGCGCAGAAGCAGGGCGAAAAGCTCGGCGGCACGACCGTCAAGCTGACGCAGAAGGCCGGCGTCGATGGCCGCCTGTTCGGTTCCGTCACCAACCACGATGTGGCCGACGAGCTGAAGAAGCAGGGCTACGACGTCGCCAAGGCGCAGGTCCGCCTGCCCAACGGCCCCATCAAGACCGTGGGCGACACCACGGTGGCCGTGCAACTGCACACCGACGTGGTGGTCGAGATCACCGTGACGGTGTACGGCGAGACCGCGTAAGCGATCGCACCGGGCTTCTTCGCAAGCGCGCAAAAGGGCCGCCTTCGGGCGGCCTTTTTTCTTGGCGTTCCTGCTGTGCGGTGGCGATTCACAGCTTCACGAAAGCCTTGCACTGCCTGTCCCCAGGGTTGTCCACAGGACTGCGGCCCGTCGCCCTGTTTTTTGTAAGCAAGCGGCCGCCGAACCGATCGAGTGATGGACTCGGCCCGCCTGTCTGCCGACAATTTTCGGCTTGCCTTCCCGCGCCCCCATGTCTGCTGTTTTTTCCTTTCCCGACGACCCCCGCTCCGGCGACCGTGAGGTCGCACAGCTTCGTATCCCCCCTCACTCCCTCGAGGCCGAATCCAGCGTGCTCGGCGGCCTGCTGCTGGACAACGGCGCCTGGGACCGCGTGGGCGACCTGCTGGTCGACGGCGACTTCTACCGTCACGAGCACAAGCTGATCTACGCGGCCATCGGCGGTCTGATCAACGCCAACAAGCCGGCCGACGTCATCACCGTCTACGAGCAGTTGCAGAACCTCGGCAAGGCTGAGGAGGTGGGCGGGCTGCAATACCTGAATTCGCTCGCGCAGTACGTGCCGAGCGCGAGCAACATCCGCCGCTACGGCGAGATCGTTCGCGAGCGCTCGATCCTGCGCAAGCTGATCTCCGCCTCGGACGAGATCGCGACCAACGCCTTCAACACGCAGGGCAAGGCGGTCGACAAGATCCTCGACGAGGCCGAGCAGAAGATCTTCAACATCGGCGAGGAAGGCTCGCGGATGAAGCAGGGCTTCCAGAGCATGGATTCCCTGGTGGTCGAGTTGCTCGACCGCGTGACCGAGATGGCCGACAACCCGAACGACATCACGGGCGTGCCGACGGGTTTCTACGATTTCGACAAGATGACGTCCGGCATGCAGGCCGGCGACATGATCGTGCTGGCCGCACGCCCTTCCATGGGCAAGACCTCGCTGGCCATCAATATTGCCGAGCACGTGGCGCTCAACGAGGGGCTGCCGGTGGCAGTGTTCTCGATGGAAATGGGCGCCTCCCAGCTGGCGGTCCGTATCGTCGGGTCGATCGGTCGCATCGACCAGGGCCACCTGCGCACCGGCAAGCTCACCGACGAGGAATGGCCGCGCCTGACCGAGGCCATCGAGAAGCTGCGCACCATCTCGCTGCACATCGACGAGACGCCGGGCCTGACCTCGAGCGAGCTGCGCGCCAACGCGCGCCGCCTGGCCCGCCAGTGCGGGCAGCTCGGCCTGATCGTGGTCGACTACCTGCAGCTGATGAGCGTGTCGGGTGGCATGGCCGACGAGAACCGCGCCACCGCGGTCGGCGAAATCTCGCGCGGCCTGAAGATGCTGGCCAAGGAACTGAAGTGCCCGGTGATCGCGCTGTCGCAGCTCTCGCGCGGCGTGGAGTCGCGCACCGACAAGCGCCCGATGATGAGCGACCTGCGCGAGTCCGGCGCCATCGAGCAGGATGCGGACGTGATCATGTTCATCTACCGCGACGACTACTACAACAAGGACTCCAAGGAGCCGGGTGTCGCCGAGGTCATCATCGCCAAGCAGCGTAACGGCCCGACCGGCACGGTGAAGCTGGCCTTCCTCAAGCCCCTCACCAAGTTCGAGAACCTGGCGCCCGGCATGGGTGGCGGCGACGACTTCTGAGCCTTCTTCACGCTGCCAGTTGCCTGGCCCGATTCACCGACGAAAAGGCGCGGGGCATCCGTGCGGCGTGCGTTGGGACTTACGGCTTCTGCGGTGAGGGCGGCACCAGGCGGTCGGCGCAGTTCGCGCGCACCTGCCGCAGCAGGTCGGCCAGGGTCTTGCCGGGCTCGTCGCGAAAGCGCTCGTCGAGCACCTGCAGCGCATCGATGCGGTCGGCGCGGAAGCCGCGGAAATCCTGCCGAAGTTCGCACCAGGCCGACAGCGTCCATACCTTGCCCCAATAGAAGCAGCCCAGTGGCCGTACGGTGCGTTCGCTCGGCGCGCCGCCTTCGTCGCGGTACGCCAGCCTGAGCTTGCGGCGCGCCTGCACCGCCTCGCGCAGCGCTTGCAGGTGGGTGCGCGTGCCCGCGTCCATGCCCATCGGCGGCGCATACAGCGCGACCGACTCGGCCGATGCGCGCGCGGAGGGCGGCAGCACCGACACGATCTTGCCGAGCGCGCTGTCGATGGTGGCGGCGAGCGCCGGATCGACCCAACTCTGCGCCAGGCGCGCGGCCGCGGTCAACGCCGCCGCTTCGTCCTGCGTGAACATCAAGGGCGGCAGGTCGAAGCCGATGCCCAGCCGGTAGCCCACGCCCGCCTCGCCCTCGATCGGCACGCCCTGGTGCTGCAGGTCGGACACGTCGCGGTATACCGTCCGTTCCGACACCTCCAGCCGCTGCGCGAGGAAGGCCGCCGTGGTCAGGCGTCGCCCTCGGATGAGCTGGACGATCTGGAACAGTCGGTCGGCGCGGCGCATGGCGGATGAGGGCAGGCGAAAGACGGGTCTCGATCTTTGGAAGCGGGTGTCACAGGCCCAGTGCGCCCAGGTCGGCGCCCATGGCCCGTGCGATGCATTGCATGTCGGCATCGCCGATCGACACCAGGCCGAAGCGGAACTTCGAGGCCCAATGCGACGGATCGTCGATGAAGGCGAGGTGAGGAATCAGCGGGCCGATCGGCGCCTCGCGCGCGGACACGTAGCGTACATCGCGACGCCAAGGCACGAAGCCGCCACCCATGTCCACGGTGTACGGCTCGCCCGGCCGCACGGTGCCCAGCGACACGAAGGACTGCAGCCGGTCCTTGCTGCCCAGCGCCGTGGAAGGCGCGTAGTACGCGACGCGGTCTCCCGGCGCGATGCGCCGCAGCGGCGCTTCCTTGCCGTGGCCGACCTGCATGAAACCCGTCGGCGCGTGGTCACGGCCCCGGCGCGCGTGGGCTGCGCTCGCGACGGCGATCCAGTTGCGTGGTGCGCGATCGCCGCGGCCGGCGCCCGGGCCGGCCGCGGCGCCATCATCGGCCTGCAGGAACAGGCGCAGGGGGAGGCGCATCGGCATGTTCAGTCCGCTGCGTGCAGGCCGACGAGGTTGCCGTCCAGGTCCTGCACCTGGGCAAAGTAGCCGATGCCGGGCGCGATCAGGGTCCTGCCCACGACGATCTGGCCGCCTGCGGCCTGCGCACGGGCCAGCGCCGCGTCGACGCTGGGCGCGCAGTCGAGGTAGACAACCGTGCCGCCGCTGCCGCCTGCATGCGTCGGGCGATGGACGATGCAGCCGCCCGCGCCGGGCTTCTCGTGCGCGAAGACGGCCATGGTGTCACCGCCGACGTCCTCGGTGCCGCGCATGGGGCGGCCGAGCAGCGTTTCGTAGAAGCGCTGCGACTTCGCGAGATCGGTGACAGGAATTTCGAACCAGGTGTTGGCGCTTTGCATGGAGCTTCTCCAGGGGGTTGAGGAAGGCTGCATGCTGCGCGGGGGCTCCTGACAGCGTGTTGTCAGGAGGCTGGCAGGCCTCGCCCTTCAATGGCGTCCCCGGCACAAAAAAGCCTGCGACGCCCAGGGGGCGTGCGCAGGCTGCTGCGAGATCGGGGCGGGCTCAGGTCACAGCACGTCGCTCGCGAAGTCGGCCAGGCGCGAACGTTCGCCGCGCGCCAGCGTGATGTGACCGCTGTGCGGCCAGCCCTTGAACCGGTCGACCGCGAAGGTCAGTCCCGAGGAGCCTTCCGTGAGGTAGGGCGTGTCGATCTGCGCCAGGTTACCCATGCAGATGATCTTGGTGCCGGGGCCTGCGCGCGTGACCAGCGTCTTCATCTGCTTGGGCGTGAGGTTCTGCGCCTCGTCGATGATCACGTACTTGTTCAGGAAGGTGCGCCCGCGCATGAAGTTCATGCTCTTGATCTTGATCTTCGATCGGATGAGTTCATTGGTCGCGGCGCGGCCCCATTCGCCGGCACCGGAGCCGTCGCCCTTGGCCAGGAATTCGAGGTTGTCGTCGAGTGCGCCCATCCACGGACCCATCTTCTCCTCTTCGGTGCCAGGCAGGAAGCCGATGTCCTCGCCCACGCTCACGGTGGCGCGGGTCATGATGATTTCGGTGTAGCGGCGGTCGTCCAGCACCTGCGTCAGGCCCGAGGCCAGTGCCATCAGCGTCTTGCCGGTACCGGCCGTGCCGGTCAGCGTGACGAAGTCGATGTCCGGGTCCATGAGCAGGTTCATGGCGAAGTTCTGCTCGCGGTTGCGCGTGGTCACGCCCCACACGGCGTTCTTGCCCGATGCGTAGTCCTTCAGTGTCTTGAGCACGGCGGTCTTGTCGCGGATCTCGGTCACGCGCGCGTACATGCTCGGCTCGCCCGGCGCCTCGAAGTAGACGAACTGGTTGATGTACAGGCTGGGCACGATCGGCCCGCTGATGCGGTAGAAGGTGCTGCTGCCCGATTGCCAGCTCTCGACGGTCTTGCTCTGGCGCGTCCAGAAGTCGGCCGGCAGCGCGAAGGAGCCCGAGTACAGCAGGTCGCCGTCCTCCAGCGCCTTGTCGTTCTGGTAGTCGTCGGCGGCCAGGCCCAGTGCGCGCGCCTTGACGCGCATGTTGATGTCCTTGGACACCAGCACGACCTCGCGCCGGTCGGTGCCGGCCTTGCTCTTCTCGTGCACCTCGCGCAGCGCCTGCACCACGCCGAGGATCTGGTTGTCGGCCTTGCCCTGCGGCAGGCTGGTCGGCAGGGTGTAGTCCAGCGGCTCGGTCTGGAAGAAGAGCTTGCCGCCGGCCTCCTTGTGACCGGTCGCGTCGAGCTTCAGCCCCTTGGCGATGTCTGCGCCCTGGGCCGCAGCGAGGGCGTCGAGGGTGCGGCTGGCCTGGCGGCCGTTGCGCGCCACTTCGGTCGTGCCCTTCTTGTGGCCGTCCAGTTCCTCCAGCACGATCATCGGCAGGTAGATGTCGTGCTCCTCGAAGCGGAACAGGCTCATCGGGTCGTGCAGCAGCACGTTGGTGTCGAGCACGAAGAGCTTGGCCGGGCCGGTGCTCTTGGCCCGCTTCGGGCGGGCGGGCGGCTCGGCAGCAGGGCGCGGCGCGGGGGCCACGGCGGGGGCTTCGACCGGCACCTCGGCCGGAGCCGACCGGCCACGTGACGAGGGCGCGCGCAGGTCCTCGCTGCCGCCCGCGTCGACCACGCGCCGGTCGTCGAACAGTTCGAGCGCCTGGCCTCCCCGGGTCCGCGGGTCGTCCGAATGCCGCTCAGCGGCCGGTCGGCGCCCGTTTTTTGGCGCCGCACGCGCCGGAGCGTCGAGCGCTTCGGGCGAGAGCAAGGCGGCACGTCGGGTGGGGGCGGGAGGCAGGGGCATGGGCGGAGGTACTCGCGGGATGGTGCGCCGGCAGCGCGTGGGGCCTTAAAAACGAAAAAGCCGCCTGGAGACCAGAGCGGCTTTGTTCGGGGGATGCAGTCGTGAATCTCAACGGCATGGGGCCATTATGCACATCGCGCGTGGCAGGTCCTGCGTCCCGTTGCGCAGCGCCAACGCAGGCGCAGGACGCGTGGAAAAGTCCCGGGCGCGAGGCTCAGGCGGCCTTCTTGAGCGCCTTCACTTCCTTGAGCACCTCGTCGACGTGGCCCGGCACCTTCAGGCCGCGCCATTCGGCCTTCAGCACGCCGTCGGCGCCGATCAGGAAGGTGCTGCGCTCGATGCCCTTGACCTTCTTGCCGTACATGATCTTGTTCTTGACCACGCCGAACATGTGGCACATCTTCTCTTCGGTATCGGCGATGAGTTCGAAGGGCAATTCGAGCTTGGCCTTGAACTCGTCGTGCGACTTCATGTTGTCGCGCGACACGCCGAACACCGTGGCACCGGCCTTCACGAAGTCCTTGTAGTGGTCGCGGAACTGCATGGCCTCGGTCGTGCAGCCGGGGGTGTTGTCCTTGGGGTAGAAGTACAGCACCAGCACGTGGCCCAGGTGCGAAGTGTTCGAGACCTTGAGGCCGCCGGTGGCGTTGGCTTCGAATTCGGGAATGGGTTTGTTGACAACGATCGCCATGAAAATTGTTTTCTCCGCTGAGGGTTCCCGAGTAAAAACGCGGAGCCGCCATGCTCGGCCGGCGCATGCCATACTGCGTTGATGCCGGGCAGGCTTTCTCAAGCCTGCAAGCGCCCATGCAGCGGGTCATGCATCGAGCCGACGCCACCGGTCCGCAGCGCCCGGCGGGGCGATGCGCAGTCGGCGGGCAGTCCGGTCTGCAACCCGCTATTTTACCCCGAATCGCTTATTGATCGCCACGTGCGGGCTCTTCGATGAGCAGCGCCGCGACGACGTGGCGCCCCTCACCCGCCAGGATGTTGTAGGTACGGCAGGCGGCTGCCGTGTCCATGGTCTCGACGCCGACGCCGCGCGCGACCAGAGGCGCGAGCCAGGCGGGGCGGGGAAAGCGGATGCGGTCCCCGCTGCCGAAGATGACGACCTCGGCATCCAGGGCCGCCAACTGCGCGAAGTGCTCTGCGCCCAGATCCTCGAAGCGACCGCAGGGCCATTCGAAGCGCTCCGCGCGCGCGCCGACGACGACGCTGTGGTCGATGCGCTCACCGTTCACCGCCACCCAGCCGGGCCCGTGCGCCGTCACGGTCTGCACGTCGGGCCTGTCGGGTTGGAGCTTCATGGAAAAGGGGGAGTGGAGCGTGCGTGCGGAGCGGCCCGCAATGGCCGTGCACGGGGGTGAACTGTGGTCCAATTATAGGTTTTCCCCTGGTACAGGCGCCCCTCGGAGGGACTTTGAAAACGCTCAAGAAATCGGACAAGCTGGCCAATGTGCTCTACGACGTACGCGGTCCCATCGTGGACGCGGCGCGGCAGATGGAGGACGAGGGGCAGAAGATCATCAAGCTGAACATCGGCAACATGGCGCCGTTCGGCTTCGATGCCCCGGAAGAAATCCAGCAGGACATGATCCGCAACCTGCCGGACTCGGCCGGTTACTCCGACAGCAAGGGCATCTTCGCGGCGCGCAAGGCCGTCATGCACTACACGCAGCAGCTCGGCATCGAGGGCGTGACGCTGGACGACATCTACCTGGGCAACGGCGCCAGCGAGCTGATCGTGATGGCCACCAACGCGCTCCTCAACGAGGGCGACGAACTCCTGGTGCCCATGCCCGACTATCCCTTGTGGACTGCGGCGACTTCCTTGTCGGGCGGCTCGCCGGTGCACTACAGGTGCGACGAGGACAACGGCTGGCTGCCCGACCTCGAGGACCTGCGCGCCAAGATCACGCCCCGCACGCGCGGCATCGTGGTCATCAACCCCAACAACCCGACCGGCGTGATCTACCCGGACGCGATGCTCAAGGGCATTGTGCAGATCGCGCGCGAGCACGGGCTGGTGCTGCTGGTCGACGAGGTCTACGACAAGGTGCTCTACGACGGCGTGAAGTTCACCGCCATGGGCAGCCTGTCGAACGACGTGCTCACGCTCACCTTCAACTCGCTGTCCAAGGCCTACCGCTCGTGCGGCTACCGTGCGGGCTGGATGGTGGTGTCGGGCCCCAAGCATGCGGCGGTCGACTACATCGAGGGCCTGAACATGCTGGCCAACCTCAAGCTCGGCTCCAACGTGCCGGGCCAATGGGCGATTCAGACCGCGCTGGGCGGCTACCAGAGCATCCACGACCTGGTGAAGGAGGGCGGCCGCCTGCGCCGGCAGCGCGATCTGGCGTACGAGCTGATCACTGCCATCCCGGGCGTGAGCTGCGTCAAGCCTTCGGCGGCGCTGTACATGTTCCCGAAGCTCGACCCCAAGGTCTACCCGATCGAGGACGACCGCCAGTTCTTCATGCAGGTGCTGCGCGAGACGCGCGTGATGCTGGTGCAGGGCTCGGGCTTCAACCACGCCGACAACCAGCACTTCCGCATCGTGTTCCTGCCGCACGAGGACGACCTGCGCGAGGCCATCGGACGCATCGCGAAGTTCCTCGAGCGCTATCGCACCCGCTTCGCCTGATTTCTCCTGGGGCGCCCGCATGGGCCCGCCCCGTGTTTTCCCGTGACTGAAAAGACTGCATCCATGAAACCCATCCAGGTCGGCCTTCTGGGCATCGGCACCGTCGGCAGCGGCACCTTCAAGGTGCTGGCCCGCAACCAGGAAGAGATCAAGCGCCGCGCGGGTCGCGGGATCGAGATCACCATGGTCGCCGACCTGGACACCGCGCGCGCGCGGGCTGCGGTGGGCGAGGGCGTCAAGGTGGTGGGTGACGCGCGCGAGGTCATCGCCAACCCCGACATCGACATCGTGGTCGAACTGATCGGTGGCTACGGCATCGCCAAGGCGCTGGTGCTCGAGGCCATCGCCGCCGGCAAGCACGTGGTCACCGCCAACAAGGCGCTCCTGGCCGTGCACGGCACCGAGATCTTCGCGGCGGCCCATGCCAAGGGCGTGATGGTCGCCTTCGAGGCGGCGGTGGCCGGCGGCATCCCGATCATCAAGGCGCTGCGCGAAGGCCTCACGGCCAACAGCATCCAGTGGCTGGCCGGCATCATCAACGGCACCACCAA
>Ga0308159_1003088_pt1 | contig 17678 bp, 15 predicted proteins | sample PhyCR1_FD_201040 | JGI IMG/M metagenome (GOLD analysis project Ga0308159, IMG submission 201040) | Phyllosphere microbial communities from UC Gill Tract Community Farm, Albany, California, United States - DLSLC.R1 | ecosystem: Host-associated > Plants > Phyllosphere > Unclassified | place: USA... | reverse complement strand
GCCGGTTTGAATTAGTATCAAAGTAAGGAAAGACCTGGATTACGATAGAATATCCGGTGGCAGGAGCAGTTCATATGAAAAAATATAACTTTTATATCGGGGTTGACATCAGTAAACCATTTGTTGATTTCATCGTCAGCGATGGCAAACATTCCCGTATACATGCCCAAGGGGCCAATGATCCGGAATCCTTAAAAGCCTTTTTAACCCAACTCAGAAAACTCGAGGGGTGCAGAATATCAAACTGCATTTTTGGAATGGAACATACCGGAATCTATTCGAACCATCTACTAACCGTGCTGCACAAACTCAAAGCAGATGTTGTGAATGAAAACTCCATACAAATCAAAAACTCACTTGGACTGCTCAGGGGAAAAAACGACAAACTCGACGCATTCAGAATTGCCGAATATCTGTTCATATGCAGAGATAAACTGACGCTCTGGACAGAAAAAAGGGATATTATTTCCGAATTATCCGGACTCCTTACACTGAGAGAGCGCCTGATCCAGATCCTCCACAACCTTAAAGTTCTGCTGAAACAAGAAAAAGGATTTATAAATAAAAACCTTTCAGCCCAGAATCTGGACTTGTGTTCGGCAAGTATAGCAGCGGTCAAAACAGACATCATTAAAGTGGAACAAAAGATAAGCTCGATCTGGACAACTGATAAAACACTTGAGCACTTCATGCGAATTATCCTGTCCGTACCTTGCGTCGGGCAACTGACCGCTTTGAATATAATCATAACCAGCAATGAATTCAAGACAATAAGCACAGCAAAAAAATTTGCCTGTTATGCAGGGGTTGCACCATTCTCCCGCCAGTCCGGCACCTCAGTTAGCGGACGCAGCCGCGTATCGCACGCTGCAAATAAGAAAACAAAATCACTGCTCCATACCTGCGCCGTACTTTCGGTCAGGTTTGTACCCGAGCTGAAGGCTTATTTCCTGAGAAAAACGCAGCAGGAGAAGAAACACCGGATGCTGGTTTATAACGCCATCCGTTCGAAAATAATCCTTCGTGTCTTCTCCTGTATCAATAACGAAAGGATGTACCAAAAAGATTACGTTTATACGCCCTTACAACACCAGTAAATGATTACTGCGCAGTTCTGTACTATTATAAAAATGGAAAAATAAGATATTAGAAACTCAAACCCTCCCCCTTCTTTTACTCTCTTTAAATTCAGCCAACAGCTCACTCTTATAAAATTTATCTCCGCCTGGAAGCTTAAGCGGTTTCAGCTTACCCTCTTTAACCTTTCTTTTATAAGTGCTCTCACTAATCCCAAGATAATCCTTTACCTCCTGGCGATCCATCTGCGGATCCTCATCAAAGACCAGATCACCATGATATTTACTGTTATAAACGAGAACCAGAACCTGATATATCTTAGACAAAATATCCAAAAGTGAATCAATCTTATTCATAAGCAATGAACTTAAGTTTTAACAAAAGGCCAGATTGCAAATCCAGAGAGATAACCAGTGCCATTTCATTTTCCAGCTGCCTAAGCAACCTGCTGCCAAATTCCTGTACCATAATTAATTTATTTATCACAGTCAAAGCTAGCGGAACAAATTTCAATGGTACTATTTTGAACTAAAACGGGCTAAAGGTGAGCTAAACGAGCGTAATGGTGAGCCATCCAGGCTCATCGCCAGAAAAAAAATATCAGATCCGTCCACGGCGAACACTTTCCTTGAGTTCATCTTCCAGTTGAAACCGGTAAAACCGGTCACCCCCAGGCATTTTAAGCGGAGTCAGTGCGCCTTCTTTTACCTTTCTTTTATAAGTACTTTCACTGATCTTTAGATAGTCCTTAACTTCCTGCCTGGTCATATGAAGTGAATCCGCAGGGCTTCCCTCAATCGACTGCTGATGTTGTAAGTACCTGAGAATTTCGTAAATCTTGCGGAGAATATCCAGTAGTGAGTCAATCTTATTCATAAAAAAGGATTTAAGATTAATAAAGAAATGAATTATACAAAAAAAGCCTCCAGATGCGTTTTTGTCAAGTTTCACTTAGGTGGCTTTTTTTGCCACCCCAACTCACTGCAAACAATGGATAGTAATCTCTGTCCCCATAAACCACGATTTTCATCCTTCAGGAAATATCCCCGGTGTAATTGTTTTTGGCACTATTTTTTTGCCCGTTAAATTCAATGTGACGCTAAAATCATCACCATGAATTTTGAACTGGAATATCTCTGGAATCTTTGCACTCAACAATCAGCCAGACAGCAAAACAACAAGCAAAAGCAAAGCCTTATTAAAGAGTTGATCGCTGAATCCGAAAGGTTAAAAAAGGTATATCTGTTTTTTTCACCCTACCAGGAAGTATCCCTGGCTTCATTCATCCGTTTTCAGCAGCACAGTCTGGCCCGGCTTCTGTCAGCGGTTGAAACAGGGTTCGAATTCCCAAAATCACTGCAGGCAGACCATCAGCAGCTTATGGCTGAACTGCAGTTACCAGGGATGCTGGATGAACTTCTCGATTTTATAAATTATAATTTCCCGCTCGAATTTGACTTCAATGCGGCCATATCGGCAACCTGTTTATTGAAAGAACAAAAGTCGCAGCAAGCCGTCGCAGAATTAATTGATAAAAAGCTCGAAGAAAAACAGATCAGTCTGCAACTGCGGAATATAATCCTGGATGCCGTAAATTTATCGGACCGGGCGGATTTCACCTATGGGGATCTGAGATACATCCATTCAATTTCTGATCAAATCCTTAGCAAACTGGATAATCTGGATTCCGAGCACGCAATCGTAAATCTACTATCGGCCCATAACTTCAATAAGCCACAGTTTTTCGAATACCTCAAAGTACGGATGCAGGCGGATTTAGAAAGTGCGCCGGAAATTTCCGAAAAATACAAAGCCCTGCTGATCATAAAAAAAGAAACGGGCCAAAGCGTTTCCAGACAAACCAGTCAGTACACCCTGCTGCATCCTCCGCTGGCTGAATCAATCCTCGGATATCTGGAATCCGAACGCCTGTTCTTAAAAGAAATGGAGCTGATAACCACAGAATGGGTAAACTCCGGGGTGCTGGATGCGAACTATAAGGTTTCACTAACCGTGAGACAACTGGCATTTTACATCTACCTGAACATAGAATGCGGCATAATCACAGAACAGCGCGCAAAAAAAATCCATCAATATGCAGTTACCCATATCGATACCCAAGAAAAAAGCGGAATATCTGAAAAAAGCTTTAAGAATGCCTACTATCTCCACCATGCTGAAGATATTAAAAAAGTCATGGATAAATTGGCCAAGATGCTTGCCATAGCCCGTGAGCGTTACTGAAAAAAAACAGAACGAATCAACAGGTAATGTATATCAACCTAACCATAATCAAATCTTTTGCAGCACCAAAATGGTGGTCAGCGGTGGCCGTTTTAGCCACTTGACAAAGAGAGCAGGAAAGCTTTCTTTACGCTAAAAAAAGAAATGGACAACAACCTTATTTACAATTACCTGGAAAAAATATTTCCGGTTAGCTCTGGCTTAATGGCCTACATGGACGTCGCTTTAAAGGAATTCTGGTTCGAAAAAAACCAGTTGATCCCTGAAGATTTTTTCGTGGACAATCCGCTGGTCTATTTAGTCCAGGGAACCATCAAAACACAAATAGACGGGCTCAAAGAACCTGGGCAACACCTGGTCAGGTTTCAATTTGAAAATTCCCTTGTTCCAGGCATCGGCGAACTTGATACAAATGATTATCTGAAAACCACAACAACAATCGAGGCTTGTCTGCTCAAGACGCTCCCGCTAAAACACGAATATAATCTTTATAAACTTTTCCCGGAGTACCATCAATTAATGAAAAGACTGCACCAAAACCAGCTGGCAGATATATTGACTTTCTTGTTTAACCTCAGGTTCGAGGAGGGTAACCAGCGATTAACCAATCTTTTAAAGATCCAGCCAAAGTTATTCCAGATCGCCTCGGTAAATGATATTTCCGCAGCAGTGGGTGTACATCCCCATACGTTAAGCACATACCGTAAATCCTAAACAAGCGGAATTTCCCGCAGGCGAGCGACAGGAACCCTATAACCCCATCTTTCCTCCGATACATCCGCCCTGCGGGAAATGTCCAGCTCCCAAATTTGCTTCATGGAAAGCATATTCAGAAAAGATCACCAAAAGGAATACTGGATTCAGTTCATCATCAATACACTGATCATCCTCTGGATATATACAGCGGGATCAAAACTTATGGACCTGGAAGATTTTAAACGCCAGCTGGCATTGCAACCGTTTGGTTCGGTAATTAACAGCATGTTGGTTTATGCACTTCCCGCAATTGAAATATTTACCGCAGTATTATTAACTCTAAAAAAAACGAAAACGACAGGGCTCGTACTCTCCGCAGTTTTACTTACAGTGTTTACGCTGTATGTCCTATTGGTTGTTGTGGGTTATTTTACCAAGATGCCTTGCAGCTGTGGCGGTGTATTAGAGTTCCTGAGCTGGAAAGCCCACCTGATTTTTAATGTTTTCTTTTTAACCATAAACCTTATTACGCTCTATCAATACAAATTTAAGAAAGGAGGTCCTGGAGCATAAAAACAAAAAATTTGTTCTCAGTGAAGTATAGTAGCTGCGATCAAAGCAAAAATCAACATAAATACCTTTTACTAAACTTTTTCGCTTGCTTTTTCAAAGAAAAAAGCATCCTAAATTATGAAAAATTTAAAAATTAAATCAAGCCTACTGGCTTTTGTTTTCGGTTTAGCGATTGTATTCTCACAATCGGCATTCAAGTATGCATCAAGTAAAGATGGCAAAGGATTCGATCAGAGAACCTTTTATTATCATGGTCCTACTGCTTACACCCAGGCCCAGGTAGAAGATGAAAGTAACTGGAGCATTGCACCTCCAGATCAACTTTGTAATGATGAAGACCAGGCTGCATGTGAAATTAAGATTGATGTCAGTTTTGTTGACAACCCATCATCCCCAACGCCAACTTTAAATTCCAGTGCCAATCTTACCTCTGCAGTGTATAGCCCTACTTCATCGGCATACATTACCGGATCAGCAGATCCTTCGATGCTAAAAGAGAACAGAACGAAATAGGTGAGGAATGAACTTATTTTAAAAACAAAAATTCTCAACTGAATGAAAGCAAGGCCATCCGGCCTTGCTTTTCATCTCATTAAACCTATTTACTATTACTAGTTATTTTGGGAGATTCCAGATTGTTCGATGACATCGATTGGTAAGGGTAACGCATAAAATGGTGAATTAACCTCCAGTTTGTACAGTTGCCCTTTGTATAACCGAGCAGGAACTATGTTGGCCCCTTCCTTGTTAAGCCTTTTAATGTCCTGCCATCTTATGTTGCGCATTAAGAGTTCTTTTCTTCTCTCTGTTCTGATTTTCTGAAGTCCTTCTTCCGTTGTTGAAGCGACCATGGGAATAAATGTGACCGTGTTTCTCCAGCGGGATTTTAGCAGCGTGTTCAAGTCGCCCATCGCTCCTGCTAAATCTCCCATCCATGCTTTTCCTTCTGCCCTGTTTAAATACATCTCATCTGTTGCCAGACCACTAAAAAGTGTCGATGTAGCTGACGCATAACTTCCTTTAAATTGCTGATACTTGCCATTAACCCTAAAATAGGCTCGTTTGCGTAAATCGTTCGTATCGTAAGATGCGTAAAGAATCGAATCTATTCTGGCACCACTAGGAGAATGTATACCGAAACTTGAAATCATTTCAGAATAAAATATCGTCTCCTTATTAAATTTTCTAAAAGGAACATTGATATCAAGTCCTAAAATATCACCATCTGCATTGAAATTCATCAGAGAGGATTGAATTTTAAGCGCTTCATTGGCATAATCTGCTGCTTTCTCATAGTTTCTCATATAAAGAAATACCCTGGATAAGAGCGCATATGCTGCCGCCTTAGATGGACGAAGTGTATTGATCTGGAAATCAGGCAAATAAGTAACCGCATCACCTGCATCTCCGATAATCCTTTCAAGACAGGCCTGAACACTGGATCGCTGCGAGGGTATATTGAAATCACTCTGTAACCTAAGCACGATTCCTGGATCCTGAGCGGACTTCTGGCTATCATAAACGTGACCAAATTGCATGGTAAGCGCAAAGAAGTAAAAACTTCGGTAGAAAAGTGCAGACCCTTTAACGTTGTCCCAAGCTTTTCCATTGCCAGCATTGCGCTCTACCGACTCCAATGTTTCCAGGCAAAGATTGGCATTATAAACCGGCAGATAAGCTTCGGACCAGTCATTCTGGTAGCGATAATCTACTTTTTTCCAAATGTAAAGATCCTGGCCAAATTGCGTAAACGCATTTAAGTTAGCCTCAGGCAGAAAGTAATCATCAGCAGATGTTTCCCCATAAGAAGGACTTCTGCTAAAATTCATTTTTTCTGCATCATCAAGAATCGCCTGTAAGTCACCAAGTGTTTTGGGTATCACTAGTTTTGCATCTGATTTAACTTCCAGGTACTTTTTACAGGACAGCCCTCCGGTGATAATCGATATTGCAGCGATCAACACCATAAATATTTTTATTTTCATGATTATTATAATTAATGATTAAAAACTACCTCTCAAACCTATTGTGTATGCTTTTGTTACCCCCAAAGCTTTTGGATAATCCGGATCAACACCAAACTTATTGGCCCTCCAGACCACGCCAAGGTCAGAGGCATTAACATAAAGATCCAGCGTCCTAAATGGAAATTTCCACTTCTCGGCATTGAGGTGATAACTGAGGTTCACATAATCCAACCTTACTTGATTGGCACTGATTACGTTAACCTCAGAACCATTGAAAAATGCATCCCGCAAACCATTCAGCGGGTAGATAAAAGAGGGAATATTAGTTTTAAGCTCATCACCTGGCTGTTGCCACCTGGCTGCATAATCGGCATGGCCGATGCCGGAATTGATGAGCGATAAATAACTTAAACTTGATTTGGTAGTATAGTAACCGAGCTTGTAGCTTAAGTTGAATGACAAGGTAAAATCCTTGTATTGAAAGGAGTTGATGAATGAGCCAAAATAGACCGGACTAGTTGGTCCAACAAACTGCACATTATTTCCGGACGTTCCTGCTTCAGCAATAATAGCAGCATAATCAATACTTAAATTTCCATTCAGGTAACCTTGAGGGTTTCCATTGGCATCAAGCCCACCCCACTTATAAGCCGCGACGGCATAAAGCGGCATACCAACAATTGGGCTTATTCCGTTTCCCCCGTTTACAAGACTAAGTATCGCCGCTGTTGTTGCTGTTCTATAATATTTTAGCGTTTTACTCCGATTGTAATTGAAATAAAGATCCGTGTTCCACCTAAAATTTTCCGAGGTAACATTTATGGTATGAAGTTCAGCGTCTACACCGTATCCCTCCATGTCCGCAACATTTTTAACAACAGTCGGCGAGCCACCCCAAGTGGTATAATCATAAGCGGCAGGCCCATATAAATCCTTTCCATGTTTTCTAAAATACCCGATGCTGCCTTTAAGCTTATTTTGCCGAAGCGCAAAATCCATTTTGATGTTAAACTGAGACAACTGCTCCCAGCTTAAATCCGGATTATTGATAGCACGAATCCTGGCGTAAGGTAAGCCTGTTATGGGATTAGTGGCATAATTTGCAACAGCCGCAGCAGTTTTCAATAAATCCACATTACCACTGTATCCATAAGTTGCGGTTAAGGAAAGGACGGGCAACCCTTTTATATTATAGAAAGATTCATCTGAAATTGACCAGCCTATCCCAGCCGACCAGAGCGGATTCCACTGATCATTTGTATTTGCACCAAAGATATTTGATCCATCCTTCCTGACACTACCCGATAAGCGGTACTTTCCTTTAAACATATACCCTGCATTTGCATAAAAGCTTAAAAACCTATACTGAGTGTTACTCAAACTATTTGCAAAGGAAGGAATCTGTGATGTACTCCCGGTTATAAAGTTAGGGTAACTGCTGGTAAAATCAACATTACCATAGGTCAAAGGATCCTCCAGGTAGCCATAAGCGATATTCCCACTGCCGAGCGTCTGGGCTTTGCGGGCTTCAAATCCAGCAATGGCATTGAACGAATGTTGTCCTATATTTTGATTTAAATTAAACTGTAATCTCCCAGTTTGAGAGTTGGTTTCATCGTTTGTATTGCTTAATGTTCCACCATAGGGCACAATATATCGAAGCACGCCTGTCGATCGGTTCAGCTGACTAAAACTATTAACTAAATTTCTTGCCTGATAACTATCTACACTTGCATGGATGACGCTTTTTCCGTCTTGCCTTTGATACTGATAGCTCAAATCGGCACTCAGGAAATCGAAAATCCGATATTTCAACACTACACTTCCAAATATCTCTCTTTGTGACCTTAAAGAAGAATATTGTTTGTACTCTTCTGTCGGATAATATTTCCAATCCAGGAGTTTCCCTGCACCTAGAGTATCCAAAAAAGATTTCCGGTATGAAAGGGCTAAGGGAATCGGCGCACCATTTTCGTCCCTAAAGGATAGGTATGTTGGTATTCTGCCCCCGCTCGGCAGTGAGTTATAGGCCGGCGCACCGGATTTAGATGAGATCGAAGAAATCCTGAAATTGCTTGCCACGCTAAATTTATCCGAAAGTTTAAATTCCTGATTAAAGAGCAGGTTTAAACGTTCTGATTTCGCACTTGTTTCCCCTATAACATTATCATAATTACCTGAGAGGTAGTAGCTCTGTTTTTCACCCCCTCCCCTCAAATTTAAACCATATTGCTGGGTAACAGCGTGACGATAAAACTCGTCGAGGTAATTGCTGCGTACATCAACAGCTTTGAGCTTTTCCAGTTCATTATTCGCCTGGGCTGCAGATATTGTACCTCTTCTTTGTGCCAAAAGAATTTCAACGCCGGGTGTCAGCGCGAGGTAAGGGGTATTTATCCTACTGTCAAAATATCCGCGGGAAAAAAGTAACCTCTCCACCTCAACATAATCCGAAGATGCCATTTGCGGAAAAGAAAACAAATCCGGAAGCGATCGTACCGTAGCGTTAGCATTGAAAGAGATAATCAGTTTTTGATTTTGTTTCCCCTTGAAAGAAGTTAGCACAATTACTCCATTTCCTGCCCTTGCGCCATAAATGGAAGATGCGGAAGCATCTTTCAATATTGTAGCACTCTCGATGTCCATCGGGTTAATGTTATTGATATCGCCCTCATAAATAAAACCATCCAAAACGATAAGGGGATCCAATGGCCCATTAATTGTACCTAATCCCCTGATGGATATCCCAGTTTTATTCTGGGGATTGCTATTCGACTTTCCAACATTCAGCAAAATTCCCGAACTCTGTCCTAAAAGCCTGTCGAGAATATTTGTTCCCGTCCTTGCCCTTAGCATTTTGGAATCGATAACAGATACCGAACCATTGATTTCACTTGCCTTAACAGTTTGATAACCTGTGCTGATGTCCACTATGCCGAGATCATTGATCACGGGAACGAGCTTTACGGTAAAAGGGTTATTTAGTTCAGCAACATTCATCAAAACTCTTTGAACCGAGACATAACCTTTAGAGCTTATCCTGATGGTGTCGGGAAATCTCAGAATCGAAATGCCAAAATTGCCTTCATCATCAGGTGAGGTCGTTCCACCGCTAGCTCTGACGGTTGCTGATCGTAATTCACCCACATCAGCTAAAACGACTTTTCCTATTAGTTTTCCCAAAACCGGCTTAATCTCCCTCGTTTGGCTAAATGCAGCCAAGCTTGATAGCAGTATAATAAATAAAGCACAAACACTTAGTAGCATTAGCCTTCTATCCTTTTGCAAATAATTTGTGTATCTCATCTTAAGGAAGTTTAATCGGTAAGTGTAAATCCAGGCCAGCAATCAATCGTTTTATACTTTCATCCTCAAGCTCATTGGCTTTTGTAATGGCTTTAATCCGGCGATCAGCCCCTACCCAGACGTAGTGAGGATAGTGGTTATGATCAAAAAGTTTTTTGGTTAATTTGGATATGACAACTGGCAGCTTAATTTCTTCGCCATTTTTTTTTCGCTTTTCCAAAAAAGCACTTACACTTGCAGAACCTTCACCCGAGTCAGCAATAAGTATAACCTGCAGATACTTTCGGTATTTCTTCTGGATTTCTTCAACATGGGGAAAACCTGAAATACATGCCCCACACCAAGTTCCCCAGAAGTCCAGAATAAGTGCTTTCCCTTTAAAGTCCGAGAATTTTAACTTTCCTCCGGCTACATTTGGTGCATCTAAAAACTCAAGATCAGGAACCTTATCCCCGATTAATAATGGCTTTACATTTTCATTTTTTTGTGTTGTCGAAGACTGTGCATGAACTCTCAAAAAAAGGCAAAGCACGGCCATGACGATCAAGATCATCGATTTTTTCATAAAATTTTAAGTTAGTTGATTTAAAAAATTAAGCTCATTCGGTTGAAATAAGCAAAGTAAAAAACAACGGGACAGGTGAACCTATACCAAATTAATAATTCAGAAATAACTGCCCCGTCATGATAAATAGGAAAACTATACCGGATTTTTAGGCTTCAGGGCATACAACCTGTCGAAGGGACAAGTTCGCGGAGCCAAAGGATGGAAAATGAGAAAATTCGGGAAATCATATACAAAGCAATCCCTACCATTAAATATTAATGGTTTGAAATAATTCCGGAAGCAATGTCTTTGATTCATACCCGTATTGGTTATACGAGTCTTGTATGAAGGGCACTATAGCAGGGCTCTAAATACCGGATTGCAGGTTTCTGACGACCCATGAAACGATATACAATAGAGCCCACAACTCTATAGTGAGTACGAAAGTACGCAAAATATAGTCATGGGCATTAATCTATTGTCTCTTTCAATTGGCAACTTGTCAGAATTTGCAATCGAGACTCTTGAATAATACCACGTTAATTTATTAGCAATAGCTAATTATCTTACAATGATGTAAATATAACAAAAAAATAATTATGTGGCAATATTGCCACGACATATTTTCCCTAAAACTTCGACTTTCAATTAATGAGAATTCAGTACCGAAATCTTTATGAAGTCATAGGAAAAAACGTAAGATATTACAGGTCATTGAAAAAAATGTCTCAGCAAGCACTTGCAAACAAATGTGATAAAATTGATAGAGCCAAGATTAGTGATATTGAAAATGCTAAAGAAGACTTTATGTTTTCAACTTTGCTTGAAATTTGTACTGGTTTAGAAATTACTTTAAACGAGATTATGACAGATCTAGGTGATGAAAATTATAAATTACAGTAGGCGATTTAAATAAAGATTACTATTGCAATTTATAAATGAAAGTTTTCTAAGCTTTAGGTAAGTCCTTTCCTCTAGTAATCATTCCCTTTTAATACTAAATTATTTCTATGATATAAATCCTCTATTTATTAACCAAACTCTCTCTAAGCTTATGAAAAATAAGTTAAACTGTGTTATCATCGATGATGAAAAACATGCAATTACCCTTCTATCTGGATACATCGCAACGATTCCAGTCCTTGAACTTGTAAAAACCTTCACAGATCCCCTCAAGGCACTTTCAAACATCTATATAGAAGACAATTTAGACATTATATTTCTTGACATTGAAATGCCTCACATTGATGGTATTGAATTGGCGGCACAACTAAAAACTAAATCTAAGGCAATCATATTTACGAGCGCATATCAACAGTACAGTATTGATGCTTTTGATTTGAGAGCAACTCATTTTCTCGTAAAGCCCATAAAGTTAGCCAAATTCACGAAAGTGCTAATGGATATAATTGACACCGACTTCGCTATTACAGAAAAACCTGGAAAAAATATTGTTTTTATAAAAACGGGTGAAAAAGGAAAATTAACCAGAGTACATAAGCAGAATATACTATATTTTGAAGGTGCTAAAAACTACGTAAATATGGTTACTGCAGAATGTGAACAGCTAGTTTATTTAACTCTTAAGGAAGTAGAAGAGTTGCTAAGCTCAGACTTATTTTATAGGGTTCATCGATCTCATGTAATCAATGCGCGCAAAATTCAGAAAATTGTAGGCAACACCATAAATCTAGGAAGTGGCTACCAAGTGCAGATGGGAACTTTTTATAAGGAAGGTTTATTAAAATTCCTGGAAGAAAAAACGTTAATGTCCGGCCGAACATAATCTTAATTACTCTGACTTTCTGTTAATGGCATGCGTGCCTGTAGAAATAATAATTATACTTGTTGCTGTAGGGTCTGTACTCAGACGGTCTTGTTGCGGTGCTGATCGATAAACGAATACTGTTCTTTTGACCAGCTTTTTAGGGCTTTGTTTCATGTTTTTTTTCTTGAAACTAGCCCGTTCCTTTCCACTAATAAAAGTTCTTACACTGCGGATAGCGGTGGTTACACCAATACGAATATTGCCTACATGAAGAAAATATTAGAAAAGCTCAACATCTATAAAATACACATCAGGAGTTGGTTGATTTTTATCCCAATTGAAATTTCAGTTGTTGGATTAGCTTCTGGGGTTTTCGGAAGTCCCGGTATATATTTTGTGCATTATGTATTAAACATTTTGCTGTTTTATTTATGTGGAGAACTTGCTTATCCATTGGTATTTAAAAAGAAATTAGTTTGGTTTTGGAAGCTCCCGTTATCATTGTTCATCATTTATGCATTTTACCTGGTCATCAATTACTTTGTTGATTATAATATAAATAAGCACACTTCTTGGCTACTTTTTGATGAAGTTATATTCAACAGTCGTTATGCATTTGGGGTATTGTGGAGAGCATTACAATTTATGGGCTTCTCTGCCTTCTATTATCTTTTCAAAGAGTACAATAAGGCCATTTTAACGAGAGGACAATTGGAAGAAGCCCGCCTTAATTTTATGTTGAGACAAAAGGAAATGGAAGTTAAGCTCAGTCATGCTACGAATGCTTATTTAAAAGCACAAATCAATCCCCATTTACTTTTCAATACTTTGAGCGCAATCTATACAGATATCCGCATTATTTCCCCCCGCACCGCAGAAGCGGTTATGACACTTTCTGACGTAATGAGGTTCAGTGTAAATTGTGAAAATACGGATGATTTGATATTATTGGGAGAAGAAATCGACCAGGTAGAAAATCTAATCAAGCTTCACCAGACCAGATTCGAAGAGGAATTGAATATTAGCTTTACATATGAAAATCAAGTAAGAATAGTAAAGTTCGTTCCTTTGATTTTATTAACTGTGGTGGAAAATCTATTTAAACATGGAATTTACTCAGACCAGAATCATCCAGCAATTATTAGTTTATCACTAGTAGAAGACACACTAGTACTCACCTCATGGAATTTAATAAATCGAAATAAACAGAAGAATGGTTTTGGTAAGGGACTGGAAAATATTCGGCAGCGAATTCTATTAATATATCCAGACAGTTCAAATTTTACAATTGAAGCTAATAAAGATTTTTTCTCTTTAACAATTGAAGTTAAAATTGAAAAAATCTGATAAGATAAATGTAGGGCTTTATCTAACTTCCCCTCGCTCCTCTTTTAAAAAAGGAACTGATTTTAAAACGGATAGCCTGCATGATCATCATATATTAGTGTCAAATAAACGCATTTCCCAATCTTTTATGATAAGAATTCTTCAGGAATCAAGCCAAAAATCCGCAAAATCTGTTCTGTAAAAATATATATGACAGATCGAATACATCACGATTAAAATCTGGTCATATCACCTGTTGTTGTTTCAATAGTAGATCCTTGAAAAAGTAAACTGTAAAGGAATTTGAACCAACAAGCTGTCATATATTATGGTTGAAAGCAGCATTGAATAAATGAGAGCCGAACTGATTGTTGTCATCTTTTTTAATGATAAACATTAGATTCAGATACTAGGCTTGATTCTCTTTGCCATTTTTTCTTTTTTCTAGACGATTTAGTATCTATGTATGTTTGTCACATATGTTTTAAACTGCCTGTTTTTCTACAGCAGGCTTTAATAAAGTCTTTCTTTACAGCTTCTTATGTTATAATAGTATAATAGCTAATTGTTCTATCTAGTCGAAACCCAACGGAGATATTAAAGAGTTAACAGAATCTATCCTTAGCTTACCAAAAAAGCAGCTAAAAACATTCTCTTAATAAAGATATTGATTAGAAGTTTTATGATTCGGTTGTTTTTTGAATAAATCAATTTTTGATCATTAGTGAATCAACATCTGCATTTTTAAGAACTAGGGTAGATTCAGCTTTACGGTTGTAGAAGAATATATGTCCAGAGGTTTGCCCAATATACAATAAATGTTTGTTAGTAACGATTACTTTACCATGATATGTAAAGCTCATTTCATGAACTGGGATTCCTGCTTTGATCTTTTCTGCATCAAGCTGACGATACGTACTGATCTGCAATCCTACGTAACAGACTATGATGATTGCGAGCGTTCCTGAATTTTCTCTCACTATATGCTTTCTGTCTGTATATATCATAAACCACATCATGGCTACCAGAAAAAAAAGTCCAGCAAAAATGTTGTAGGTTTGAAAATCATATGATTGGTATTCGAACCAATTCTTTAGCCCCAATCTTATCGCCAAATTAAGTACACACAGGGTAATGAACCAAACAAAAATTGATTTTGAAGCGTGGTTAAGAAATGTTTTAAACTTAGTGGGGTTTATTTCATCTTGGGAAGAGGATGGGGTTGACTCCAAAATGGGCTCTCCTACGAATGTTTGAATCAAGGATGAGCAGATAATACTACTCAGAAAAACTAGAGCCGGAAAAAAAGCCATTATGATTTCTGAAGTTGTAACATAGGCATAAATATTAACATGAAAACTCTTGTAATATCCATGTAAATTACAAAAACCAAAATAGACTAAACAAATTGATAGCAATGGCAAATAGTCAATAATTTTTTTCATGATAGCGCTTAATTTATAATAGTAAATATATCAAATCCCGCACCTATTGTGTAAAAAGAGTTCTACACATTATACAGCCAAATATTGACTAATCCCCGTCAAAGTCTATGGTATTTCCCTCCCTCATTTCGCAATCGATGTGCTTTTGATATTATTTCATTTATAACGCCAATTTGCCGTTCTCTAAACAAAGTATGTAATCCATACCTCAGATATAAATTTTAGTACTGCTGCTCCATTTTACCAAGTTAAGATCTCTTGAAGAATATCATTATCGCCAGTAAAACTTTACGAGGTTGGAGACAGAGTAATATTTGATAAAGCCATTTAAATTTTAATACAATTCACAAATCCACCCTACTACTACTTGCCATCTCGCCCCAGTTTGAATTCAGCTCAGGTGAATAGCATATTCACAAAAGGTTTACTATATTCATGTTTTCTTTCCATCATGACGCTCAATCAAAAAACAAAAACAACCCTGCGACAGCTTAGTCTTGAGCATAGCATACTAATGTCTGTGAATGATGAACAGGCCAATTATATAACATTTAGCGACCAGATTAAACCATGAGAAACCATCAGATGATTGCATCTCGTTTTCAGGATTTGGTTGAACGCCTGTTCCGTATGCAGGAGTTTAAAGTCCAAAGCGGAATCAATACAGGAATTCGACCAAATCTTGAACAGTACGATATTAAAGCCATCGGAAAAGAGACTTACTTCATTGAACTCAAATTCTACATCAGCAGCAAAATCCAAAGGTCCCTGATTGGTAAAGCCGCTGCACAACTGGCGAGATTGCTGGCATCTAACGATGAGCCCGGTACAGGTCTGCTCATCATTAATGTTGATGCCCCAGATAATTTAAAGGATGAACTCAATCGTTTATACGGCATCGAACTCTGGGATAAATCAATTTTATTGGAAAGGTTAAATGCAGTATCTACCAACCTTGCCGAAGAATTTGAACTGCTGCTTTTTCAATCGCAGGATTTTGGTTACAGCACCAGAACAGGCGCTGATGTAGCTGGAGCCATTTCTCCACCACCCAATCCTAATGAGGAACCTGAAATCCCAAATCCACTACCGAACCCCGACCATCAGAAAGCGCAAGAACTGAAAGCCAGGCTGAGCAGCTTACCCTGCGGCAGAAACGACTGGAGTGCATACGAGAGGCTGGCAACAGAAATACTGCAGTTCGTCTTTAAGAGGGACCTCGCGCTTTGGGAAAAACAGCAACGTACCGAAGACGGATTGTCCCGCTTCGACCTGATTTGTAGGATTGTCCCATTTGATGACTTCTGGAAGTCTCTCATCCGATCCTTCAATACCCGTTTTATACTCTTTGAGTTTAAAAATTACTGCGATGAATTTACCCAAAATGAAGTCTACCTGACCGAACGCTATCTATACAAAAGCGCACTTCGTTCTGTCGGCATCATGATCTCCCGTTTCGGACCAAATGCCCACGCCATACAGGCTGCCAAAGGTGCGCTCCGGGAACACGGAAAACTCATCTTCTTTCTAAAAGACCAGGACTTAAAGAAATTACTCGAAATGGTCATCAGAGACGATAACCCAAGTGATTACCTGGTTGGTACATTGGATGATTGGTTGATTGGTCTTTCAAGATAAAGAATTCCTAAATGTCAAAAAAATCGGGCGAAGCCAATAGGCCGTAAAAGCGGTTTGGGAAATCACAATGAAAATCCCAATAGAAAATACAATAAAATTAACCAAATATACAGATTCCCGCTATCGTCAATACGGGAAACCATAACAAAAACTTACTGCTATACTGTAGCTTTAACGAGAATAGCTTTTAGTAGCCATTCATTAAAGTTTATTTTAAAAATAAAAACGCAATAGAACAATCATTTATCGAATCTAAATTATAACAATCTCATGTCTGAAAAGATACAAAGTAGCTTTTACCAGCTCAAAGACAGCATCACCATTCCGGGAAAAGGTATTGCTGCACCAAAATTACAGGTTATTGACGATGCCTATATTGGCAAACTCATCCGCTCGAAGGGATACAAACCACAGAAGGTTGCAGCCGGTCTGCATAGCAATTATGAAATTAAGTTGTTTTTCAAAAGACAGACAACAGATATCAGGTGGAAGGAATTTATTAAAGGTATCGCGGTAGCGGGCGAGGTTATCCTAAAATACGATACAACCAACAACGAGAGTTTTATTTTAATATTGAAATCCAAAAAAAGCAGCCGTTACTATGCTTCCACAGGCGGCTCGGGGCATACAGTCATTCAGGATATTGCCACCAATGATTTAGGGTTGCAGATCCTCTCCAGGATATTAAAACCCGAAGATAAAGCCCTTCGTGCCGCAAAAGAGCGTACTCTTGTTGGGGGCGTCCTAGGATCAGTCAAGATCTTCAGGAATGATCACAATTTATATGAAAACGAAAGTTTTGGCAGTATTTACAACGAACTCAACGCAGCGGTGAATATCCAGCACCTGGTGACCACATTTGGCTTCCCGGCATCGGACATCAAATCAGATGCTTTGTGTATCGCCAAAAATAGTTTTTGTATTAAACGGTCGATTAGCTTTAAAGAATTGTTGGGTATCATCACCAAGTGTGAAAGCCTGCTGAATAAAACACCACTGGTAGAGATCAACTGTGTAGAAAAGCTTGGACGTGGTAACTCAGCACTCATCAAAACCATAAAGGATAAGGCCGATGGCGGTATATATACCAA
>Ga0308159_1003084_pt1 | contig 17686 bp, 14 predicted proteins | sample PhyCR1_FD_201040 | JGI IMG/M metagenome (GOLD analysis project Ga0308159, IMG submission 201040) | Phyllosphere microbial communities from UC Gill Tract Community Farm, Albany, California, United States - DLSLC.R1 | ecosystem: Host-associated > Plants > Phyllosphere > Unclassified | place: USA... | reverse complement strand
CCTACGGGTTCGGCACGATCCTGGCCCGCTCGTTCGTCGCGCTGCGGCACAACCCCAAGGTGCTGCTGGGCTTCGCGCTCGTCGTGCAGGCCGTGGCCTACATCCTCGTCACGGTCGCGATCGGCGGCGTGGCGATCGCGAGCTTCTCGAGACTCGACACCGTCGCCCCGGGTAGCGATGAGTTCGACGCGATCACCGCGGGCTCGGTCGCACTGACCAGCATCACCGCTCTCGTGCTGGGCGCGCTCTCGGGAGCGCTCGGTGTCGTCGTCCAGGGCGTCGTCGTCGCCGAGGTGGCCCACGCGGTGGTCTCCGAGAAGCCGACCCTGCGGGCCGTCTGGGGCCGTGTCCGCCCGGTGTTCTGGCGCCTGATCGGCTACAGCGCGCTCACGATCGGCGCCGTCGTGGTCGTGGTCGGCGTGCTCGCCGGGATCGTGACGCTGCTGGTGATCGCCGCGACCTGGGTCGGGGCGCTCGTCGGAGTGCTGTTCTTCCTCGCACTCATCCCGCTCTACCTGTGGCTGACACCGAAACTGTTCCTCGTCCCCTCGGTCATCATCCTCGAGCAGGCCCCCGTGTTCCGCGCGATCACCCGGTCGTGGCAGCTGACCCGGGGGCGCTTCTGGTCGACGCTCGGGGTCATCGTCGTGATCTCGATCGCGTTCGGCCTCGTCGCCCAGATCATCTCGATCCCGCTCAGTCTGGTGAGCGGGTTGGTGCCGGCCATCATCGCCCCCACGGGCGATAGCGAAGTCGGCACCGTCGTCGGGTTCATCGCCCTGCAGGTGGTCGGGCAGTTCGGCATCCTTCTCGTCCAGTGCATCGCCCTCGTGGTGCAGTCGACCTCCGCCGTCCTCGTCTACGTCGACGCCCGCATGCGCGTCGAGGCGCTCGATCACGACCTGCAGTCCTACGTCGAAGCCCGGGATGCGGGTGCGAGCGACCTGAGCGACCCCTACCTCGTGGGTGTCGGTCGCATCGTCGAGCGCCCCGCCCCGGTGCCGTTCGGTGCCGCCCCCGCGTTCGCGGGCTACGGGCCGCCGGCGGGCACTGCGCCATACGCCGCACCCTCCGAATACGGCCCGCCGTCGGCCGGGGGATACTCCCCCGCGCCGCAAAGGTACGCTCCGCCGCAGGGCCCGCCGGTGCCGCAGGGGTACGCTCCGCCGCAGGGACCCGCCGCCACGCAGGTGCCGACGTCCGGCGCGACGACCGAGCCCTCGCCGCCCGCGGCGGACAGCCCGCGAACGACGTGGGCCGCCCCCGGGTCGAGCGAAGACGCGTGATCCTCACCGCGCTGGCGGCGGCGTTCCCGCTGCTCCCGGACCCCGACCAGGCCCGCGAATGGGCCGAACAGGAACTGCGCGACCCCACCTACCAGGCAGCCGAGCCCACCTTCCTCGACCGCATCTCGCAGGCCGTCGGACAGTTCGTCCGGAACCTCCTCCGCGTCCCCGACACCGAAGGATGGGGGCCGTCGGCCCTGATCGTGCTGGGCGTCATCGTGATCGCCGCGATCATCGTCGCCATCTTGATCTGGGGCCGCCCGCGGCTGTCGACGCGCGCCACCGAGCCGGCTCGCGCGCTCTTCGACGACGACGATGCGCGCTCCGCCGACGAACTCCGCGCCGACGCCGCGTCCGCGGCCGGTAGAGGCGAGTGGGACGAAGCGATCGTGCTGCGCTTCCGCGCCGTCGCCCGCGGCCTCACCGAACGCGGGCTCGTCGACCCTCCGCCGGGTGCGACCGTGCGCGCTTTCGCCCGCGAGACGGCCACCGCTCTGCCCTCCCTCGTCCCCCTGCTCGACCCGGCGGCGACGACCTTCGACGACGTCCGCTACCTCCGCCGCCCCGGCACCGCCGAGCGCTACCGCGCGGTGGCCGACCTCGACGACGCGGCGGTCCGCGCTCGCGCCCTGCCGGTGGCACCCCGATGAGCGCGCCGACGGCGACCGCCGCTCCCGTGCGCTCCCGGCGCAAAGCCGCCCTCGGGTGGATCACGCTCGTCGTAGGGCTCCTCGTCGTGGCCCTCGTGGGCGGCACCCTCGTCTTCGGCGGGTACACCCAGCGCGCGATCCTCGATCCCGAGTCGGCGGGACCCGAAGGCAGTCGCGCGGCCGTGCGCATCCTCGAACAGCAGGGGGTCACGGTCACCGTCGCCCGTGACCGGTCCGCCGCCGAGCGCGCCCTCGCGGGCGGCGGGTCCACCCTCGTCATGCGGGACGCACCGATGCTGTCGGACGAGGGCCTGCGCGATCTGGCCGGGCGCGCCGCGCACGTGGTCCTCGTCGAGCCCCGCTCCCGCGCTCTCGACGTCCTCCTCGACGGTTCGGCGCTCGGGGGCTTCTCCGCCGACCTTGCCACGAGTCCCGAGTGCACCGTCCCCGCCGCGGCGAACGCCGGAACCGCCCGCGTCGGCGAGCTCCTCCGTCCCGGCGACGGCGTCGACGGGTGCTATCCCGTCGACGGCGAGTTCGGACTCCTCCGCTCCGTCGCGGCCGACGGCACGACGGTGACGGCCCTCGACGGCCTCTCGGTGCTGACCAACACCGCTCTCCCCCTCGACGGCAACGCCGCCCTCACCCTCGGCGTGCTCGGGCAGACCGGCTCCGTGGTCTGGTACGTCCCCTCGCTCTCCGACGCGGATCAGGGGACCACCGCCCCCACCCTCGGCGACCTCACCCCCGATTGGGTGACGCCCGCCCTGCTGGTGCTGTTGACCGCCGCCCTCGTGGCCGCGATCTGGCGCGGCCGTCGCTTCGGGCCCCTCGTCGCCGAGCGCCTCCCCGTCACCGTCCGGGCCACCGAGACCACCGAGGGGCGCGCTCGGCTGTACGCCTCGTCCAAAGACGCCGCGCACGCGCTCGACGAGCTGCGCCGCGCCGCCCGCTCCCGCCTGGGACGACTGCTGGGACTGACCGCGCGCACCTCGCCGAACGACGTCGCCGACGCCGTGGCGCAACGCCTCGGTGCCGACCGCGCGCAGGTGCGCGGCATCCTCGTCGACGACACCCCCCGCACCGACCGCGAACTCGTCGCGGCGGCCGACCGCCTCCGCGACCTCGAAGAGAGCGTGCGCGCCGCCGTCCGAACCGAAGGGACCACCCGATGACCGACAGCCCCGAGACCCCCGCCGCCGCGGCCCCCGTCGCGCGCGGCGACGACCACGCGGAGCTGCGCGACGCGATGCACCGCGTCCGCCTCGAGGTCGGCAAGGCCGTCGTCGGCCAGGACGGGACCATCACCGGCCTGCTCATCGCCCTCCTCTCCCGGGGGCACGTGCTCCTCGAGGGTGTCCCCGGCGTGGCCAAGACCCTTCTCGTGCGCTCGTTCAGCCGCGCCCTCGGTCTCGACACCCGCCGGGTGCAGTTCACGCCCGACCTCATGCCCGGCGACGTCACCGGGTCGCTCGTGTACGACGCCCGCGCGGGCAACTTCGAGTTCCGCCCCGGTCCGGTCTTCACCCACGTGCTGCTCGCCGACGAGATCAACCGCACGCCCCCGAAGACGCAGGCGGCGCTGCTCGAGGCCATGGAAGAACGACAGGTGTCGTCCGACGGCGAGAGCCGCGCACTCCCCGATCCCTTCCTCGTCGCCGCGACGCAGAACCCCATCGAGCACGAGGGCACCTACACGCTGCCCGAGGCGCAGCTCGACCGGTTCCTCTTGAAGCTCGTCGTCGACCTGCCCGGTCGCGACGCCGAGGTCGACGTGCTGCGGCGCCACGCCTCCGGCTTCGACCCCCGCCGCCTCGACCACGCCGGTGTCGCGCCGGTCGTCACGGCGCCGCAGATCCTCGCGGCCCAGCGTGCTGCGGCATCCGTCGCCGTCGACGACGACCTGCTCGGCTACGTCGTCGACCTCGCCCGCGCGACCCGCCAGAGCCCCTCGGTGCTCGTGGGGGTGAGCCCCCGCGCCTCCACGGGTCTGCTGGCGGCGGCGAAAGCCTGGGCGTGGCTGAGCGGCTACCCCGCGATCACTCCCGACCACGTGCAGACCATGCTCGTGCCCGTCTGGCGCCACCGGATCCGCCTGCGCCCCGAGGCCGAGATCGAGGGCGTCTCGGTGGATGCCATCCTCACCTCGGTCCTGCAGCAGACCCGCGTTCCCATCTGATGTTCGTCACCGGCCGTCTCGCCCTGCTGGTCGCCCTCGGCGTCGTCCCCCTCGTGCTGTTGAGCACGGCGGGGGTTCCGGCGTGGGCGGTCGCCGGCGGATGGGTCCTGCTGTGCGTCGTGCTGGCGGTCGTCGACACGACGCTCGCGGCCGATCCTCGTCACGTCGAGATCACGCGCACGCACCCCGAGCGGGCGCTGCGCGACGAACCCGTGGCCGGCGAGCTGAGAGTCCGCAACCTCGGCACCCGCCTGCTGCGCGCGCGCGTCCGCGACGCGTGGCAGCCGACGGCCGGGGCCCCCGACGATCGCCAGCGTCTCACGATCCCCCCGGGCGAGCGGCGTGCCGCCCCCCTGCCCCTGCTCCCCCGCCGTCGGGGAGAGCTGCGCAGCGCCTTCGTGGTGGTGCGCGCCCTGGGTCCCCTGGGGCTGGCCGGTCGGCAGGGGCGCGTCGACGCTCCCGGCCGGATCCGCGTGCTGCCCCCGTTCACCTCTCGGCGGCATCTGCCGTCGCGTCTCGCCCGGCTCCGCGAACTCGACGGCAACACGAGCCTGCAGGTGCGCGGACAGGGCACCGAGTTCGACAGCTTGCGCGAGTACGTGCGCGGGGACGACGTGCGCTCGATCGACTGGCGCGCCACCGCGCGCGCGGGGACCACCATGCTCCGCACCTGGCGGCCCGAACGCGACAGGCACGTCGTGATCGTCATCGACACGGGTCGCACGGCGGCAGCGCGCGTGGGCGACGGGGTGCGCCTCGACGCCGCGATGGAAGCGGCCCTGCTCCTGTCGGTGCTGGCGACGCGCGCGGGCGACCACGTGCACCTGCTGATGTTCGACCGCCTGCCCCGGGCGCGCGTCACCCGCGTCGACGGGACCCAGCTGCTTCCCGCCCTGGTGGATGCCATGGCCCCGGTCGACCCGCAGCTCATCGACACCGACTGGGATGCCGCCTTCGCCCACGTCCGCGGGTTCACCGTGCGCCCGGCGCTGGTCGTCCTGCTGACGGCGGCCGACGACCCCGAGGCCGCGCGGGCCTTCCTCGCCTCGCTTCCGGCGGTCGCCTCGCGCTCGCGCCTGCTGGTGGCCACCGCCACCGACGGCCCCGGAGACACCCCGGTCCATCGCGACGCATCGGACGTCTACGCCGCCGCCGCGATCGAGCGGGCCCGCCACGACGCCGAGCGCGTCGCCGCGGCCATCGTGCGTGCCGGGGGCGACGCCGTCTCGGCGTCGGCGGACGACCTGCCGCCCCTCGTCGCCGACCGTTACCTGGCGCTGAAAGCCGCCGGTCGGCTGTAGCACACCCACCCCTCATGCAGCCTGCGACATATCTCGCGGCTTATCCTGGGGGGTACCCTTCCAGCCGTCGATGCGTCCCCTCCGCGCCCGGCTGCGCCGTCTACGCACAGGATGCGGGAGATCTCTTGCCAGGTAACGCCACCACGCACTTCGACGATGTGGCCCTCGTTTCGGTGGCAAGCGTCTTGCCCAGCCGCGTCACGACGTCGGACGACATCGAAGACCGTCTCGCCCCGGCGCTGCAGCGCCTGAAGCTCAAGCCGGGACTCCTGCGTCGTGTGGCGGGCGTCAACGAGCGCCGCAACTGGGCGGAGGGCGAGTCCTCCGACGAGGCCACGATCGCCGCGGGCAAGCAGGCCCTCGCCGAGGCGGGCGTCGACCCGAGCGAGATCGGGCTGATCATCAACACCTCGGTGACGCGCAAGCACCTCGAGCCCTCGGTCGCCGTGCGCCTGCACCACGGCCTGGGCCTGCCGAGCTCGGCGATCAACTTCGACGTCGCGAACGCGTGCCTCGGCTTCATCAACGGCATGAGCCTGGCCGCCGGCATGATCCAGTCGGGTCAGGTCAAGTACGCCCTCATCGTCAACGGCGAGGACGCCGACGAGATCCAGGTCAACACGATCAACCGTCTCGTCCGCGAGGACCTCGATCGCGACGCCTTCATGCAGGAGTTCGCCTCCCTGACCCTCGGTTCGGGAGCCGCCGCCGCCGTCCTCGGACGCGCGAGCGACCACCCCGAGGGTCACCGCATCGTGGGCGGCGTCACGCGGGCCGCGACGCAGTTCTACGACCTGTGCGTCGGCAGCGTCGACGGCATGTTCACCGACGCCAAGGCCCTGTTGAAGGGCGGGCTCGACCTCGTCGTCTCGGCATGGAAAGAGGCGAAGGGCGAGTTCGCGTGGACCGGCATGGACCGCTACATCACGCACCAGGTGTCGTCCGTGCACACCTCGGCGATCGTGCGCGCCGCCAAACTCGACCGCGAGCGCGTGCCCGTGACCTACCCCACCCTCGGCAACGTCGGCCCGGCCTCGATCCCGATCACGCTCGCTGCCGAGCAGAAGACGCTGCGCCGAGGTGATCGCGTCCTCCTGATGGGAGTGGGCTCCGGCCTGAACACCGGCATGCTGGAGCTGGCCTGGTGACCTTCGCGCGCGTCACAGGACCCCAGGCCACGCTTCCTCCCGCGGGCCTGCCCGGGCTCGATCCGGCCCTGTCGCGCCTCGTGAGCATCGACGGCGTCCTCGCCGATGCCGGAGCCACGCGCCTGTGGCATGTCCTCGACACGGGTGACGCGCTCGCCGAGCGCGGCCTCGAGCCGATCGGCACGATCGTCGCCGTGCACGGCAATCCCACGTGGTCGTACCTGTGGCGCGCCCTCGTGAACGCCTCTCTCGCGCGCGCCGACGCCGGAGCGGCCGTGTGGCGCGTGGTGGCCGTCGACCAGCTCGAGATGGGCTTCTCGGAGCGATCCTCTCTGCGGCGCACCCTGGCCCAGCGCATCGCCGACCTCGACGCTCTCGTCGAGGGTCTCGGCATCCGGGGTCCGATCGTGACCATCGGTCACGACTGGGGCGGACCGGTCTCGCTCGGCTGGGCCGTCGAGCATCGCGATCGTCTCGCCGCGGTGATCGCCTTGAACACCGCCGTGCACCATCCCGACGGGGCCTCGTTGCCGTTCGCGCTGCGCGTGGCCACGGCCCGCGGCATGCTCGCCGCCGGCACGACGGGCACCACGGCGTTCCTCGACACCACCTTGGCACTGGCCGAGCTCGACCCGGCGGTCAAGGCCGCGTTCCGCGCGCCGTACGCCACCGTCGCCCGTCGCCGCGGTATCGGCGGCTTCGTCGCCGACATCCCCGCGACCCCTGAACACGAGAGCACCCCGGCGCTGCACCGGATGTCGGCTGGTCTGCGTGAGCTCGAGGTGCCCGCTCTGCTGCTGCGCGGCCCAAAGGACCCGGTGTTCGGCGAGGACCACCTCGACGACCTCACCGACCGCCTGCCACACGCGGACGTGCACCGCTTCGAGGGCGCGGGCCACCTGATCGCCGAGGAGCGCCCCTACGCCGACGTCGTTCTCGACTGGCTCGACGAGAAGGTCGTGGATGCCATCGCCCCCGCGACCCGTTCGCGTCGCTCCGCCGCCGCGAGGCGCGCCGCCGCTGCCGCTCCGGCCCCCGAGGCTGCCGGTGCGCCCTCCGGCCACCTGTGGGACGCCCTCGATGCCCGACGCGATGACGACGGCACCGCCGTCATCGACATGACTACCTCCCGCGGCGGAGCCCCGCTGCGGGTGAGTTGGCGGCAGCTCTCGGCCCGCGTCGACGAGCTGGCCGCGGGCTTGGACGCCTTCGGGGTGCGCGCCGGAGACCGCGTGTCGCTGCTCGTTCAACCGGGGCCGACACTCACCGCGGCGCTGTACGCCTGCCTGCGCATCGGGGCCGTGGTCGTCGTGGCCGATCGGGGTCTCGGCATCCGGGGCCTGTCTCGCGCCGTCCGCGGCGCCGTGCCCGACATCGTGATCGGCGAGATCGCCGGCCTCACCGCCGCCCGCGCTCTCGGCTGGCCGGGGCGTCGGATCTCGGCCGCGGCCCTTCCCGCCGTCACGTCCCGCGCGCTCGGCGTCGAAGCGAGCCTGTCCGACCTGGCCCGCGCGGGTCGGGGTCGGGCCGTTCCCCCTGCCCCGGGCCCCGACGCCGACGCCGCGGTGCTCTTCACCTCGGGTTCGACGGGACCGGCGAAGGGCGTCGTCTACACGCACGCGCAGCTGACCGCGCTGCGCGACACCCTCGCCGCGCACTTCGGCGTCACCGCCGAGACGGGACTGGTCACCGGCTTCGCCCCCTTCGCCCTGCTCGGGCCGGCGCTCGGCACGCGCTCGGCGACGCCCGACATGGACGTGTCCGCCCCGCGCACCCTGACCGCCTCCGCCGTGGCCGCCGCCGTGCGGGCGTCCGATGCGCGGATCGTATTCCTGTCGCCGGCGGCGGTCTCGAACGTCGTCGCGACGGCGTCCGACCTGACCCGCGACGACCGCGCGGCCCTCGAGAACGTCGAGACGTTCCTCTCGACCGGCGCCCCCGTGAGCGTCGACCTGCTGCGCCGCGCGCAGGAGCTCATGCCGAACGCCGTGGCCCACACCCCCTACGGCATGACGGAGTGCCTGCTCGTCGCCGACGTGACCCTGCCCGAGATCGAACAGGCGCGCGGCGATCGGGGGGTCTGCGTCGGCCGCCCGCTCGGCACCGGCCAGGTGCGCATCTCGGCCATCGACGCCGAGGGTCGCGCCTCGGGTGACCCCCAGACGGACGCCGGCGTCACCGGCGAGGTCGTCATCTCGGCACCCCACCTCAAGCGCGGCTACTTCCGGCTGTACCTCACCGACCGCGAGTCCCGCCGCGGGCTTCCCGACCGCTGGCACCGCACGGGGGACGTCGGTCACCTCGACGCAGACGGCCGCCTCTGGATCGAGGGTCGCCTCCCCCACGTGATCACCACCGCCGACGGCCCCGTCACTCCCGTCGGGATCGAGCAGGACGTCGAGTCGGTTCCCGCCGTCGAGCGCGCCGCCGCCGTGGGCGTCGGGCCGGTGGGTCGACAGGTCGTCGTGACGGTCGTCGAAGCCGGCGCGCGGCGCCCCGGCCTGGCATCCCCCGATCTGACCGAGAAGGTGCGTGCGGCGACGTCGCAGCGTCTCGCGGCCGTGCTCGTGGTCCCGACGCTCCCGACCGACATCCGCCACAACTCGAAGATCGACCGCTCGCGCCTGGCCCGGTGGGCCGAGCACGTGTTGGCCGGAGAGAAACCGACGGCGCCGTGAGGGTCCTCGCCACCGGGTCGTCCGGCTTCCTCGGCCGGGCCGTCGTGCGCGCTCTCCACGACGCGGGGCACGAGGTGCGTACCCTGCAGCGCCGCCCCTCGGGCGTCGACGGCGCCGACGACCGGCTCGGATCGGTCACGGATCCGGATGCCGTGGCATCCGCCCTCGAGGGCATCGACGGGATCGTTCACCTCGCGGCGAAGGTCTCGCTCGCCGGTGACCCCGCGCAGTTCCGGGCCGTGAACGTCGACGGCACCCGCACCCTGCTCGACGCCGCCGCGGCCGCCGGCGTCACGCGCGTCGTGCACGTGTCGTCACCGTCGGTCGCGCACGCGGGACACGCTCTCGCGGGCGTGGGTGCGGAGCCCGCTGATCCGGATGCCGCGCGCGGCGAATACGCCCGTACGAAGGCCGAGGCCGAACTGCTCGCGCTCTCCCGCGCCGGCGGGGGGACGGCCCTCGTCGCGATCCGTCCGCACCTCGTCTGGGGCCCGGGCGACACCCAACTCATCGAGCGCGTCGTCGCCCGCGCGCGTCGGGGCACCCTGCCTCTGCTCGACGGCGGCACGGCGCTCATCGACTCCACGTTCGTCGACAACGCGGCATCCGGGATCGTCGCCGCCCTGCACCGCGTCGACGAGGTCAGCGGCCGCGCGTACGTGCTGACCAACGGCGAACCGCGCCCGGTCGGCGATCTGCTCGCCGGCATCTGCCGTGCGTCGGGCGTGACTCCCCCGCGATTCAGCGTGCCCGCGGGGGTGGCCAAGGCCGCCGGCTCGCTGATCGAGCGCGTGTGGGCCGTGCGCCCCGGGCAGGACGAACCGCCCATGACCCGCTTCCTCGCCGAGCAGCTGTCGACCGCGCACTGGTTCGACCAGACCGAGGTCCGCCGCGACCTGCGGTGGACGCCCGCGGTGTCGATCGACGAGGGCTTGCGCCGCCTCGCGCGCGCCTGAGTCGCAGCGTCCGCCGAGGGACCCTCAGGCCGCCGCACGCAGCATGCGGGCACAACACAGGAATTCCGCGCCGTCAGCGCCCTCGACCCGCTGTCACGGCGCGCGGGGCCCCGCCGTTCCTGCGTTGTGTCCAGCGCAGGCGCCGGACCCGTCACGCGCGCACGTCCTGCCGGGTCCGGCCCTCCACCCCCGGTGCCACAGACCCCATGGCGCAACGCAGGAGTTCTGTCGGCGATGCGTCCGCCGGGGCCTGACTCGGTCACACGCGGAACATGGAACTCCTGCCTCGTGTTCGGGAGGGGGAGCTTCCGCGGAGACGGAAGGCCCGCCCCCGCGAGGGGACGGGCCTTCCGGATGCCGCGACGACCGAGCCGCAGCGGACCGGGCTCAGACCAGGTCGAACCGGTCGAGCTCGGTGACCTTGCGCCAGGCGGCGACGAAGTCGCGGACGAACTTCTCCTTCGCGTCGTCCGAGGCGTAGACCTCGGCGAGCGCACGCAGTTCGGAGTTCGACGAGAACACCAGGTCGACGCGGGTGCCGATGCCGACCTTCTCGCCCGAGCCGTCCTTGGTCCCCTCGAACGCGTGCTTGCCGCTGTCGAGCGGCTTCCACGTCGTGCCGAGGTCGAGCAGGTTCGCGAACACGTCGTTGGTCAGGGCGCCGGGGGTGTCGGTGAAGACGCCCCAGTCGCTGCCGTCCCAGTTCGCACCGATCGCGCGGAGTCCGCCGACGAGCACCGTCATCTCGGGCGCGGTGAGCGTGAGGAGATTCGCTTTGTCGAGCAGCAGGAACTCCGCGGGCAACCGCGCGTCACGGGAAGCGTAGTTGCGGAAGCCGTCGGCCACCGGCTCGAGCCAGCGGAACGATTCGATCTCGGTCTGCTCCTGCGAGGCGTCGGTGCGGCCGGGTGTGAAGGGCACCTCGACGTCGACGCCGCCGGCGAGGGCGGCCTGCTCGACACCGGCGTTGCCCGCGAGCACGAGCAGGTCGGCGATCGAGACCTTCTTCTCGCCCTGCCCGTCGAACTCGGCCTTGATCTTCTCGAGGGTTTCGAGGACGGATGCCAGCTGCTCGGGGTTGTTGACCGTCCAGCTCTTCTGCGGCTCGAGGCGGATGCGCGCGCCATTCACGCCACCGCGCTTGTCGCTGCCGCGGAAGGTCGAAGCTGCGGCCCAGGTCGTGGTGACCAGCTGCTGCACCGACAGACCGCTGTCGAGGATCTGCTGCTTGAGGGCAGCGGCATCCGTCTGATCGATCAGCGGGTGGTCGACGGCGGGCACGGGGTCCTGCCATACGAGCACCTCGGCGGGCACCTCGGAGCCGAGGTAGCGCTCGCGCGGGCCCATGTCGCGGTGGGTGAGCTTGAACCAGGCGCGGGCGAAGGCGTCCTGGAAAGCGGCCGGGTCCTCGGCGAAGCGACGCGAGATCTTCTCGTACGCCGGGTCGACGCGCAGCGCCAGGTCGCTCGTGAGCATGCGGGGCTCGCGGCGGCCGTCAGAGTGCGCCTCGGGGACCATGTCGGCTCCCCCGCCGTTCTTGGGACGCCACTGGTGCGCACCCGCGGGGCTCTGGAAGAGCTCCCACTCGTAGGCGAAGAGGATGTGGAAGAACTCGTTGTCCCAGCGGGTGGGGTGGTAGGTCCACGTGACCTCGAGGCCGCTGGTGATGGTGTCGTCGCCCTTGCCGGTGCCGTGGCTGTTCTTCCAGCCGAGGCCCTGGTCGTTGATGTCGGCGGCCTCGGGGTTGGCGCCGACGTGCGAGTCGCTCGCGGCACCGTGCGTCTTGCCGAAGGTGTGACCACCGGCGATGAGGGCGACGGTCTCCTCGTCGTTCATGGCCATGCGACCGAACGTCTCGCGGATGTCGTGGGCCGACAGCTGCGGGTCGGGGTTGCCGTTGGGACCCTCGGGGTTGACGTAGATGAGCCCCATCTGGACCGCCGCGAGCGGCTTCTCGAGCTCGCGGTTGCCCGTGTAGCGCTCGTCGCCGAGCCACGTGGTCTCGGGGCCCCAGTACACGTCGTCGTCGGGCTCCCACACGTCGGTGCGGCCGCCGGCGAAGCCGAAGGTGGGGAAACCCATGTCCTCGAGCGCGACGTTGCCGGCGAGGATCATCAGATCGGCCCACGAGATCGACTGGCCGTACTTCTTCTTGACGGGCCAGAGCAGACGGCGGGCTTTGTCGAGGTTGACGTTGTCGGGCCAGCTGTTCAGCGGGGCGAAGCGCTGCATGCCCGCACCCGAGCCGCCGCGCCCGTCGGTCACGCGGTAGGTACCGGCGCTGTGCCACGCCATGCGGATCATGAGGGGCCCGTAGTGACCGAAGTCGGCGGGCCACCAGTCCTGCGACGTCGTCATGACCTCTTTGAGGTCGCGCTTGACGGCGTTCAGGTCGAGCGCCTCGAACGCCGCCTTGTAGTCGAAGCCCTCGTCGAGCGGGTCGCGCAGGGCGTTGTTCTTCGCGAGGATCTTGACGTTCAGGCTCTCGGGCCACCACACGCGGTTGGCGGATCCCTGGGTGGGGTGGGGCAGGGCGCCTGCGGGCTCGCTGTCGGCGGGGGCTTCGCCCACGGGCAGTCGGTTGTCGTCGGGGGCGGCACCATCGTGGAAGACGGGGCACCCGTTCAGAGCGTCGCTCATCGGGATCCTCTCGGTTTTTCGGCTTCGGACTTCGCCCGACAATCGGAGCACACGCCCCAGAACGTCACCTCTGCGGTTTCGATGAGAAAGCCGCTTCCCTCCGGCATGTGCAGGCACGGCGCGGCCCCGACGACGCAGTCGACGTCGTCGATGCGGCCGCACCCGGTGCACACCACGTGATGGTGGTTGTCGCCCACGCGCAGCTCGAAGGTTCCGGCGTGGCCGGCGGGTTCGATGCGGCGGGCGAGTCCCGCGTCGGCGAAATCGCCGAGCGCGTTGTACACCGACTGCTTGCTCGTTCCGGGGAGGGTGCCGACGATCCCGTCGAAGACGGCGTCGGCGGTGGCGTGCGGCCGGGCGCGGAGGGCTTCGAGGACGGCGATGCGTGTCGCCGTCACCCGCAGACCCGCCTCGCGGATGAGGGCATCCGCGGGAGCGTCCGGTCGATTGTCGAGCATGCGACCAGCGTACCTAGTTTTGAGTGAATCAAAAATGACACGCCGGGAAACGAACGGAACCTCGAGCACGGTTCACCCGAGTGAGCGGATGCCGTCACCCCGCCGTCAGCGTCGGCGTCCCCGCCTCGTACTCGGTGAGATCGCCCGTCTCGCCCGCGCGCGCCGCGCGCCGACCGACCACGAGCATGTAGAAGAGGAAGACCCCGAGGGCCAGAGCGCCGATCGCGATCTTGACCTGCCACGGCCACTCGCGCGGGGTCACGAACCCCTCCACGAGGCCCGATAGGGCCAGGGCGAAGACCAGACCCACGGCCACGGTCGCGAGGGACCGACCCGCCGCCGCGAGCGCTTCCGCCCGCGTCCGCTGGCCCGGGGCGACCCAGGCCCAGAAGATCTGCAGGCCCGCCCCTCCCGCGACGAAGATCGCCGTGAGCTCGAGCAGACCGTGCGGGAGGATGAACTGGAAGAACAGGTCGCCGCGGTCGAACGAGAACATGATCGCCGCCGACGTCCCCACCCCCACGGCGTTCTGCATGATCACCATGAGCGGCCAGATGCCCGTGACCCCGAACAGCACGCACTGCGCCGCGATCCAGGCGTTGTTCGTCCAGACCGACCCGGCGAAGATCGCGTTCGGGTTCTCGCGGTAGTAGTTCACGAACTGCTCGTCGGCGTAGTTCTGCAGTTGGCTCTTCTCCCCCAGCGCCGCCACGGCCGCGGGGTCGCCCGAGATCCACAGGGCGACGAGCGTCGCGACCATGAGGAAGCCCAGGGTCACGGCGAGCGTGCTCCACCGCACGCGATACAACGCCGCCGGAAGCTGCCGCACGAAGAAGCGCGGGAGCTGCCGCAGGACGTTGTCGCGGACGCCGGTGAGACGCAGGCGCGTCCGCGCCAGCAGGATCGAGACGTAGTCGCCCTCGGGCGTGCGCCCGGCCGAGGTCTTGATGTCGGCCAGGTCGGCCGAAGCCGCGCGGTAACGGGTGACAAGTTCGTCGACGTCGGGGCCGCTCAGGCGCTTGCGGCGGCCCAGTTCGTCGAGCCGCGCCCACTCGTCGCGCCGGGCGGCCGTCAGGGCGTCGAGGTCCATGTGGTCAACTGTACGCATGGCTTCGTCGTCGACCCCCGCTCCCGCGGTCGCCCTCGTCCACACGAGCGCCGAGGAGACGCTGACCGGAGAGGCCGTCGCCCTCGACGTCCAGCCCGTCGGCTTCTTCTTACGCGCGGTCGGCGCCGTCATCGACTTCCTCGTCGGAGTCGTGCTCCTCATCGGCGGCGCACTGTTGCTGCTGTCGATGGTCGCGGCGGGCACCCTGCCCGAGTCCGCCGTCCGGATCGGCGTCATCTCGCTACTGGTGCTCGTGACGGTCGCGATCCCCACCACCGTCGAGACCCTCTCGCGCGGCCGGAGCCTCGGCCGCCTCGCCGTGGGCGCGCGCATCGTGCGCACCGACGGCGGAGCCGCGGGCTTCCGCCAGGCCCTGATCCGCTCGCTCACCGGGGTGCTCGAGGTGTGGTTCACGCTCGGCGCGATCGCGGCGGTCGTCGGCATGTTCACCCCGCGCGCTCAGCGTCTGGGCGACCTGCTCGCCGGGACCGCGAGCGAGCGCACGCGCACGCGCCGGCTTCCTCCCCCGGCCCCGGGCCTGCCCCCGGGCTGGGAATCCTGGGCGGCGATCGCCGACGTCTCGCGCCTGCCCGACCGACTGGCCGCGCGCGTCGCGCAGTTCGTCCGCGGCGCCGACGCACTCGAGCCGGCCGCCCGTGTGCGCGTCGCCGCCTCGCTCGCCGAGGCCGTGCGTCCCTTCGTCTCGCCGCTGCCCCCGTCCGATCCGGAAGGACTCGTCCGAGCGGTGTCGGCGGTGCGCCGCGACCGCGAGTACCGTGCGCTGCTCCTCGAGAACGAGCGGGCGGCGGCCCTCACCGAGAAAGCGTGAGTCGCCGGAAGTCGTCGCCTCAGGGCACTCCGCGAGCGACGGACCCTGGCGACGCGCGCCTGAAGCACACTCACGCCCGAGAGGGGTCGGCGAATCAGGTGCGGAGCGTCTCGTGGCGAACGACGACCCAGCCCTTGGGGACCGACAGCCGGTCGGCGTGGATCGCGCACAGATCGTGCGCATGCGGGTCGCCCGCGGGACCGAGGGGGCCGAGGGCCGCCATCTGGTCGCCGTAGTCATAGGTGAGGGTGCTCATCGCCTCGCGGGCGCATCCCACCTTCGAGCAGAGTCTGTCGCGCATCGCGGGTCAGCCTAGCCACCCCCTCCGACAGCGCCGCGACGCCGCGCCGCCGGAAGCGCATGCCGGTGCCCGGGCGAGAACCCGCCTCGCCCGAACCGTGGGGATGCCGGCGCCCCGGCGCTCGCATCGCTCCGCGCAGACGAGCGTGAGGGCAGGCACGACCCCACCGCGCCCCGAACGTAGGATGGGCCCATGATGCGTCGTCGGTCCCGCGAAGCGCGACCCGTGGCCCGCCCGTCGCGGCACGGTCGTCACGGCCGTGAGAATCGCAGCCCGGTCGTCCGCCCGCCGTTGCCCCCGATCGACACCCGCGTCGAGAGGTTCGACATCGCGGTCGGTGCCGCGGCCGAGTTCCTCCGCTCGGCCTGGACCGACCTGCGCGAGGTCTCGTTCGAGATCGGGATCATGCCTCCCGCCGCAGCCGACGGCATCCCGCGCTGGACCGTCCTGCGCGAAGAGAAACGCATCATCCTCTACCGAGTGCCGATCGAACGCCTGGGTCACCCCCATCACGACGATGACCTGCACCGGCGGATGATGATCGAGGGAGCGGTCTTCCGAGCGGCCGCCGAGTACCTCGACCGCGACCCCTGGGACCTCGGTCCCGAACGCTTTCGCTTCTTCTGACCCGCACCGGGCGTCGCGGGGCTACGGCAGGATCGTGAGCGCCGAGGCCGTGGCATCCGCCGGCCACAGCGGGTACGACGCCAGCGCACCGGCACCCGCGTACGTCACGGCCGCGCGCACAGGCGCCCCCGTCTCGAGACGATAGACGCCCGCGGCGACCGGCACGGCGACGCTGGCGCCGGCGGCCACGGATGTGGTGATGGCGGCGCCCCCGTCCGCGGGGGTGAGGGTGACGGCCGCGTCGGTGTCGCCACCGGCGATCACCAGGTTCGCGCCCACCCCCGAGGCGACCGCGATCGCGCTGGGAGTCGAGATGGCGGGGGCGGGGACGTACCAGGCGAAATCGGAGCCCTCACCGAAACCGGTCGTCGACCATGTGGCCCCGACGATCGGCGCGGTGGCCGACACGTCGACCGTGTACGAGCCGGCAGCTGCCCCCGACAGATTCACCGAGGTGGGCAGCCCCGCCGTGAGCGGGATGTCGGTGGGGGCGGGAGCGCTGACCGAGGGATCGTTCGGCACGAGCGTCACGGTCGCCGAGGCATCGGATCCGGGAGACAGCAGGCGCAGCACCGTGCCCGCCTGGCTGGCGTCCGCGGCGAGGACCTGGACGCCCGGCATGACCAGTCGCGTATCGGCCTGCGCGAGAGGCGCCACCTGATCCACCCCGCCCGGCAGCAGCAGACGCGTCAGCTGCGCCTGCAGAGACGCGTGCACCGGGGCACCCGACGACACGACGCGCACGACCGGGCTCTCTTCTCCGAGCAGCAGACCGGCCAGAGGCACGACACGGCGACCGCCCGCGGGGACCACGAGGTTCTGACCGCTGGGCGGGTCCGACACTCCCTTGGCGCCGTAGACCGACAGCTGGACGGTCGCGGGGACAGCCCCGGGATTGGCGAGGACGACCAGATCGTTGGCGCCCGTCGTGGTCGCGCCCCCGACGAGCCACGATTCCGCCAGGGGCGGGCGGCAGGCGGATGCCGCGAACCCGACGAGGTCGCTCGCGGCGGCCGTCGCGGACCCGGCGGCGGCGAGCGGGGACGGGACGCCGTCACGGGGGGCCGCGCGCAGGGCCTCGGCGTCGCCCGAGGCGTCGGAGGTCGCCCCCGTCAGCGCGGTCGAAGAGGCGCCGGAGTCGGCGGGACCGCTGACCACCTGCTGTCCGGCCGCCGCGCTCAGCGAGCTCGCGGAGTCGGCGCTTCGCCCGAGGGCCAGCAGCGGACCGTCGCACGCCAGGAGCGTGTCGCCGGGGGCCGGCGTGGCCTGCACGCGCACGGGGGTCGCGGAGTACTGCGGCCACGGCGCCGCGATGCCGACGACCGTGCCGAGGACGGCGGCCGTCGCCACCGCGGCTCCCGCGACGACGCGGGCGCTCGTGGCGGCGACACGGATGAAACGGCGCTCGCTCATCGGGATCCTCCCGGGTTCGGACCGACGATGCGCGGCGTCCGGCGGGCGACCCGACGCGAGGCCGCGGTGGGCACCGCGAGCAGGAGGGCGACGAGCACGACACCCAGCGAAC
>Ga0308159_1003082_pt1 | contig 17698 bp, 15 predicted proteins | sample PhyCR1_FD_201040 | JGI IMG/M metagenome (GOLD analysis project Ga0308159, IMG submission 201040) | Phyllosphere microbial communities from UC Gill Tract Community Farm, Albany, California, United States - DLSLC.R1 | ecosystem: Host-associated > Plants > Phyllosphere > Unclassified | place: USA... | reverse complement strand
CCCGGCACTGCAACGCGGCGTTGATGCCAGCGAACAGGCCCTGGGCTGCCGCCTCTTCGTAGCCGGTCGTTCCGTTGATCTGTCCGGCAAAGAACAGTCCCTGGATGGCTCGGGTTTCAAAATTGCGCTTGAGCTCTCGCGGATCGAAGTAGTCGTACTCGATGGCGTAGCCAGGCCGAAGGATGTGCGCGTTCTCCAACCCCTTCATCGAGCGCACCAGCTGATACTGGACATCGAAAGGCAGGCTCGTGGAAATCCCGTTCGGGTAATACTCGTTGGTCGTCAGGCCTTCCGGCTCCAGAAAAATCTGGTGGCTGTCCTTCTCGGCGAAACGATTGATCTTGTCTTCCACGCTCGGGCAGTAGCGCGGACCAATACCATCGATCTTTCCCATGAACATGGGGCTGCGATCAAAACCGGAGCGAATGATGTCGTGTGTGCGGGCATTGGTGTTCGTGACCCAGCAGGCCATCTGGCGCGGATGCATGTCTGCACGCCCCATGAAGCTGAACACCGGCATCGTGTCGGTGGCGCCACCCGGCATGCCGTCACCCGGCTGCTCGGTGCACCGTGAAAAGTCGATGCTGCGGCCGTCGAGCCTCGGCGGCGTGCCGGTCTTCAAGCGGCCCTGTGGCAGCTTGAGTTCCTTCAGTCGCGCCGACAGGCTGATCGCCGGCGGGTCCCCCGCCCTGCCCGCTTGGTAGTTGTCCAGGCCAACATGAATGCGACCGTCGAGAAAGGTACCCGCAGTGAGCACCACGGTGCGCGCGCGAAAGGAGATCCCGACCTGCGTGACGGCGCCGACCACGCGGTCGCCTTCGATCATCAGGTCGTCTACCGCCTGCTGGAACAAAGAGAGGTTGGGCTGGTTTTCCAGCCGGTGGCGGATCGCCGCCTTGTAGAGCACCCGATCGGCCTGGGCGCGCGTTGCACGCACGGCAGGCCCCTTGCTCGAATTGAGGATACGGAACTGGATGCCCGCCTCGTCGGTGGCAATGGCCATCGCGCCGCCGAGCGCATCGACCTCGCGCACCAGATGTCCCTTGCCAATCCCGCCGATGGACGGGTTGCAACTCATCTGGCCGAGCGTCTCGATGTTGTGGCTGAGCAGGAGCGTCTTGGCGCCCATTCGTGCAGCGGCCAAGGCGGCTTCGGTGCCGGCATGGCCGCCACCGACGACGATCACGTCGAATTCTTCGGGATATAGCATGGGGTGGTGGCGCACTTTTTCGCGTGCGCGGCGTGGTCTCTGCAAGAGAGGGGACGTGCATTTTAATCGCCAGAGCCGCCCCGCGGACGGTTGAGGCTATCAGGTTGCCAGAGCCCTGAACGGCGACAGTGCGGCACCGTACACCACCAAGATTCAGCACTCGAGTGCTATGAAAATCATAGCATAGAATGCCTACATAATCAGCAGTTCAACGGACTTCCGCAATCGTGTGTGCAGCCAACGACGCAGATTCGGCAGCCAGCGGGTCCGGCTGCGCAATGGCGACAGGCTTTTCAATGCCGGTGATCGTGCCGCTCGGCTCGGGCGCGACTGGCGCCGCGATGCTCTCGTCCTGCAGCTCCCGCACCGTGATCGTCTTGGACGTCATCTGCACCGAACCGAAGATGGTGCAAAAGGCCACGTCCTTGGCGTCGCGGCCCGTGCCTACCCGCACCAGCCGATCGACGGGCGCCATGCGGGTCGGGTCGAACAACACCCATTGCCCCCCCAGCCAGGCCTCGAACACTGCGTGGAAATCCTGCGGCGGCTCTTCGAAATAGACGTAGCCCACCACCAACCGCGCCGGAATGTTCAGCGCACGGCAGAAGGTAATGCCGAGGTGCGCAAAGTCGCGGCAAACACCTGCTCGTTGGACGAAGACCTCTTGCGCCGTGGTCGTCGATTCGCTGCTGCCAGGTTCATAGGTGATGCTTTCGTGGATCCAGTCCACGATCGCCTGCACACGGCCAATGCCCTGCGGCAGGTCACCAAAGAGCTGGATGGCCGCGCGCGCCATCACGTCCGACTCGCAATAGCGAGTGGGCATGAGGTAGTGAAGCACCTCATTGGGAAGCGCGTTCACGGGCACCTCGCCTAAATCGGGAGACACTTCCGCCGAGCTTCTCTGGACGCTGGTGCGATAGCGGATCGTCAATGGCCCGGGCGGTGCGTCGAAGCGTATGAACCGGTTCCCGCTACTTTCATCGCAGAACGTCTGCATCTCCACGGGCGGCTCGATCACCAACTCCTCGCTCAGCAGCGACTGCATGCCGTTGCGCGCGGCTTCGATGTTCAGCAGAAGATGCGCTGGCGCCTTGACCTCATAGGACAACACGGTTTCGATGTGGGAGAAGTGCACGGTATGACTGCGCATGCGTGCGCAGCCTCATTCAAGGGTTCGGGATCCAGAGGACATCGGAAGCGTCGAGCGGCACGCGCGAAGGTGTCAGGCAGCCTTGGCCAGCGCCGCAGACGGCCTGTCAGCCGGCCCGCGCCGGTGCCTTTCCGGCAACTGCCAGTGGAACTGCGTCACGTGCAGGACCCGCACGACGCGATGCGCGGGCGTCTGCAGCAACACGCCCAAGGACCGCACGCGTCGCGGCCAGCGCAGGGCATCCACCGCGGCCATCAGTCGATGGCTTTTCGGACGGCGCCGACGCCCAGTGCGGCCAGCACCAGGAACACGACGGCCAGAATCAGGAACAGGCCGAACAGGACCTTCGCAATACCGGCTGCACCCGCGGCAACGCCGCCAAAACCCAATGCGCCGGCAATGAGGGATACGACCGCAAAGATAATCGCGTACTTCAACATGACACGCTCCTTGGTGAGTGAACAGGGACGGGGACGGCGATTCGCCGATTGGGTGTGACGATAAAAACACCGCGGCCAGGCCCGGATAGTCGGCCAACGCAACGCTCCGTAGGACAAAAACGCCAGCCCGGCCGACCGTGCCTCAAACCGTTAGCATCCGCGCTGTCTATCCCGATTCACCTCGTTCCTGGAGCCCCCTTTACATGAAGCTGTATTACTCGCCCGGTGCCTGCTCGCTGTCGCCACATATCGCGCTGCACGAAGCCGGCCTCGCTTTCGAACCGGTCCTTGCCAGCACCAAGACACACAAGCTGGCAGACGGCACCGACTACTACACGATCAATCCACTGGGCTACGTGCCGCTGCTCGAACTCGACGACGGGACACTGCTGCGCGAAGGCCCGGCCATCGTCCAGTACATCGCCGATCTGGCACCGCTGAAGAATCTGGCGCCGGCCAACGGCACGCTGGCACGCTACCGCCTGCAGGAATGGCTGAGCTTCATCGGCACCGAATTGCACAAGGGCTTCAGCCCGCTGTTCAACCCCGCCATGCCCACCGAAGCCAAGACCCTGGCGCTGGAAAAGCTCAAGGGTCGCCTGACCTGGCTCGACAAGGAGCTCGCCGGCAAGGACTACCTGATGGGCGAGCATTTCGGCGTCGCGGACGGCTACCTGTTCACAGTGACCAACTGGGCGCAGCCGATGAACGTGGACCTGTCGGGCTATCCGAACCTGATCGCATGGCGCGCGCGCGTGGCCGCCCGTCCTGGCGTGCAGGCGGCGTTGAAGGCCGAGAGCCAGAACAAGTAAAAACAAACGGCAGCAATCGCCGCTGCCCTCTGCTCAGAGCCGATCCGGGTGGGCGCGCATCGCGCTTGCCGTGGCCCGGATCGCCTCGACCTCCGCGTGGTCGAAACGGCCCAGGTTCTTCACCATCATGACCGTGCGCGGGTTGCCTTCGAGCAGCTTCGCGTGTCGGGCCACGAAGTCCCAGTACATCACCGTCATCGGACAGGCCGCATCGCCACTGCGCGCCGTCGGCTGGTAGGTGCAACCACGGCAATAGTTGCTCATGCGGTTGATGTACGCACCGCCTGCGGCATAGGGCTTGGTGACGAAGCGCGCGCCATCGGCGAACAGCGCCATGCCCAGTGTGTTCGGCAGTTCCACCCACTCCACCGCGTCAACGTACACCGCGAGATACCAGGCGTGCACCTGTGCCGGCGCCATGCCGAAGGTGAGTGCGAAATTGCCGGTCACCATCAGCCGCTGGATGTGGTGCGCGTAGCCAGTGCGCAAGGTCTGCCCGATGGTCTGACGCATGCAGTTCATGCGCACCTCGCCCGTCCAGTACCAGTCGGGCAGCGGCGCGTCGTGCCGCAGCGCATTGGCGTCGCGCAGCGCGGGCATGCGCCACCAGTACACGCCGCGCATGAACTCGCGCCAACCGAGGATTTGCCGCACGAAGCCTTCGACGGCCGGCAGCGGCGCACGTCCCCGCTGCCACTGCGCCACGGCGGAAGCGATCACCTCCGCGGGACTGATCAGCTTGACGTTGAGCGCGCAGGAAATCAGCGCGTGATACAGGAAGGGCTCGTCGCTCCACATCGCGTCCTGGAAGCGGCCGAAGTCCTGCAGCCGGTGGTTGACGAAGTCGTCGAGCGCAGCCAGCGCCTGCGTGCGGGTGACCGGCCAGTCGAAGGCCTCGGCGCTGCCCCAGTGGTCGGCGAAATGCCTCTCGACGTCGGCCAGCACCTCGCGCGTGATCGCGTCCGGTGCGAACGACGGCGGCGCGGGCAACATGCCCGGACCCTGGCGACCGAACGCGCCGCGGTTGTCGTGGTCGTAATTCCATTGGCCACCCGCCGGCGTGCCATCGGGCTCCATGAGCACGCCGTGCGCCTGGCGCATGCGGCGGTAGAAAGCTTCCATCACCAGCCTCGGCTTGCCTTGCGCCTGTTCGAGGAACGCGCGGCGCGAGCTCATGAAGTGCAGGTCGTCGCGCACGTCGAGCGGCACGCCGGCCTCGGCGCACACCGCTCCAATGGCCTGCTCCAGCCGCCACTCGCCGGCCTCCACCATCACGAGCTTGCGCGGCGCGAGGCGCGCGAGCGCGTCGGCGAGGGCCTCTGCGATCGTGTCGAACGGATGCGTGCCCAGGCGCAGGTAGTCCAGCGGCCAGGCACGGCCCGTGGTGTGTTCGGCGATGTGCGCTGCGAAGTGGCGCATGGCCGACAGGAAGAAGGCGGTGCGCATCTTCGTGCTCGGGACCTGCGTGGATTCTTCGGACGCCTCGATCATGAGCAGGCGGTCCTGCAACGGGTCGAAGCCCTCGAAGGCGACGCTCGCGACATCGAGCTGGTCGCCCAGCACGAGCACCAGGTGACGCACGGCGGTGCCGCCCACTTGCGTCCACGGCGACCCCTGCGAGGAGGCCGGGTGCAAGGAAGCCGGGGACGGCGGCAGGGACGGCGCGCGAGAAGTCATCGTTGCCGCAGATTCTGGCGCACGCCATGCGTGACTGCACGCATGCGCATGCAACGGTCCGTGAGCGCACTGCGCCGCATAGCAGGAAACCGACAACCCCGCGACAGCGGGTTTGTCGCGGCAGCCTTAGGCTCGGTGCTTACTTTTTTCGGAAGCGCCCTCTCGATGTCTACCCTTTTCGATCCCGTCCAGGCCGGTGACCTGCAGCTCGCCAACCGCATCGTCATGGCGCCGCTCACGCGCAACCGCTCGCCGAACGCCGTTCCACCGGACATCGCCGTCACCTATTACGAACAGCGTGCCAGCGCAGGCCTGATCGTCAGCGAAGGCACCGCCGTGAGCCACCAGGGCCAGGGTTACTCGGATGTGCCTGGCCTCTACGCCACCGAGCAGCTCGACGCCTGGAAGCCGGTCACGAAGGCCGTGCATGCGGCCGGCGGCAAGATCGTCGTGCAGCTGTGGCACGTGGGCCGCGTGTCGCACACCGACCTGCAGCCCGACGGCGGCGCGCCGGTCGGCCCGTCGGCCATCACGGCCAAGACCAAGACCGTGCTCATCAAGGACGGCGTGCCCACCTTCGTGGAAACCTCCCAGCCGCGCGCACTCGACGCGGGCGAACTGCCGGGCATCGTGCACAGCTTTGCCGTCGCGGCGCGCAACGCGGTCGAAACCGCGGGCTTCGACGGCGTGGAGATCCATGGCGCCAACGGCTACTTGCTCGATCAGTTCCTCAAGAGCGACAGCAACCAGCGCACCGACGACTACGGCGGCAGCATCGAAAACCGTGCCCGCCTCACGCTGGAGATCACCCGCGCCGTGGCCGACGCGGTGGGTGGCGGCAAGACCGGCATTCGCCTATCGCCCGTCACGCCCGCCAACGACGTGCACGACACCGAGGCGCAAGCCCTGTTCACCTACGTCGTGCAGCAGCTCGCCACGCTCAACCTGGCCTACGTGCACATCATCGAAGGCGCCACCGGTGGCCCACGCGAACTGCCCGACCGTCCGTTCGACTACGAAGCGCTGAAGGCGGCTTACCGCACCGCTGGCGGCAAGGCCGCATGGATGGTGAACAACGGCTACGACAAGCCGATGGCCGAGACCGCCGTGAAGGAAGGCGACGACCTGGTGGCCTTCGGCCGCCCGTTCATCTCCAACCCGGACCTGGTCGACCGCATCCGCAAGAACGCGGAATGGGCGCCGCTGGACAAGGCCACCATGTACGGCGGTGGTGCCAAGGGCTACATCGACTACCCGACGCTGGCCGAAGCACAGGCCGGCCAGAAGGCCTAGGTTGCGGATGCCGGCATCGCCGGCAATGCCACCTGCGCCCGCAGTCCGCCAGCATCCTCGCTGGCGGACGTCAGCGTGAGTTCGGCGCCCAGCAACTGGGCGTAGCGCGAGACGATCGACAGGCCCAGCCCCGCGCCCTGCCCCAGCTTCTGGCCGTCCGCGCCCTGGGCCCAGCGCTGCATCAGGTCGCGCCGGCCCGCTTCGGGAATGCCCGGCCCGTCGTCCACCACGGCCAGCGTGCTGCCCGAAAGTTCGAGGGTCACCGTGCGCCCGCCGTAGCGCAGTGCGTTGTCGATCAGGTTGTCCAGGATGCCCTCAATCAGCGCCGTGTTGGCCAGCACCGTCACGGCCTTTTCCAGGCCCCGCGCGCCCAGGTCGACGCCCTGCGCATCGGCGCGTGCAAGATGCCGCAACACTGCCTGTTCAGCAAGTTCGTCGAGCCGCACCGGCTCGCGCTGCAGGCCCGTGCGGCCTTCATCCGCCAGCGCCAGCCCCAGCAGCTGGTCCACCAGGTGACTGGCACGTGCCTGGCTCGCCACCACGCGGCCGAGCTGTTCGCGCCAGACCGCCGGGTCGCGGTTGGCCAGGCCGTACTCGGCCAGCGCGCGGATGCCGGCGAGCGGCGTGCGCAGCTCGTGCGCCACGTTGCCGGCAAACTCGCGCTGGGCACGCACGCTGTGGCTCAGGCGGTCGAACAAGGCATTGACCGTATTGCCGAGCCGTTCGAGTTCGAGCGATGTGCGCGCGACGTGCACCGGCGCAAGGTCGTGCGCATCGCGGCGGTCGAGCGCCTGCTGCAGTTCGCCCAGCGGCCGCAGGTCGCTGCCGATGCGCTTCCACAGCCAGACGGCCAGCAGCGCGAGCAGCAGCAGCTGCGGCGTGAGCGCGTAGAACAGCACCTGTTCGATGAGCGCGGTGCGTGCGCGCGTCGTCTGCGCGATCAGCACGCGATAGCCGTTGGGTGCATCGTGCGCCAGCGCCACCGCGCGCAGCGACTGGCCGTTGTAGCTGATGTCGGAAAAGCGAAAGCGCTGGCCGTCGCCCAGTGGTGGCACCTGCAGCATCGCGTCGCCGGCCAGCAGCGAACCGTCCGAACGTTCCACGGCAAAGTACACCGACTCGATCTGGTCGAACAGCACCGCACCGACTTCGCGCGGCGACAGCGTGAGCTCGATGCCGCGCTCGCCGGCCTGCACGTTCGCCGACACCGCATACGCATCGTCGAGCAGCGCATGGTCGAAGGCCTGCTCCGTCAGGTGATTGGCCACGCCGACGGCGATGGCCGTGCCCAGCAACCACGTCACCGCCAGCGGCAGCAGGACGCCACGCAGCACGCGCTGGGTGAGCGACCGCGTGGCCCGGCCACGCAGTGGCAACGTCACTGCTCTACTTCCAGCAGGTAGCCGATGCCGCGCAGTGTGCGGATGCTGGCACCGCTGCCCGCGAGCTTCTTGCGCAGCCGCGAGATGAAGGCCTCGAGCGCGTTGTCGCCCAGGGACTCGTCGAAGCTCGACAGCTTGTCGGACAGCGCGCGCTTGCTCACGGTGTGGCCAGGCGGGCTCATGAGCTCCCACAGCACCTCGAATTCGCGCGCAGGCAGGTCGAGCGGCGAAATACCGACCGCGAAGCGACGGGCCTTGCGGTCGAGCTTCAGGCGGCCCAGCGTGGACACGTCGTCGGTGCCCTGCGCGCGCCGCACCAGGGCACGCAGGCGGGCTTCGACCTCGGCCAGCTCGAAAGGCTTGCCAAGGTAGTCGTCGGCGCCGGCGTCGAGCCCGGCCACGCGTTCCTCGGTGCGGTCTCGCGCCGTCAGCACCAGCACCGGCGTGCGGTCGCCCCGCGCACGGGCCTGGCGCAACGCAGTGAGCCCGCTGGCGATGCTGCTGGTGGGGCTGGCCGTCGAAGGCAGATTGAGGTCGAGCAGCACCGCATCGAAAGGCTGCACGCGCCACAGGTGGTCGGCGTCCTCGACGTTGGTGGCCACATCGACGCGATGGCCCGCATCGTTGAGGCTTCGCAGCATGACTTCGCGCAGCACCGCATCGTCTTCGACCAGAAGGATTCGCATGGCAGGACCCCGAAAAAAGATACCAGAAAGATCAGCGTTTCTACACCATCGACGGGTCAGCGAACGGTCAGTACGCCGGCGCGATAAACGGGGCATGAGTCACGCACAACGGCCTTGCCGGCCTACCGCCGCATGAGCGCCTTCCAAGCTTCCACCGAGGCCCTGCGGGTCGATCACTCGGCCGCACGGCGCACGGCAGTCGTGCTGTTGCATGGCCTGTGCAGCACGCCCGAGGAACTGCGTTCGGCCGCCAACGCGTTGCGCGGCCTGGGCTACACCGTGCAGGCGCTGCCGGTGGCCGGCTACTCGTTCGATGCGGCCGCTGCCCGCCAGACCGCCTGCTGTTTCGAGCAGTGGATCGACACGCTCGAGCAACGCGTCGACGCGTTGCGCACCCTGCACGACCGCGTGATGCTCGTGGGCATTTCGGCGGGTGCCTCGCTGGCCCTGGCGGCGGCGATTCGCTGCGGCACGCGCATCGATGCGCTGCTGCTGATGTCGACCGCCCTGCGGCTGGACGGCTGGGCCGTGCCGCGCAGCCAGTGGCTGTTTCCGCTGGTGCTCTACACGCCGCTCGGGCGATTCTGGAAGTACCGCGAGCGCGCACCCTACGGCGTGAAGAACGAGCGCGTTCGGGCGTGGATCGAGCGCGAGCTGCGCACGCGCCGCATCTCGCGCGCGGGCAGCTCGGTGATCGGCATCGACCACCTGCGCGAACACGATCGGCTGCTGCGCCACGTGCGCGCCAACCTGCATCGCGTGCGCTGCGCCCACGTGCTGGCGCTGCATGCGCGCGAGGACGAGGTCGCGAGCCTGGAGAACCTGGCGATCCTTTCGCGTGAGCTGCGTTGCGGATCGCTGCGCACGGTCGTGCTGGGCAACAGCTTCCACATGATCACCATCGACAACGACCGCCAGCAGGTGCTGGCCGAGACCCTCGAATTCGCCGCGACCATTGCACACGATGCGGCACCGCATGAAGGCGCGGATCGCCTTCGCATTCCCACCGGAGAACGAGCTTCATGACGAGCATCAGCAGCCACACGCCCACCTTCAACAGCATCGCCGCCATCCTGCAGGGCGAGTTTCATCTGGACGCCGCGCAGGTCCGTGCCGATGCCGCGCTGACCGACCTCGGGCTCGACTCGCTCGCGCTCATGGAATTCGTGTTTGCGGTCGAGGATGCGTTTCGCCTGCGCATTCCCGAAGAACGCCTCGACCCGCGCGAAGCCGGCATCACCCTGCAGCGCCTGTGCGAAGTCATCGACGAGATGCAACACACGGCGATGGCAGGCGGCCACGCGTCGATGACCACTGCCGCCGCATGAGGGATCCGTACATCGTCCCGCCGGCGTCGACGCACGGCAAGCTTGCCGCGCGCCGCAGTGCGCCCGCGCATGCCGCACGCATCGCCGTGAGCGGCGTCGGCCTCGTCACGCCAATGGGCCGCATGCTGGCCGACTTCGACGATGCGCTCTTCGCCGGACGTTCGGCGGTGGTCGCGCAGACCCACACGGTCGGCAGCTTCGACGCGATGCAGCTGGCCGTGGCGCCGTGCGACTTCGACGATTCGGAGCGCAGCAGTTCGCGCCTGCCGCTGGACCGCGGCACTGCGATGGCGCTGGCCGCTGCGCGCGATGCGGTCGCGCAGGCCGGCCTGGACGCCACATCGGTCGATCCCGACCGGCTGGGCGTGTACTGGGGCAGTGGCATGGCGGGATCGGCGAGCTTCGACGCCACCGCCCGCGCGCTGTACGCCGCGCACCGCCGCGTGCGCCCGACCACCGTGCTCACCACCATGCCCAACGCCGCGGCCGCCGAAATCGCCCTGATGTTCGGCGCGCGCGGCGCAGCGCTCAGCTACGCCTGCGCCTGCGCGTCATCGTCGGTGGCCATCGGCGAGGCGATGCGTGCCATCCGCGGCGGCTGGATCGACATGGCGATCGTCGGCGGCCACGAAGCGCAGTTCAGCGCCGGCATGCTGGCCAGCTGGCACGCGATGCGCGTGATGGCGTCGCCGCCGGCCGACGCACCGGAACGCGCCTGCCGGCCGTTCTCCGCCGACCGCGCCGGCTTTGCGCTGGGCGAAGGTGCCGCGGCGCTGGTGATCGAATCCGAAGCGCATGCGCGCGAGCGCGGCGCGATGCCTGCCGTTGTGCTGAGCGGCTACGCGACCAATTGCGACAGCATGCACATGACCCAACCCGACCCGGGCGGCCAGGTGCGGGCGATGTGCGCGGCGCTGCGCGATGCCGGCCTGCGGCCCGAAGACATCGGCTACCTCAACGCGCACGGCACCGCCACCGGCGCAGGCGACGCGGCCGAGGCCTCGTCCGTGCACACGGTGTTCGGTGCGGGCGTGCCGGTGAGTTCGACCAAGGCCATCCACGGTCACCTGCTGGGCGGCGGTGGCGCGGTGGAACTGATCGCCACGCTGCGCGCGTTGTCGTGCGGCCTGCTACCGCCCACGGCCCATCTGCAGACACCCGACCCGGCCTTTGCGCTGGACTTCGTGCGCGGCGAGGCCCGTGAGGTCCGCGGCCTGCGCCATGCGATGTCCAATGCCTTCGCCTTCGGCGGCACCAATGCGGTCTTGGTCGCGTCGCTGGAATGAGGCGCTGCCCGCAGCGTGCAACCATGCGCTTTCCTGGGCCTCTTGGCTGGGCTGGCGTGACGGATCCCTAGCGCCTTTGCGTGGGCTTCCACCGTCGCAGCAGCAGCGCATTGCTCATCACGCTCAGGCTCGACAGGGCCATGGCCGCACCTGCCACCACCGGGCTCAGCAAGCCGAAGGCAGCGAACGGAATGCCGACCACGTTGTAGGCAAAGGCCCAAAACAGGTTCTGGTGGATCTTGGCGACCGTTCGCCCGGACAGGTCGAGTGCATCGGCCACCAATGCCAGGTCGCCGCGCATCAGCGTGATGCCCGCGGCCTCCATGGCCACGTCGGTGCCGTTGGCCATGGCGATGCCGACGTCCGCCGCGGCCAATGCGGGCGCGTCGTTGGCGCCGTCGCCGACCATTGCGACGACATGGCCGCCCACGCGCAAGGCCATCACCTGCGCCGCCTTGTCGGCGGGCAGCACCTCGGCGCGAACGTCGTCCGCGGCAATGCCCACGCGTGCCGCCATGGCTTCTGCCGCGCGCACGTTGTCGCCAGAGATCATGACCACACGCAGGCCCCGCGCGCGCAGGGCCGCGACGGCCTCGGCCGCCTGCGGCTTGGGTTCGTCGGTGAAGGCCAGCAGCGCATGCACGCGAGGCACGCCGCCAGGGCCGCTCGGCATGGAAAGCAAGGCCGACACGGTCGCGCCGCGGTCGTGGCATTGCGCGACCTGGGCGGCATCCGTCACGGCGCCGAGTTCCTCGCACCAGCGCAGACTGGCGAGCGCCCAGTCCTTATCGCCGACGCGTCCGCGTACGCCGCGCCCTGAGAGCGCCTGCAGGCCACCCACCGGCGCGACCCCAAGACCGCGCTCTGCCGCGGCGCGCGCGACGGCATGCGCCAGCGGATGCGTGCTGCCACTCTGCAGGCTGGCGGCGATACCGAGCAGCGCGGCCTCATCGAGATCAGCGGGGTGATCGAGGTGATCGACATCACCGGCCTCGTGGCTGGAAGCGGGCAGCAGCAGCGCGGCAAGCACCGGGGTGCCGAGGGTCAGCGTGCCCGTCTTGTCGAAAGCCACGGTGTCGACACGATGCGCCAGTTCCAGCGCGCTCGCGTCCTTGATGAGAATGCCGCGCCGCGCCGCCACGCCGGTGCCCGCCATGACGGCCACCGGCGTGGCCAGCCCGAGCGCGCAGGGACAGGCGATCACCATCACGGCGACCGCATGGATGAGGGCGGTTTCCAGGCCCGCGCCCGCCATCCACCAGCCCGCCAGCGTCACCACGGCGATCAGCAGCACCACCGGCACGAACACCGCGGCGATCTGGTCGACGCGCTTCTGGATCGGCGCCTTGGCCGCCTGCGCGTCCTCGACCAGCCGGATGATGCGTGCGAGCACGCTTTCCGCGCCGGTCGCCCGCACTTGCACCACCAGCCGGCCGCTGCCGTTGACCGATCCGCCTGTGAGCAGGTCGCCCGGCGACTTGGGCACCGGCAACGGTTCTCCGGTCAGCATCGCCTCGTCGACCTCGGATTCGCCTTCGATCACGCGCGCATCGGCAGGCACGCGTTCGCCGGGACGCACGGCCAGCCGGTCGCCGGTCATCACTTCGGCCAGCGGCACGTCGGCCTCGCCGCGCCGGCCGATCAGGTGGGCGACTTCAGGCCGCAACTGCTGCAGTGCACGGATGGCGGAGGTCGCCTGTCGCTTGGCCCGTGCTTCCAGCCACTTTCCGAGCAGCACCAGCGCGATCACCACCGCGGAGGCCTCGAAATACAGGTGAGGCATGTCGCCGGGCGCCGCGCGCCACCAGAGCCACAGCGACAGGCCGTAGGCCGCGCTGGTGCCCAGTGCGACCAGCAGGTCCATGTTGCCGGTGCGCGCGCGCGCCGCATGCCAACCCGCACGGTAGAAGCGCGCACCCAGACCGAACTGCACGGGCGTGGCCAGGATCCACTGCCAGAACGGCGGCAGCATCCAGTGCACGCCGAAAGGCGAAAGCAGCATCGGCGCGAGCAGCGGTGCTGCCAGCAAGAGCGCGACACCCACGGGCATGAAGCCGTGCCAGGCGCTGCGTTGTGCGACTTGCGCCTGTGCCGCCGCGGCCGAGGCGCTGTGCGGCTCGTAGCCGGCAGCACGCACGGCGCGTCGCAGCCGCGCCTCCATGCCATCGTCGTCCTTGGCAACGACGATGCGGGCGGTTTCGGTCGCCAGGTTCACCGTGGCGTCCTGCACGCCGGGTACCTGTCGCAACGCGCGTTCAACGCGCGCCACGCAAGATGCGCAGGTCATGCCGCCAATGGAGATGTCGAAGGTGGGAGAGGTGTCCATGCCTGCAGACTAAAGCCTCACATCATGGCAAGGTCAAGTGCGGCCCGCTTGACCTTGCCACCGCGTCAAGGTTCAGACTTGGTTTTCACCGAATGTCATTCCCACTTCAAGGAGTTCCCATGAGCCAGAAATTCGAAGTCGCCGGCATGAGCTGTGGCCATTGCGTCAATGCCGTCACCGAAGCCGTGCAGACGGTCGATCCCCAAGCGCAGGTCACGGTCGACCTGGCCAGCGGCCATGTCGATGTGCTGAGCACGCAACCGCGCCAGGACCTCATCGCCGCCATCGAGAACGCCGGCTACAAGGCCACATGAACGGCGCCGCCGCCGGCCTGCTGCGCAACATCGGCGCCGCAGCCAAGGCGTCGGGCGTCTCTGCGCGCATGGTGCGCCACTACGAAGGCCTGGGCTTGCTGCCACGTGTCGAGCGCACCGACAGTGGTTACCGCCAGTACACAGACGCCGACGTCCATACGCTGCGCTTCATCAAGCGCGCACGCGACCTCGGTTTTTCGATGGTCGAGATCGCCGAACTGGTCGGCCTCTGGCACGACCGCGACCGGGCGAGCGCCAGCGTCAAGCGCATCGCCCAACGGCATCTGGACGAACTGGCCCAGCGCATTGCCGACATGCAGGCGATGGAACGCACCTTGGCGCAGCTGGTGGATTGCTGCCACGGCGACGCGCGACCCGGCTGCCCCATCCTGGAAGACCTGGCCGGCGGTGCCCCAGGTCGCTGAGATTTCGAACCACATCTCCAAAGCGCCCTCCTGGGCGCTTTTCTCTTGGTGTACCCGTCGGCCGTGTGCCAGAGGCCACAAAGCACCAGCTTCCCACATAAAACTTGGATAACTCTGTGAGTAACTCATGCACTTCCTTGTAAGGATGCTGCAAGCCGTTGTTTATATTGAAGTTTCTACAGTCTGCCTTAAATTTCATCAGTGGAGTACTTTGTCCCGTTTTCTGCTTTGGCAGATAAATCCGGCCCTGTCAAAGGACAACTCTGGGGACATTTCTGGCACAAGATGGCAGTTATCCACAGCGCCGGCGTGTCCGCGCAGGTTGTCCCCGCTTGCGCGACAGCAGGCAACACGGCTGCACACACCCGTATCACGAGGCCAAGTCGTTGCCGTACAACGAAAAAAGGGGGTTGTCCACAGAAATGGTCCAACACCTATTACTACTACTAATTTAAATAGAAGAATTAAGAGATAGGAACAAAGGCAGCGCGGATTTGAAAATAAACACAAACGCATGCGCGCATGCTGAATTACCGAGCCGAAGGCGCCAAAAAATTCTGCAGGCTCCCCAAACGGGTGGGCTCACAACCATTGCGCCTTTTTTCCGATGAACGTGCGCGTCCTTGCTCGTCCATACCTGGCGTCCTGCCGACGTCAGCGGCCGACGCTTTGCCGCCCGGCGCGAGCGAGTGACGCAAAAGGCGCACGTACCCACATAAATCTTGGATAACTCTGTGGGCAAGTCATGCACTTCCTTGTAAGGATGATGCAAGTCGTTGTTTTCATTGAACAATCGACATTCTGCTTATTAAATGAGCAGTGGAAGACTCGCGATGCCAAACGCCTTTCACCGATTTGAATCGGGCTGTCAAAGGACAACTCTGGGGACAGTTCTGGCATAGATTGCGACTTATCCACAGGGCCCCTGCGATGGCCAACGTTGTTCGCCAGGCTGCGACAGCAGAAAACAAGGATGCGCACAGCCCTGTCACGGCGCCAAGTCCCTGTTGCACAAGGGAAAAAGCAAGATGTCCACAGAAAAGTGCAAACACCTATTACTGCTACTAAATTGAATGAAAGAAATAAGAGAGGAATACAGATCGACAACCGCGCAAATAAAGAAAAATTAAGCGCCCTGCCAATGGGTTGGAACGGTGCCGTGCTCGTTACCATTGCGGCATGAGTTTTCCGTCCTCGAGCTTCAAGCCGCGCATCCTGATCGCCGAGGACGAGTCGGGCATCGCCGATACCTTGCAGTACGTGCTCAAGAGCGACGGTTTCACCCCTGTGTGGTGCGCCACCGCCGAGGAAACGCTGGCCGAATTCGGCCAGGTGCTGCCAGCGCTGGTCATCCTCGATGTCGGCCTGCCCGACATGAACGGCTTCGAACTCTTCAAGCGGCTCCATGCCATGCCCGGCGGATCCAGCGTGCCGATGCTGTTCCTGACCGCACGCAGCGACGAAATCGACCGCGTGGTCGGCCTCGAGCTGGGGGCTGACGACTACGTGGCCAAGCCTTTTTCGCCGCGCGAGCTGGTGGCGCGGGTGCGCACCATCCTGCGCCGCAGTGTGCGCAGCCAGTCGACCGCTGCATCTGCACCCACACCGGCACCCGCACTGGCTGACAAGGCCGAGCCGCCCGCCGAAGTCTTCCAGCTCGACGGCGAGCGCCGACAGATCCGCTACTACGGCCGCGCCCTGGAACTCTCACGCTACGAGTACGGCCTGCTGTGCCTCTTCGTGCAGCGGCCAGGCCGCGTCTACACGCGCGACGAACTGCTGGAAATGGTCTGGGACGATCCGGGCGACAGTTTCGACCGCACGGTCGATGCCCACATCAAGACACTGCGCGCCAAGCTCAAGGCCGTGGCGCCGCAGGTCGAGCCGATCCGCACGCTGCGCGGTACCGGCTACGCGCTCAACGAAGACCTGCCCGCCCAGGCATGAGCGACCCCGTGGACCTGCTTGCAGCAGCCTCGCACGCGGAGCCTCGCCGTTGAGCCGCCGCTCCCGCATCTTCCTGGGCATCCTGCTGATCTACACGGCGGGCATCGCCTTCCTGCTCTATCGCGTGGTAATCGACATCGACCCGCGCTATCGCGAATCGGCCGAGGAGTCGCTGGTGGAAAGCTCCCAGCTGATGGCCAGCCTGATCGAGCAGGACGTGGTGGCCGGCGCGATCAACACGGCGCGCCTGGAGCCGCTGTTCCGCTCGGTCTATGCGCGCCAGTTTTCCGCGCAGATCTACAACCTGCACAAGAACCGTGTCGAGCTGCGCGTGTATGTGACCGACCGCAGCGGCCGCGTGATGTTCGATTCGATGGGCCGCAGCCAGGGCGCCGATTTTTCTCAATGGTCGGACGTGAAGCGCTCGCTGGCCGGCACCTACGGCGCGCGCACCACGCGCGACGTCGAAAGCGACCCACGCACGTCGGTGATGTACGTGGGCGCACCGGTGCGCTGGGGCGACGAGATCGTCGGCGTGGTCACCGTCGGCAAGCCGGTGCAGAGCTTCGGCCAGTTCGTCGAGGACGCGCGGGCGCGCACGCTGTGGGTGGGCGTGGGCTCGGCCTTCGCGCTGCTGCTGCTGGCGATCATCGTGTCGGTCTGGCTGGTGCGGCCCTTCGGGCTCATCACCGACTATGTCGCCTGGGTACGCGCGCAGCGCAGCCTGAGCCTGTCGCGCATGGCGCGACGCGCTTTCGATTCGCTGCGGGGCGGCCTGGGCGAGATGCGCGATGCGCTCACCGGCCGCAACTACGTGGCCGACTACGTGCAGACGTTCACGCACGAGGTCAAGAGCCCGCTGTCGGCCATTCGTGGTGCGGCCGAGCTGTTGCAGGAACCCGCCATGCCGCAGGCCGAGCGAGAACGCTTTTTGGAAAACATCACGCGCGAAACGCAACGCATCCAGGAAATCGTCGACCGCATGATGGAGCTCACCGCGCTGGAAACGCGACGCGTGCTCGACCGCAGCGAGCCTGTCGCGCTGGCATCGTTGATCGACGAGGTGGTGCGCAGCGCCCAGCCTGCGGCGGCAGCGCGCAACGTGCGCACCACGCTCGACCTGCGCGCCACGCCGATGGTCGAGGGCGACCCCTTCCTGCTGCGCCGCGCCGTCAGCAACCTGCTGGACAACGCCATCGATTTCGCGCCCGCCGGCAGCGAGGTGACCCTCGCGCTGGACGCCGACACGCGCCATGCGCGCATCACCGTGCGCGACCACGGGCCCGGCATTCCGGACTACGCGCGCGACAAGGTGTTCGAGAAGTTCTATTCACTGGCGCGCCCGCACAGCAGGAAGAAGAGCACCGGGCTGGGGCTCGCCTTCGTCAAGGAGATTGCCGCGCTGCACCGTGGGCGCGC
>Ga0308159_1003080_pt1 | contig 17705 bp, 19 predicted proteins | sample PhyCR1_FD_201040 | JGI IMG/M metagenome (GOLD analysis project Ga0308159, IMG submission 201040) | Phyllosphere microbial communities from UC Gill Tract Community Farm, Albany, California, United States - DLSLC.R1 | ecosystem: Host-associated > Plants > Phyllosphere > Unclassified | place: USA... | reverse complement strand
TAGCGTGTCGAGCTTTTGGGATCGGCACGAAACCTGCCACAGGCCGGGCCGTGATCGGACGAAGCGGTGGGCCAGCTACGAATGCGTCAGCTGACACACCGCCATCGCTGCCGTCGTGACCTCCGGCGTCTCCCGCAGAATTTGTGCGTGTCGAACTTTCGGGATCGGCACGAAACCTGCGACAGGCCGGGCCGGGATCGGACGAAGCGGTGCGCCAGCTACGAATGAATCGGCTGGCACACCTCCAGGGTCTCCGGCAGAACCGCGGTATGCGGGCTGAGGATCAGCCAAACCGGCCGGTGATGTAGTCTTCGGTCTGGGTCTTGGACGGTTTGGTGAAGATGGTATCGGTGTCGCCGTGTTCGATCAGTTCGCCCATGAACATGAACGCGGTGTAGTCCGAGCAGCGCGCGGCCTGCTGCATGTTGTGGGTGACGATAACCACGGTGAACTGCTCCTTGAGTTCGGTGATCAGCTGTTCGATACGGCCGGTTGAGATCGGGTCGAGCGCCGAGGTCGGTTCGTCCAGCAGTAGCACTTGCGGGCGCAGGGCGATGGTGCGGGCGATGCACAGACGCTGCTGCTGACCACCGGACAGGCTCTGGGCGCTCTGCTTGAGTTTGTCTTTGACTTCATCCCACAAAGCCGCGCCACGCAGCGCCTCTTCCACACGCTCTTCCATCTCGCGACGGGAGAGTTTTTCGTGGTGACGCACGGCGTAGGCGATGTTGTCGTAGATCGACATCGGGAACGGCACCGGCTTCTGGAACACCATGCCGACGTGGCTGCGCAGGCGGTTCATCGAATAGCCAGGGGCCAGGATGTTTTCGCCGTTCAGGATCACTTCACCCTTGGCTTCCTGCTTCGGGTACATCGAATAGATGCGGTTGAACACGCGCAGCAACGTCGACTTGCCGCAACCCGACGGGCCGATGATCGCGGTGATGCGCTTTTCGGGAATGGTCATGTCGACCGACTTCAGCGAGCGATGACCGTTGTAGAAGAAGTCGAGGCCGCGTACCTGAATTTTGGTTTTTTCGTCGGCAAGGGAAAGGTTATTCATCAGGACGCCCTATTGCGCAAAAGGAGAAGACGGGAACAGAGGCTCAGCACCAGCACGAACAAGGTCAGAATCAAGGCACCGGCCCAAGCCAGGGAATGCCAGTCATCGAACGGGCTCATCGCGTACTGGAAGATCACCACAGGAACGCTTGCGATTGGTTTGAGAACGTTGCTGCTCCAGAACTGGTTACCGAAGGCAGTAAACAGCAGTGGCGCGGTTTCACCGGTGATACGCGCCAGTGCCAGCAGGACGCCTGTGACCACGCCCGCCTTGGCGGCACGCAGGACGATCTGCAGGGTCAGCTTCCACTGCGGCACACCCAGGGCCAGCGCGGCTTCACGCATGGTCGAGGGTTGCAGTTGCAACATTTCATCGGTGGTGCGGACCACGACCGGAATCACCAGCAAGGCCAGCGCCAGGGCACCGGCAATGGCCGAGAAACCAACCTGATGGTTGGTCAAGGCGCTGACCGGCAGAATCACAGCGGTATACACGAACAGACCCAGCACGATGGACGGCGCCGACAGCAGGATGTCGTTGATGAAGCGAACCGCGTTGCCCAGCTTGGTATGACGAGCGAACTCGGCCAGCCAGATCCCGGCCATCAGGCCGATCGGCGTGCCGATCACCAGGCCCATGCCCGACATCAGGAAGCTGCCGTAAAAGGCGTTGGCCAGACCACCCTCGGAACCCGGTGGCGGGGTCATTTCGGTGAACAGACGCAGGTTCAGCGCCTGGAAGCCGTTGATGATGGTGGTCAGCAGAATCCACACCAGCCACAGCAGGCCGAACACAGTGGCGCCGCAGCTGAGAACCATCGCGATCATGTTCTTGAACGCGCGGGCCCGGTACAGGTTTTCGTTGTCGGCCTTACTCATAGACCCTCCTTGCGCGACAGACGGGACAGCATCAGACGGGCAATCGCCAGCACGATGAAAGTGACGACAAACAGCAGGAAGCCCAGGGCAATCAGCGACGAACGATGCAGGTCGGTGTAGGCCTCGCTGAATTCGTTGGCGATCACCGAAGCGATCGAGCTGCTCGGCATCATCAGCGATGCGGAGAACTGGTGTGCGTTACCGAGTACGAAGGTCACCGCCATGGTTTCACCCAGTGCGCGGCCAAGGCCCAGGAAAATACCGCCGACCACCGCCGAGCGGGTATATGGCAGAACGATGTCCCAGACCACTTCCCAGGTTGTGCCGCCCAGCGCGTACGCCGACTCTTTGAGCGCGATAGGCACGCTGCGGAAGACCTCGGTCATCACCGAGGTAATGAACGGGGTGATCATGATCGCCAGCACGATACCGGCGGTCAGCATGCCGATCCCCAGTGGCGGGCCCTGAAACACCTGACCGATCAAAGGCAGTGCACCCAGGTTGTCGTTGATCCACGGTGCCATGTATTCGGCCATGAACGGGCCGAACACGAACAGGCCCCACATGCCGTAGATGATCGAAGGAATGCCCGCCAGCAGTTCGACCGCGGAGGCAATCGGCATCCGCAACCACGGCGGCGCCACTTCTGTCAGAAAAATCGCGATGCCGAAACTCACCGGAACGGCGATCAGCAGCGCGAGAAAGGATGTCACCAGGGTGCCGTAGATCGGGACCAACGCGCCGAAGTGGCCGTTGACCGCATCCCATTCAGTACTGGTAAGAAATTCGAAACCAAAGGTCTTGAACGCCAGGGCTCCGCCCCAGAGTGTCGAGCCGGCGATGCTCGCCAGCAACAGCAGCACCAACAGAGCCGCTCCCAGCATCGTGCGCCGGAACCAGGCGTCGTGTCGGTGATCGCGGGCCGCGCGCTTTTCGCTCTCGGACGTCGCGTCCGGAATCACAGCGGACATATATTGGGTGTTTTCAGTCATGGTGGGTCCACTCGCAAGGAAACCCTGTCACCGAGCGCTCGATGACAGGGGTAAGCCGGATAACGTCGAGTTACTTGGTGAACTCGGTTTTCCAGTAGTCTTCGATCTTGCTGACCAGCGATTTAGGCAGAGCTACGTATTCCAGCGACTCAGCCTGGGACTGACCTTTTTCCAGGGACCATTTGAAGAAGTCGAAAGCGGCCGCGCTTTTCTCGGCGTTTTTCGGCTGCTTGTACATGATGATCCAGGTGGTGGCAGTGATTGGCCATGCAGCATCGCCAGGGGCGTTGGTCATGATCAGGTTGAAGTCTTTGGCACTTGCCCAGTCGGCAGTGTCGGCAGCCGCGGCGAAGGCTTTGGCGTCAGGCTTGATGAACTTGCCTGCAGCGTTTTCCAGTTGGGTGTAAGCGATTTTGTTCTGGGTGGCGTAGGAGTACTCGACGTAACCGATCGAACCCTTGATCTGTTTTACGTAGGCAGACACGCCTTCGTTACCCTTGCCACCCACACCGACTGGCCACTGAACGGCAGAACCTGTGCCAGGACCGGATTTCCAGGCGTCGCTGACTTTGCTCAGGTAGCTGGTGAAGTTGAAGGAGGTGCCCGAACCGTCCGAACGGTGAACGACGGTGATAGCGGTTTCAGGCAGTTTCACGCCCGAGTTCAGCGCAACGATCGCTGGATCGTTCCACTTGGTGATTTTGCCCTGGAAGATGTCAGCCAGAACCTGGCCGCTCAGCTTCAGGCCGTTGGCGTCGATGCCTTCCAGGTTGACCACTGGAACGATGCCGCCGATCACGCTTGGGAACTGACCCAGGCCTGCGGCTTTCAGGTCGTCTGCGGACAGAGGAGCATCGGATGCGCCGAAGTCAACGGTTGCCGCCTTGATCTGAGCGATACCGCCGCCCGAACCGATCGACTGGTAGTTGATGCGATGTGCAGCGTCCTTGCTGTAGTCCTGCGACCACTTGGAGATAACCGGGAATACGAAACTCGAACCAGCGCCCGTGACGTCAGTAGCGTGTGCCATCCCGGTCAGGCACATCGAAGCCAGCAGAAGTGACAGGCGTTTTTTAGTCAGCAGAATCACGGCAATACCTCAACAAGAGAGAATGTGTTTGTGGTCACAGTTGAAGACCCGATGCAGATTTAAAACCCGAAACATTTCTGTTTGATGACAGTCTGGGGACACGCGCCGAAAACGGCCCGGATTTGTAGGTATTTTCCTACACCCTGTAAAAACGAAACCCCCGGTTCCATTGGGGAAACCGGGGGTTGTCTAGTTTTCGAGAATTTAATATCAATGGGCCACAATCAGTGACTGACAGCCTTCCTTAGGGCTGTTTTTCACCTCATTTGTGACAAACGCATGGCAGCGAAACCCCGCCGGCCGTGCCTTGCAACGTGTTCGCTGTCATTTCGCGATGGCTTCTTTTCGCTCAAGTGTTTCGAAGTTTTTCGACTCCTGCTTTTCTTCGGCAACGAATGTGTTCTGCGGCTTCATGGTGAAGGTCATCAGCACGCCGAAGGCGAGTACGCCGATGGAGATCAGGAACGGCAGCGTCCAGTTGCCGGTCTGGTCGATCAGGTAACCGGCCAGCACAGGGCTTATGATGGTCGCAGTGGCCGCCGTGCCGTTCATGATGCCGCTGGCGGTGCCTGCGCGATCGGACGCGATGTCCATGGGCACCGCCCACATTGGCCCCACGGTCATTTCATTGAAGAACAGCGCCATGGCCAGGAAAATCAGCGAGTACAGCGGTTCCTGAAACAGCAGCACCGGAATCAGCGACAGGCCGGTACATGCCATGCACACCGCCACTAGATAGCTGCGGGCGAGTTTGACGTTGCCGGTCTTGCGCAACAGCTTGTCGCTGATCATCCCCCCCAGCAGGTCCCCCACCACGCCGGCGAAGAACACGCCGGAGGTGAACAGCACGGCCGATTTGATGTTCATATTGTATTTGTGCATGAAGTACATCGGAATCCAGCTGAGCATCAGCCAGAGAATCCAGTTGTAGCAGAAGTACACGCTGGACACCGGCAGCATGCGTTTGAACAGGCGTCCATAGGTGCCCGGCGCATCGATGCGGCGCGGTTTGGGGACCGGCAGCACGGACAACTCCTGCTGAGTGATACGCGGGTGGTCGACCGGTTTTTCGGTGTAGGTGACGTACCACAGCACCACCCAGCCAAAACTCAGCGCACCCAACAAGTAGAACGAGAAGCGCCAGTCGTAGGCCGTCATCAGGGCCGCGACGATCAGCGGCGCGCAGGCATTCCCCAGGCGAGCCGCGGCGTGAGTGATGCCCTGGGCGAAGCCGCGTTTGTCTTTGGGCACCCAGGCCGCCATGGCGCTGGTCGACGCCGGGAAGGTTGCGCCCTCCCCCAGACCCAGCAACATGCGCGCCGCCACCAGGCTCAGGAAGCCACCCGCCATGCCGGTCAACACCGTGGCCGCCGCCCATATAAAGGCGCAGACGATCAACGTGCGCTTGGCGCCATAGCGGTCACTGACCCAGCCGCCGATGAACTGGAACACCATGTACGGATACGCGAACGCCGAGAAGATAAAACCCAGTTGCGTGTTGCTCAGACCCAGCTCGGTGCTGAACTGTCCCGCTGCGGTGCTGACATTGACCCGGTCGACGTAGGTGATGAAGTACATCAGGCACAGCATCATCATGACGACGGTGGTGGCCTTGATCTTTAGCCTGTTCATGGTTGCGGTCCTCAGTGTTTTTCTTGTAGTTGTTCACTAATGCGCTTGCCAGGTGTTACAGCTCCAGAATCGCGCCCTCGCGACGCAAGTCGGAAATCTGCCCGGCGTCGTAGCCGTACTCCGCCAGAATTTCCTCGGTGTGTTCGCCCAACAGCGGCGACGGTCGATTCACCTGTTTGGGGGTCTCCGAGAACCGGATCGGCAAGGCGATGCTGCGGGCCGAACCCGTCACCGGGTGATGGGTTTCGACGATCATCTCGCGCTCGAGAATCTGCGGATGCTCGACCGCCTGGGAGATGTCCAGCACCGCGCCCACCGGCAGACCGGCAACGTCCAGCCGGGACACCCAGTTATCGGTGGTGTCCTGCACCAGGCATTCGGTGATCAGATCGACCAACGCTTCACGGTTGTTCATGCGCAGCACGTTGCTGGCGAAACGCGGATCGTCGCTGATGTGCGGCGCGTTCAACACTTGCAGCAGGCGCTCGTAGTTGCCCTGATTGGCCGCACCGATGTTGATCCAGCCGTCCTTGGTTCTGAACGCCTGATACGGCGTGCTGGTGGAGTTGGCCGAGCCCATCTTCGGCAGGATCACGCCTTCGGAAAAGTAGTTGGCGGCTGGCCAATACATCTGTTGAAAGCCCGCCTCCAGCAGCGAGGTATCCACCACCTGCCCCTGCCCGGTCTTCTGTTTGTGGGCGTAGGCCGCCGCGATGCCCAGCGCGGCGAGAATCCCGGCGTTGATGTCGGCGATGGGCGATCCGGCCTTGATCGGCGCCTGACCGGGCTCACCCGTGGAACTCATCAAACCCGACAGGCCCTGCGCGATCAGATCGAAACCGCCTTTGTCGGCATAAGGCCCGGTGCGACCGTAACCCGAGACCGAGCAATAGATCAGCCCCGGGTTGAGCTTCTTAAGGGTCTCGTAACCCAGCCCGAGTTTTTCCATGGTGCCTTTGCGATAGTTCTCGGTCACCACATCGGCGTCCGCGAGCATGCGCCGCAGCACGTCTTTGCCGCCGTCGGTTTTCAGGTTAAGCGCGATGTCGCGCTTGTTACGGTTGAGGATCATGAACGAGGCCGATTCGCCGTGTTCGAGGATCGGCGCGAAGCGGCGGCAGTCGTCGCCATCCATCTTCTCGACCTTGATCACGTCGGCGCCCATGTCGGCCAGCATCATTCCGCAGATAGGGCCGGACATGATGTGCGACAGCTCGATGACTTTCATGCCTTGCAGTGGACCGGCCATATCATTTGCCTCCGAAAACAGGTGTGCGTTTGGCCAGGAAGGCCTGGTAACCGATCTGGAAATCCTCGGTGGCGAAGCAGTCGAATGCCTCGTCGTACTCCTCGGCGCTCAAGGGAGTCGGATCGATGCTGCGTTGCACGAATTGCTTGTGCCAGCGCGCCACCAGCGGTGCGCCGTCGGCGATGCGCCGGGCACTGGCCATCGCCTGCTCTTCCACTTCAGCATCAGCCACCACGCGGCTGACGATGCGTTTGTGCAAGGCCTCGGCCGCGCCGAACACTCGCCCTTCCAGCAGCATTTCCAGGGTCACGTCGGGGCCTGCGATGCGCATCAGGCCGCTCATTTCGTCGTGGGACATGGCCAGGCCCAGCTTGTTGACGGGCACGCCAAAACGGCTCGACTCCCCGCAGATGCGGATATTGCACAGCGAAGCGATACCCAGCCCGCCCCCCACGCAGATGCCATGAATCATCGCCACCAGCGGGTGACGGCAACTGGCAATGGCGCGCAAGGCGCTGTGCATCACCGGGCCGTAGTGCCGGGCCAGTTGCTGATTGCCGCGATGGGTTTCGAATTCGGAGATGTCATTGCCAGGGCCGAACGCCTTGGTGCCTGCGCCGCGAATCACGATGCAACGAACCGAGTCGTCGGCGTCCAGCTGGCGGAGGGTGTCGTCCAGCAGCTTCCACATCGTCAGGGTGGTGGCGTTGAGTTTTTCAGGGCGATTGAGCACGACCGTGGCAATGCCACCGTCACGCTGCAGGAGGATTTCGGGCGCGGACCGAACGCTGGATTCGGGTTGCCCTGTTTCGGGAGAAACGTGGGTATTCATACGAGCACCTTATTATTTTTGGGATACCATTTCGCATAATTGGTATCCCAAATATAGACTTTGCTTTTCTCAGTGCAAGGGCTTTTTTACAGAAATATGATCGAACGGACGAAACGCACAGTCGCCAAAACCCAGTAAACATTGAGTGAACGCTCTAAATCCATGGGCTGCGTAGATAATTTCTCAATTCACCGGGATAATCGGCGCCAGACGGGTACGTCGCAGACGGAAAAATCCGGGATACCGATGGAGATGGGCTGATGTCCGAAAACAACAATCTGGCGAACATCAACGAAGCGGCCTACGCCGCCTTGCGCGAACGCATTATCAGCGGCGATTTGATGCCCGGCGCGCCGCTGTCCGAGCGTGCTTTGTGCGAGGAACTGGAGGTGTCGCGTACGCCGCTGCGTGAGGCGATCAAGATGCTGGCTCGCGAAGGTCTGGTGGAAATCTCCGCGACCCGCCGCGCGAAAGTCGCCAGCGTCAGCCTGGAAGAAGCGGCCAACATGCTGACCTTGCTGGCAGCTCTGGAGGGGTTATCCGGGGAACAGGCCTGCCAGAAGATTTCGGCGGCGGACATCGCCGAACTGGAAGCCATGCAGGCGGCCATGCGTCTGAGCCACGAGCAGAACGACCTGACCAGTTACTTCAACCTGAACCAGCAGATCCACTTGAAGATCCTGCAAGTGGCGGACAACCGGGTGTTGTCAGAGATGTTCAACAACCTCAATGCCCGCCTGCGCCATGTCCGCCGCCGCCTCAACCCGACGCCGGGGCGCTGGCAGCAGGCAATCACCGAACATGAACAGATGCTCACCTACCTGAAAAAGGGCGACAGCAAGAAGCTGCGCGCCCTGATGGAAGATCACCTGCGCAACAAGATCGATGTGTTTCTGGCGACCATGCTGGAGCATGGGATTGTGAGTGTGCAGCGCTCGGCTTGAGGACTGCCTGAAGCCGAACCTTGCGACCTATTCCCCATAAATATCGAAATCGAAATACTTCTTCTGGATCTGGTCATAGGTGCCGTTAGCGCGAATGGCCGCCAGCGCCTGATTGAAGCGCGCCTGCAGCGGGTCGCCTTTGCGTACCGCCACGCCGATTCCGGTGCCGAAGTATTGTTCTTCGGTGAACGCCGGGCCGACGAACTGGTAGTCCTTGCCTTCAGGCTTTTTCAGCAGGCCTTCGTCGATGGCCACCGAACTGGCCATGGTCGCGTCAATGCGGCCGCCCAACAGGTCGAGGAAGACTTCGTTCTGCGAGCCGTAGCTGACGATCGTTGCGCCCGCCGGGACAAATTTGTCGGTCACGTAACGTTCGAAGTTGGTCGCGCGCTGCACGCCGATGCGCAGGCCTTTGAGCTGCGCCTGCACATCGCTGATGCCGCTGTCCTTTCGCACCACCAGACGCGCAGGGATCCGGTAGTAACGGTCGCTGAAGTCCACCGATTTCATGCGCTCCGGGGTGATCGACATCGACGAGATGATCGCGTCGACCTTCTTCACCTTAAGCGCCGGAATCAGGCCGTCGAACTCGTTTTCCTTCCACACGCACTGCACTTTCATTTCCGCGCACAGGGCCTGACCGATGTCGTAGTCGAAGCCGACGATCTTGTTGTCGGCGGTCTTGGAAGCGAACGGTGGATAGGCCGCTTCAATGCCCAGTTTCAGCTGAGGCTCGGCGGCGTGGGCGTTGAGGACCATAAAGGAGGCGAGGCCCAGGGTGGTGACGATACTTCTGATGTTCATGCATGGCTCCAAACGATGTTGTTCAAGTCGGGCGCGCCCTCGGCATGAGGATCGCGTCCGTTATGGCAGCAGCAATGTGAACGGCGGGTGGGCGCTCTTGAGTTGCGGCGCCCTGCCCTTGCAGCGGTTGATCAGACGGCCGCGGTGACGATGATCTCGACGAGGATTTGCGGGTCGTCGAACATCACCTGGCAGGTCGCACGGGCCGGGGTCTGCGCGGCGTCGACCCAGGCGCTCCAGGTTTCATTCATGCCGGCGAAATCGGCGGTCATGTCCTTCATCCAGATCTGCACGCTGAGCAGGCGGCTCTTGTCGCTGCCCGAGGCGGCGAGCAGCTCGTCGACACGCTGCAGCACCTGACGGGTCTGGCCGCGAATGTCCTGGGTGCAATCGGCGGCAACGATGCCCGCCAGCCACGCCACGCCGTTGTGCACCACGCTGCGGCTCAGGCGTGGATTGCTTTCGATGCGATGAATCGAGGTGCTCATGTCAGGCTCCTTTCAAGGGTTGAAATAACAGAGAGATCGAATTCGCGCTCACTGGCCAGTTGCGCCAGGGTGATGGGTTTGAGCGGCGGACGAATGCGGTAGTAGCCGACAGAAGCCTGTGGAACCTGGCGTTGTTGGGCGATGATTTCAGTGACGCTGAGCCCGCACTGGCGGCCCTGACACGGCCCCATGCCGCAGCGGCCGAAGGCTTTGGTCTGATTCGGACCCTGGCAACCAAGGTCGACGTAACTGCGAATGGCACCCGCGCTGACCTCTTCGCAGCGGCAGACAATGGTCTCGTCGTCCGGGATGCGGTTGCGTTTCTGCGGCCGATACAGCGCGTCGATCAACGGGCGCGCGGCGCCCTGCTGGTGCAGCAATCGACGCCAGGGCAAGGCGAGTTTGTGCAGCTGGATCTCGTCGATCTTCTGCAATTGCTGGGCAATGCGCAGCGCAGCCAACCGGCCCTGGGTGCGCGCCACGTTCGCCCCGCCAATCGCGCCGCCGTCACCGGCAACGAAGATGCCCGCAAGACTGGTCTCCCCCCAGCTGTCGCGGTAAGCCACCCAGCACAATTGCGGGTCATTCCAGTCATGTCTGACCCGCAACGACTGAGTGACCTGAGTGTTGGGGACCACGCCCTGGTGCAACAGGATCAGCGAAGCCCAGACCTTGTGTGATTGGCCTTGACTGTCGAAATACAGCGTCTCAGCGCGACGTCCGCCTTCGATGCGCAGGTTCTCAGCCGCGTAATAATGTTTGACCCCGGCACGCTTGAGCGTCGCCAACAGCGAGAGCCCTTTGAGCAGGTCGCGCCAGCCAGCCAACGCCTCGCGCAAACGCCCCAGATGCCTGAACGCTTCATGGCGCCCGCTGGTGTCCACCAACGCCTCGATACGAATTCCGGCGCGCAGGTACTGCACCGCCAGCAGGTACAACAGCGGCCCGCAGCCTGCGAGCACTACCGGGCCTTGCGGCACCATGGCTGCGTTTTTCAGCAGAATCTGACCGGCACCGGCGGTCATCACACCGGGTAAAGTCCAGCCAGGAATCGGCATCGGCCGCTCCATCGCGCCCGTGGCAATCAACAACTGGCGGCCCCGTAGCACGTGAGCGTTGCCATCTTGCAGAAAGTGCACGCGGCGCTCTTCGGTCACTTGCCAGACCGCCGCGTTGGGTTGGTAGCGCACATCGCTGGCCAGCAGCGCTTCGACCAGTTCCAGACCGGCGACATAATCGGCGCCGAGCACTTCGCGACTGCGCGCATCCGATTGGGCTACGTTGCGATAAATCTGCCCGCCGGGGCTGGCCTGCTCGTCCAGCAACACCACCGCAAGGCCTCTGGCAGACGCTTCAAGCGCAGCGCTGATCCCCGCAGGCCCGGCGCCGATGACGATCAGATCGACCAGAGCCTCACTCATCGTCGGCGCCCCCGATCAACAGGTCGCGGGCACCGCGCTGGCGACGCACTGACATGCCGTCTTCGACCTGAATCAGACACGCCTGAGCATTGGCCTGACCGTCGACTTCGACCAGGCATTCGAAACAGACGCCCATCATGCAATAGGGTGCGCCGGGGCGGCCGTTGACCGGGCTTTCGCGGGTATGCCCCACGTCATGCGCGAGCAAGGCCGCCGCAAGGGAAACGCCAGCGGGCACGCTCAGCGGCATGCCGTCGAACGTGATGCGTACGTGATTGGGCGCCAGTTGCAAAGAGCGAAACAGAGCATCAGTGGGCATAACGCACCTCGCTTTGCCCCTTGAAACGGGCGAGATTGAACGCTCGGAGCCCGGGCGCATCGGCCTCCCCGGCGATCCACGGAGCCAGGCGCAGCGCATGGGCTGCCGCCAGGGTCACGCCACTGTGGCAAGTGACGACGAACGCACCGGGGCTGTCGTGAGCGGCCTCGTAAATCGGATAGCCGTCAGCGCTGAGTACGCGCAAGGCACCCCAGGCCCGGACCATGCGCACCTGCCCCAACTGCGGAAAGCATTGCACTGCGCGGGCGGCGATCTCGGACATGGCTTCACTGCTGGTACGGTCGTCGAAGCCCACGGACTCCAGCGAGTCGCCTAGCTGGACCGTACCTTCATCGGTCTGGCGCACGTAGGTCGTGGGGTAATGCAGAAAGGGTTGCAGACGTTCGGTCACCAGAATCTGCCCGCGATTGGGCCGCACCGGGACATCCATCCCGAGCATGGCGCCCAAGGGGCGATTACCAAGGCCTGCCGCCAACACCAGATGTTCGGCTTCAAAACGATCTGCGGCGGCGCGAATGCCGAAGCCGCTGGCATGCTGATCGATGCCATCCACGGTCACGCCATTGACGATTGCAACGCCGCGCAACGTGCACGCCGCGTACAAGGCACGCAGCAGTTTGAGCGGATTGACGTGACCGTCCATGGGCGTATAGCAGGCGCCCACCACACCCGGGCCGATACCCGGAATACGCGATTTAAGCTGCGCCGGGTCCAGCAGCTCGTAAGGATAATCACCGTCGAAGGCTTCCTGCAGCCAGACCAGCCGACGGGTTTCTTCGGCCAGTTCCTGCTCACTCATGCACAGCTGAAAACCGCCGGGCTGACGCAGGTGCAGATCGATGCCGGTGTCGCTCTGCAACAGGGCGTTGAATTCGGGCCATAGCGCCACGGATTGGCGAGTCCAGCTGGCATAGGGGCTGTTCTTGTACCCCTTGCCCTGCACCCACAGCAGGCCGAAGTTGCCTCGGGCAGCGCGGAAGGCGTCATCACCCTCGTCCAGCACGGTGACTTGACGTCCCAACAGCGCAAGACCATAAGCGATGGACATACCCACCAATCCGCCGCCGACGACGACCACATCTGCCTTGTGCATGATTCAGTTCTGGCCTGTATAGCGTTGGCTCTCAATGAATCCGATGCTAGTGGCCTGACAATATCCTGAAAAATGCTTTATTTTCTGCCAGTCATGTCTTTTTGTTATGGGATTGCAGGATGAATTTGCGTCAACTCGAAGCCTTCCGTGCAGTGATCCTCGGGCAGACCGTGACCCGCGCCGCCGAGATGCTGCACATCTCGCAACCGGCTGCCACGCGATTGATTTCGAGCCTTGAGGAGGACATCGGTTTTGCCCTGTTCGACCGCATCAAAGGCCGGCTGCAGCCCACTGCCGAGGCCATGACGCTGTATCAGGAAGTGCAGCGCTCACTGGTCGGCGTGGAGCGTATCGCCCGCACCGCTCAGGACATTCGTCGCCTCAAGCGCGGCTCGCTGCACATCGCCTGTGCGCCGGCCATGGGGCTGATCTTCATGCCGCGGGTGATTGCCGAGTTCATGGCCGAACACGACGGCGTGCAGATCTCTCTGGTGGTGCATTCATCGTCGGAAGTCATCGATCTGGTCGTCGGTCAGCGCTGCGATCTGGGCATCATCGTGCTGCCCAATACCTACCCCAGCCCGCGCTCGGAAAAACTCCTGGCGACCCGCATGCTCTGCGCCCTGCCCGCCGGGCACAGGCTGTGCGACCGGGCGGTGATCGTCCCCGAAGACCTGCGCGCAGAGGCGTTCATTTCCTATCCCCACTCGATCGGCTCGCGGCAGCAGATCGACACGATCTTCGCTGCCCATGGCGTGGAGCGTGACCTGCGCCTTGAAACCCAGCTGTCCCAGCCCATGTGCGAGTTCGTCGAACACGGCCTTGGCGTGGCGCTGGTGGATGCCTTGAGCGCGGTGAATTACCGGGGGGACGGCATCGTGTTCAAGGCCTTCGAGCCGGCCATCGAGATGGATTTCTCGATGCTGTTGCCGGTTCAGGGGCCGGCCTCGAAGCTGCAGACAGCGTTCCTGGAACACACGTTGGCGTTCATTGCCCGGCATGTGCCGCAGGCCTATCGTTTTTGAAATGACAAGCGACCGTCTGTCGGCAAGACTGCACTCTCGCCCTCCACCACCTGACCAATGTGTATCCACGACAGAAAGGGATTCACATCATGATCAAGACCAAACTGACTGCCCTGACTCTTGCCAGCCTTATGGCCTTGGCGACCGGTTCCGCGTTCGCAGGCTCTACTGGCCCGACCGACCCCGTTGACGGTACTGCCGGGCCACGCACCAGCAGCCAGGGCCCCAACACCGATGGCACCCCTAAGGCCGGCACCAGCTCTACTCCCGGCACCAAGGGCATGGGTGGCTCTAATGGCAACGGTACCACCGGCGAAGGTGGCGGCATGAGCAACGGCAATGGCATGGGCGGCAGTGGCGGCGGCGCAAGTGGCGGCGCTGGCGGATCGGGTGGGTCCAGCGGTAGTAAATAACGGCCGCGCCGTTTACCTGTAGCAGCACGGCTTGCCCATGGCAGCGCTTTCATTATCGCTCCGCCGGCAAGTCGTACCGCTACAGAGGATTGAATGCATCCTCAAATACTTCAACGCCCCCCTTTTGTTCACCAAGCCCCAACTGGTCTGCCAGTCAACCACCTGATTGGATACTGGCAATTGCGCCTGTCCCCACTAATATGGCAACGGATCAAACACGATCTCGTTGCGACGGAGACATTTGCATGACCGATGAAGCCAGCAATACCGTACGTATCCACGCCGCTCACGGCCGCTCCGACGAACTGGGTGAATACCTGGCCAGTATCGTGAGAAACCTGCCCTCCCTTCCCGGCTGCTTGAACAGCACACTGAACCGCGACGAGTCCGACAACGACGTTTGGGTCATCGACGTCCGCTGGGATTCCTGCCAGGCCATGACCGAGCATTTCGCCCAGCCAAGCAACGAAGGTCTCAATGGCTTGCTGAACAATAGCCTCGTGCGCCACGTAGCCTTCGAAAGCGATATCGAACGCTGCAATCTGCCCGAAGCTCGTTGAAGCCTCTACGTGGTTGAACAATCACTTTAAGCAAACGGCTTAATTGGCTGTTAAATAAACCAATCGTCAGAAAAACCGGCTTTGGAGGCCTGATTGCGCCTGTAAAGTGGCGAAGCCTACATCAGCGATTATCCTTTGCGTCTTGCGGGCAAGTTGGCGTCATGAATTCCCGGAAGTGATAGCCAAGTGCCTCAAAGACCCAAGAGGTAATGCCATTATGAGAGTGATGAGTCTGAGTCTGATCGCCCTGGCGGTGTCGGCAGGATACGTTCAATCCGTAGAAGCAGAATCCTTCGTCAGCGATCAGGCCGAAGCCAAAGGTTTCGTCGAAGACGCCAAGCTGGATGTGCTGGCGCGCAACTACTATTTCAATCGAGACGGCAAAAGCGGTTCTCAGGACCGACGAGACTGGTCGCAGGCCTTCATGGCCAATTTCAGTTCCGGCTTTACCCCTGGCACGGTCGGTTTCGGCGTCGATGCCTACGGCTGGTACGGATTGAAACTGGACGGCGGCGCGGGCCATTCCGGCACCGGCAACATTCCGGTAGACAGCAGTGGCAGCCCCGAGGACGAATTCGCCACAGCAGGCGGCGCCATCAAGGCGCGCATTTCCAGGACCGAACTCAAATGGGGAACTATGCAACCCACCGCGCCGGTATTCGCGGCAGGCGGCACACGGCTGTTCCCGCAAACGGCAACAGGCTTCAGTTTGCAGAGCAGTGAGATTACCGGACTGGACCTTGAAGGCGGCCACTTCACGGCGGGTAATGGCCCGCAACACACCAGCGCCAGCGGCGAACTTTTTGCCAGTTACGCAGGGGTCACCACCAATAGCGTTGATTTCGTCGGCGGCAAATATCCGGTCAACGACAGTCTGTCGTTTCAGTTGTACGGCTCGGAATTCGAAGACATCTGGCGTCAGTACTACGGTAACGCCAACTATGTTTTGGCGATGCCGAGTGATCAATCGCTGACGTTCGATTTCAATATCTATCGCACCACCGACGAAGGTCAGGCCAAGGCCGGCAGCATCGATAACACCACCTGGTCGCTGGCCGCCGCATACAACTTCATGGCCGGGCACACGTTCACCCTCGCCTACCAGAAAGTGCATGGCGACGAGCCGTTCGACTACGTGTCATTCGGCGATAACGGTCCGGGCACGACAGGCGACTCGATCTTCCTCGCCAACTCCATTCAGTATTCGGACTTCAACGGCCCGGGGGAAAAATCCTGGCAGGCGCGCTACGACCTGGCGATGAGCACCTACGGCATTCCAGGCCTCAGTTTCATGGCACGTTACGTCAACGGTCGCGATATCGACGGTACCAAGATGGCCGCCGACAGCCCTTATCGCGCCTATGGCTATGGCGAGGATGGCAAGCACCACGAGACCAACCTGGAAGCCAAATACGTCATCCAGGACGGCCCGGCCAAGGACCTGTCATTCCGAGTCCGCCAGGCCTGGCATCGGGGCAATGCCGATCAGGCCGAAGGCGATCAGGATGAATTCCGCTTGATCGTGGACTACCCGATTTCCATTCTGTAAGGGGTACTGCGCAGGATTGGCCTCATGATCTTTGTGCAGATTGGCGGTGTGACAGATGGCGAGGCAGGCATAGCCTGTCATCTGTCACCACGCTCACTCAGGACCGATCATGAAACCCATGAAACTGCTCGCTGCCAGCCTGTCTTGCCTGGCACTCGCTCTGCCGCTTTCGTTCAACGCTCAAGCCCACGATGGCGAGCATGAAAAAGTCACCGTGCTGGAGAGCCACCCGATGCTCAACGCGCCGGGCAAGAAAGCCATGGTGCTGACGGTCGATTACGAGCCGGGCCAGGTGTCCATTCCTCACAGCCACAGCGGCAGCGCGATGGCCTACGTGCTGGAAGGTGAAGTGATTTCCCGGGTCAACGACGGCAAGGCCATCACCTACAAAGCGGGCCAGACCTGGTATGAGCCAGCGGGCTCCAGGCACTACGAATCACGCAATGCCAGCACCACCCAGCCTGCAAAACTGTTGGTCTTCATCTTGCTGGATGACAACGGCGAGATCCTCACTCCTCTGCCGAAATGACATCGCCGAAAACCCCGGGTGCCGCTCTGGAATGCGGCACCGCTGGTCCGACGCAGTGTCTGGAACATTAAACATTCCTGACCAACTGTCGATAAGCCATCAGTAGAACCCGAACATTCGGGTCAGACTTGATGAGTGAAAGGCACAGGTATGTACGATATTTTTCTGCTGGTAGAACATGGCCGCGATCAGGGCGAGGTTTCCGTGCTGGGTTGGTTCGACAACGAACGCGCGGCAAAGGACACCGCAGAGGCCATGGAATGGAAAGCCTATCGCGAGGAGTCCAGGCGTCACCATCAGTGGTCCAGCAAACCGCTGCTGCCACCGAACGAGACGTCTCATCGGCGGTTTTGGGTGAAGGGAATCTCCAAGTTCACTCACACACCTGCGCCAAGGTCCTGGGCGGTGCATTGAGCACCTGAGTCAAGCACAGATCCTCTGTGTATTTGCGCCGGACGCGAAACCCGGGCAAGCCTTCAACCCACGCCGAACCCATAATCTGTGGGAGGGAGCTTGCTCGCAAAGACCATGCAGTGAGCCATGCATGTGTATCGGCTGTACCGGCTTCTTCGCGAGCAAGCTCCCTCCCACGGAATAGTGCCACGGCATCTGGCGTTGATTATCCATGCGCGCCCCGCGCAGCAGGCCCACAACCTCCGAAACTTGCCATGACGCTCACACACCTGCGCCACGGTGGCGGGCGGCGCATTGAGAGTCTGAATCCAGCACAGATCCTCCGTGTATTTGCGCCGGACGCGAAACCCGGGCAAGCCTTCAACCCACGACGAACCCATAACCTGTGG
>Ga0308159_1003079_pt1 | contig 17711 bp, 15 predicted proteins | sample PhyCR1_FD_201040 | JGI IMG/M metagenome (GOLD analysis project Ga0308159, IMG submission 201040) | Phyllosphere microbial communities from UC Gill Tract Community Farm, Albany, California, United States - DLSLC.R1 | ecosystem: Host-associated > Plants > Phyllosphere > Unclassified | place: USA... | reverse complement strand
GCAGGCAGCTGGGCGGCGATTCGCGAAGTGTGGGACAGCATCAAGCAGGTCCAGGCGATTCTTGAAGCCCCGCTGAACTACGTCGAGCAGTTGGGCGCCGCAGCCGCCGAATTGGCGCAAATCGCCATCGCTGCACCCAAGGTCATGGAACAGGCGATGTTACTCGCCAGTGATGAAGCCGCGCTGTACCTGTTGCTGCGCACAGCGATGATCTGGCTGGACGTATTGCCCCCCGACGAAATTGCCGAAGTGGCGGCTGGGTTCATGGTATCGCTGCTGATTGATCTGGTGATTGGCGCGGTGTTGACCATCGCCTTGCCAGCAGCGGGTGTGGCGTATTTGAGCCTGCGGTTGGTCAAGTACGGATCGCGGATTCTTGATGCGGCGGTGGGATTTGTCAGGGGCCTTTTGGCGATTCTGACGACGTTCATGCAGGCGGTGGATCGCTACAAGGCGGTCGCGGTTCGCGGCGTGGTTGGCGGGCTCAGGCAAGGCACGATGCAAATGCGCTGGAAGGCGCGGCAGAACGCGGTGCTGAAGCAGAAAGAGCACGTGGATGACGTGCCGGCAGCTGCTCGAAACCCCAATGGGGATGCCGCTGCGTCTTCGGAAAAAACCGCCACGAACGGTTGCCCCGTGTCGATGGTCACGGGCGAGGAACTGCTGACCCTGACCGATGGGACGCTGGACGGGATTCTGCCGTTTGAGTGGACACGCTTGTACCGCACCAGTGCAGTGGAAGTGGACTGCGGGTTGGGGTTTGGCTGGAGTCACTCGCTGGCGCATCGGCTTATGGTTGAGGGGGATTCGGTTGTATGGACCGATCACGAAAACCGCTCGACCACCCTGCCCTTGCCCACGGTTTCTCGGCCTGCAATCACCAATAGCCTGGCCGAAGCGGCGGTCTACCTGGGGACTGTGCCTGATGAACTGGTGCTGGCTCAGTCGTCACGGTTCTACCACTTTCGCGACGGTGCGCTGACAGCGATCAGCGATGCGTATGACAACCGGTTGCGCGTTTGCCGGGATGTTCTGGGGCGCATTGAGCGGCTGGATAACGGCGTGGGGTGCTCACTGTTTTTGCGCTATGCCTCGGGCCGGATCGTGGCGGTGGACTACCAGATTCATCGGGCCAAAGACCTTGAGCCTTTTGAATGGGTGACGGAGCAGACCGTCGTTTCCTACGCCTATGACGACGCTGGACGACTGATTTCGGCGACCAATGCGGTCGGTGAAAGCGAGGTTTATCGGTACGACGCTCAGCACGTGATTCTTGAGCGTGGATTGGCCGGTGGGGCAAGTTTCTATTGGGAGTGGGAACGGGCTGGCAAGGCCGCGCGGTGTGTCCGGCATTGGGCGAGTTTCTCGCAGATGGACACGCGGTATGCCTGGGATGACAACGGGCAGGTCACGGTGTTTAACGCCGACGGCAGCCAGGAAGTCTACGTGCATGACCAGCGGGCGCGGCTGGTGCAGCGGGTGGATCCGGAGGGGGCCGAGCACTTCAAGTCCTACGATGACAAAGGCCGGCTGACGGTTGAGCAGGATCCTCTCGGTGCGATCACGGCGTATCAATACGACGAAGCGGGACGCCTGGTGGCGTTGTTTCCGGGGGATGACGAGCCGACGACCTACGAGCATGACAACGGATTCGTACGGGTTGTGCGGCGTGGTGAAGCAGTCTGGAAATACGAGCGGAATGACCAGGGCGATGTTACGCGTAGGACCGATCCTGACGGCAACGCTACTGACTACAGCTACAACCAATATGGGCAGCTGGTTGGGGTTTGGTACCCGGATCACAGTTGTCAGCGGCTGGTGTGGAATGAACGTGGGCAGTTGCTTGAGGAGCAGTTGCCCAATGGTGGAATCAAGCGCTATCGCTATGACGATCTCGGACGACAAGTTGCACGTGAGGATGAGCATGGTGCGCTGACCCAACATCAGTGGGACAGCGTGGGTCGGTTGATCCGTGTAGTGCTACCGGGCGGCGCGTGCAGGGAATACAGCTACAACGCTTACGGAAAAATCACTTCCGAACGCGATGAACTGGGGAACGTCACCCGCTACGAATACGCCGACGGCCTGCACCTGATCAGCCGCCGCATCAACGCCGATGGCAGCCAGGTCAAGTACCGCTACGACAACGTTCGGCTGCTACTGACCGAGATCGAGAATGAAGTCGGCGAGACCTACAAACTCGCTTACCACCCTAATGGCCTGATCCAGCAGGAAACCGGGTTTGACGGCCAGCGTACGGCTTACGTCTACGACCTCAACGGCAACCTGCAGGAAAAGACTGAACACGGTGATGACGGCAGTCGGCTGGTTACTCGCTATGAGCGCGACCCTGCCGGTCGACTCGTAGGAAAAACCCTGCCCGACGGTAACAAGGTTGATTACGCCTACGATCGCCAAGGCAATCTCCTAAGCGTCGAAGATGGCCATTGGGCCCTGACCTACGAATACGACGTCCAAAATCGCCTCACCGCCGAACACCAAGGCTGGGGCACCCTGCGCTACGGCTACGACGCCTGCGGCCACCTTCATAACCTGCGCCTGCCGGACAACAACCTCCTCACCTTCAACCACGCCAAAGGCGGTCACCTCGCCACCGTCGAACTGAACGGCGCAGTACTCACCTCGCACCTCTTTACTGCCGGTCGCGAACAGCAACGCCAACAAGGCCAACTGCTCAGCCACTACCAACACGACCACCAGGGACGCCTGTTCAGCCAGAGCATCAACGACGCCGAAGGCCCGCTATACCGCCGTCATTACGACTACGACAAATCCAGCAACCTCACCCGCCTGCTCGACACCCGCAAAGGTGAACACCGCTACCACTACGACCCACTAAGCCGCCTCACCCGCGCCGACCACACCCAAGACGAGCAAGAACGCTTCGGCCATGACCCCGCCGGCAACCTGCTCATGCAAAACCGCCCCGGCCCCGATATCGTCGCCGGCAATCGCCTGATGATCCAGGGTGACCACCATTACGACTACGACGCCTACGGCAACCTCATCCGCGAACGCCGCGGCAAAGGCCACACCCTCGTCACCGAATACCGCTACGACTGCCAGCATCGCCTGATTGGTATTAAGACGCCCGATGGCCAAACCGCCAGCTACCGCTACGACCCGTTTGGGCGGCGCATCAGCAAAACCGTCGATGGCATTACGACCGAGTTCTTCTGGCGAGGCGACACACTCATCGCCGAACACCACGCCAACCGCCACCGCAGCTACCTCTACGAACCCAACACCTTCCGCCCACTGGTCCTGCTGGAAGGCTTCGGTCCAAAGGAAACCAAGGCCTACCACTACCAACTCGACCACCTTGGCACCCCGCAGGAACTCACCGCTCCGGATGGCGAGATCGTCTGGTCCGCGCATTACCGTGCTTACGGCGAAATCAGCCGTCTCGACATAGGAAAAGTCGACAACCCCCTGCGCTTCCAGGGCCAATATTTCGATCAAGAAAGCGGGCTGCACTACAACCGCCATCGCTACTACAATCCGGATATTGGTCGCTACCTGACGCCTGACCCGGTGAAGTTGGCGGGTGGGATCAATGCTTACCAGTACGTGCCTAATCCTACGGGATGGGTTGATCCGCTGGGCTTAAATGGATGTCCAGATGAAAAGGGATGCAAACCCTCATCTGGTTTTCAAGAACCTTCAGCACAAGCATCAATTAAAAAATCAGAACCCGACCCTCCGATTTCAAATAGAGATGAGGAATATCTTTTTCGGGGAGACAAAACACCTCCGAACGAGGTATTTAAAAACGGCTTCAAAAGCAAAGGCGATAGTGAGGATCTATATTTACACGCTGTTGACAGTGCTGACCCACCAAGTAACTTTATTAGTACATCGCCTCTCCGCGCAGTGGGAATTACCTTTGCAACTAGCCATGGAGATAAAAAGGGTTACTTGTATACGCTTAAGAGCATTGAGGGTCATGACATAAACCTAGAGCTAGGCAACCAGACGCCATACCCCAAAGAAAAAGAATTTGCTATTCACCACAAAGTAAATCCAGAAGATATCATAGGGGCTACACCGGTCAAAGCTGATGGAAGTTATGTAGGCTATTCGATTCCAAATCCAAACAGGAAATAAAATGAAAACGCAAAAAATACCTGCAATTATTGACAATAAAAAAACAGAAGTAACTGTTAAATATGACATCGCAAAATTAATTATGGTATTTTCAGAAGCTGATAACTTTAAAACGATTTACGAAGGTATAGACATGTATGTGTGCCTTGCAAAAATCAGGGCAGACTTCCCCCATATCACCTTCCTATGCAAAGGTGCAAAGCGAAACGTTAAACCTTCAAGAATGGCATCTCAAATGAGTTCAGGCCTTGTAGCATACGAAATGACTCTAGGTAAGCAAGCAACTAACGAAGATATCGTCCACTTGTTCGACTATGAAGAAGAAAACCTTACAAGTAACCCACAAGAACAGGTTGAATTTTTCAAACAATGGTTAGCATCACTGCGTGCTCAAGACTATGAAAAATTCAACTAAGTCTTTTTCATATGACTCCTCCCTGATTTCTCACGCTGTGGCGAGCAGGCTTGCCCTTCGTTGGGCCGCGAAGCGGCCCAAGTGCAGGCAGTGAGTTTTTTCAGGTAAAGCAGCATTTATCTGTTTTGGGGCTGCTGTGCAGCCCAAAGCAGGGCAACCTTGTTCACCACAAAAGGGTGTCCATCAGCGAAAAATCACCACTTCGAAAGCTCCATAATCATCCGGCTAAGCAGATAAACCCGCGGGGCCACACTCCACGCGAAGCGCTTGGACTAGCTCAATTCAACGGGATGGACCACAGTAAAAATCCCATATTCAAACTGGAATTACCCGGAGCAGGACGAGGCTATCGCCATAACAAAAAAGACATTGACAGCCCAGCCCTTAATGAAAATCTAAATTGGTTCGAAGTGAAATTTGATAAAAAAGATGGGACCAGACCATTCACTGCTTATTCAGTCGAGAAAAGATAATGTTGAAAAACCCATTCTTAAATGAGCCATTTGACCCTGACCTAAAATGGTTTATTAGTGTATTTGATGTATATGATCGAGAGCAGGGGCTGGGTCTAGAGCTGGAAAAATACGACCCAAACAATAAAGCCGATCGAGCGTTTCTCATAAAAACTCACGCCTTGAATTTAAGCTACCTTTCTTACAGGCACAAATACGCTTTGATTAAGGCCCTGGAAAATAGTCTGAACGATGAGAGTTATGACTTCCAAGGCTTATTCGATATAAATGAAGATGAGGCCACATCATGGCCTCGAGAAGAATGGTACAAACTTGAAAACCCTAAAGGCTTCTTAGAGGATGTCCATCAACTCGCTCAGATAAGTTGGAAAGACGACCTCCAAAAGGCCAGCCTAAAAGATCAGTCAACTTGGTAACACCAACACCGCTATCCAAGGCAACACCGCCCCTCCCCTGTGGCGAACAGGCTTGCCCAGCACTGGGCCGCGCAGTGGCCCCAGTCTGACCGATGGGGATTTTCAGGTAATCAGCACTGCCTGTTCTAGGGCTGCTGCAAAGGGCAAGCCTACTCGCCACAAAAACCTGCCCACCACGACAAAACGCTCACTCGACAGAATGAGGGGCTCCCCCAAACGCACTGAATGAGCCCCCCACGCCTATCACCGCTTCGAAAGCTCCATAATCATCCGGCTAAGCAGATGAACCCAACACCTTCCGCCCACTGGCGCTGCTGGAAGGCTTCGACCCAAAGGAAACCAAGGCCTACCACTACCAACTCGACCACCTTGGCACCCCGCAGGAACTCACCGCTCCGGATGGCGAGATCGTCTGGTCTGCGCATTACCGTGCTTACGGCGAAATCAGCCGTCTCGACATCGGGAAAATCGACAACCCGCTGCGCTTCCAGGGTCAGTATTTCGATCAAGAAAGCGGGCTGCACTACAACCGCCATCGCTACTACAATCCGGATGTTGGTCGTTACCTGACGCCGGACCCGTTGAAGTTGGCGGGTGGGATCAATGCGTACCTGTACGTGCCTAATCCTACGGGATGGGTTGATCCGCTAGGATTGAGCCCCTGTCCAGGTGGCGACAAGTGCAAGCCGACTAGCGATGCAGAAGATTTAGGAACGAAGGCAAACGCCAATGATGGGGAGCCATTTCTCCCAATGCCCTCAAATATCCCACCTAAAATGGGATATCACATCGAAACCTACGCCAATAAATCCGTCAAACCCCAAGAAACCGTGCGAAAGTGGGATGAATTCCTAGGGCCAGGTCCTCACACCAACACCAACCCACGAACCGGAACACCCGATCGTGACAGGATAGTCTCTAGTGACGCTAAAAGAAGCATCCGTTACGGCTCGCACGAAATGAACGGCAAACCAAGCAGACATCACTATCATGAGGAGACTTGGACTCTTGAGCTTAAAACCAACACCATGAATGTGGACAACACCGTCGTTAGAGTTCCACTACCGAAGAAGTGAAATGAAAATACGAATTACCGACGTAATATCCACTGCAGACACTTTATTAGTCAGCTTTCGCTCATCCATCGGAAGTGGCACCGCTTCATGGCTAGGGGTCCCTCCCAACATCGGTGATGATCAGGATGTAGAGCTCGACTTGGATGAAATTTTTTCTTGGGGGATAAACGTTACGCCATCCTTCGATACGACTTCACAGATCACCCATGTAAACGGCACTTATCAAATAACAGCTGAATTGATTGAAGTGACGGACGAGGACTGCGCCGTGTTAAAACTTGGTGATTCAATACTCCTTATTGAACTCGATGGACCAATCATTCATGAATCCGGTTACGTCGACGTGCGAGCAACCAGAGTCATCTTACACCCAACATATATTTAGTCCCTCCCCGCGAGATACCATTGAAAAGTAAAGCCTAGGGCCCAGGCACGTGCAGCTCAATGGCCACCCACACCAACTCCACACATATCAACGTGTGTCCCATAAGAAAAATGGCCCGCACTTCACATTTGAAGGAAACGGAAAACCCGTGATCCTATTACCATCCTCCTTGAATAGCTCTTAGAGCACAATGAATAACGACACCACTACCAACGCCATCAAATCTCGCATCAACCAATATTGAGAAAGCTCAGAAAATAGCAATCTATGAAACAATAGAGAAAGAAGTCCCATTACTCATTGTTCGAGCGACGGCGACCTGCTTTGCAAGCTACTGCCCATACGAAACCGACGTGGAAAGTTTCTACGAGCTGAACCAACTTTAAATCTAGCCGACCATTACGATATACAAAAGCCATTCGACCGAAACCAACGCCGAGCGTAAGAATGATAGCTTCTCTTACGGACTACATGGCTTGTTGAATAATAAACCCTTTAAAACTTTTACCTCATTCAGTTATGCGGGCAGTGACTAAGACCACCCCAACCAAAACGAGAACTTCGCAATTGTAACGATCGAAATAATTGATATAACTTTCTTGCAAAAGAGATGCCCCAGCGCAGACACATGCTCACCGACAGAAAAATCGCCCCAGACGGGCAACGCTAGCACGGTGCAAATCCCTCTTTTAGAAATGCTGATCTCGAAATATTTAAGCCCCGTAAGACAGTAACGGCGTTATTGAGCGACCCTTGGGTAGGGTAAAGGGGCTATGTCATTCCAAGAAGATTTCGCAGCGATGCACTGTCAACGATGACGTAACCTAGGGATTGCGCGGTACTGCATTCAACCTTTGATAATGAATGTCCTGCTTAACGAGCAATCAGCCCTCACCCCCACGCCACCACCAACAACCCCACCCCCAACACCAGACACAACGGCGAATAAAAATACGTATCCAACCTCGCAAATCTCGACCCACCTACCTTCTTGAAGAACCCCACCAATTCCGAATCCCCAATCGCCCTGGCAAACATCAGCACGGCAATCGCGCTGATTCCCCATTGCAACCCCCCATGGGACACTGCCGAGAAGTACAACCCGGCCCGCAGGCACACCAGCAGCGCTATGGCAACCAGCCCCATTGCCACGAGGAAGGTCCCCAGCGCGGAGGGTTTGAACGCGGGCCTTGGGCCGCTGGCGAATTCGCCGGGCAGTTGGGGGATGGCAGCAAGGCTGCCGAGTTTGCCGCCGGCGGCCCAATACAGGTGGACCATGCTGATGCAGGTAAAAACGCCGACAATCCATCGTGCGACAACGAAGCTCATGGCTGGCTCTCCCTGAAAAGGTGCGAATCAGGATAGTCGCCCTGAGATTTTTTGCAGGCATTTCGTCGGCGGCTGATGGTAAAGTGCCGCCCCATGAAACTTGCCCGCGCCGACCGCTCGCTCATTGCCTGGATGCTCTACAGCTGCGTCCTGTTCAATGTGTTCGCCTGCAGTATCGGACATGGGCAGATGGTCGGCATGCAGCTCAATGGCATCGGTGGTCAGTTTTGTACGGTGGACCCGCGCACCCAGGCGCCCAAGCCGTCCAATTCCACTGAAGAGAACCTGCCCACGCTGTCCAAGGCATTTGGTTGCCCGCTGTGCTCCACGGGTGGCATGGGCCCGGCGCTGAGTTCCAGCCTGAATGTGGCGGTGTTGCCGCAACCCCACGCCCCACCACCCGCCATTGTCCTGGCTGCCGACATCCCTGCCCGCTTCACCTGGTCCACGGCGCACCCGCGCGCTCCGCCTGCCTTCGCCTGATCCCTGCGCTTTCCGATCTGCACTGAGCACCGTTTCCGCAAGGAAGTACGGGCGGCTGTGCGTTGTTTTCAAGCCAAGTTTTTCAGGATTCAACCATGAAACATCTACCCCTGTTGGCGGGCGCGTTCGTCTGCCTGCCTGTCTGCGCCTGGGCCCTTGAGTTAGCCCCGACAACCATTGATGGCGACCAAGCGGCCGAACCCGGCCTGACCCTGGACCAATCCAGCGGCATGGCGTCGCGATTGGGCCTGAGCGTGCGGGAAACCCCCGCGTCGGTGGCCATCGCCAATCGCAATGACATCGAGCGCCACGGTGCCAAGACCTTCCGCGATGCGGCCAATACCCTGCCCGGGGTCAACGCCAGCGCACCGCCAGGGTTTGGCGGGTTTGTCTCCTACCGTGGCTTTACGAGCAGCCAGATCACCCAGATGTTCAACGGTATCAACGTCGCCACTGGCCTGGCTCGGCCAGTGGATGCATGGATCTATGACCGGGTGGAATTGGTGGGCGGCCCCTCCTCCCTGATCAACGGTGCAGGTTCGGTGGGCGGTTCGCTCAACTACGTGACCAAGCTGGCCACCCGCGAGGAACAGGCTGCCGAAGGCCAACTCACCTATGGCAGCTATGACACCGCTGGCATGGCCTTCGGTGTCAATCATGCCCTGACTGAACCTGGCGCCGACGTGCAGCATTACGCACGCCTGGATGTAAGCCGCAACACCAACCACAGCTACATCGACCGCGACCAGCGCGAGGCGTGGAGCCTGGCGTTTTCCCTGCTCAGTGACCTTACCCCGAACCTGTCCCACACCCTGGCGCTGGAGTACCAGGACGAGCATGAAGACAGTCCCTACTGGGGCACGCCGGTGCTCAACCCCAAGGCGGGCGAACTGAAGATCGACAAGCACAACCGCTTCAACAACTACAACGTCGCCGACGGCCGCTACGAGCAACGGACGATCTGGGCGCGCTCGATCATTGATTACCGAATCAACGACAGCACCACGCTGAAAAACACCCTCTACCACCTCGACAGCCAGCGCGATTACCGCAACCTGGAAACCTACCAATACAACGCCGACAACAGCGCAGTGAACCGCTCGACGGCCTACCAAGTGCGCCATCAGGGCGAGCAGAACGGCAACCAGTTCGAGCTGCGCCATGACGACAGCCTCTTTGGCCTGTCGACCACCTGGTCCGGCGGTTTCGAATACAAGGTCAACAGCACCACCAACACCCCGCTGAATGTGCCAGGCAACAGCACGGTGGATCCAGGCAACTTCGACCCCGGGCACTTCTACGACATCCCTCGAACCCGGGAAAGCTTCAGCAAGGACAAGACCAGCGAAGTCACCACCAAGGCCTTGTTCGTGGAAAACCGCCTGGGCCTCACGGATAAACTCTCGCTGCTCACCGGCCTGCGGTATGACGCCATCGACCTGGACGTGACCAACCACCGCGTCGTCACGGCCACCAACCCACGCCACTTCAAGCGCAGCTGGGAACCGGTGACCGGCCGCGTGGGCCTGACCTATCAGTTCATCCCGTCGGCCAATGTGTATGTGCAGTACAGCACCGCCGCCGAGCAACCGAATACCACTACGCAAGTGTTTGATGTCTCGACGGGCAAACAGTGGGAAGTGGGCAGCAAGTTTGATTACCTGGACGGCCGTGGCTCCGCCACCGTTGCCGCCTACAAGATCGAGCGCAAGGACTTTGCCGTCACTGACCCGCAAGACCCGACCAACAGCATCCCGGTCGGCGCGCAGTCATCCAGGGGTATCGAGTTGGCCAGTTCGTTGCGCATCACGCCAAGGCTGTTGGCAGAAGGTAACTTCGCCTGGGTCGACGCCGAATACGAAGACTTCAATGAGAAAATCGCCAGTGGCGCGGTGGTCTCGCGCAAGGGCAATACACCGACCAACGTGCCCAAGCGAGTGGGCAACCTGTGGCTGACGTATGATTTCGCCGAGGACTGGCAAGGTGGGGTCGATGCGCGGTATGTGGCCGAGGTGTATGCGGACAATGCCAACACCCAGACGGTGCCGGCCTACACGCTGTTCGGGACGTTCCTGCGCTACAAGGTGGACTCGCACACCTCGGTGACGGGCCGGGTGCGCAACTTGACGAATGAGGTGTATGCCGAGTTTGCTCACGTATCGCCGGCGTATTACCTGGGCTCGCCACGCACCTTTGAGGTGGCGGTACAAACCCGGTTCTGACATTCAAATACACCTTCCTGTGGGAACTGGATTGCCTGCTCCCACAGGGAGGACCCGACTGGCAGTGAGATCAGTGCCTAATTCAGGCTGGCTTCAACCTTCTGCGCCACGTCTTCGGTTAACCAAGCCTTCCACACGTCCGGATGCTCCTTGAGAAACGCTTGGGCCACCTCACGTGGCGCGGTGTGATTTTCGCTCATGGTCGCCAAGGCTTTATTCAACGGTTCAATGGGAAACTCGACCTTCTCAAAGAACTGGGCAATCTGCGGATGTTCCTTCTGGAACGGCGCAGAGACGCCAATACTCAACTTGGACGCCAACGACCGTGTCGGCTTCGGATCAGGATTATCCGCATCCGTCAGGGTTTTCCAGGCCTCGGCGTCAAACGGCGGCTCTTCCAACTGGATGAGTTTGTAGCGCCCCATCAGGGGCGTCGGCGACCAGTAGTAGAACAACACCGGTTTGCCTCGGCGGATCGACGAGGCGATCTCGGCATCCAGTGCCGCACCCGAACCGCTGCGAAAGTTCACGTAGTCGCCGTCCAAGCCATACGCCTTGAGCTTTTGCTTGTTGACGACTTCCGAGGTCCAGCCGATGGGGCTGTTGAGGAAGCGTCCCTTGCCCGGGGATTCCGGGTCCTTGAACACGTCTTTATAACGCGCCAGGTCCTTCACGCTCTTGAGTTCGGGTGCCAGAGGCTTGATGCCTTTGGCGGGGTCACCCTTGACCACGTATTCCGGCACCCACCAGCCTTCGGTCGCGCCCTTGACCGTATCGCCCAGGCCCACCACCTTGCCTTCGGCCTCGGCCTTGACCCACACCGGGCTGCGGCCGGCCCACTCTTCACCGATGACCTGGATGTCGTTCTTCGCCAGGGCGGTTTCCAGCGTGATGGTCGTGCCTGGCAAGGTATCGGTAGGCAGGTCGTAGCCCTTCTCGACAATGACCCGCAGCACTTCGGTGATCAGGCTGCCGCTTTCCCAGTTCAGGTCGGCAAAATGTACCGGTGCCTCGGCGGCGGTAGCCGGCAACGTCGCCACCGAAAGCCCCAGGGTCGCCAGGGACGCAGCCAACAGTGTTCTCAATCCTTTCATGCCTTCGCACCTCGCGATATCGCAGCCAATGGCGGACGGCTTTGCTGCGTATGCGCGAAGCCTCTGAATAGTTAAGTCAACTCAACTGTAGTAGAGGTTCCGGGAGATAGCGGGTGTTCGCGTTTTTTGCTGATTACTCACTGGCCTTGAATGTTACCAGCTCACCCTTGCGCCATTTGGCGGCCTTGCCGGTGACGGCCTTGAGGGTTTTGGTCAAGCCTTCCTGCAGTTGTTCATTGGCGGCGAACACCAGCATTACGCTGTGGCCTTCCTTGAACACAATGCCCTGGCCTTCGGCCGAGGAGACGAAGGCATAATCGCCCAGGCCATACACGGTCAACTTGATGTCGCGAAACTTCAATTCGAACTTGCCGCCTTCTCGGCTAGGCAACACCGCCGCGCGGAAGTGGTCGCCGACTTTAAGCTCCAGCCGGGGCTTGTCATCCACCACCAGGGCCGCTTCGGTGTCGATTTCTGCGATGTAGATGCCTTCCGGCGTCTGCTCGGTAATGTAAACGAAACGGGATTGAAACTGTTTGACTAACTTTGCGCGCAAATCACCCAGCACGAACAACGCGTGCATATCCAGATTACTGACTGCCAAGGAAACGCCCCCACTTCGAAAAGAGCGCCGTCCGCCAGAGCGGGCAGCACAAAAAAACGGCCATCACGGCACGATCACACAACGCATTCTTGAAAAAAACTGAAGACAATCCCGCTGTCGCGCCAAAAGACTAGTACAGCCATACGCGATGGACCTTGTGCAAGGTCATCAGGCACTACAGGAGATCACAGGTTCAACGGCGCGAGAATACGGGCCGACCAACTTCAGAGAATAACCCAATTAAAAATGCAGTTTCCGACACGCAAACACAAATAGACACGCTGTCATGGAACCGAGCGCTGGCCGCCGACGACAATACTAAAACAGCAGCGCGGATCAAAACCAGCCAAAACGCTGCAACCCCATCACATCCGGATCGATCAAAAGGAGCAGGCCTTGCAACGATCACCCTACCGCGCGATGTCTTCGCCGCCCCACCCCGCCTGTCAGGACGAAGCCCAATACTACCGCCTGAATGGCGTTGAGGGGTACTCGGATTCAGTCCTTTATCAAGTCGTACCGGCCGGCAGAAACTTCTACCACATACGCGAAGTGCTCAGTGGCCGAATAAAAGGCTTTCGCAGCGACCCTGTCAAGGCCTGCGAACTGGCCAAGAAACTTGAAGCCCTGTTGTACCCCACCCATGGAGCAATCGTTTCGTCTGCCGGATAACTTAACTGCGCCGCCGACCCGCAACAACTGCCATACTGGCCCGTCCACTGAAGTTTGTGCCCTGCGGGCCAAGTTTCACCAGTGCAGTTATCTCCAAGGGAAGGCTCTACGTGACGGAATTTGATATCGGCGAATTTTTCATCCATGGCGACGCAAGGGAAGTAGACGGTGAATTCCAAGCAGTGATCGTAATGCGGGCCAAGCCACCGCTGACCACGGTGACCACACACCAGGTGGAAAAAGACCGTTGGTTCAAAACCGTAGACGCCGCTGCCATCGCAGCGAAGGACGCCGCCAAGGCATTGAAGTCCGCCGTGGATGCCGGAGCCCTGAATTCCTGACAATCCGATAGAACTCTCCTGCGCCACAACCCTCCCATGCATAACGACCCCACCTGCATGGAGAACGATATGGATGCGCCAATTCCTACCCTCGAAACCCTGTTTGAACAATTGGGCCTGGATTCAACCCCGGACGCCATCGACGCCTTTATCGTCGCCCACCCCTTGCCTGAAGATGTGAAGCTGATCGACGCCCCCTTCTGGTCCGCGCAACAAGCGAGCTTTCTCAAGGAAGAACTGCGCGATGACGCCGAATGGGCGATTGCCGTGGATGAGTTGAACCAACGTCTGCATCAAGCGAACTGAGCCAGCCTCAATGCAGGCTGTCTGACTGTTCCAGGCGCAACAAGGCTTGCCAGGCAGCCCTGCACTCCTCTGCCTCATCGCGACTGGCGAACGCCGTGCCGCGCTGCTCACCGTTGAGCAACACCACCCAGCACGCCTTCTGACCCAGCGCACGCAGGGTTGGGGGTACGCCACTGCCAATCATCACGGCAACATCGACTTTGTTTTGCATGGAGCTTCTCCGCAGCATTAGTTAGCTGGCTAACAATGTTGGCCATGCTACGGTTTTACTCCCGTCGGAAAAAGCTATCCCCGGAATAGCTTCATTGCATAAATAGCAATAATCCCCTAGCGCACGCCTTTGGCAGCCTCGGGCTTATAGCCCAGCCGCAGGCCACCCCAATGCCGACCCTTGACCATGATCGGCACCGACAGGTCGTGCATCAACTCCCCGGTGTCGCGTGTGTAGGTTTGCAGCAACACCGCCTGTTGATGGCTACCACAGCGGATCCCGGTACGGTCTTCGAACTTGCGTTTGGTCCGATTCTGCACGGCATCCACCTGCGCATCGCCGGTCAATGCCTGGGAAAACGCCTTGTTGTGAGTCGGCACATACCCTTGGGGCGTGCAGGCAATTGCGAACACCAACCCTTCATGCCGTGGCAACAGCGCCTCCTGGATCGCCGGCAGCACCTGGTCGGTGTAGCCGTCAAAGCGAGTGTGGTACTTGCTCGGGTGGGTGTTGGCGATGGGCGTATAGCTGCGGTCGAAGAGGTCATCCAGGCTGATGCGGTTCTGCTGCACATCGGCTTCGAATTGCGCGGCAATCCGGCTCGCACCTTCACGGGCCAAGTCATAGATACGCTGGTGATAGTCATCCAGCCCGACTTCCGCCAGGCGTTCGCTGATGGTTTCGGCCTGGCCCTCCATCTGCACGGCGGCGTCGGCGAGCTGGCGGGTTTGCTGGTCGCTGACGGCCAGGTCACTGCGCATCTGTTCCACGGCATGGAACAGGCTGTCGAGCTGGGTGCGGTTGGTGTCGGTGCCTTGGGCGATTGCATTGACCTGGCCTTCCACATCCGCAGCCAGGCTGGCGATACTGTGCAACTGCTCGCCGGCATGCTCCACCTGCTCGACACCGGTGTGCAGGTCGGCCGAGAGCTGGCGAATCTGCTCCACCACCTGGGCGGTGCGCTGCTGAATGTCCGCCACCATCACCCCAACTTCATCGGTGGCCGTGGCCGTACGGCCCGCCAACCCACGCACTTCATCCGCGACCACGGCAAACCCGCGCCCATGCTCACCGGCACGCGCCGCTTCAATAGCCGCGTTGAGTGCCAACAGGTTGGTCTGGCTGGCGATCGACTGGATCACCAGCGTCACCCGCTGGATTTCCTCACTGCGCTGGCTCAACGCTTCGATCAGTTCGCGGCTGGCATTGGCGCGCTGGCTGAGCTGGTGCATGCGGGTGATCGATTGGGCCAGCACGTCGCGGCCTTCGGTGCTGCGCTGATGGGCCTGGCTGGCCGCTTGCAAAGCCTCACGACTGAGTTGAGAGGTGATCTTTTCGGTGCCGATCATCACTTCGGCACTGCTGACAATCTGCTTGGCGGCGCTCAACTGCGACTGCAACCTGGCCGCCAGTTGCTTGACCGAATAGGCCACGCCGGCTGCGGACAAGGCGTTATGGCTGGTGGTATAGGACAGGTCGCGAGTCAACTCGCCAATACCATCGACGGCGTCGAAAGCGGCAATGACAGGTGTGCGATTTTTCAAGCGAGGCAGCCAGATCACCAGCAAGGCCAGTGGCAGGCAGAGGTACAACGGCAGGCTGGCAAACGCCAGGCCCAGCAGGACCAGCACCAGGGCGGCGCTCTGCAGAAGCGGCGTAAGCCAGCCGGGCAGCCCGCGCACCACCGGCTGCGGTGGCACTGCTGCGCCCATCAGAGATCCGTCTCCAGCCATCTTCGTTACCCCACTGCTTGTCGTTATTGTCACTGCATTAAACGCCACTATCGGGCCATTATCCATGGGCCTTTAGTGGGGTGGCTTGCAGTAGATCAATACACCGGGGTGTAACGGGTCTTTCCCTGGGGAGCCGCGTGGCAGCCCCCCAGCTTCACCGCATCAGGCTTGGCGCTGGTGCTTGTCGATCTGCTCGTGGCGCTCTTGCGCTTCGATGCAGTACTTGGTGGTCGGGCTGATCAGCAGGCGCTTGAGGCCAATAGGCTCGCCGCTGTCATCGCACCAGCCAAAGGAATCTTCCTTGATGCGCTCCAGGGCGCGCTCAAGTTGCGGCAGCATGCGCTGGTCGCGGTCGATGGCATTCACCAGCCAGGTACGCTCTTCTTCCACTGAAGCGGCGTCAGCCGGGTCGGCCGGGGTATCCAGGCTTTCAATGGCGATGCGGTTCTGTTCAATGCGCTCGTGGTGTTCCACTTTCATGTCTTGCAGCAACTGCTCGAAAAAAGCGTGCTGTTCGGCATTCATGTAGTCATCCGCCGGCATGGCCAGCAACTTTTCCTTTGTCATTGATTTCTCTATAAAAAATACGTGCATTAAGGCGAATAAGGGAGCGTTCCGGAAGGCCTGTGCAGGTCTCGGAAAGGCGCCGTCCATTTCAAGCGCCACCCGGCACTCAATTTACGAGGGGCGGCAGTCTAAGGCCGACTTGAGGGCTCAGCAACTGAAATGACAGGCATTTTTCCCAGATAACCCCCAAAAGCACCAGGACGGGCTCGGCGAATGGTCATCGGAGTGCGTTTATAGCAAGAAATTCAGTGTTGTGGAGCTATATAGGAGACAAACGGTTGAATGCAACAGCCAGCTTGCCGGCGATGCGGATCCTTCGGTCCGTTCAGGAGGACCTTGTGGATGTCATCGCCGGCAAGCCGGCAGCTGCAGGAAGACGCTTCAGCGTTTGAGTTTGCGCTTGTTGCGGTACTGGTCGATGACAACCGCCACCACGATGATCAGGCCCTTGATGATGTCCTGGATGTACGCGTCCACCCCGACGAAGGTAAACCCGCTGGCCATCACCCCGAGGATCAGCGCGCCGATCACAGTGCCGGTAATGCGCCCTACCCCGCCCGCCAGGCTGGTACCGCCGATCACCGCCGCGGCAATCGCATCCAGCTCATAGGACATGCCCATGCCAGCCTGGCCGGTGGCGGCGCGTGCCGAGGCGACCACGCCCGCCAGGCCCGCGAGCAAGCCCGCGATGCTGTAGACAATGATCAAGTGGCGCTTGACGTTGATCCCCGAGGTGCGCGCCGCCTGCATGTTGCCGCCGATGGCGTAGGTGTACTTGCCGTACTTGGTATAGCGCAGGGCAATGTGGAAGATGACCGCCACCACCAGGAAGATGATCACCGGCATCGCGCCATGGCCGATGGCCGTGTACGAGTCCGACAGCATGCTCACCGGCTGGCCTTCGGTGTAGTAACGCGCCAGGCCACGGGCGGACACCATCATGCCCAACGTCGCAATAAACGGCGGGATGCCGGTGACAGCGATGATGCTGCCATTGATCGCGCCCGCCAGCAGCCCCACGCCAAGCCCCATCGCCACCGGGATCCACACGGGCAAGTCGGTCAGGCTGGGGAACACCGCCCGGGAAAAATCGGAGGTTTGCGCCAAGCTGGCGGCAATCATCGCCGACAGTGCCAGCACCGAGCCGGAGGACAGGTCGATACCGGTGGTGATGATCACCTGGGTCACGCCAATGGCGAGCAGACCGATGATCGACACCTGCAGGATCATCAGCACCAGGCGCTGGGAGTTCATCA
>Ga0308159_1003077_pt1 | contig 17722 bp, 14 predicted proteins | sample PhyCR1_FD_201040 | JGI IMG/M metagenome (GOLD analysis project Ga0308159, IMG submission 201040) | Phyllosphere microbial communities from UC Gill Tract Community Farm, Albany, California, United States - DLSLC.R1 | ecosystem: Host-associated > Plants > Phyllosphere > Unclassified | place: USA... | reverse complement strand
ACGGCTCAGCGAGTGGGGCGTGACGCGGATTTTTGGCTATCCGGGCGATGGCATCAACGGTGTGTTTGGCGCGATGAGCCGGGCCAAGGGCAAGATCGAATTCGTCCAGGCGCGACACGAGGAAATGGCTGCGTTCATGGCCTCGGCCCACGCCAAGTTTACCGGCGAGCTGGGCGTGTGCATCGCTACCTCCGGCCCCGGTGCTTCGCACCTGATCACCGGCCTCTACGATGCGCGTATGGACCACATGCCAGTGCTGGCCATCGTCGGCCAGCAAGCTCGCACGGCGCTGGGCAGTCACTACCAGCAAGAGCTGGATCTGGTGTCGATGTTCAAGGATGTCGCCGGTGCGTTTGTGCAGCAGGCTTCGGCGCCTTCGCAAGTGCGCCATCTGCTTGATCGCGCTGTGCGCACTGCGGTCGGCGAGCGCCGGGTCACCGCACTGATTCTGCCCAATGACTTGCAGGATCTGCCCTACGAACAACCGGCGCGCGCCCATGGCACCGCGCATTCCGGCGTCGGGTATAGCAAGCCGAAAGTCGTTCCTTATGCGGCCGATCTACAACGCGCCGCCGAGGTGCTGAACAGTGGCGAGAAAGTCGCGATTCTGGTCGGTGCCGGCGCGTTGGAGGCGACCGATCTGGTCATCGCCGTGGCGGAGAAGCTCGGCGCGGGTGTGGCGAAGGCGCTGTTGGGCAAAGCGGCATTGCCCGACGATCTGCTGTGGGTCACCGGCAGCATCGGCCTGCTCGGCACCGAGCCCAGCTACAAGCTGATGAGCGAGTGCGACACCTTGCTGATGATCGGCTCGGGCTTCCCGTATTCCGAGTTTCTGCCCAAGGAAGGCCAGGCGCGCGGCGTGCAGATCGACTTGCAGCCGGACATGCTCAGCCTGCGTTATCCGATGGAGGTCAATCTGGTCGGTGATTCAGCGGAAACCCTCGCCGCGTTGCTGCCGCTGCTGGATCAGAAGACCTCAAGCAAATGGCGCAAGAAGATCGAAGGCTGGCGCAGCAGCTGGGAGAAAACCCTGGAAAAACGCGCCATGGCCAAAGCCGATCCGGTCAACCCGCAACGGGTGGTCTACGAGTTGTCACCGCGCTTGCCCGAGCAAGCCATCATCACCAGCGACTCCGGCTCGTGCGCCAACTGGTATGCCCGAGATCTGAAAATCCGTCGCGGCATGAAATGCTCTTTGTCCGGTGGTCTGGCTTCAATGGGCGCGGCGGTGCCGTATGCGATCGCAGCAAAATTCGCTTTTCCCGAGCGACCGGTCATTGCCCTGGTCGGCGACGGCGCGATGCAGATGAACAACATGGCCGAGCTGATCACCGTCGCCAAATACTGGCGGCAATGGCAGAGCCCGAAATGGATCTGCGCGGTGTTCAACAACGAAGATCTCAATCAAGTCACCTGGGAACAGCGGGTGATGGAGGGCGATCCCAAGTTCGAAGCGTCGCAGAGCATTCCCGACGTGCCGTACCACCTGTTTGCGATTTCCATTGGTCTCAAGGGCATTTTCGTGGATCGCGAAGAAGACGTGGCGTCTGCATGGGAGCAGGCGCTCGCCTCGGAAGTGCCGGTGCTGATCGAGTTCAAGACCGACCCGAACGTGCCGCCGCTGCCGCCGCATATCAAGCTTGAGCAAGCGAAGAAATTCGCCACGACGTTGCTCAAAGGCGATCCGGACGAAGCCGGGGTGATCGTGCAGACCGCCAAGCAGGTGCTGGGCGCCGTGTTGCCGGGCAAGAAATGACGGTGTGCGCTTGAACGAACCAGCGATATTCATCGGTTGCGCCGGCTGGAGTCTCGGGCGCGAGCACTGGCCGGCATTCCCTGCCGAAGGCACGCATCTGCAACGCTACGCCGCGCGCTTCAACTGTGTGGAGATCAACAGCTCGTTCTATCGTCCGCATCGGCGCCAGACCTATGAGCGCTGGGCCAATTCGGTGGCGCCGGACTTTCTCTTTGCAGTCAAAGTGCCGAAGCTCATTACCCACGAGCAACGGCTGGCGGACAGCGCGGCTGCCCTTGATGAGTTTCTCGGACAGTGCCAGGGCTTGGGTGATCGGCTCGGCTGCCTGCTGGTGCAACTGCCACCGAAACTGGCGTTTGAGGCGCCGGTGGCCGAGGCGTTTTTTCGTGCCCTGCGCGAGCGCTTCCAAGGCCGCGTGGTGCTGGAACCGCGACACGAATCGTGGACTGACGCTGAGGCCATGCTGGTGGATCTGCAGATTGCCCAAGCGGTGGTCGATCCATCGAGGATCAGCACCGATACCGCGCCGGGCGGCTGGCAAGGCCTGCACTATTGGCGCCTGCATGGCTCGCCACGGATTTATCACAGCGCCTATGAAGCGGCTTGGCTGCAACAGCTTGCTCAAAACCTGCGGCGCGTGAATGCCGAAGGCAAGGGCATCTGGTGCATCTTCGATAACACCGCCAGCGGTGCCGCCACGGCCGATGCGCTGGCTTTGAAGGCGTTGATCGAAGACCGTTCACCCTGAAACGGCAACGCTCGCGCCACCCACACAAACCCTCCGGCTACAGGTAAACTCCGCGCACTTTTTCAAGGAGTTCACATGAGTTACTACCAGCCGGGCATTCTCGCCACCCCTGTTCCAGCGCAAGCACGTCATCTGTTTTTCGCCCTGGCGTCGGTTGAAGCCTTGCCGCAAGCGATCGACAACCTGCTGATGCTGGTAGATGGCAAGTCGGCGGTGGTGGGTTTTGGTGAGTCGTTGACCAAGGCGTTGAACGTAGAAATCGCTGGCCTGCGCAGCTTCCCGGCGCTGACCGGCGTTGGCGTGAACAACCCGTCGACCCAGCATGCCCTGTGGATCTGGCTGCACGGGATTGACCGGGGTGAGCTGCTCAACCGTTGCAGTGCCTTCGAGGCGGCGCTGGCCCCGGCCTTGCGTCTGGTAGAGATGCAGGAAGCTTTCCGCCACATGGACGGCCACGATCTCACCGGTTACGAGGACGGCACGGAAAACCCGCACGATGACGCCGCTGTCGCCGCCGCGCTGCTGAGCACCGGCGCTGACGGGCTGGTCGGCGGCAGCTTCGCCGCGATCCAGCAATGGCAGCATGACCTCAAGGGCTTTCATCGCCTGTCTGCCGGCGCCAAGGACGACATCATGGGGCGTCGCTTGAGCGATAACGAAGAAATCGATGACGCGCCGATCTCCGCCCACGTCAAACGCACCGCACAGGAAAGCTTCGCGCCCGAAGCGTTTGTCGTGCGCCGTTCGATGCCTTGGATCGAAGGCGATCGGGCCGGATTGATGTTCCTTGCTTTCGGTTTCTCGCTGGATGCCTTCGAAGCACAACTGCGGCGCATGAGCGGTCTGGAGGACGGCATTGCCGATGGCTTGTACCAGATCAGCCGACCGATCACCGGCGGCTACTACTGGTGCCCGCCACTCAAGGACGGACGCCTTGATCTGCGCGCGCTGCGCATCGGCTGAGGACTGGAGATGAACGTGGTGCGCTGGGGCATGATCGGTTGCGGCAGTGTCGCGGAACGCAAGAGCGGGCCGGCCTTCTGCAAAGCGCCCGGTTCGGCGCTGGTCGCGGTGATGGGCCGACGCTTCGAAGCGGTGACCGACTACGCCGCGCGCCACGGCATCAGTCGCGTCTACACCGATGTCGATGCGCTGATCAACGATCCGCAAGTTGACGCGGTGTATATCGCCACACCGCCTGACAGCCACCACGCCTACAGCCTGAAAGTCGCTGCCGCCGGCAAGCATTGCTGCGTGGAAAAACCCATGGCGCTTAATGCCGGGCAGAGCCGTGAGATGCAGCAAGCGTTTGCCGCTGCCGGTCTGCATTTTTTCGTCTCGTATTATCGCCGCTCGCTGCCGCGCTTTGCGCAGGTGCGGCGATGGCTGGAGGAGGGGCGCATCGGTGATGTCCGCCATCTGAGCTGGACGCTGACGAAAGCGCCGTCGCCGGCTGATCTAGAGGGTCGGGATAATTGGCGCACCGATCCGGCGGTGGCGGGCGGCGGTTACTTTGCCGACCTGGCCAGCCATGGCCTGGACCTGTTTCAGTATCTGCTCGGCGACATCGTTGAAGTCGCCGGCTTCACCGCGCATCAGGCGGGTTTGTACGCGGCGGAAGATGCGGTCAGCGCCAGTTGGCGATTCGCCTCCGGGGCGCTGGGCATGGGCTGCTGGAATTTTGTTGCGGACCGGCGTGAGGACCGCGTCGAGATTATCGGCAGCCAGGGACGTATCGGTTTTTCGGTGTTTGATGAGCATCCGGTGCAACTGTTTGCGGATCAACAGATCAGCCTGGAGATCGCTCATCATGAGCATATCCAGTGGCATCACGTGCTGGGGATGAATGCGCATATTCGCGGGGAATCCCACCATCCTGCCGTGGCCGAGGAAGCCGTCAAGACCGACTGGGTCATGGACCGGATTCTCAAACGTTAAGATCAAAAGATCGTAGCCTTCGGCAGCTCCTACAGGGAAATCGCATTTCAAACTGTAGGAGCTGCCGAAGGCTGCGATCTTTGCTTTTGAAGGCGCATCTAAGGTTATGCCCAAACAATATTTCTCAACCTCGTTATAACCTCTCTAAGATCACTTCATAACTCGTTATAACAAGTGATCCCGCGATGACCGATAACGTTCTCTCCCTCAGCAGCGTTCCGCTGCACACCCAACTGCGCGATGTGCTGCGTGCGCGGATTCTCGACGGTGAATACCCGCAAGACAGTCAGATGCCTTCCGAAAGCGAGCTGGGTGCGCTGTTCAAAGTCAGCCGCATCACCGTGCGCCAGGCGCTGGGTGATCTGCAAAAGGAAGGGCTGATCTTCAAGATCCACGGCAAAGGGACTTTTGTCGCCAAGCCGAAAACCTTTCAGAACGTCAGCAGCCTGCAAGGCCTCGCCGAGTCGATGACCGGGCGCGGCTACGAGGTGATAAACCGTCTGCGCAGTTTCAAATTCATTCCAGCCGACAAGCGCGTCGCCGAGCGGTTGCAGGTGGCCGAAGGCGAGATTGTCGCGCAGATCAAACGCGTGCGGCTGATCAACCGCGAGCCGATCTCGCTGGAAATCACCTACCTGCCCAAAGCTGTCGGCGAGCGGCTGGAGAAGGCGGATCTGGTCACCCGGGACATTTTCCTGATCCTTGAAAACGACTGCGGCATCGCCCTCGGCCATGCCGATCTGGCCATCGACGCGGTACTGGCAGACAGCGATCTGACCCAGGCGCTAGACGTCGAAGCCGGCTCGCCGATCATGCGTATCGAGCGCCTGACCCACGACGCCCAAGGCCAGCCGCTGGACTTCGAACACCTTTATTACCGTGGCGACGCGTTCCAGTACCGCCTGCGGATCGATCGGCAAAAAGGGGAGCAGGCATGACGCGCAATACGCTGGAGCAGGAATACGACATTGTCGTGATTGGTGGCGGTACAGCCGGGCCAATGGCGGCGATCAAGGCCAAAGAGAAGAACCCCGATTTGCGCGTGCTGCTGGTCGACAAGGCCAACGTCAAACGCAGCGGGGCGATCAGCATGGGCATGGACGGCCTGAACAACGCGATCATCCCGGGGCATTCGACGCCGGAGCAGTACACCAAGGAAATCACCATCGCCAACGACGGCATCGTCAATCAGGCGGCGGTGTACGCCTATGCGACGCACAGTTTTGAAACCATCGAACAACTCGACCGCTGGGGCGTGAAGTTCGAGAAGGACGAGACCGGCGACTACGCGGTGAAAAAGGTCCACCACATGGGCGCCTATGTGCTGCCGATGCCGGAAGGGCACGACATCAAGAAAGTCCTGTATCGGCAGTTGAAACGCGCGCGGGTAAGCATCACCAATCGCCTGGTCTGCACGCGTTTGCTGACCGACGAGGAGGGCGCGGTCAACGGTGTGATGGGCTTCGATTGCCGCACCGCCGACTTCCATGTCATCAAGGCGAAAGCGGTGATTCTCGCCTGCGGCGCGGCCGGACGCCTCGGTCTGCCGTCGTCGGGCTACTTGATGGGCACCTACGAAAACCCGACCAATGCGGGTGACGGCTATGCGATGGCCTATCACGCCGGCGCTGAACTGGCCAATCTCGAGTGCTTCCAGATCAACCCGCTGATCAAGGATTACAACGGCCCGGCGTGTGCCTACGTCACCGGCCCGCTGGGTGGCTACACCGCCAACAACAAAGGCGAACGCTTCATCGAGTGCGACTACTGGAGCGGGCAGATGATGTGGGAATTTCATCAGGAACTGGGGAGCGGCAACGGTCCGGTGTTTCTCAAGCTCGATCACCTGGCCGAGGAAACCATCCAGGACATCGAGGAAATCCTGCACAGCAACGAGCGCCCGAGCCGTGGTCAGTTCCACGCCAATCGCGGCACCGACTACCGCACGCAGATGGTCGAAATGCACATTTCGGAAATCGGTTTCTGCAGCGGCCACTCGGCGTCCGGCGTGTGGGTCAATGAGCGTGCCGAGACGTCGGTCAAAGGCTTGTATTCGGCCGGCGACATGGCCGCGGTGCCGCACAACTACATGCTCGGCGCGTTCACTTATGGCTGGTTCGCCGGGCACAACGCGGCGGACTTTGTTGCCGGGCGCGATTTTTCTGCACTGGACAGCGAGCAGATCGCCAGGGAAAAAGCCCGGGTCTATGCGCCGCTTGATCGCGAACACGGCCTGCCGCCGGCGCAGGTCGAGTACAAGCTGCGGCGCTTCGTCAACGACTATCTGCAACCGCCGAAAGTGACCAAAAAGATGCAGATCGGCCTGCAGCGCTTCAGCGACATTGAACGCGATCTCGAGCAGATGAAGGCCAACAATGCTCACGAATTGATGCGCGCGATGGAAACCAGCGTGATCCGCGACTGCGCCGAAATGGCCGCCCGCGCCTCGTTGTTCCGCGCCGAAAGCCGCTGGGGCCTGTACCACTATCGCGTCGATCATCCGCAGCGCAACGACGCCGAATGGTTCTGCCATTGCCATCTGAAGAAGGGCGAAGACGGGGCCATGACCAGTTTCAGGAAAGCCGTCGAGCCCTACATCATCCCGCTCGACGCCGAAGAAATGCAGGCCTACGACCGCTTGCGCGTGGGCGCCTTCGCCGCTTGATGCACGACTAAACAAGAGAGTCCGAACCATGGCTTATCAAGCTCAGGAAATATTCTTCCGCTCCAACGCCCCGGTCACCGTGGACGAGGACAAATGCATCGCCGAAAAGGGCTGCACCGTGTGTGTCGACGTCTGCCCGATGGACCTGCTGGCGATCAACCCGGCCACGCAAAAGGCCTACATGGCGTTCGATGAATGCTGGTATTGCATGCCGTGCGAGAAGGATTGCCCGACGGGGGCGGTGAAGGTCGACATCCCTTATTTGTTGCGTTGAAACTCGATCCCTGTAGGAGCTGCCGAAGGCTGCGATCTGTTGATCTGAAAAGCAAAATCAACAGATCGCAGCCTTCGGCAGCTCCTACAGGGGATTTGTGGCAAGCCATTAGCTACCCGGAAACCCCGGACGCTCGATTCACCGAAAACCCCTCGTTTCCCACCGCGCCCAGATCGCGGCGGAGACGAATTTCAAATAAACGATTCGAGGGGAAACACTCATGTTGCGTGCAGCAATTGCCGGTCTGGTACTGGCTTCGTTCACCTTGTCGGCCTCGGCCGAAACCATCCGCATCGCCATCGGCACCCAGGACACCACCATCAACTGCGCCGCCGGCGGGCTGCTGATCCGTGAGCTTGGCTTGCTCGACAAATACCTGCCCCACGACGGCCCATATAAAGACGCGAAGTACGACGTGCAGTGGAAGAACTTCACCAGCGGAGCACCGCTGACCAACGAGATGGTCGCCGGCAAACTCGACTTCGGGGCGATGGCCGATTTCCCCGGTGCGTTCAACGGTGTGGCGTTCGAATCCGCGGGCAAGCACAGCCTGTTCATCAGCGTGCTGTCGGGCAGCATCAAAGGCAGTGGCAACGGCATCGTCGTACCGAGTGCCTCGCCCGTGCAGAGCTTGGGCGAACTCAAGGGCAAGACCATTTCAGTGCCGTTCGCCTCGACAGCCCACGGCATGTTGTTGCGTGCCGTGGCGGAACAGGGCTGGGATCCGCTCAAGGATGTCAACATCATCGCCCAGCCGCCGGAAGTCGCTGGCTCGGCTTTGCAAGCCGGCAAGATCGACGCCCACGCCGATTTCGTACCGTTCGCCGAACTGTTCCCGAGTCGTGGCTTCGCCCGCAAGATCTACGATGGCGCCCAAGCCAACGCGCCGACTTTTCACGGCGCATTGGTGGATCAGGCCTATGCGAAGAAGTACCCGGAAATCGTCGTCGCCTATCTGCGCGCCAGCATTGAAGCCAATCAACTGCTCGCCGCCGAACCGGAGAAGTACAGCGAACTGATCGCCAGAGTCACCGGGGTCGATGCCGAGGTCAACTACCTGTTCCACGGCCCGCTGGGCGTGCAGACCCGCGACCTGAGCTGGAAACCTGAATACCGTCAGGCCGTCGGCACCGCCATCGATACGTTGAAGTTACTCAAAAAAGCCGATCGCGGGCTCGATCTGAATAGCTTTATCGACGACCAGTACATCCGCGCTGCCTTCAAGGCCTCGAACCTCGATTACACCGCGCAACTGGGCAACTACGCGCAAACGCCGTTGCCGGGCGTGGATGCGGCGACGGGCAAAGCCATCACCGATGTAAGCCATGTGGCGCAAATATGGGTGCGCGGTGAGGAAAAGGTCCGCCGTTATGGCTCGGCCGAAGCGGCATTCACCGCGCTGGCTGAGTTGAAGCAGGAGGGCAAGAACATTCGTGCGGTGTATGCGCAGGCCAGTGACAGCGGGATCAAGTTGCTCGCCGAACAGGCGTGGTTTGCCAGCGATGCCAAGGGCCGCCTGAGCGCCTTTCTGCTCAAGGGCCAAGCCCAGCAATACGCCACGGCGCAGGGCGGCAAGGTGTTCGATTTCAGTGACGCCACTGCGCAAGCCGTTGCCGTGCGCTGATCTTCGGTACGCCCGATTCCCTGTGGGAGCGGGCTTGCTCGCGAAGGCGGTGCATCAGTAAATAAATAATTGCCTGACACACCGCATTCACGAGCAAGCCCGCTCCCACAAAGGATCCCGGTTGAGAGGAATAATTGTGTATCGATCCTGTTTACGTTGGTTCCCGAGAGCCGCCTCACTGTTGCTCTGCCTATTGTTCTGGCAGCTCGCCGCCAGTCACCACTGGGACCTCGGCCTGGTCACCTTCGCGAACGTGCCGACGCCACTGGCCGTCATCGAAGCTGCGCTGGGCCTGGGCGATTCGGGCAAACTCTGGCAGCACTTGAGCAGCAGCCTTGGCCGCGTTTTTGCCGGTTATCTGGCGGCGTTGATCATCGGCATCGCGCTGGGCCTGGCCATCGGCCGTTCGAAATGGGCCGAAGACCTTCTGTTTCCGCCACTGGAAGTCCTGCGCCCGATCCCCGCCGTGGCCTGGATCCCGCTGGCGATCCTGATGTTTCCGTCCTCGGAGTTATCGATGGTTTTCATCACCTTTACCGGCGCGCTGTTCCCGATCCTGCTCAACACCGTGCACGGCGTCGAAGGCGTCGATCCACGCCTGATTGCCTCGGCAAAAAGCCTCGGGGCAGGGCGCCGGGCGATTCTGCTGGAGGTGATCCTGCCGGGCGCTGCGCCGAGCATCATCACTGGTCTGGCGATCGGCATGGGCACTTCGTGGTTCTGTCTGGTAACGGCGGAAATGATCTCCGGGCAGTTCGGCATCGGTTACTACACCTGGGAGTCCTACACCATTCAGAACTACGCCGACATTGTCGTCGGCATGCTCTTGATCGGTGTGTTGGGCATGGGCAGCAGTTGGCTGATCAAACGCCTGGGCGGTTTGTTTACGCCCTGGCATCGACCGCGAGGCAAAGCCTGATGAGCGTTATGCAAACCCCGGACGGGCGAATCGACATCCGCCAGTTGTCCATCGTCCTCGGCCAGGGCCGCGAAGCTTTCGAAGCGGTGCAGGGCCTCGATTGCCAGATCGAACCCGGCCAGTTCGTCTGTATTCTCGGCCCGTCCGGTTGTGGCAAGTCGACCTTGCTCGGCGCTCTGGCCGGACACTTGAGCGCCAAGACCGGCAGCCTGAAAGTCGACGGCAACGAGGTGGCCGGACCATCACCACAGCGCGGCATGGTGTTCCAGCATCACACGTTGTTCCCGTGGCGAACGGTGCGCGACAACGTCGCCTTCGGCCTGAAGATGCGCGGCGTCGGCAAGGCTGAGCGGCATCGCGCCGCTGATGAAATCCTCAAACTGGTCGGTCTCGAAGACTTTTCCGAACGCTGGCCGGATCAGCTCTCCGGTGGCATGCAGCAGCGGGTGGAGATCGCCCGGGTGCTGGTCAATCGCCCGCGCCTGTTGCTGATGGACGAGCCCTTCGGCGCACTGGATGCGTTGACCCGCCTGAACATGCAGGAGCTGCTGCTGGACATCTGGACGCGCATCCGCACCACCGTGGTTTTCGTCACTCACGACATCGACGAGGCGCTGTTTCTCGCTGACCGCTTGCTGGTGATGAGCGCGCGACCGGGGCGGATCATCGAAGACTTGCGTCTGGATTTCCCGCGTCCACGCACCCACGAACTGGTGACCAGCCCGGCATTCGCTCGCCTCAAACGCCATTGCCTCGACCTGCTGCGCCACGACAACGAACGCCCGCTGCCGCGTCTTAATCCGCTCGGCCTGCCTCCTGAAAACCCTTTGCCGCGATTTGCCCTATGACCTCTATTTTTGCTGTGACCGACAACGAAGACATCCTCGCCCTGCAACCGCGTCTGACGGCTGCAGACGCCGGCGTGCGGCGCATTGCCCTGATTGATCTGGCCGATCTGGAGGAGCCGGATGGCTTGCTCTGGCTGGTCGATCGACTGCGACAGGATCCCGCCGAGGACGTCCGCGCTGAGGCGGCACGTCTGCTCGAAGCGTGGGAGGACGAAGCGGTCGTGCAAGCCCTGTGCGAGGCACTGACGGATCCGGCGCCGGCTGTGCAATCGGCCGCGGCGCAGAGTCTGAGTCTGCTCAAGACGGCAGCGGCGGGGCGGGTGATTCTGCCGTGGACCACTCATGCCGATGTCAGTGTGCGCATAGCCGCCTTTCGGGCGTTACGAGAATTGCGCTTCGCCGAAGCCGCGCCGGCTGCCTTCGCCGCCTTGGAGGATGCTGACGCCAGTGTTCGTCGCGAAGCGGTCGGCGTGCTCGGCTGGCTCAAACAGCTCGACGCGCTGCCAGCCCTGGCGCAACTGGCCAGCGACGATCCGGACACCGAAGTGCGCCGCGCCGCCACCGGCGCGCTCGGTCTGGCCAGCGATGCCGAGGTGTTGCCGGCGCTGCGCCAAGCCTTGCACGATCCTGCCTGGCAAGTGCGCGAAGAGGCTGCGACTACCCTGGGCAAGGTCGGCCACAGCGACGCCGGCCCGGCTCTGGTCGAAGCACTGAACGATGACTATTGGCAAGTGCGCCTGCGCGTCACTCGCAGCCTCGGCCGCTTGCGCTTCGCCCCGGCGCGGGACGCGCTGATCGACACCCTCGGCCACCGCATCAGCAACTTGCGCAAGGAAGCTGCGCTGGCCCTCGGTGAATTGAACGATCGCGGCGCCGTGGCCGCGTTGCAGGCGGCGCAGGACGATGGCGACCCGGAAGTGCGCAAAGCCGTGCGCATCGCGTTGAGTCAGTTGCAGTGAACCCGCTGTCGGTGGGCAATTCGCAAAGTGCGCGCACGTTACGCCTGAGGTGGCCGGACGGGCGTGAATCGCTGCTCAAGCATGCCGATCTGCGCCGACAATGCCCGTGCTCGCAATGCCGCGCGTTTCGCCTGCGCGGCGTTACACCGCTGGTTGATGATCGTGTACGCCTGATAGAGGTCAACCCGCAGGGTTATGGCGTGCAACTGGTGTTCAGCGACGGCCATCAGCGCGGGATTTACCCGTGGGAGTACCTGGCGCAACTGGCTTCCTGACCTTATCCGATGATCGTTCCCACGCAGAGCGTGGGAACGATCAGATTCGCAGCCTTCGGCAGCTCCTACGTCGGCTTGCGCCGACTGGCGGTTCTTGTAAGGAAATTCCCACAGGAGTACAAATGTACTCCATGACAAACCTGACTCCCCGCCGTACCGCCATTCTGACCTTTATCCGCGATCGCATCGCCGAACACGGTCAACCCCCCAGCCTCGCTGAAATCAGCGAGGCTTTTGGTTTTGCCTCGCGCAGCGTGGCGCGCAAGCATGTGCTGGCGCTCACTGAAGCCGGTTTCATCGAGGTCAATCCGCACCAGGCCAGAGGCATTCGCCTGCTCGGCCAGCCGCCGCGCCCTGAGCTGCTGGAGATTGCGGTGCTGGGCCGCGTGGCCGCCGGTGCGCCAATAGGCGCCGATGCCGACATCCATAACCGTTTGCTGCTCGACCCTGCACTGTTCTCCCGCGCCCCGGATTACCTGCTGCGGGTGCAGGGCGACTCGATGATCGAGGACGGCATCCTCGACGGCGATCTGGTCGGGGTGCGGCGTAATCCCGAGGCGCTCAATGGCCAGATCGTCGTTGCGCGTCTGGACGGTGAAGTCACCATCAAACGCTTCGAACGGGTAGGGGAAGAGGTGCGCCTGCTGCCGCGCAACCCGGCGTACAAGCCGATTGTCGTGCGTGACGATCAGGATCTGGCCATAGAGGGCGTGTTCTGTGGTCTGGTGAGGCAAGGCTGATGGGCGCCGTCGTTGCACTGGATACGCTGTTCAATGGCGGCCAGGTCTGGCGCGGCCGGCCTGCGCCACCGGCGGCGAGTCCGCAGCCGACCGGGCATGCGGCATTGGACGCGGCCCTGCCCAGCGGTGGCTGGCCGGAATCGGCATTGAGCGAAATCCTCCTTGCTGGCCCCGGTGTCGGCGAGTTGCAACTGGTCTGGCCGACCCTGGCGCGATTGTCGGCGGCCGGTGAACGCATCGTGCTGGTGGCGCCGCCCTTCGTGCCGTACCCGCAGGCCTGGGCCAATGCCGGAGTCGATCTGCGCCAGCTGTCAGTGATTCAGGCCAGCGAACGCGATGCCTTGTGGGCGGCGGAGCAATGCCTGCGCTCGGGCAGCTGCGGCGCGGTACTGTGCTGGCCAAACAAGGCTGATGACCGAGCCTTGCGGCGTTTGCAGGTGGCCGCGGAAACCGGCCAGACCCTGGCATTTGCCTGGCGCCCGTTGAGCGAAGCGGTTAACCCGTCACCGGCAGCGTTACGCATTGCCATCGATGCCAAGCCGGCGCAGCTACGCGTGCTCAAGTGCCGTGGCGGGCTGGCCCGTGCGACGCCGATTGCCTTTGCTTCGGGGCACTGATCGTCATGCGCTGGGTATGTATCCTGTTTCCGCAATTGGCGCTCGACGCCGTGCTGCGTCAGCGTCCTGATCCCGACGAGCCGCTGATCCTGCTCAGCGGCCCGGCCCAGCGCCGGATGCTGCAAGCGGTGAATCCGGCGGCGCGCAAACTCGGCCTGCGCCCCGGCATGTCGATGACTGCCGCGCAAGCCATGAGCAAAGGCTTTGCCACCGCCGATTACGAGCTGGCCGAGGTCGAGCACTGGCAGCAGTTTCTGGCCGCTTGGGCCTATCGTTTCAGTGCTCAGGTCAGCGTGCATTACCCGCGCACCGTGGTGTTCGAGATCGAATCCAGTCTCGGTCTGTTCGGTACCTGGCCGCAATTCGAAGCCCGTCTGCGCCAGGAGTTGAAAGACCTGGGCTTTCGTCACCGCATCGTCGCCGCGCCGAACCCGGTGGCCGCGCGGGTGTTGGCCAATGCCTACGATGGCTTGGTGGTGCCGGACGGCGAAGCCTTGCAGCATCACCTCGGGCAATTGCCGGTTGATCGTGTCGGGCTGGAGCCGAATGTCGCTACGGCGTTATCGCGCATGGGCCTGCGCAACCTCAGTCAGGTGCAAAGTCTGCCACGCCAGGCACTGGCCCGACGTTTCGAAGCTCAAATGCTCAAACACCTCGACACGCTGTTCGGCGCACGCCCCCTGGCGCTGGCGTTCTATCTACCGCCGGACCGTTTCGATAGCCGCATCGAACTCAATTTCGATGTGCAGTCCCATCAGGCCTTGCTGTTCCCGTTACGACGCTTGACCGGCGATCTGTCGGCGTTTCTCTGTGGACGCGACAGCGGAGTGCAGCGCTTCGACCTGCATCTGGAACATGCCGGGCTGCCGGACACTGTGATCAAGGTCGGCCTGCTCGGTGCCGAACGTGACGCGGCGATGCTCTTCGAACTGGCCCGTGGGCGACTGGAACAAGTGCAGGTCGAGGCGCCGGTACGTGGTTTTCGTTTGCGCGCCGAGGATCTGCCGACTTTTGTCCCGCAATATCAGGAACTGTTCGACGACCGCCCGCAGCAGACTTTGCCCTGGGAGCAATTGCGCGAGCGCCTGCGCGCACGGCTGGGTGATGACGCGGTGCAAGGGCTGCGTTTTCAGGCCGATCACCGCCCCGAGTGTGCATGGCAGAACGCCGTCGATAAACAGCCTTGTCCAGGCTTGCCCAACCTGCAGCGCCCGGGCTGGTTGCTCAACGAACCTCAAAGCGTGCCGGAAGGTTCAGCGCGGATTCTCATGGGGCCGGAGCGCATCGAGTCCGGTTGGTGGGACGGTGGCGACGTGCGGCGTGATTATTACCTGATCCAGAACCGCACCGGTCAGCAGGGCTGGGCCTGGCGCGCGGTGGGTGAGGGCGGTCCGCTATGGCTGCAGGGCTGGTTCGCATGAATGCCGGATATGCCGAACTGCATTGCCTGTCGAACTTCAGTTTCCAGCGCGGAGCCTCGAGCGCGCTGGAGCTGTTTCAGCGGGCGAAAAAGCATGGTTATCAAGCGCTGGCGATTACCGATGAATGCACCCTGGCCGGGATCGTCCGTGCTTGGCAAGCAGCAAAATCCGTTGAGTTGCCGCTGATCATCGGTAGCGAAATTCGCATCGATAACGGCCCGAAACTGGTGCTGCTGGTGGAAAACCTTGCCGGTTATCAAGCCCTGTGCGGCTTGATCACCCAGGCCCGGCGCCGTACGCAGAAAGGCCAGTATCAGGTTTTGCGCGAAGACTTCGCCCAAGCGCTGCCCGGTTTGCTGGTGTTGTGGGTGCCGGATTCAGTGAACGACCAGAACGAAGGGCGCTGGCTGAAACAGACATTCGGTGAACGTTTGTGGCTCTCGGTGCAACTGCATCGAGGGCAGAATGACCAGCAGCGGTTGGCGGCATTGCTGACGCTCGCAGCTGAGTTGCAAATCCCGGCAGTAGCCAGCGGTGATGTGCACATGCATGCACGGGGGCGCCGCGCCCTGCAGGACACCATGACCGCGATCCGTCATCACGTACCCGTGGCCGAAGCGGGTCTGCGCCTGCATCCCAATGGTGAGCGGCATTTACGCGGTCTCGAAGTGCTGCGCGAGTTGTATCCGCCGGCCTTGCTCGAGGAGTCGGTCAAATTGGCCAGGCGTTGCACCTTCGAGCTGAGCGAGCTGCGTTATCAGTACCCGAAAGAGCTGGTGCCCGAGGGCCAGAGTGCCAGTTCCTGGTTGCGGCACCTGACCAAACAAGGCATCGCCTGGCGCTGGGAAAAAGGCGCGCCCTTCAAGGTGCTCAGACAGATCAATAAAGAACTGAAGCTGATCGCCGAGCTCGGCTACGAAAGCTACTTCCTCACCGTGCACGACGTGGTGTGTTTCGCCCGCACGCAGAACATCCTCTGTCAGGGGCGCGGTTCGGCCGCCAACTCGGCGGTCTGTTATGCCTTGGGCATCACCGAGATCGACCCCGACCGCACCACGCTGCTGTTTGAGCGCTTCATGTCGAAAGAGCGCAACGAACCGCCGGACATCGATGTCGATTTCGAGCACGAGCGCCGCGAAGAAGTCCTGCAATACGTGTTCAACCGTTACGGCCGGCGGCGTGCGGCGTTGACGGCGGTGGTAAGCACCTATCACGCCACCGGCGCCGTGCGCGATGTGGCCAAGGCGCTCGGACTGCCCCCGGATCAGATCAACGCGCTGGCCGATTGCTGCGGCCGCTGGAGCGATGAAACGCCGCCGCTGGAACGCTTGCGTGAAGGCGGCTTCGACCCCGACAGTCCGGTGCTGCGTCGGGTGCTGAGCCTGACCGGGCAACTGATCGGCTTCCCCCGGCACTTGTCCCAGCATCCCGGCGGTTTCGTGATTTCCGAACAGCCGCTGGATACCCTGGTGCCGGTCGAAAATGCAGCCATGGCCGACCGTACGATCATTCAGTGGGACAAGGACGATCTCGATGCAGTCGGCCTGCTCAAGGTCGACATTCTGGCGTTGGGCATGCTCAGTGCGATTCGCCGCTGCTTTGACTTGCTGCGTCGTCATCGTGATCTGAACCTGACGCTCGCAACGATCCCGCCAGAAGACAAACCGACCTACGCCATGATCAGCCGTGCCGATACGGTCGGTGTGTTTCAAATCGAATCGCGGGCGCAGATGTCGATGCTGCCGCGTCTGAAGCCGCAGACGTTCTACGATCTGGTCATTGAGGTGGCGATCGTCCGGCCCGGGCCGATTCAGGGCGGCATGGTTCATCCGTACTTGCGCCGACGTAATAATGAAGAAGCGGAAACCTATCCGTCGCCGGCGCTCAAAGTCGTGCTGGAAAGAACCCTGGGCGTGCCGCTGTTTCAGGAGCAGGTCATGCAGATCGCCATCGTGGCTGCTGACTACAGTCCCGGCGAGGCCGATCAGTTGCGCCACTCCATGGCTGCGTGGAAACGCCATGGTGGACTGGAGCCGCACAAGGCGCGTCTCGCCGCCGGCATGGAAAAAAACGGCTACACACCGGAATTCGCCGCGCAGATCTTCGAGCAGATCAAGGGATTCGGCAGTTACGGTTTTCCCGAATCCCACGCTGCCAGTTTTGCCTTGCTGACTTACGCCAGTTGCTGGCTCAAGTGCCACGAGCCGGCGGCGTTCGCCTGTGCGCTGATCAACAGTTGGCCGATGGGCTTCTACAGCCCTGACCAGATTCTGCAGGACGCGCGCCGACACCAGTTGCAGATCCGTCCGGTGGACGTGCGCGCCAGCGACTGGGATTGCAGCCTTGAACCGCTGAGTGCCGGGCAGCCGGCGATTCGCATGGGCCTGCGCATGATCAAGGGGTTTCGCGAAGAAGATGCCCGGCGTATCGAAGCCGCGCGCCGACACGGAGCCTTTGCCAATGTCGCTGACCTGGGTGAGCGCGCCGCCCTCGACAGTCGTGCGCAGGCCTTGCTTGCAGACTCCGGCGCTCTACGCGGCCTGGCCGGGCATCGTCATCGCGCGCGTTGGGAAGTGGCCGGGGTACAGAAACAACTCGGCCTCTTCGCCGGCCTGCCCAACGAGGAAGAAATCAAAATCGTCCTGCCCAAACCCAGCGTTGGCGAAGACCTGCACGCCGATTACGCGACGGTGGGTACCACACTGGGGCCACATCCGTTGGCATTGTTGCGTGGTGAGTTACAGGCCCGGCGTTGCCGCAGCTCGCGGGAATTGATGGATATTGAACACGGCCGGCCGGTCAGCGTGGCAGGCCTGGTCACTGGCCGACAGCGCCCCGGTACGGCCAGCGGGGTGACGTTTGTGACGCTCGAAGACGAGTTCGGCAACGTCAATGTGGTGGTCTGGCGTGACCTTGCTGAGCGGCAGCGACAGGTACT
>Ga0308159_1003072_pt1 | contig 17744 bp, 14 predicted proteins | sample PhyCR1_FD_201040 | JGI IMG/M metagenome (GOLD analysis project Ga0308159, IMG submission 201040) | Phyllosphere microbial communities from UC Gill Tract Community Farm, Albany, California, United States - DLSLC.R1 | ecosystem: Host-associated > Plants > Phyllosphere > Unclassified | place: USA... | reverse complement strand
CGGCAATGCCACCCATGGCTGTATCGGCGTGCCCCCCGGCTTTGCCAAAAAGCTGTTCGCCGCGACGAAACTGGGTGACCGGGTGATCGTGACCAACGGCAAGACGATGACGCTGGGCCAGTCGATCTTGGGCTGATCGCCCCCAAGAAATTTGGTCGCACCCGCTTGCCAAATTCCTGTGGCTTGAATAGGCAGCATCGCAATGCGGGTGTAGCTCAATGGTAGAGCAGCAGCTTCCCAAGCTGAATACGAGGGTTCGATTCCCTTCACCCGCTCCATCACCGCACTGAACCCACGGATTTCCCCCATTCCGGCGTCCGACCGCGCTTGGCGGGACACCGGGCTGCAACATCAGGCTGCGCGCACACCGCCGTCGTCCACCCGCAGTCGAAGTCCGCGCCGGTGATCGGATAAGACGTGGATGTGACCTCGCCCACCTATCTCTACCAGCGAAGCGCCGCCAACCATCCCGTAAGCAAGACGGCCGACCCGGTCGAGGCCGGACGCCTCGTCCCCCGGCTGTCGGCCCGATGGGAGATGATGGCCTTGCACCGGAACTCGCATGGGCAACGCCCGCGGCGGGCACTATGAATTCCCTGTTGAAACAGGCCCTTGGGGAAATCCAAACGATGGAAACCGAGACGGCGCGCAGCGATCCGTACAGCCGTGGTTGGCCCCGTTTTTATGCAAGCGCTGGTCGATATCTTCGAAAATATGGTGATCAATATATGCGGCAAAATTTCTCGCGGGGATCAAGGCGCCAAGCAGGTCATCATCAATGACATCATCGGCCATATCCGGGCGGCTACAAATCCCGCAAGCCAGGGTTCGCTAAGGCCGGTGCGGCAATCATTCGGACGCGGCTTGGCCTGCTGTGCGACGCGACGCCGAACCTGACGGCGCATCGCACATTTGCCCCGTTGTCGCGGGACGATCGCTCGCCGACGGGATCGTACAAGGAATGCCCATTGCGACGAAAGGCATCGATCTTTCGTCAGCGTCTCGGCAACGCATAGGCGAGCGTGTAATCCCCGTATCGCGTGCCCAGCGCGCCATGACCGCCCGCGGTGATCACGACATATTGCCGCCCGTCCCGACCGCGATAGGTCATCGGCGTCGCCTGCGCCCCGGCGGGCAGCCGTGCCTTCCAAACCACTTTGCCCGTATTGAGGTCGTAAGCGCGCAGATACTGGTCCGTCGTCGCCCCGATAAAGGCGAGTCCGCCCGCAGTGATGATGGATCCACCCAGATTCGGGACGCCGGTTTTGATCGGCATGCCCAGGTGCGACCCGAACAGTCCGGTGTCGCGCGCGGTGCCCAGCACTTTCCTCCACAGCACGCGCCGGGTGCCGAGGTCGACTGCGGTCAAATGCCCCCAGGGCGGCGCGACGCACGGAGCGCCGAAGATGCCGACCCATGCCTTCACCACCGCGACATAGGGCGTATTGTACTGGGTCTGGAGCTGCGCCTGCATGGCGTTCTCGCCGCCCTGCTTCTGCTTCATCATCGGCGCGACCCGTGGATCGTCGCGCCGCATCAGCCATAGCTTGAACGGCATCTCCATCGTGTTGACGGTCATGATCCCGCGCACGGGATCGACAGCCGCGCCGCCCCAGTCGGTGACCCCGTCGAACGCCGGATGACCGATGATCGGCTTCAGCCCCATCGGCTGGTAGATACCTGTCCCCTGTGCGCGGCGTATGTCGATGCGGCAAAACAATTGGTCGATCGGCGTTGCCCCCCAGGTCGCAACTTCGGTTGGCGCAGGCGGCGTAAAGCTGGGCATGCCGGTCGAGAAGGGCTGCGTCGGCGAGACGCGGACGCCCGGCGTCGCGCCATCGGTGCGCACCGGCCGCTCGGTGATCGCGGCGATCGGCGCGCCGGTCAGGCGGTTGAGAAAGAAGACCTGCCCCATCTTCGTCGTCTGGATCAGTGCGGGGATCACTTGGCCATCGGGCGCGCGATAGTCGAACAGTGACGGACCGATCGGCAGGTCCATGTCCCACATGTCGCGGTGGACCAGCTGACGCGTCCAGCGCAACTTTCCCGTTGCCACCTCCAGCGCGACGATAGACGAACCGAAGCGGTCGTCGAACGGTCGGCGGTAACCGATCCAATAATCCGGCGAGGCATTGCCCGTGCCGAGATAGACGAGACCGTTGGCCGCATCAGCCGTGATCGCGCCCCAGACGTTGGGCGTACCACGCGTGTAGGTCTGCCCCGCCGGCAGCGGCGCGATCGCGTCCGGCGAACGACCCACGTCCCACGCCCAGACCGGCGCGCCCGACACCGGATCATAGGCCCGCACGACGCCGGACGGGATGTCGCGGTTGACGTTGTCGATGATCCGCTCGCCGATGATGAGCCGACCGTTGACGACCACCGGTGGCGTCGTGCCAATTTGGTCGGATGGCTTGGACGTGCCCATATTGGCGCGCAGGTCGATCGCGCCGCCGCTGGCGAAGCTCGGGCACAGGCGTCCCGTGTCCGCGTCCAGCGCGACCAACCGGGCGTTGAACGTCGGCGCGAAGATGCGACGAGGGCATGGGGTCCCCGCCGGTGCCTCGAAATAGGTGACGCCACGGCAGACGAGATAGTTGTTGCCCTCGATCTTCGCATTCTCGTGCCAGCTCCACTTGGTCTTGCCAGTGGTCGCATCGATCGCCTGCACGAAGGAATGGGGCGTACAGGTGAAAAGCGTGTCGCCGATGTGGATCGGCGTCGCTTCGGAGTGATATTCGCGCTTATGCTCCTTGGATTCGGCTTCCATCGGCAGGTCGCCGGTGCGCTGCGTCCAGGCAAGCTCCAGCCGTCCGACATTCCCCGGCGTGATGTCGGCCAGCGCGGAATAGCGCCGTCCCGACAGCGTGCCGCCATAATCGCGCCAGTCCGCGTCGGCCTCGCCAGTGGGTGCGGCTGGAAGCACAGTGCCCTGCGGGGCCACCTGCGCGGTGATCGGATCGCCGTGGAGGATGACGCCGCCGACCCCGAGGGCAAGCACCGCCGCCGCGACTGCGGGCGCGGCATGGGCACGCGATCGCCAGGATCGGGATCGCCAACCCGTCAGCAGGACGAGCAGCAGCAATACGGTGGGCGCGACGAGACGGGGAATCAGTTGCAGGGCGTCAAGGCCGACCTCCCACAGCGACCACAGGACCGTTCCGACCCAGATCCCTACGAACAGCCAGCGGCCGAGGGGTTTGTCACGGCCGATCAACGCCCCGCTGGCGATCATCGCGATCCCGGCAATGACATAATAGGTCGATCCGCCAATCGATGCGAGTACACCGCCCGCGACCGCGAAGAAGCCGCCGAGAATCGCGACGAACCAACCCAGGCCCCGGACCAACACCCCCCTCATCACCCAATCTCCCGGCTTTTACAGCCGCTCAACGCCTGTCACGAAGAAAAGTCGCCGCCGCGCCAATAAACCCAGCGCACGAAGCCGCTGCGCGGCCGGATCGACGAAAGCCATAAAGCTATGGACTTAGGTGAAATCCATCGGACACAGCCCATTCGGGGCCGGGCGACTGGTCGAACTGGGCGAGGTGATCGATGCGCGTCCCGAGCGTGGCAGTCCGATCCTGTTCCGGCGCGACGCCGGCGCAGCGGACATGGTGACCGCGGAATTGGCGGGGACGTTCGAGGCTCCGGTCTGTGGCATCATCGCGATCAATCGCGCGATCGCGGCGCATGACTGGGCGGTGCAGGGACTGGTCCAGCCGGTGACCCGCCTGCACGGTCAACCGGCGGATGAACGGCGACCGACGATCCTGTGGGACGGCGAATGGGAGATCACCTGGGTCACCTTCCGCGACATGGGGCCACGTTCGGTGCGGCGTTGCTCGGCATCTACGTCCTTGTCATCGCGCAATTCTGCAGCTTCCGCCTGCCGCTCGCCATCCTGACGCCGATCCCGCTGATACTGATCGGTATCGTCATCGGTCACCTGATCTTCGGCGCACCGTTCACCGCCGCCTCTATGATCGGCTTCATCGCGCTGGCGGACATCATCGTGCGCAACTCGATCCTGCTGGTCGATTTCATTCGCCACGGCCGAACCCCCGACAGACCGCTGCGCGAGGTTTTGATCGAGGCCGGGGCAATCCGCTTCAAGCCAATCCTGCTGATCGCATTGGCGGCCTTGATCGGTGCCGCCCGTGATCCTGACCGACTCGATCTTCCAGGGACTTGCGATCTCGCCGCTATTCGGCCTCGACGCTGCTGACGGTACTGGTCACTCCGGCCATCTACGTCATCTTCTCCCGTCGCTGACCTTCGCGCATAGCGGAATGCCCCCGCTTGCCCGAACAGCAGGCCACTGGGGTCGAATAGTCGCACCTCGGTACCAGACAGGATCGGAAGACGCGCCACTCCCTTGACCGCGAGACGACGGAACGACCGCTCGCTTGCCGAGCCATGGAACAGGAGGACAGGCAGCGGCTGAGCATCGTCTACGCCTTGGATGGCTCCGCACGGCTCCCGCTGCTACCAGATGGTGTCATTTCCATCTGGCAAAGAATATGTCTTCCCTATTCGCAGGAACAAGGAGCGCCGATTTGGACCGTCTGCTGACCATCATGAAACGCCTCCGCGATCCGCAGAGCGGTTGCGAATGGGATATAGCGCAAAGCTTCGAGAGCATCGCGCCTTACACCATCGAGGAAGCGCATGAAGTCGCCGATGCCATCGCGCGCGGAGACATGGCGGACTTGCAGGACGAACTCGGCGATCTCCTCCTGCAAGTGGTCTTCCATGCACAAATTGCCGAGGATCACGGGCAGTTCGCCTTTCCCGATGTCGTCGCGGCGATCAGCGACAAGATGGAACGGCGCCACCCTCATATCTTCGGCGATCACGCCGAAGGTGGCCATCATCTGTGGGAACAGATCAAGGCCGAGGAACGCAGGGCCAAAGCGGCGGGTGGTGCGCTGGACGGTGTGGCACTGGGCCTCCCGGCGTTGATGCGAGCGGAAAAACTTCAGAAGCGTGCCGCCAGAGTCGGCTTCGACTGGCCCGATGCCCAAGGATCGCGCGCGAAGGTCGACGAGGAGATTCAGGAAATCACCGAAGCCCCGCCCGAGATGCTGGCGGAGGAATTCGGCGACTTGCTGTTCTCGGTCGTCAACTGGGCGCGCCATTGCGGCGTGGATGCCGAAGCGGCGCTCCGTTATGCCAATGGCAAGTTCGAGCGCCGCTTTCGGGCGATGGAAGCACAGGCGGGCGACGCATTCCCCGCGCTCGATCTGGAAGCCAAGGAAGCCCTATGGCAGACCGTCAAGCGTCGCGACGGGTGAACCGTTCATAGTCGGACTCGGCAAGGCGGACATCGTAGACCGCCCGGTCGTCCTCGATCACCTGATCCAGCACCTCGCCATGGGCGTGCAACCAGGCGGCGCCCGCCCCGTCGCCCGCGTCCAGCGTGACGCGGTACCGCCGATGCCCGGCGGTCAGCGTCGCCGCGACCTGTTCGATCAGGTCGTCAATGCCCTCCCCCGTCATCGCCGACACCGCGACGATATGGGGGCGGCGTTCGGCATCGACCAGCACATCCTCGCGGGTGTCCCCCTCGATCAGGTCGATCTTGTTCCACGCCTCGAACCGCGGCGTTTCGGGATCGACACCGATCTCGGTCAGCACGGCCTCGACATCCGCGCGCTGCGCCTCGGTGTCGGGGTGCGCGATGTCGCGGACATGGATCAGCAGATCCGCCGAAACCACCTCTTCCAGCGTCGCCTTGAATGCGGCGACCAGCTGCGTCGGCAGATCGGAGACGAAGCCCACCGTGTCGGACAGGATCGCCTTGTCGATGCCGGGCAAGGAAATCTGGCGCAAGGTCGGATCGAGCGTGGCGAAAAGAAGATCCTTCGCCATGACATGAGCGCCAGTCAAGCGATTGAAAAGCGTTGACTTTCCGGCGTTCGTATAGCCGACCAACGCGATCACCGGCCAAGGCGCGCGCTGACGACGTTCGCGATGGAGGCCGCGCGTCCGGCTGACCTGATCCAGCTCGCGCCGGAGCCGCGCCATGCGATCGCGGATCATCCGGCGATCGGCCTCGATCTGCGTTTCACCCGGACCGCCCAGGAAGCCGAAGCCGCCGCGCTGCCGCTCCAGATGGGTCCAGCTGCGCACCAACCGGCCCGCTTGATAGTCGAGATGCGCGAGTTCGACTTGCAACCGTCCTTCGGCGGTGGCGGCGCGCTCACCGAAGATTTCAAGGATCAGGCCGGTCCGGTCTATGACCTTGGCCTCCAGCGCGGTTTCGAGGTTGCGCTGCTGCACCGGGGTCAGCGAGGCGTCAAAGACGACCAGCTGGGCTTCTTCCATCCGGACCTGCTGCGCGACCTGCTCGACCTGGCCGCTGCCGATCAGCGTGGCGGGCTTGGGGGCGCGGACGCGGACCGCCACGCGCTCGACCACATCCAGGCCGATCGCCATGGCGAGTCCGGCTGTTTCCTCCAGACGCGCTTCGGCGTCACGCACGGCATCGCCCTGGTCGGGCAGGACGATGACCGTGCGGGCGCCGCGCGTGAATTCACCGCGATCGCGATCGAAACCCGTGCTCAATCCTCGGCCGATCCCGCCTGCTCTTCGGCCAGGTTCAGCGGCCGGGCCGGCTGAATGGTCGAAACGGCGTGCTTGTAGACGAGCTGGGCCATGCCCTCACGCTGAAGCAACATGCAGAACAGGTCGAAGCCCGCAATCTGGCCCTGCAGCATGACGCCGTTGATCAGGAACATGGTGACGGGGTCTTCGGACTTGCGCACCGCGTTCAGGAAGATTTCCTGCAATAGCGGGTTCTTGCGCTGCTGTTCGTTCACGCCGTCAACGATCGCCGCGACGTCCAGCGGGCCGGATGGCATGATGGTGGAGATGGCGTGCTTGTAGATCAGCTGCGACTGGCCATCGCGGCGCAGCAGCACCGAGAAATTGTCGAACCAGGTGACGATGCCCTGGAGCTTGACACCTTTGACGAGGAACATGGTCACAGGCGCCTTGGAACGGCGCAGTGCGTTCAGAAACAGGTCCTGTAGCGAACCCGATTTGTCGGCCATGGGAAAGCCCTTGTTCTTGGCGGGTCCGTGCCCGCGAGTAGCGCCGTTTCCCGGCGTCGGAATTGCGCCCGTGTGCCGGGCGCATCCGGTATTTATGGTCTCGGCAGGCATTCGTCCAGAGGCGGCGATCAATCCTCGCGTGTCTCGCTGATGCCCAGCAGCTTCAGCTTCCGGTGCAGCGCCGAGCGTTCCATCCCGATGAAGCTGGCCGTACGCGAGATATTTCCGGAAAAACGCCGGATCTGGACGCGCAGATATTCGCGCTCCCAGCTTTCGCGGGCTTCGCGCAACGGCGCGCCCATGATCGCGGTCGCGCCACCGCCGCCCATATCGGCCCCCTCACCCAGCACCTCGGCGGGCAGCAGGTCCAGGTCGATCCGCCCCACCCGATCGCCCGGCGCCAGGATGATCGTCCGTTCGACGACATTGCGGAGCTGGCGGACATTGCCCGGCCAGTCATAGGATTGCATCGCCACCATGGCGTCGGGCGCGATCTCCGGGGTGCGGACGCGCCGCTCGGTCGCGTAATGCGCCATGAAATGCTCGACCAGTGGCGGGATGTCCTCACGCCGCTCGGCGAGTGACGGGATGGTCACGGGCACGACGTTGAGGCGGTAATACAGGTCCTCCCGGAACCGTCCTTCGGCGATTTCCTGGGTCAGGTCGCGCGCGGTCGCGGACACGACGCGGACATCGACCTTGACGACACGGGTGCCGCCGACACGCGTGAAGCTCTGGTCGGTCAGCACCCGCAGGATGCGGGCCTGGGTCGCGATCGGCATGTCGGCGATCTCGTCGAGAAACAGCGTGCCGCCATGCGCCTGTTCGAGCAGGCCGGTGCGGACCAGATCGCCGCCCTCCTCCACACCGAACAGCTCCTCCTCGACCCGCTCGGGCGTCATGCGCGCCGCGCTGACGACGACGAACGGGGCTTCGGCCCGATTGCTCCAGCCGTGGAGCAGGCGCGCGGCGACTTCCTTGCCGACACCCGCGGACCCCATGATGAGCACCCGACTGCCCGTCGCGGCCACGCGCTTCAGGGTCGCACGGATGCCGTTTATCGCACTCGACGATCCGGTCAGATCGGTCTCACGCCCGGCCGAAGCACGCAGCGAGGCGTTTTCCCGGCGCAGCCGTTCGGTTTCGGTCGCGCGTGCCACCATCAGGAGCAGGCGTTCGGCCTCGAACGGCTTTTCGATGAAATCGGCCGCCCCCTTGCGGATCGCGGCGACGGCCGTGTCGAGATTGCCATGGCCGGAGATGACCAGCACCGGGATCGACGGATCGCGCCGCTTGATCTCGTCGAGCAGTTCCAGCCCGTCGAGCTTGGAGCCCTGTAGCCAGACGTCAAGCAGCACGAGCGACGGACGTCGCACCGCCACCGCCTCCAACGCGGAGTCGCTATCGGCCGCGACGCGGGCGTCATAGCCCTCGTCCTCCAGCACGCCCGCGACGAGTTCGCGGATATCGAGTTCGTCGTCGACGACGAGGATGTCCAAAGCCATGATCTTTTTACGTCCGGGTACGAGTCAAAGCGGTGAGCTGGCCCTCCCCAGCCAGTTCGGGTTCGGCGCCTCCCTGATCCAGCGCCGCCAGAGCACCGGCGTCGAACATCATCGAAACGATGGTCCCACCGGCGGGATTGTCGGAAAAGCCGATCGTGCCGGCATGTTCCGCAATGATCTTGTTGACGATGGCGAGGCCCAGTCCGGTACCGCGCGCGCGCGTCGTCATATAGGGCTCGATGATCCGGTCGCGTTCGGGCGGCAGGCCGATGCCATTGTCGGTCACCGTGATGGTGACCATGCCACCCTGCTGGCCAACCGTCATCACGACTTCGCCACCCGCCATGCCTTCGGGCCGGGATTCAATGGCTTCCACCGCATTCTTGACGATGTTGGTCAGTGCCTGGCTCATCTGACGACGGTCGCAGACCAGCGTCGGAGCGGGTTCTTCCTGATCGAGCTGGAACCGCACCTCGGGATGTGCCACCTCGTGCAGGAACATCGCCTGGGCGCAGATATCGGCGATCGCCTCTTCGCGAAACACGGGCTTGGGCATCCGCGCAAAGGACGAAAACTCGTCGACCATCCGGCGCAGATCGCCGACCTGGCGGACGATCGTCTCGGTCAGGCGGCCGAAGGTGGGATCTTCCGGCCCGATGACCTTGCCATAGCGGCGCTGGAGCCGTTCGGCGGCGAGTTGGATCGGGGTCAGCGGGTTCTTGATCTCATGCGCGATGCGGCGCGCCACGTCCGACCAGGCGGCGCGGCGCTGGTCGAGCAATTGCTGGGTTATGTCGTCAAAGGTCAGAATGGGGCCGTCGCCGGTCTGGGCTATCCGCACCGCAAGCGTGCGCATATCGCCATTCAGCTCCACCTGCACCGTGGCTTCGCGCCGCCCCTGGTCGAGCAGCTCGTCCAGCTCGGGTGCGACCTCGCCCAACTTCCGCCCGACCAATCCACCTTGGTCCGCGCCGAGCAGGATGTCGGCCGAATTGTTCGCGATCCGCACCTGCCGATCGCGCCCGATCGCCACGACGCCCGCGGAAACGCCCGCCATCACCGCCTCGATCAGCGCGCGCCGGTTGTTGAGCTGGGCGTTGGCCGTCACCAGCTCGGTATTCTGGCGCTCCAGCTGGCCGGTCATCTGGTTGAAGGCGTTGGCGAGCGTCCCGACCTCGTCACGGGTCCTGGGATCGGGCACGCGTGCGGTCAGGTCACCGCCCGCGATCCGCCGCGCGGCGTCGACCAGCTCGCCCACGGGACGGACGAGGCGATCCGCCACGGCCAAGGCGATCCAGACTGCGATGCCCACGATCAGCAAGGCGATCGCGAACAGGACGAGGTTGAACTTCAGCTGGAGCGACCGGGCGCGCCCCTGGAGCGCGCGATAATCGTCGAAGACATCCTCGGCGGCGAAATGCTGCTTGCTCAGGAACTCGGCATTCACCGGCGTGCCGATATAAAGCATCAGGCCATTGCCCTCGGGAAGAGGGGTGACCACCCAGACGCGCTGCTCATTGATGCCGACCTCGGGACGGCTCAGCTTGCTCGCCTGCTGGATCATTTCCGGCGTCACCAGCTCGCGAAAGGTCGTATCCGAAGGCTGGTTGAAGAAGTCGTAGAATTTGAAGCCCTGCTTGGGGTCGTAGGAGAAGAGGACCGACTCCACCGTGTCGCGCACGACCGTCTGCTGGACGAGATAGTCATGGAAATCGCGCCGGTTCTCGCGCAGCGCGGGCAGATTGCGGCCGAGATCCTGCGACATGGCCCGCCCGGTATCGACCCAGCGCTTGATGATCTGCTGCTGGGACTGGCGGGCGATATCCATGGCGTCGCCGAAGGCCTGACGTGCGCGGTCGGAAATCCAGAATTCGGCCGAGGACTGGAACAGAACGGAAGCGGTGACGACGGTCAACAGGATCGGAATGCTCGCCGTCAGCGAGAACAGTGCCACCAACCGGACATGAAGCCGCCCACCACCGCCGACCGGCGACTGGGCCGCCCGCCGCATCGCCACCCGCCGACCGAGCAGCATCAGCAGCAGCACACCGGGCACCAGATTGAGCGCCAGCAAGCCCGCCATCACCGGCGGGGCGATCAGGCCCTGCGCATCATGGCGGCTGTCGATATAGACATAGGTGCCGACCGCCACCGCGACCGCCCCCAGAATGACCGCGACCTCCATGACCGGAGTGACCGCGAAGCGAGAGCGCGGCCCTTCGGCAGGTTCAGCGGTCTTCACGGACGCCAACATCGTTGCAACCGTACAACGTGAAGCGTGTCCTGCAAGCCACAATTCGTGAAAATTATGTCAAGGCCTCGCCACCCTCGTCATCGCCGTTGACCGGGATGTTGAGCGTATCAAGCCGCTTGCGCAGGGTATTGCGATTGATCCCCATGGCGCGGGCGGCGCGAAGCTGGTTGCCGCCATGGCGTGCCAGCATCGCCTCGATCAAGGGGCGTTCGACCTCGCCGATGATCCGGTCATAAAGCGTGCCGTCATCCAGCGAAGTCGGATGCGCCATGGCAAGCCGCGCGATATAGGCGCGCACCGCGGCCGACAGGTCACCATCGGCGGCCCCGGCTCCGACCGATCCAGAGGCCGACCGCGCCTCGCCCAATATGGTCCGCACCGCCTCCGCATCGATCACCTCGTCGCGCGCGAGCACGGCGAGACGGCGCATCATATTCTCCAGCTCTCGGACATTGCCCGGCCAGTCATGGGTGACCAGCACGTCGAGCGCATGGGTATCGATCCGGCGCTTGGGCAGGCCCTGGAGCGCGGCATTCTCCAGGAAGTGCCGGGCGAGCAGCGGAATATCCTGCCGCCGTTCGCGAAGCGCCGGCAAGGCGATCGGCACGACGTTCAGGCGGTAGAACAGATCCTCGCGGAACTGGCCCGAGGCGACCTGCTGGCTGAGGTCACGGTTGGTCGCCGCCACGATGCGGACATCGGTGCGGATCGTCCGTGCGCCGCCGACCGTCGTGAACTCCCCCGATTGCAAGACGCGCAGCAGGCGGGTCTGCGCCTCCATCGGCATGTCGCCGATCTCGTCGAGGAACAGCGTACCGCCCGCCGCCTGCTCGAACCGGCCCGCGTTGCGCTGGGCCGCGCCGGTAAAGGCACCGCGTTCGTGACCGAACAGCTCGGCCTCTATAAGCTCGCGCGGGATCGCGGCCATGTTGAGCGCGACGAAGGGCGCGGCGCGGCGGGGACCAAGGTCGTGGATCGCCCGGGCGACCAGCTCCTTGCCGGTCCCCGATTCGCCCGAGACGAGGACGGTCAGATCGGTCGACACGACGCGGGCGATCACACGGTACACGCCCTGCATGGCCTGTGACCGGCCGATCAGCGGCAGCGCGCGGTCATCCTCACCCAGCCCGTCCTCGACCAGCACACCGCGTCGGGCGAGCGCGCCCGCGACGGCATGGGTCAACGCGTCGAGATCGAAGGGTTTGGGCAGATACTCATATGCGCCCACTTCGGCTGCGCGGACTGCGGTGGTCAGGGTGTTCTGCGCCGACAAAATGATGATCGGCAGGGCGGGAAACCGCTCGGCGACGCCCCGGATATGATCGATCCCGTCGCCGTCCGGCAGGATCACGTCCGTGACCAGCACGTCCGGCGCGCCACCCGCAAGGATCCGGTCCAGCCGCGCCAGCGTCTCGACCGCCGTCACCTCATGCCCGGCCCGCCGCAGGGCCTGACCGACGACGGTACGGATCGCGGCGTCGTCATCGACGACGAGGACGTGGCTCATGATGGGCGGCTCATGGATGGGCTCTCGGCAGAAGCAGGCGGAGGACCGTCATTTCCGGCGTACCCTCCCTCGCATATTGGATAATCCCGTTCATATCACGGACGAGCTTGTCGACGAGCGCGAGGCCCAGCCCCTGCCCTTCGCGCCGCCCCGACACGAACGGGTCGAACAGATGGTCTACGATATCGACGGGCGCGCCGGGGCCATTGTCGATCACGCAGATCTCGATCGGCAGCGGCAGACGGGGCCGCCCCTCCCCTGCGCTGACCGACATGCCATGGCGATAAGCGGTGGTCAGGACGATGTGCGGGTTGCGAACCGCACGAACGGCTTCGCGAGCATTTTTCAGCAAGTTGATGACGATCTGGAGCAGCGCGTCGCGATTGATCCGGGCCGGAGGCAGCGAGGGGTCGAACCGCTCCTCGATGGGAATGCCCCGCGCAAAGCCCGCCAGCGCAACGCCACGGGCGTGGCCGAGCAGCGGATAGATATTCTCCGACGCCAGCGGCAGCGGCCGGGTATCGCTGAAATCCTGCATCCGGTCGATCAGCGCGGCGATGCGGTCCACCTCGGTCGTGATGAGCGTGGTCAGCTCGCCGCCATTCAGCAACTGCGCCGCACCCCGGATGCCGGACAGTGGGTTCTTGATCTCATGGGCCAACATCGCGGCAGCACCGACCGCCGCCCGCGCGCCTGCGCTGCGATCGGACGCATGGGCCAGTCGCCGTGAAGGGGCGGCACTATGCAAGGTGATGGCACGCCAGCCGGGATAATCCGGGATTTGCGCCTCGACGAAATCGACGCGGATTTTCGGCCCGTGCGGTATGGCGATCACCGTGTCGTAGACGGCAAAGCCATGCCCGTCGCGACTGCGTGGCGCATCGGGCGGCGGCAGGATCGCGGCGAGCGGCTGCCCGATCATCAACCGCTCGGACAGGTTGAGCAGTTGCTCGGCCAGTCCATTGGCATGGGCGATGCGATCGTCGGGATCGACCACGACCACAGCGACCGGCAGCGCGGCGAACAACGCGCCGAAGCCGGGCCGACCGTGGCCCGCCGTGTCAGGCAGCCGCTGCAAGCTCGATCTGCGGCATGTAGAAATCGTACAGCATCGCCTTGACCCGCTCGGCGCTGGCCTCGTGGTTCACCGTGTTGCGGAACTCGGCCGACCCGTGCAGGCCACGCGTGTACCAGCCGATATGCTTGCGGGCCATGTTGACGCCCGTCTCGGTGCCATAATGGTCGAGCATCGCGTCATAATGCTCGGTAACGGCACGATATTGTTCGTCGAGCCTCGGGTCGTCCTGGCGTTCGCCGGTGGCGAACCAGTGCATCACCTGACCCAGCAGCCAGGGACGGCCATAGGCGCCGCGCCCGATCATGATGCCGTCCGCCCCCGACTGGTCGAGCGCCTTGTCGGCATCGTCGATCGAGCAGATATCGCCATTGGCGATGACGGGGATCGACACCGCATCCTTGACGTTGCGGATGAACGCCCAGTCGGCGCTGCCCTTGTACATCTGGTTGCGGGTGCGGCCATGGACGGTGATCATCTTGACCCCGATATCCTCGGCGATGCGAGACAGCTCGGGCGCGTTCAGGCTGTCATGGCACCAGCCCATCCGCATCTTCAGCGTGACGGGGACATCGACCGCCTTGACGGTCGCCTCGATGATCGCCGAAGCCAGCTTCAGGTCGCGCATCAGCGCCGAACCTGCGTCGCCGTTGACGACCTTGCGTACGGGGCAGCCCATATTGATGTCGATGATCGCGGCGCCGCGATCGGCGTTCAGCTTGGCAGCCTCGCCCATCTCATACGGGGTGCAGCCGACCAGCTGCATCGACACCGGCTCTTCCAGCGGATGCCATGCGGCCTTCTGGATCGACTGGCGCGTTTCGCGGATCGCGGCCTGGCTGGCGATCATCTCGGTGACGTTGAGACCCGAGCCATAGCGGCGGACAAGCGTGCGGAAGGGCATGTCGGTGACGCCGGTCATCGGCGCCAGCACGACGGGGCTGTCGATCGTCACCGGACCGACCTGGATGGGAGCGAGGTTACGCATCATACTGCCTGAAAATTAAGCAGCCCCCATACGGGAATGGGGCCAACATGGCAAGATTGGCGAGCGCCGTCAAAAGCCGCTAGGCGGACGACATGAGCCAGGATGGAAAGATCGCCGCACTGATCGTCGCGGCGGGCGGGGGTTCCCGTATGGGCGGCGGCATACCGAAGCAGTTTCGCAAACTCGGTGGACAACCGATGCTCGGCTGGAGCCACGCCGCCTTCGCCTCGCACCCTGCCGTCGACACTGTCCTGACGGTGGTCGCGGAGGGGCAGATGGATCGTGCCCAGTCGATCCTACCCGGCGCGTGGGTGGAGGCGGGCGGCGCCAGTCGGCGGGAATCGGTAGCGCGCGGGCTTCGTCACCTCGCGTTGAACGGCGTGACGCGGGTGCTGATCCATGACGCCGCGCGTCCGTTCCTGTCGGCAGACGTCATCGACCGCGTGCTGGCGGGGCTCGAGTCCGCCGATGGCGCGATGCCTGTCCTGCCCGTTGCCGACACGCTCGCCAGATCGCTGGACGATGCCTTGGGCGAGATCGTCCCCCGCGACGGGTTGGTCCGCGTCCAGACCCCCCAGGGTTTCCACCTGCAAGCCGTGATCGCCGCCCACGCCGCCTGGCCCGCCGAAGCGGAAGCGACGGACGACGCACAGATGGTGCGACGGCTTGGCGGGCGCGTCGCTTTGGTGCAGGGCGATCCCATGCTCGAGAAAATCACCTATCCCGACGACATGACCGGCGCCGATATGCGCCTGACCTGGGAAACCCGGACCGCGATGGGCTATGATGTCCACCGGCTGGAGGATGGCGAGGAATTGTGGCTCGGCGGCGTGCTGATCCCGCACCATCAGGGGTTGTCGGGTCATAGCGATGCGGACGTCGCGCTCCACGCGCTGACCGATGCACTGCTGGGCACGATCGCGGCAGGCGATATCGGCACCCACTTCCCGCCCAGCGATCCGCAGTGGAAGGGCGCCGAGTCGGGCCAGTTCCTGCAGCACGCGGCCAAGCTGATCGCCGACAAGGGCGGCCGGATCGATTTCGTCGACCTGACCATCATCTGCGAAGCACCCAAGATCGGCCCGCACCGCGCCGCCATGGTCGAGCGGATCGCGGGTCTGCTGAACATCGCCCAGAGCCGGGTCAGCCTGAAGGCCACGACGACCGAGCGTCTGGGCTTTACCGGGCGCGGCGAGGGCATCGCGACCCAGGCGGTGGCGACCGTCCGCCTGCCGGGCGGGGCAGAGGCATGAAACGGCTGGGCCTGATCGTCGCACTCGCCGCACTGGCCGCGCCGGAGATGGCGACGGCCCAGCGGGCCTGCATCACCGCGCCCGAGGCGGAAGCGATGACGCTGGTCGCCATGCCCGACATATTGCACGAGACGGGACGAGTTTGTGGCGCACGACTGCCCGCGAGCAGCCTGATCCGGGGCAATGGCACGCTGATCTCGAAATATGAAGGCGCGGCGGACCAGGCGTGGCCGACGGCTCGCGCCGCCATCGTCAAGCTGTCCGATCCGGCGATCGATACGCTGCTTCAGTCGGATTATGCCCGACCGCTGCTGACGTCACTGCTCGTGCCCTTCATCGTGGGGCGCATCGGACTGGAGGATTGCGGGACGATCGACAGGCTCGTGACCCAGTTGGCTCCCCTGCCCCCGCGCAACATGGCGTCGGTCGTCGTGACCGCGCTGCAATATCTGAAGACCGAAAAGGCGCGCGGACGGCAGGTTGCCGTGCCCGACCTTCCACTCTGCACCAACGGAAATCGCTGATGGACGTGCTTCTTCCCCGCGAACTGGTCGCACTGGCCGAACGGGTGGTCATCGCCAATCGTGCGGCCGGTCGTCGTGTCGCCGTGGCCGAGAGCTGCACCGGCGGGCTGGTTTCGGCGGCCCTGACCGAAATCCCCGGTTCGTCGGATGTGGTCGAGGCGGGCTTCGTCACCTATTCGAACCAGGCCAAGATCGCGCTGCTGAACGTCAACCCCGAAGTCATCGAGACGTTCGGCGCGGTGTCGACGGCGACCGCCTGGGGCATGGCACGGGGCGCCCTGGCCGCGACCGAGGCGGACGTCGCCGTCGCCATTACCGGTGTCGCAGGCCCCGGCGGCGGCACGGCCAAGAAGCCGGTCGGCACCGTCGTGTTCGCCCGCGCCCTACGCGGCGGCGACCCGGACGAAATGAAGGCCGAACGTCACGAATTCGGCGATATCGGTCGCGGCGCGATCCGGCTTCAGGCGGCGCTGCTGGCGCTGGAGCTGCTGCTGCCGTAAAGCCTGGCGGCGCGGTCCTCGAACGCGCCAATCATGCGGCGCAGCGCGGTGCCGAACACCTGCCCGGCCAGCATTTCGAACACGCGGTTCTTGAATGCGAAGTCGACGGTGAAATCGACCGCGCAGCCCTGTTCCTCGGGCCGGAAACGCCAGTTGTTGCGCAGATATTTGAGCGGCCCGTCGAGATATTCGACGTCGATCGCACCGGGCCGATCCTTGGTCACGCGGCTGGTGAAGGTCTCGCGCAGCCCCTTGAACCCGACGATCATGTCGGCCACCGTTTCGGTCGGCGTGTCCGAACGGACACGCATCGCCGAAACCCAGGGCAGGAATTCCGGATAGCGCGCCACGTCGGCGACCAGGTCGAACATCTGCTCCGGCGTATAGGGCAGATGCCGCGTCTCGCTATGCTTGGGCATCAGCGCGCGCTTGCGAGCTTCGCCTCGCGCGCGGCGCGCATCCGCTCGAAATCGTCGCCCGCGTGATAGCTGGACCGGGTCAGCGGCGAACTGGCGACCAGCAGGAAGCCCTTGGCCCGCGCGATCGCGGCATAGGCGTCGAACGCCTTGGGCGTCACGAACTCGGCAACCTTGGCATGGCGCGGCGTCGGTTGGAGATACTGGCCCATGGTCAGGAAATCGATATCGGCCGAGCGCATGTCGTCCATCACCTGATGGACCTCCAGCCGCTCCTCGCCCAGGCCGAGCATCACGCCCGACTTGGTGAAAATCGACGGATCATGGCGCTTCACGCTCTCCAGCAGGCGCAGCGACGCATAATAGCGCGCGCCCGGCCGGATCGTCGGATAGAGGCGTGGGACCGTTTCCAGATTATGGTTGTAGACGTCCGGCCGTGCCTCGACGATCGACTCGATCGCGGCCTGCGCCTTGTTCCGGAAATCGGGGGTCAGGATCTCGATCGTCGTATCGGGCGTCGTGCGGCGCAGCGCCTGGATCACCTTCACGAACTGCGACGCGCCGCCATCGGGCAGGTCGTCCCGGTCGACCGAGGTGACGACGATATGCTTCAGCCCCATCTGCGCGGCGGCGTCCGCCACATTCTGCGGCTCCATCGCATCGA